>QLAH01000033.1_pt1 | contig 181020 bp, 161 predicted proteins | sample 4693081 | NCBI WGS metagenome assembly QLAH01 (sample SAMN09425401, study PRJNA476045) | Lake water metagenome, whole genome shotgun sequencing project.
TCTCATGAAAGTGGATGGCTACCACGCCAAAATTGACTACGACGAGGAGACGGATCAGTTTCGCGGGGAAATTCTTGGGCTTTCTGGAGGGGCGGACTTTTACGGGTCCAGTCCGGAGGAGCTTCGCCGAGAATTCAAAAAGTCGTTGGAGGTCTTTCTTGAGGTCTGTAGGGAGAAAGGAATCGAACCCCGCAGGCACTATTCAGGTAAGTTCAACCTTCGGATTCCTCCTGAACTACATGAGAAGTTAGCGGTGACTGCTGAGGCACAGGGAAGGAGTCTCAATTCGCTTGCCCAGGAAGCTCTCCAGAGAAGTGTTACGGCGTAGAGGAACAGATAGGCCCCTGGAGTGGATAGGCCGCCATCATCTCTCAGCTACGCCACCCAGGCTCCCGGTCTGCCACTCAGGGGCAGCGTTAGAGAGATGGGGGCGAAGCAGCTGCAACCCAAAGCCGGTATACTCAGCGTATAGACGCTTGATTTCCATGCGGACGCGGGTCCAAAAATGGGGAAACAGTCTGGGGGTGCGGATCCCCCGTGCGCTGGCGGAGGAGGTTGGCCTGGTTGCTGGCACTGAAGTAAGCCTGAGCTCCAAGGATGGCCAGCTTGTTGTGAAGCCAGCTCTCCCGACTCGGCTCAGTCTTGATGATCTCTTGGCAGGCGTCTCAGAGAGTAATCTTCATTCGTCTGTTGATACGGGATCGGCTGTCGGGGCGGAGATCTTCTAGTGACAGCCACATACGTCCCTGATCGAGGAGATTTGGTATGGCTTGAATTCACACCGCAGACAGGTAGTGAGCAGGCTGGAAGGCGACCAGCTTTGGTGATTTCACCGAAGGCCTACAACGCAAAGGTTGGCCTGGCTTTGTTCTGCCCTGTGAGCTCTCGGGTCAAGGGTTATCCATTTGAGGTCGTCTTGCCAGAGGGTAGTGGGGTGATCGGTGTCGTTCTTGCAGATCAGCTGAAGAGCCTTGACTGGCGTGCCAGGAAGGCGAAGCTGATGGAGAGAGCATCGTATGAGCTTCTGGCGATGGTTACGGCACGGATCTTGCCTCTGCTTGTTCCTGACAATGCTCCCACTCTCTAGTACGGCCCTGCAACTGATCCGCCACCGCAGATTCACGTTTCCCTGTGAGTCTTTTCTCCTATGGCTCTGCGGCCAGGTTATAGCAAGCGTTGGAAAGATGGAAACAGCCGGCCTTAATGGGATGAGATCAATCGAGTTTTATCGCCCAATTTCTGGTACACGCGTTATCATTCGGCAAATTCGTTGCGAATTGCTCGGTTCGGCAGTCGTGTCCTCCTGGGTTCGGGTTTAGATGTCGCTGACCACAGCCACCACTACTCTTGCTGCCTTGCGCTCCGGTGAGCTGAAAGGGATCACGCGGTTGGATCTTGCCTGCGACCTGCAGGAATTCCCGAGAGAAATCTTCGAGTTGGCGGACACGCTTGAGGTTCTGAATCTCTCGGGCAACTCCTTGGCGGAACTCCCGGATGATTTGTCGCGCCTGAGCAAGTTACGGGTTTTGTTTTGCTCGGAAAACCGCTTTACCAGTCTGCCCGAGGTGCTGTCCTCGTGCGTTCACCTTGGGATGGTCGGCTTTAAATCGAACAGCATTCGTGAGGTTTCGGCTGCCGCCATTTCCCCTGGGTTGCGCTGGTTGATTCTCACGGATAATCAGATCTCAGCGCTTCCCGAATCCATCGGTAACTGCACGCGCTTGCAAAAACTGATGTTGGCCGGCAATCAACTGGCCGATTTACCGGAGGCGATGCGCGGTTGCGTTGGGCTTGAGCTGCTGCGCATTTCGGCCAACCGCTTCCAGACGTTGCCGGAGTGGCTGCTGCACTTACCCCGATTGACCTGGTTGGCCTTTGGCGGCAATCCAGTTTCGGCAGTGCCGCGCGACCCGAGTTCAGCCGTGCCCCGCCTGCAGTGGAAGGATCTAGTGTTGGCTGAAAAACTTGGTGAAGGCGCATCGGGAGTGATCCATAAAGCGCACTGGCAGACGTCGCCGCAGGATGCCGCGCAGCCTGTGGCGGTGAAACTGTTTAAAGGGGCGGTCACCAGTGACGGGTTTCCTACAGAAGAAATGGCGGCCTGTCTGGCGGCGGGCAATCACCCTCACCTGATCGGGGTCCTTGGTGTCCTCACCGGCCACCCCGAGGGCACCAGCGGCTTGGTGATGCCGTGGGTCGAGGCGGGGTTTCGTAATCTGGCCGGCCCGCCCAGTCTGGCCACGTGCACGAGGGACGTTTACGGGGACGGCCAACGTTTCTCCCTGACCCTGCTGCTGGAATTGGCAAAGGCCTTGGCCAGTGTCGGCTTGCACCTGCACGAACGTGGGATTTCGCACGGGGATCTTTATGCGCACAATATCCTCTATCGCCCCGAAGGCGGCTGCTTTTTGGGGGACTTCGGGGCCGCCTCCTTTTACCCGCCCCAGGCCAGTGGCGACGCCAATCCGTTTGAGATGCTGGAAGTGCGCGCCTTCGGCTGTTTGCTTTGCGAATTACTGGAGCGCTGTGAATCTGAAGTGGATGTTCGCATCCCGTCGTTGAAAGAACTGCAACTTCGCTGCCTGGCGCCAGTGGCGGCGAGCCGGCCCCGGTTCGCCGAGTTGGTCGCAGAGTTGGCATCCCTGTAACCCTGTGTTCGCAGTTCCTGCCGTGCCGCCTACGCACCGGACCCCGCGATCCTGGAAGCGATCAGCCTGCCCGAGCGCCTCCGGGGGCTGCCGTCGCTTCCCACCTTCACCGGCCTCAGAGCTTCCGAACGGGTCTCTGATAAAAGTGTACGAACATCTCTGTCCTCGTCTCTGGTCAGAGGTTCAACTTCCTCCAGGGAAACACTGAGCCTTAACTTCAAGATGCAAACACGGGAACTTCCATCTCTGGCAAGGTCCATCGGCACATGCCCGCTTCTGATCTTGAGCATTGACTGAGGCTGATAATAGTGAGTACCAACCAAGGATGGGAGCAGACGCGATGATCAAACACTTCGATCACGTCACCATCGTGGTGCGAGATGTCGAGGCAGCCAAGCTGTTTTTCGGCCTCCTGGGCTTCGAGGAAGACAAATCCGTCGTGATCGCCGGGTCACAGTTCTCCACCTACATGGGTGTGGACGGGATCGAGGCTGAACACGTCACGCTTTCCCTGGCTGATGTCTCGCCACGGATGGAGGTGCAGTTACTGAAGTTTCTCCACCCGAATCCCCTCCCCGACCCTGCCATCACCAACCTCGCCAGATTGGGCTTCAACCATGTTTGCTTTGCCGTCGACGACTTGGAGGCCGAGGTGGCAAGGCTGAAAGCCAAGGGAGTTCAGTTCCGGAACGAGGTGATGCACTTCCATGACCGTAAGCTGGTCTTTCTTTCCGGGCCGGAGGGCGTCACGGTGGAACTCGCGGAATGGGAGTAAGGCAGTGAGTACTGCCGTACCCGGCGACACAGAAGACTGCGGTGGCACGCATGCGTTGCCAGTTCTACAGGCTTTTCATCCCCGCGGCTGCTGAGCCTGGGTGTTAGGTATTCATTGATCCCACCGGCTCCCATCTATGACCTTCGGCATACTCATCTTCCCTCAAGTCGAGGAACTTGACTTCGTGGGCCCCTGGGAGATGCTCACGATGTGGCAGCAGGTGGCTGGTGGACCGCCATGCCTGGTGGTAGCGGAACAAATGGAGCCCGTCACCTGTGCCAAGGGACTCTCGGTCAATCCACACGTGGCCTTCGATGACTGTCCAGCACTGGACTACCTGCTTGTCCCCGGTGGCCAGGGAACTCGAACACAAGTCATGAATCCCAAGCTGCTTGAATTCGTGTCGCAGCGAGGTGAGAGTTGCAAGGCTCTCCTTTCCGTCTGCACGGGTTCGTTCGTCCTTCATGCCGCTGGCCTCCTCGCGGGCAAGAAGGCCACCACCCATTGGGGCTCACTGGAACGTCTTCGAGCCCTTGGCAACGTGACAGTGGTCGAAGAGCGTTTTGTGCAAGACGGAAACGTATGGTCTTCAGCGGGGATCTCTGCGGGCATGGATGTCACCCTCGCGTTCATTGCTGCTGTTGCAGGCGCGGAAGTAGCTGCGAACGTGCAATTCGCTTCGGAGTACTATCCCTCAACTGTGCGGTATGGATCAATCCACAAGGCCCACCCTTCGGTACCAGCGTACATTAGGGATGCCTAACTCCTTGCCCTAGGAGCGATGCCAACGTTGCCACCCCGTGGGCCACTGAAGACAGCCGCCTTTTCCCACGCGCCCGCCTACGTAGTTGACATGGGGCACTTCCGGCCAAGCGATGTGCCCTCGAAGACTTTCTCAACCATCCGTCTATTCTGAAGACTCAGATCTGATCGTTGACCAGGCACTCACTTATCCTCAGCTTCGCCTGGATGCCGGCGGTGAGTGACCTCTGAACCCATCCTGCTGATGGGAACGCTTGTCATTAAAGATACAGACAGTTGCCTTGTAAGTGTTTGATTTAGATGTCAATGATTTTGTGGAGGTCATCCTCTGTGGTTCGCCAGCCCAGCAAGCCTTGCGCTCTTGCGGTCCGTTTAGGCGGAATTGTGTTGTCGATCGGCGGACTGCTGGGTGGGTTCTGGGGAAGTGCCAGAGCAGATGTGATCCTGCATGCCTTCGATTGGTCGTATGCCGACGTTGCCCGCAACGCACCGGCGATCGCCGCTGCTGGCTACAAGGCGGTGCTTCTGTCCCCACCGCTCAAATCGCCCCGAACCGGTACCTGCGAGTGGTGGCTGCGTTACCAGCCGCAGGATCTTCGCGTGATCGATCACTGTGACGGCAATAAGGAAACATTCGTCACCGCCATCCAGGCTCTTCAGGCCAGCGGCGTCCGGGCCTATGCCGACGTGGTGGTGAACCACATGGCCAACGAACGCAACGCCTCCACCACCTTCCCTGGGGATGACACGCTCCAAGTCTACAAAACCCATGCCGCCTACTGGAGTAGACAGATCCTTTATGGCGATGCCGATGGCAACGGTGTGCTCGACAACGGCTTCCTTCCGGATGACGGCAGACCTGATGGCTTGTTCAGCCCACACGATTTTCACCCTGCGGCCTGCATCTGCGACTACGGCAGCACCACGTCGGTGATCCGCGATCGCATCTGTGATCTCAGCCGCCATGATCCGGGTCTCCCGGATCTCATGGACACCGACCCTGCCCGCAACTGGGTGAATCTTCAGCGCAGGCAGTACATCCAGGCCCTCTACGACCTTGGCGTTCGCGGCTTCCGCATTGATGCTGCCAAGCACATGCCTACAGGTGCCATTCGCTTTTTCGTGCCGGAGGCCATTGCCAAAAACTCTCATGTCTTCGCTGAAATCATCACATTCGGTGGAGCCACGGCCACTGATTATCAGCAGTTTCTCGAGCCTTACCTCAGGGAATTACCCGCCTCCTTCGCCGCTTACGACTTTCCCCTTTTCAATGCTCTCAAGCGAGCCTTTGCCTTCGCCAATCCACTTTCTGATCTCGCCTTCCCCTATTCCACAGGTAATGCCTTAGAGAGCAGCCGCGCAGTGACGGTGGTCGTCACCCACGACATCCCCTATAACGATGTCTTCCGTGACCTCATATTCGATAAGCATGCCTCGAGCTCAGTGGATGAGGATCTTGCTTATGTCTATATCATGGGTCGCGATGGAGGTACGCCCCTGGTATTCGACGACCAATCCGATGGCCGCTCCAACAATGGCCGCTGGCGCAATGTATGGAACAGCGACAAGATGAAACGCATGATCGCCTTCCACAACCGCATGCAGGGCAAGCCGATGGAATTGTTGGCCGCTGATGCCTGCATCCTCCTCTGGCGACGCTTGGAGGATGGCATTGTTTCGATCAACAAGTGCAATGAAGATCGGAGTGTCACCATCGACACCCGTTTCCGTCTCAAGTGGAACCGCCCCTACCGTGACATCCTCTCCGGCACCCTGCTGCCGGAGATTCAGGGACCGAGCTACACCTTCCGCCTGCCGGCTCGCAGCGCACGCCTGTGGATCGCCCAGTGATGGAGCCGCTTGCTCTCGGCACGCCGAGCTTGTGACCAGCTCCTCCTTGCAAGAGCATATCCGACAACCTAAGAGTAGGGGTATGTATTGGGTTCAGTGCTTATCCTTGTCGCTCTGGGAGCGAAGCTTGTTGCCTTTGTTTGCAAGATTGGTAGCGACGTCCTGTCGGCCAGGTCTGACTGTGAATCAAACCAATGGTGAGCGATGAATCAGCGAGCTGGAGTTGGCCATGGATGGACCTATCTGAAAGGCGAGGCCACGCAATCCATTGTCAATCATGTGTGCACCGATCCCTAGGTTCGGCTATGTCTTTATCGGATGGGGTACTTCCAGTCACTGCGGTTGTGCTTGGTGCAGCTGTTTTGCGGGGAGGCCATCCCAGTCCAGCGCTCCGTAGGCGAGTCTCGATCCGGCCCTGGAGGATGGCCGCCTGCTGCGCCAGGGGCCGCCGCACCAGCGGGTGACCGATCCCCAGCTGCTCACGCTGGCCCGGCTCACGGGTTGCCAGAACCTCGCGCCGTTCAGCTGAGTGCCTGGGTGCAGATCCCGGGCGGCTGCGGCGGTCTGCAGGTTGACCTGCCGCCCTGGGAGTGGCGGGGGCTGGAGAAGGAGCATGATGCGCTCAAACTCGTGATCCCCAGGGATGCCATTCTCTGGCTGCAGGGTTGATCCGATGGCTGCTCAGCGGATTCTCGTTCTCGGCGGCGGCTATGCCGGTCTGTGGAGCGCGATCGGAGCCGCCCGCCGCCTCGATGAAGGCGGCGTTTCCCTCGATCAGGTCGAGGTGCTGCTCTTCAACCGCGATCGCATCGTTCCGCTGCTCAGCGGCAACCGGCAGGCGATCCTCGATGCCGCGGCTCCGACCCTTGAGCCCCCACCCCGGCGCTGACCATCACCGAGCGACGCTGATCAGGGAGCAGCATGAAGGTCATCCTTGTGGGCAATGCCGGCGCCGGCAAGAGCACCCTGGCCCGAACGTTGATCGCCCGGCAGCCCGCCGCCCGCCTGTCGCTGGATGTGCTGGCGTTTCAGGGCGGCACGGAACGACGCCCCCTGCAGCACAGTGTCGCCGATGCCATCCGTTGGATCGGAGCCCACCAGAGCTGGGTGATCGAAGGCTGTTACGCCGACATCCTCGAGCCGCTGCTGGTGTTCTGCGAGGAGCTCATCCTCCTCAACCCCGGTGTGGAGGCCTGCGTGGCCCACTGCCGCTCGCGGCCCTGGGAGCCGGAGAAGTTCCGCTCCCCCCAGGAGCAGGACGCGAACCTGGCCAACCTGATCCAGTGGGTCCGCTCCTACGAGACCCGCACCGACGAGTACGGCCTTGCCAGGCATCGGGCGCTCTACGACGCCTTCCCTGGCAACAAGCGCGAATGCACCGATCCCCGACACTATGCAGCGCTTTAGCGCCTGGATCGCCGCGATGGCAGGATCATCCCCAATGGCCTCATGCCTCTGCGGATGGCGTCATCGAGAGCCTGGTTGTGCGAGCGTTGATGCCATGGCATCCATGAAGACATTCATCAGATCGGGAATCAGCGAGTGTTTCTCAAATTGCATGGGTGTCAGACTGCATCATGTCATCATTCCCACGTCGTCCAAAGGGTTTTGTCGTGATTGTTTCTTCCGCCAGCACGAGCTGGAAGGCCAGCGATTATCAGCTCAGCGTCAATGGGGAGCCCTTCTTTGTCAAGGGTGCCTGCTACAGCCCCGTTCCCTGGGGCGGGAATCCAAACTGGCAGCCCTATGGGGATTTCTTCGCCCCGCCATGGAATGGGATATGGGAGCGCGATTTGCCCCAGATGCGAGCGCTGAATATGAATGCGATCCGCACCTACAACATCGATGCGGCCAACGGTGACCACGGCGACTTCTTGAACGCCTGTTACAACAATGGTGAGAACCCGATTTACGTGCTGGTTGGTTTCGGTCAGTTGAACAATGTTGGCCTGTACGACCCTCCCAATCCAGCAGGATTCTCAGCGGCTCTGCAGAACTTCACGCAGCTGGTGCAAGCCTATGGCAGTCATCCTGCTGTCCTGGGATTTGTTATTGGCAATGAAGTTAACAATCCTGCAACCATTGCCAGTGACAGCTTCTGGCAGAGCATCAATCAATTGTGCGGCGTCATTCATCAGAATGCGCCAGGGAAGCTGGCGATTCTGGCCTGCGTTGATGACGCGATGAAAACCATTCAGGTGGGTGAGGGTAATGCGAATCTGACCAGTCTCGATGTCTGGGGGGTCAACAGTTATCGAGGTAACTCCTCGCCTCAAACTGCTAATTTCGACATCCTTTGGTCGAGCTTCCAGGCTGCCACGGCCAACTCCAAGCGTCCCCTCTTGCTCACCGAATGGGGAGCTCCCGGCAGCTCGCATCTTCCGAACGTATCAGGACAGGACGGCGGTCAGTTGCAGTTTGATGCCACCACGATGGCCACATTGGTGCAATACATCAATGGGCACTACGGTGATATCGCTTTCAACGCCGGAACCACCACCAGCAATGGCGGCAATGGAAATCCGAATGCTGCCAACTGGGCCCCTGTTGGTGTCGGCGGCTGCTATTTCGAATGGAGCGACGAGTGGTGGAAACTAGATACCTACTATCAATGCAATCAGTGCCCGGCCACCGTGCAGCAACCGGGCGTCTCCCAGAATGCAGCCTTCCCCGGCGGCTGGGGTGATGAGGAGAGCTTCGGTCTGAACCAGGTCACCCCCGATGCCAGCCTCTGCCCGCCGAGCCAGCGCACCACTCCACCGGGTGGGGGATGCCCTGGTCCCTGGAACTTTTCCACGAATCAGCCGTATCCGCCCGATGTTCTGACTTTGCGCTCAAGCGGACAGGCCCTGGGCAAGCTGATGGCGGAGTGAATCCCTCATCCAGGATCCACCAGCGTCACCGGATCTCCCACCGTCACCGGCCCGGGGCTGCGCACCGACAGCCGGATGCCCGCCACCACCTTGTTGTGGCGGGCGGTGGCCCGCAGAATGCCGATCTCCTGCGGCAGCTCGCCCTGGGGCAGGGTGGTGACGACGCAGCGGGGGCAGCCACCGTCCACCTGCAGCTCCAGGCTCTCCCCCACCCGCAGCACCCCGCCGCTCCATTCCTCCTCCACGAAGCCCGACGCCGCACCGGTGTCGATCAGCAGGTTGGGGCGGAAGCGCTCCACCGCGAAATCCAGCGACGGCTCCAGCCGCTGCAGCTCGGCGAGGGTGGCGGTGCTGATCGCATGAATCGGGCAGGCGTCGAAGAAGGTGCCCGCCGGCAGCACCAGTTCGTTCACCACGTTCTGGAACTCCCGCTCCTCCACATCCGGCCAGTACTGATCGAGGCTGGCTCCCTCGGGTGGGCGGTCCAGCAGGCTGACACTGCGCCCCAGCAGGGCGCTCAGCCGTTCGTTCACATCCGCGTCGCTGCTGCGCAGTTCGCCCGACGCCTCGTCGACGCTGGCGCTCTCGGCCCGCATCGCCACCGGAGCCGACACGGCCCCCCGCTGCGGCTCTGCCAGGAAACGGGCCCGGAACCGCAGCAGCTCCTTCCAGATCAGCGGATTCTTGGTGCTCGCCACCCGTGCGGTGGCGTGGTCCCACAGCGCCCAGGCCCGGTCGCCGCAGATGCCGCGCCCCTCCACCTGCAGCCGTTCGAGCCGCTCGCCCAGCATCGACTTCACCGGATAGCGCCAGAGCGCCCCCACCCGTCCCACCACCTGCCCAGTCATCCGTTGCGCCGGCCCCGGGCCGGAAGGGGTGAAGCCATCCAACGAGACCGGGGCGCCACCCGGGGTTCACAGCTAACGGTTGTGAACGCTCGAGCCTGCGGGCAGTGATCGATAGGTATCGCTAGAAGAACAACAGGCTCCGCTGCCACCGGGTGATCCTCGACCGCCTGCAGCGCCTGTTCACGGCGCCCCTGTTCCCCCTGGGGCGCCAGAGCCTCTCGCTTCTGTGGATCCTGCAGGTTCTGGCGCTGTTGGTGCTGGTGAGCCTGGCGGCGCGCTGGCTGCGGAGATTGCTGGCCCGGCGGGTGCTGCTCTGGTTCGGCCTGCCCGAGGGGCGTCGCGAGGCGATCGCCACCCTGCTGTCGATCGGGCTGGCGGCCCTGGGCTACGTGGTGGTGGTGCAGGGGATGGGGCTCGATTTCGGCGCGCTGGCCGTGCTGTTCGGTGCCCTCGGAGTGGGGGTGGGCTTCGGCCTCCAGGAGCTCACCCGCAACCTCAGCAGCGGCCTCACCCTGCTGATGGAAGGCAAGCTCAAGGTGGGCGATCTGATCGAGTTCGACAGCACCACCGGCACTATCCGCGAGATCTCGTTCCGCTCCACCGTGATCCGCACCTTCCAGGGCTCCGAGATCGTGGTGCCCAACTCGGCCATCACCAATGGGCCGGTGAAGAACCTCAGCTACATCAGCTCTGATGGGCGGGTGGATGTGATGGTCACGGTGGACCACGGCAGCGATCCGCTGGCCGTGACCGAGGTGCTGCTGGAGGCCGCCCTCGACGAGCCCGCCGCGCTGACCGATCCGCCCCCCAGGGTCATGCTCCACGGTCTGGAAGAGCGGGGTCTGGTGTTCGAGCTGTGGGTCTGGACCTCGGCGATTCACAACCGCCTCGCCCTGCGCAGTTCCCTCAACTACGCGATCGAGGAGGGCCTGCGACGGCGGAACCTGGAGCTGGCCGGGGCGCGCCAGCAGATCCAGCTCCTGGATTCCCGCACCGTTCCGCCGGCTGAGGCATCGGCTCCGCTTCCGCCGCCCACCCCCACTTCCTGGCAGCGCCAGGAACGCTGCTGCCTGCAGGAGGAACTTCCCGATCACCCCTGGTTCCGCACCATGGATCGCCGTCGGATGCGGGAACTGGTGGGCAGTGGCGCCCGGCGCAGCGTCCCCGCCGGCACCGTGCTGATCCATCAGGGAGAGGAGGGACGGGCGTTCCACCTGGTGCTCTCCGGTCAGGTGGAAGCCATCCACGCCACCGAACGGGTGAGCCATCGGTTGTTCACCTTCGCGGCAGGGGAATTCTTCGGCGAGCTGCCGCTGCTGATGCAGGTGCCGTATCCCACCACCATGATCGCGCCGGTGGCCACCACCCTGTTCGTGATCCCCTCCGGCAGCTTCCGCGCCCTGCTGGCCACCCATCCCGAGTTTGCCGACCTCGTGGCCGCGGAGGTGGCTCGCCGCAGCGATGTGCTGCACAGCTACCGCGACTGCCTCCGCCAGCGCGGCCTCCTCGACGACACCGATCTCCGCCATCCCCTGCAGTGGTTTCGCGAACGCCTGCGGCGCGTGCTGGCGGGCCGGCCGGCGCCGGCCCAGGGTGTTGCGGTCACGCCGGAGAATTCCCTGACACTGGTGGACCCCACCCAGCCCATGATCTGAGGGCTGTCTTGCTGTTCCACCTGGCACCACGTTGGTGTCCGCGGGGATTGGCAACCAAGGTTCCGCCGTGTCGGCCTGCACCGGCGAGGATGCTGGGGTGGTTGATCAGCCAGGCTTTGGTGTTGGCGGGTGATCGCCACTGCAGAGCCGTTCTAGACAGGCCCACTTCTCTGCTGACGCCCACTTTGCGTCAGCTTTTGTTCGGCACGGGTGTCCAGCGAAGGGTGAGAATCGTGCAGGTTTTGTCCACGAACCAGCGGTGGTGAAGGCCCGGGCCCCAGATCACGAAGTCTCCATGCCGCTCCAGGGTGTGGCGCACGAGCCCCTCGGGGGAGAAGCAAGGATCCGCTGAGAATTCCAGCCGGAAGCATCCGTCCTCGCTCACCAGCAAGGAGATCGTGCGCCCTTCGCTGAGGGGCTTGCCGGTGCCGCGGGGGTCGTGGGCGGGATGGACCATCCACTTCACCTGAAGCGCCTGGGCCAGCGCGTTGCGGGGGAGAAAGCGCAGATCGGCGCGTCCTGGGGCTTCGCTGCGCGTCCAGTCGCCGAAACCGATGAACCATCCGCTGCCGCTGGTGTCCACCTCTGCCGCGTTGCCGACTTCAATCTCCATGGCGCTTGCTGTCGTCATTCGGATCAGCCACCCCGGAGGCCCCGCCGCAGCCGCCCCACGGCCTCCGCCAGGTCCGTGGCGTCGAGCATGCCGTAGCTGAGGCGCAGCAGGGCACGCCCTGGCGCGCTCGCCAGGCCGAAGCTCTCCCCCGGCAGCGTCGCCACACCGTGCTCCAGCACCAGGCGCTTCACCAGCGCCTCGCCGGCCATGGCCGCCGGCGCATCCAGCAGCGCGTAGAAGGCGCCATCGGGTTCGGCCCACAGCCGCAGGTCTTCCGCCGGGTCGGCCGCCGCGAGCAGAGCCAGCAGCTGGCGGCGGCGCTCGCCGAGGGCCGCGATCCGCGGCGTCAGCCAGTCCTCCCCCGCCGCCAGCGCCGCTACCGCCGCGCGCTGCAGCAGCCGCGGCGGGCAGATCAGCACCGTGTCCTGCACCTTCGCCAACGCCTCCATCAGGTCCAGCGGCACCACCGCCCAGCCCAGCCGCCAGCCGGCCATCCCGTGACTCTTCGACAGCGACTGCAGCGTGACCGTGTGGGCGCCGCTGCCGCTGGCGGCGCCGGGGCTGCGGTGCGGCGCCGCGCCATGCACGAAAGCGGCGTAGGCCTCGTCGCTGATGTGCAGCAGCCCGTGGTGGGCGCACAGCCGGTTGATCGCCTCCAGCACTTCCGGCGCCACCACCACGCCGGTGGGATTGCCCGGCGAGATCGTCACGATCGCCCGGGTGCGGGGCGTGATCGCCGCCGCCAGCCGCTCTGGATCCGGCTGGGGCCCCGACGCCACCCCCACCGGCACCCCGCCCGCCAGCTGCACCGCCATGGCGTGATTGAAGTACCAGGGCAGGGGCAGGATCACCTCGTCGCCCGGATCGAGCAGCGCCTGGACGACGGCGTGGAACGCCATGTTGCTGCCGGCGGTGATCAGAACCGCGCTGCCCTCCAGGTCGAGGCGCCAGCGTTCCCGCATCTGCCGCTCCACCGCCATACGCAGCTCCGGATCGCCCTCCACGGCGCCGTAGCGATCGATCGCCGCCGCCGCCGCATCCCGTGTCACTCCTGCCAGCGCTTCGCTCACCGCCGCCGCCACCTCCGGCGGCGGCCCCCAGCCCACCATTCCCTGGGCCAGCGAAAGCGCATCGGGCCGCTGGGCCAGCCAGCTCCCCACGCGGGGAATCACCGGGTCGAGCACGGCATCCATCCGGGTGGCGGCGGCCATGGCTCGCGTGCGGCAAGGTCTCAGCCTCCCACCTCCTCGTCCCGCGGCAGGAACACCTCCAGCAGGGCGCCACCGCCTGGATGGTTGCCCGCCTGCACGCGGCCGCCGTGGGTCACCACGATCTGCTGCACGATCGCCAGCCCCAGGCCGCTGCCGCCCCGACCGCTGCGCACCCGCGCCGGATCGCCGCGATAGAAGCGCTCGAACAGGTGCTGGCGGTCCTCCTCGCTCAGTCCCGGCCCCTGGTCGCGCACGCTCAGCCGACACCAGCCAGGGGAATGCTGCAGCCCCACCTGCACCAGACCGCTATCGGGGCTATGGCGCACGGCGTTGTCGAGCAGGTTCAGCAGCACCCGGTGCAACCGCGCCGGATCGCCCGCCACGGTGAGACCGGCCGGCGGCGACTCCAGCCGGATCGCCCGCTGCTCCGCCAGTGGCCGCAGGCCGCTCCACACCTGCTCCACCAGCGCCGCCAGGTCCACCGCTTCCCGCCGCAGACCGCCCCCGGGCAGCGTGTTCTCCAGCCGCGACAGCTCCAGCAGATCCCCCACCAGCTCCTGCAGCCGCAGCAGTTCCCGCTGCAAGCGCTCCACCAGCACCACGTTGCCGCTGGTGACCCGCGCCGCCAGGCTGTCGCCCACCAGCAGCAGGGCCGTGAGCGGGGTCTTGAGCTCGTGGGCCACATCGCTCACCCAGCGCTCCTGCTGCTCCAGCTGGGCCTCGAGTGAGCGGCGGCTCTGGAGCAGCACCGCCACCCAGTTCTGCTCGCCCGGCAGGGCCACCAGTTCCAGCTCCTCCTCCCCCGGCTGCCAGGCCAGCCGCTGGGGCCGCCCCAGGCGGCGGGCATCGCGCACCAGCGCCCCCACCTCCGGCGCCGGACAGACCGCCGCCAGCGGTGCCCGCGGCATCGGCGTGGCTGCCAGGGGAGTGGTGCCCGACACCTGCAACAGCCGTTCCGCCCGCGGATTGATCAGGCGCACGCCGTCCTCCCCGTCCACGATCAGCCAGCCCCCCGGGGCCGCTTGGATCCACTGGCGCAGCTGGGCCAGGCCCGGACCGGCGCCACGCCGATCCGCCTTGCGGGAACGGCGGCCGAGCCCCCAGCCCAGCAGCAGGGCGGCGCAGGCCGCAAGCAGGAGATCCATCCGTGCCGGGGTCAGCCGAAGCGGTAGCCGAAGCCTCTCACCGTGATCAGGTGCTCGGGCGCCGACGGGTTCTCCTCCAGCTTCTCGCGCAGCCAGCGGATGTGCACGTCCACCGTCTTGCTGTCACCGAAGTAGTCGAAGCCCCACACCTGCTCGAGCAGCTTGTCGCGGCTCCACACCCGTCGCGGATGCTGCATGAACAGCTCCAGCAGCCGGTATTCCTTCGGCGAGAGGTTCACCTCCTGGCCATCGCGGGTGACGCGGCATTCCTCCGGGTAGAGCCGCAGGTTGGCATGCTCCAGCACCCGCACCATCGGCTGGGGGGTGGTGCTGCGCCGCAGCAGGGCCCGGCAGCGCGCCACGAGCTCGCGCATGCCGAAGGGCTTGGTGAGATAGTCATCAGCCCCCACCTCCAGGCCCAGCACCCGGTCGGTCTCGCTGTCGCGGGCGCTCACCACCAGGATGGGCGTGCCGTCTCCCGACTGGCGCAGCTGGCGACAGATCTCCATCCCCCCAAGTCCGGGAAGCATCAGATCCAGCACCACGAGCGAGAAGCGCTGCCCCGTGGATGCCTGGCGCAGGGTGTCGAGGGCGTCGCGCCCATCGCCGCAGGCCGTGACGGCGTAACCCTCCAGCAGAAGGGCATCGCGGATCGTTTCGCGGATCGTCTCGTCGTCCTCGACGACCAGCAGGGAGGCAGTCATCGCCCCATTCTCTCCCGGCAGCGCGGTGCCCCAGAACAACGAGGGCCGCTTCGTGATGGTCGGCTTCAACGCGGGCGGGGCAGGTGGCTCACCACCAGGCGCCTGCGATCATCGATCTGCAACCAGCCTTCCTCCTTCAACGTGCCGATCACCCGGGTCACGGTGACGCGGGTGGTGGCCAGGGCGCTGGCGATCTCCTGATGGGTGAGGCGCAGGTTCAACCGCAGGCCGTCGTCGCAGGGATGGCCGTACTCGCTCGCCAGCAGCTCGAGGAAGCCCCGCACCCTCTCCTCCACACGCCGCAGGCCCATCAGCGCCAGCAGGGCCTGGCTCTGGCGATGGCGCAGGGTCACCGCCTGCAGCAACGCCGAGGCCAGGGCAGGATCCTGATGGATTTCGCTGCTGGAAAGGCAGAGAAGATCGCTGGCGCAGAGGGTGCGGGCCTCCTGGGCCTCCACCCCCGAGAGGGGATCGCCGAAGGGTTCGTTCGGGCCGGCGAGTCCGAGCAGCAGGTCGTCGCCGTGGATGGTGATCGCCCCCAGCTTCACCATCCCCCGCACCACGAGCCACACGTGGTTGCGCAGCAGCGGCACGCTGCTGCCGGCGGGCAGCGACACCAGGCTGCGGCGGCGGTAGCAGGATTCGAGCAGGTCGCGAAATCCATCCTGCGCTCCGGCTTCACGGAAGGGCGTGAGCACCATGGGGGCGGCCGTCGAGGTTGGCGAGAGTGTATGGAGCGCGACCGGCGCTCTCGATCAAGCCGTGGTACGCGTCGGGTTAAGAGTGGGCAAAGCCCTCACCGGCCCGGCGCCAGCGCCTGACCGCCCACGCCCTCCGGCTGGCAGCGCCACAGGCTCAGGCCTTCGGCGGCGTCGATCCAGCGGCAGTCGGCGCCGCCGGGGCCGTCCGCGCCCCGTCGCAGCACCCAGGCCTCGCCCTGGGGGTGGGGCCGGAGATCGTCTTCGTCGCTGGCGGAGCGGATGCGCTGGCCGGCGTACCAGCTGAGGCTCGGTCGTTCCGCTTCCTGCCACAGGGTCACCGGCTGGGCCTGCCAGCGGCGTGTAAGGGCCGCCACCGGCGGCGTGGCCCAGGTTTCGTTCAGCTCCCACAGCCACAGCGGCGAGACCATCAGCGCCAGCAGCCCCAGGCTGCTGCCCGCCACCATCGTCAGGCCTCCGAGCCGGCGGCGCCCTGGGGCGCCCCTCATCAGCAGCAGGCCCCCGGTGCACCAGCCGCCGCCGGCCGCCAGCAGCACCCCCCGGTAGGGCGCCAGCACCGCCGCCGGACCGACGGGCAGCAGGGACGTCAGGCCGGCCAGCAGCAGGGCGGTGCCCAGGGCGGCCCAGAGCAGGGGCACCCGCCTCAGGATCGCGGCTCCAGGGGGCGGGGCTGCCGCTGCCTGGGAGTCCACCAGGCTGCGGCGGTCGATCAGCCAGGCGAGCACCGGGCCCACCAGCAGGGCGAAGGGCAGCCACAGGGGATGGCCGTACCAGGGCAGCTGGGTGCGCAGGGGCAGGATCACCGCCGCCATTCCGAACTGGAGCAGCAGCGGCCAGCGCCCGGCCGGGGTTCCCCGATCGCGCCAGGCCAGCAGCACGCCGAACGGCCAGAGCGCCAGCCAGGGCCAGCCGCCTTCGAGGATCTCGGTGATCGGCACCCGCCAGCCCAGATCACTTCCCTCGCCTGCCGCCAGCAGCACGCGGCCGGCGCCGTCGCCCCACCACAGCCACAGGGCACCGTCGCCCCGCATCGAGGCGTGCCAAAGGTGCCAGCCGAGCCCTGGCAGCAGCCCCGCCACCAGCAGCGGCAGCCAGCGCCACAGCGATCCGGCCGTGAGCGTGCGGCGGGGGGCGATCGCCAGCCCCGTCAGGCCGAGGGCGAGCACCGGCAGCAGCATCGGCGCCTTGAGCAGCAGCAGACCGCTGCCCGCCAGGCCCGCCAGCAGGGCCGGCCGCAGGTCCCGTGGGCGGCGATTCAGGTGCAGCAGACACAGCCACAGGGCTGCGATCAGACTCAGCTGCGTGCCGTCGAGCATCGCCAACCGGCCGTGGCGGACCACCGGCAGCAGGCAGAGCAGCACCGCGGCGGTGGCCAGCGCCGGTAGCCGCCGGCCCGGTCGCAGTTCCGCCTGGATCAGCCCCCCGAGCGGCACCACCAGGGTGGAGAGCAGGGCCGGCACCAGGCGCACCATCCAGGCCGGCGGCGGCAGCGGAACCCCGCCGGTGGCCGCCGCCGTCACCTCCGCGGCCTCCGGCCGCAGCAGCACCAGCAGGCCGGCGATCAGCCAGTGCAGACCCGGGGGCTTGTTCAAATAGTCACCGCCCCAGAACGTGGGCAGCAGCGGCGAACCATCGCCGCCCTGGCTCAGCTCCAGAGCCACCCGGGCGACGATCCCCTCGTCCCAGTCGCGCAGGGGCAGACCGCCCAGGCCGGTGAGGGCCAGCAGCACCGCCGCCAGCCAGAGCAGCGCCAGGGGGGGGCCCAGGGAGGAGCGTGCAGCGGGGCCGGGGGGAGCTGAAGAAACGAGCGGCACGCCGACGATCCATGGGTTCGGCGCGACGCTGAAGGCCCTCGATTAACAGCCCGTTATCGATCCCCTCGCCTGGTGCCGCGGGCGACGGCCTCCCTGCCATCGGGGACACCGGCACGGCTTCCCGGTAGGAAGGGAGGCGTCCGACCCGGCCGCCCATGGACGCCACACCCGCCTCCTCTTCCCAAGCAGCGGTGCCGCTCACCATCGCCTTCTTCGGCCTCGGGGCCGTGGGCTCCTCCATGCTGATCTGCCTTTCGGAGCTGGCCGAGCGCGACGAGGTGCCCCTGCGCTTCGTGGTGGTGGTGCTCAATGTCGACCTGGCCCGCGACGCCCTGTTCCACGCCGAGCGCCTGTTCGATCGCATCGACTTCATCGGTCTGCCCGATTTCGCCCCCCTGTTCGACGGCACCGCGCCGGAACGGGAGCGGCTGAATGGCGCCCACGTGCTGGTGAATGCCGCCTACCCCGGCTTCAACCGGCCCCTGCTCGACCTCGGCCTCGCCCTTGGAGCCCACGTGGTGGATCTGGCCTCGGACATGTACGAACCCGAGACCGAGCGCAGCCTCACCTTCTCCCAGTACGCCTTCGACGCGGCCTATCGCGCCCGCGGCTGTACGGCCCTGATCAACCTCGGCATCTCCCCGGGAGTCACCAATTTCCTGATCGGGCTGCGCCTGCACCAGCTGCGCGGCTCCCGCCGCCGCGACCTGGAGATCGAGAGCGTGGATCTCTATCTGCTGGAGGACATCGACGCCGATGAGATCGTGTTCTCCTGGTCGCCGCTGGTGGCCCTCGAAGAGCTGGCGGAGCGACCACGGCTGCTGCGCGACGGCCGCATCCAGGTGCTGGAACCCTTCAGCGCCGCCCGCGAGCATCACTTCCCCGGCGAGGTGGAGGCCACCCGCCAGTACCCGCTGTACCAGGAAGAGCTGCTGTCGCTGCACCGCTCCTTCCCCGAGATCGAGTCGATCGGCGTGTATACCGGCGGCTCCGAGGTGGAACTGGTGAAGGCCCTGTTCCAGCTCAACCTGCTCTCCAAGCGCACCCTGCCCCAGCAGAGCGAGCTCACGGTGGAGGCCATGGTGCGGGCGATCCTGCCGGGGATGAACAAGCCGCGCCGGATTGAGGAATACCTGCGCAGCGGTGTGATCCGCCGCGCCCATTTCGCCGCCGCCGCCGAGATCCGCTACACCGAGAATGTGCGCAACGACCGCCAGGTGACGGTGGAGACGGTGGGGCTCAGCTTCCTCCGTTATCAGGGCCTGCTGGGCAGTCCCTACGCCGGTGCCACCTACATCTCCTATCCCACCGCTGTGGGCGCGGCCATCCTGGCCTGGCATGCCCTGGGCTTCCTGCGCGAAGACGGCGGCAGCCTGGAAGGGGTGATCACCGGCGAGGATCTGGCCCGGCTGCTGCCCCAATCACGCGCCGACGCCATCCGCCGCGATCTGGTGGCCTGGGATATCGACCTGTTCGAGACGGTGCGCGACGCAACCCCTGTCTAGGGACCTGCCGCTGGCAGAGCGGCACTCGCGCATGGAGACAGGCTCGGATACTGAATGCTGGCGATCTAAAGAGTTAACAAGAGCTGAGAAGACATCCCCCTGGAGGGATGCCCAAGTGGTTGGAATGCCGCCGGCTGACCAGCGGGAGAGCGACAGAGCCTGAATGCAAAAAAAACGAATCATGTGTGCACGCGTGTCCCCAAACACTCGGCCTACCTTGGCCTGGGTCTTGTTTGAAAGCATGCAAACAAGTTTACGTCTCGTTCTCTGGAGTTCGGCGACACTGTTGCTGGTGGCTCTTGTCTCCTTTGGATTGTGGATCTCCAGGGGGCGCGATGGCTCTGGCCCTTCGAAGCAGAATCCGTTAAGTCTTCATTCGTTTGACAGGGGGATCTCACGCCTGCCCTGGTTGGCTGATGCGACATCCGCGAGTGTGTCCTTTGTCTCTGGTTTCCGCAAGGCTTCGCCTGAGGGGCAGCAACTGGCCTGTTCGATGTCGGGGGATCAGGTGATGGCCGGTGTGGCGAGTGAGCTGAATAGGGCAGGCTATGTCTTGTCGGCTCATGGTAAGCAGAGTCGGGCTTGCTCATTCCTTTGATTTCCTGTTTGCTGGCGGCTTTGTCCGATCTGATGTTTTTGCAGGATGCCTTGGTTCTCTGCTCATCGACATTTTCGTGTTGATCTTGAAATCAATCATGGCTGAACCAGGGGAAATGCTCTCCGTCTCCATGCAGCGAGTTGCCGAATTTGCCCGCTACGCTGATGGAGTTCCGGAGGTTGCTGATCAAATTATTCAGGCAAAGACTCTGGAGGATGTAGAGTCTTTGGCCCGAGGTCATGGATTTGAATTGATTACTGTAGATATGCTCAAGCAAGCTGTGCATTTTGCGCGGCAGTCGGACTGGCTGCGCAAAGGGTTTGGGGCGGGTTCAGATGATGATCTCTTTGTCTTGGCCCTGGCTGTGATGCTTGAGCCATGAGGGCGCCTTGCTGGTCCTGCCTCGTAAGGGCCTCCGTGAGAAGTCAGAACATCAGGCTCACATCTTTTTCTTCCGTGGATAACTCTCGCGCTCTTGACTGGAGGTATTGGAGGAGCTGGGTGAATCTGGGGTGATCTGCATACGTTCGTTTTACGATAATAGTGTCTCCGACACTGAGTGATAAGTCAATGGGTAAGTTGACTGTGGGAAACTCGAAGACCTTCTCTGTGAAGGCTGTAGCGTACCCCACGGTTGCTTGGTCTTCGGTCATTCCTTCCCACTTGGAGTAGTCGTATCGGCTGTGTAGTGTCTGGGTGTTCCAGAGGCCTAGCCCACTGAGTTGTTTCTGGACTTCGGGAAAGGCGCCATCTTTCATGGCCAGGCAGGGATAGTTCCTGACATCATTCAATGTGACTTTGTTTCCCATCCGCGCAAGGGGATGAAATTTGGAAACGGCGAGTCGCAATGGTAATCTTGTCAGGTGGAATGATGCCAAGTCAGGATCATCTTGTTTGGGTACATCTGGATATACGCCAATCCAGGCATCAATGACTCCGGCTCTGAGGTGAGCTATGGGAAAACGAATCTCGGCAAAGTCAAAGTTGCCAGCGATGAAGCCAGCTGGTGGTGGTTCCAGGTAGAGAGGGCCTGAAAAGTATTGTGCTTCAATTCTGAGTGGGACTGGCTTGCGCCATCTGTACTCCTGGTGGACCTTCCGTTCGAGATTGAGAAAGTAATCATCTCCGATGATGACCCATTCTCCCGACTCTTTCTTGAGGCTGATGTCAAAGGCTTCGCAGACACGCTTGGTCGTGCGACAGATCGTGGCTTGGGTTCGATTCAGCTTGTGCGCCGCATTGCCTCCGGTTCGCAGCCAGATGAGAAAGTCAAGGCAGTCAAGATCGTTCACTTCAACGACCATGGCCCGTCTTGCTGAATAAACCTTCTGAACGTAACAGCTAGCGCACTCTGGTGCGTCTCTGGCTGATGCGCGTTCCGTATCCGTGTGGAGCGAATGCGCTGGTCATGCCTGCCAAGCCTTTCGCAGGCTCCTTTCTTGCTGGAGCTTGGCGATGGGGGCGGTCGCTGGATGGTTCAAGCGGTGATAGCCGCTCCAAGTCTTTACCCGCTTCCCTTAAGAATCCATTAGTCGAATTTCTTGCTGATCTTCACCTGCTGGTCGGTGGCATAGCCCGCAGCCTGGCGACGCAGCTTCTCCCGCTCCTCATCGGTGCGCGTGCAGGCGAAGCCATAGCGGGCCCGCACCCGCTCCGAGGCCTGGCGCAGAGCCTCGGCCCCCCGTCGCTCCAGTTCGCCTACCGACAGGCTGGTGCCGGGCGGGAGATGCTCGAGGATCACGGTGGAGGGCGAGTAGAGCTCGCTGGTGTGGCCGTCGGGCCACTGCAGGGTGAGCAGAACTTCCGGCACGGAGGAATGGGGAATTGATCGGCTGGCTGATCCTGCCGTTGTCCTTCCGGCTGCATGGTCGTGTCGGCGACGCTGTGGTGGTCCATGCACCAGCCCTCAATTCTGAAAGGCGGCGAAGCCGGTAAGCGGCTCCTCCGCCTGCCACAGGGCACACACCTCATCCCCGTGCTGGAGCTCGAGGGCCGCCGGACCTTCCTGGAACGCTCCGATCGGGGCGCACAGCAGCTCGTGCCAGGGAGCGCACAGTTGCTGCAACGACGCCAGCCGCGCCGGTCGCACCGCCAGCAGGTAGCCGAAACTCGGGAAGCAGCTGAGCCAGGCCTCCAGCTCCACTCCCGCCGGGGGTGTGATCGCCCCCAGATCCAGCCGCAGGCTGCAGCCCGCCGCCTCGGCGAACATCACCGCGGTGCCGGCCAGACCGCCCATGCTGATGTCCTTGGCGCCGTGGGCGAGCTCGTCGGCCGCCAGCCGGGGCAGCAGCGCCAACTGGCGGCGCAGCCCCTCCGGTTCGGCCGCGGTGGCTGCATCCCAGAACGGATAGTGGCGATGGAAGCGGCCGGCGGTGTTCACCAGCAGCACGCAGACATCGCCCGGCACAGCGGAGCGGGCAGAGAGTACCGGCCCCTCGGCCACCCCCAGCACCGCCACCGATAGCGCGTCGTACGGACTCTGGAGGTTGGTGTGGCCGCCCACCACCGGCACGCCGAAGCGTGTGGCGGCTTCCCCCATCCCCGCCAGCAGCGGCTCCGCCCGCTGGGCATCCCGACACCAGAGGCTGTTCACCACCGCCAGCGGCCGGCCGCCCATCGCGGCGATATCGCTGAGGTTCACCAGCACGCCGCACCAGCCGGCGAACCAGGGGTCTTCCGCCACCAGCGCCGGCGCCATCCCCTCGCAGGCCAGCAGCAGGCCGCCCGCCTGCGCGGGCAGCAGGGCGGCATCGTCGCCCAGGGCCGCCGCGGGCCCGAGAGCGGGGAAGGGCTGGTGGGGGAAGGCGGCCGCCGGGGCCTGGATGTCGCGCTTGCCCAGCAGGCCCGACTGGCGCCGCAGCCGTTCCGCCAGTTCAGCCAGGGCGCTCATGCCGCCCGCAGCTGGGGGCGCCGCTCGCGCGCGGGCTGGTAGTAGGCCAGATCGGCCTCCATCAGGTGGTGGACGATGCCGCGGATCTCCAGCTCATCGGTGGAGCGCCAGTGCAGGCGCTGGAAGAAGCGCACGTTCTGGATCTGCACCGTGGCCAGGAAGCGGTCGCAACCCCAGCCGTTGGCCGTGGTCACCGCCTTCCAGATCAGCCCCTTGCCGATCTGGTTGTGGCGGCGGAAATCGGCGTCCACCCCCAGCCGGCCGCCGTACCAGAGCCTTGGGCTCTTCTCCAGGATCCGCACCACCCCCACCACGTCGCCGCCGCGCTCGGCTGAATGGTTCACGGCGGCGATCGGGTAGGCGATCGCGTCGAGATCGTCGCGGTCGTGCTGCTCGAACAGGTGCTGCTCCTGGCAGAAGATGCGGCTGCGCAGCTGCCAGTAGCGCTCCAGCAGCCGAGACCCTGGCTGCAGCAGGTGGAAGGAGAAGCGCTCCGAACTGGCCGTTGGGGACAGGCGGAAGTCGTCGGCGTCGACGCCGATGCCCCAGCGCACCGAGGGGGTGAAGGCCGAGGGCGCGGAACTGGTGCTGCGGCCGATGTCGTGGCTGGCGGGATCGATGAAGAACATGGTTCAGAGCTCCTGCTCGAACAGCGACAGCGCTGAGCAGGCGCCGCATTTGGCGCAGCCGGCGTCCATCGCCTGGGCGCTCAGATCCGAGGCCCGCAGCTGCGCCGCCACCGCCGTGTACACCTCCACCATGAAGGTGGTGGAGGGGGCGGGATGGTTCTCCAGCGGCGTGCCGGCGATCGGCACGAAGGGCACCACGAACGGGTACACACCCAGGGCGATCAGCCTTTCGCTGCAGGCGATCAGCGAGTCCGCCCCATCCCCCAGACCGGCCAGCAGGTAGGTGGACACCTGGCCGCGGCCGAACACCGCCACCGCTTCGGCGAACGCCTCGTAGTAGCGCTCCAGCGTCAGCTCCGACTTGCCCGGCAGGATGCGCCGCCGCACCTGAGGCTCCACCACCTCCAGGTGCATGCCCAGGCTGTCGACGCCGGCCTCCTTCATCCGCCGGTACCAGATCGGATCCTCCGGCGGCTCGCACTGGGCCTGGATCGGCAGGTTCACCCGCGCCTTCACCGCCGCTGCGGTCTCGGCCATCAGCCGGGCGCCCCGGTCGTCGCTGTTGGGGGTGCCGGTGGTCATCACCAGCTGCTTCACCCCATCCAGCCGCACGGCGGCCTCCGCCACCTCCGCCACCTGGGCCGGCGTTTTCCGCACCACCGTGCGGCCATCCTCCAGCGACTGCTCGATGGCGCAGAACTGGCACGATTCGGCGCGGTCGCGGAAGCGGATGCACGTTTGCAGCAGCGTGGTGGCGAGCACGTCGCGGCCGTGCAGCAGGGCGATGGCCCGGTAGGGAATGCCGTCGTCGGTGTGCAGGCCGTAGAAGGCCGGCTCCGGCGGCGGTTCGGCGGCCACCACGGCCCCGCCGTGCCGTTCGGCCACCGCCACCGCGCCCCCCTCCTCCTCCTGCAGCCGGTAGGGAGAGGCCTGGGAGGCGGCGTTGTACACGGGCACCATCACGGTGGTGCCGTCGATCGTGAGGGCGCGGTGATCCGACGGACCGGCGCCGCCGCGGCGGCCCTTGTTGCCGGCCACGGCAGGATCGACCACCCCGTGCACCTGCAGTTCGGTGACCAGCCGGCCAAGGGAGACGTTGGCCTCAGACATGGCTCACCTCCTCCACTTCGGGTCGGGGGGCGGTGGCCGGAGCCTCCGGGATCGGCCCCATCGCCGACACGTGCACCGCGGGGGTGGCGTTGAGGCGCAGCCCCAGCAGATCGGGGCGGCTGTAATGACCGACGCTGTCCATCATCCGTTTGCGCTTGGTGATCAGGGAGCGATCGAGTTCGGCGATCGCCAGGCCCTCCCCCTCCGGCAGCGGGCCTGCCAGGTAGCGGCCCTCCGGGCTGATCACCGCCGTGTGGCAGCCGCCCTGGAAGGCCTTGTGCAGGGCCGCATCGGGGGTGATCTGGGCGTAATCGCCTGGATCCAGCCAGGCGGTGGAGCAGATCACGAAGCAGCCGGCCTCGAGGGCGTGGTGCCGCATGGTCACCGCCGTCTGCTCGCTGAAGATCGGGCCCACCAATGAGCCCGGGAACTGGGCGCAGTGGATCTCCTCGCCCTGGGTCATCAGGGCGAAGCGGGCCAGGGGGTTGTAGTGCTCCCAGCAGGCGAGGGCGCCGATGCGCCCCAGCTCGGTGGACACCACCTGGAGACCGGCGCCGTCGCCCTGGCCCCACACCATCCGCTCGTGATAAGTGGGGGTGATCTTGCGGCGCTTCAGCACCAGTTCGCCGCCGGCGTCGATCAGCAGCTGGGTGTTGTACAGGCTGCCGCCATCGCGCTCATTGATGCCCAGCAGCACGTGCATCGCGTACTGGCGGGCGGCGGCGGCGATCCGCTCCAGTTCGGGGCCGCCCACCGTCACCGCCTGCTCATAGAGCTGCAGGTGGGAGCGGCCCATCAGCACCGCCGGCTCCACGAAGGAGAAGTAGGGGTAGTAGGGCAGGAACGTCTCCGGGAAGACGATCAGTTCCACCCCCGCGGCGGCGGCTTCCGCCATGGCCTCGAGCACGCGGGCGACGGAGCCGTCGAGGCTGAACAGCACGGGCCGCACTTGGGCCGCCGCCACCGTGATCGTCGATGCCATGGTTGGTCCGGCGAAGGGCGAAATCAGAGGGTCCAGGTGTCGAGAATGAAGGCCCCTTCCTTGCGGTGCAGCAGGATGATGTCCAGCACATCGAGGGGATTCACCGGACGGATTCCGGGAATCAGTGCTCCTTCCCCGTGGCCGTAGAGGGCCTGGAGAGCGAAGCGGCACGCGTACACCTTGCCGCCCTGATCCATGAACTTCTGGATGCGGGCGTTGAAGTTCAGGTGGCCGTCGAAGGCCGCATCACCCAGCTTGGGGAAGCCGCGCTGCACGCCCAGGGTGACGCCGGGGCCGTAGAGCAGGATCGAGGTTTCGAAGCCCTTGTTGATCAGCCGGCTGGCCTGCAGCAGGTTCACCAGACCGATCGAACCTTCGAAGGCCACGGTGTGAAAGGTCACCAGGGCTTTCTCCCCTGGTTCGGCCTTCACATCAGGAAAGACCTTCTCCTCATAGTCGACGAGAAAATCGCCCGGCTGGTTGGCGGGACGGGTGACTTCGGGCATGGGAAGAAGAGGCCTGTCGAGAGGAGGAACGGCACCGACCGTTGCACGTGTGAACTTTTGCTTTTTGTGCCGAATGTGACCGAATGGCTGATGGCCACGGCCTGCCCTTCCGTTCACTCAGGCCGTGCCCGTCGCTACCGAAAAGGGAGCGCTGCTTCAGCACAATCGTCCTCCCTGCTCTCGGTCCGTGTCCGCCGCCGCCCGCCAGCCCCGTCGCCATCCGGTGGTGATCGTGGGGGCCGGCCAGGCCGGGCTTTCGATGGCCCACACCCTGCAGCGCCGCGGCATCCGGCCCCTGCTGCTGGAGCGCCATCGCATCGGCCACGCCTGGGAGCGCCAGCGCTGGGATTCCTTCTGCCTGGTCACGCCCAACTGGCAGTGCCGCCTGCCCGATTTCCCCTACGACGGCGATGATCCCCACGGCTTCATGGGCCGCGACCAGATCGTCGACTACGTGCGCCGCTACGCCACCCACATCCAGGCCGACGTGCGCGAGGGGGTGGCGGTGAGCCGTCTGCTGCGCCATGGCGACGGCTACCGCCTGTTCACCAGCGAAGGGGAGATCGAGGCCGACCAGGTGGTGATCGCCACCGGTGGTTATCACCGACCCCGTCGTCATCCCCAGGCCGAACGTCTCCCCACCGGGCTGCTCCAGCTCGATGCTCGCGACTACCGCAACCCCGATCAGCTCCCCCCCGGGGGGGTGCTGGTGGTGGGCAGCGGCCAGTCGGGCTGCCAGATCGCCGAAGACCTCTTCCTCGCCGGCCGCCAAGTGCATCTGAGCGTGGGTTCGGCGCCCCGCTCTCCTCGCCGCTACCGCGGCAAGGACGTGGTGGACTGGCTGGATCGCATGGGCTACTACCAGCTGCCGATCGAGCAGCACGACGATCCGAAGCAGGTGCGCAGCAAGACCAACCACTACCTCACCGGCCGTGATGGTGGCCGTGAGATCGACCTGCGCCGCCGGGCGCTTGAAGGCATGGTGCTGCACGGGCGCCTGGAGGAGCTCGGAGCCCGCTCGATCCGCTTCGCCGCCGATCTGGCCGAGAACCTCGAGCGGGCCGACGCCGTGTACTGCCGCATACGCTCGGGCATCGATGCCTGGATCACCCGCGAGGGGATCGAGGCGCCGGAGGAACCGCCCTATGTGCCCTGCTGGGAGCCGCCGCCGGGGCCGCCCGCGATCCTCGATTTGGAGGCCGAACCCCTGGCGGCGGTGATCTGGTGCACCGGTTACGGCGCCGATTTCTGCTGGGTTGATGTGCCGGTGTTCGACGGCGCCGGCTATCCGGCCCACGAGCGGGGCGTCACCCCGAGCGGGGGGCTGTACTTCATCGGCCTGCCCTGGCTGCACACCTGGGGCTCGGGCCGCTTCTGCGGTGTCGCCGACGACGCCGAGCACCTGGCGGAGGTGATCCGGCTGCGTCTCCACCGCCGCGATGCCAGCCAGGAGCGGCTGGAGTGCACCGCCCTGCTCGGATCCTGACGATCGCCGCTTGTTAGCTCGCGATGGCGTCGGGCCCCTGTGTGGCCCCTTGCCCACCGAAGTGATCCAGCCACAGTTCCTCCCCGGACACCCCCCCTACGATCCGGCCGGATCCACCGCCCGCCACGCATGACCGTCGCTCCCTTGGCCCCGTGCCACCTGCAGGGAACCAGCCCGGAGCAGGAATTGGGCCTGATCGATGCCTGGTGGCGTGCCGCCAACTACCTGGCGGTGGGCATGATCTACCTGCGGTCCAATCCGCTGCTGAGAGAACCGCTGCGGCCCGAGCACATCAAGAACCGGCTGCTCGGTCACTGGGGATCGAGCCCGGGTCAGGCCTTCCTCTGGGCCCACGCCAACCGGGTGATCCGCCACCACGACCTCGACATGATCTACCTGTCGGGGCCGGGGCACGGCGCGCCTGGTGTACTCGGCCCCACCTACCTCGATGGCTCCTACAGCGAGATCTATCCGGACAAATCCCGCGATCAAGCCGGGATGGCCCGCTTCTTTAAACAGTTCTCCTTCCCCGGCCATATCGGCTCCCACTGCACTCCGGAAACTCCTGGTTCCATCCATGAGGGCGGCGAACTGGGCTACGTGCTCTCGCACGCCTGTGGAGCGGTGTTCGACAACCCGGACCTGATCGCCCTGGCCTGTGTGGGCGACGGCGAGGCCGAGACCGGCCCGCTGGCCACCTCCTGGCACATCAACAAGTTCCTCAACCCGATCAGCGACGGGGCGGTGCTGCCGGTGCTGCACCTCAATGGCTACAAGATCGCCAACCCCACCCTGTTGGCCCGCATTCCCCGCGAGGAGCTCCAGAGCCTGCTGCGCGGCTACGGCTGGGAGCCGATCCTGGTGGAGGGCCACGAGCCGATGGCCATGCACCACGCCATGGCCGAGGCGATGGACACGGCCGTGGCGCGCATCCGTGCGGTGCAGGCCGAATGCCGCGCCAGCGGCGAGGCGGTGCGGCCCCAGTGGCCGATGATCGTGCTGCGCTCGCCCAAGGGCTGGACCGGTCCTGCCGCCCTTGGCCACCACAAGCTCGAAGGCTTCTGGCGTGCCCACCAGGTGCCGCTGCCGGCCCCCAACAAGGATCCCGAGCAGCTGTTGATGCTTGAGGAGTGGCTGCGCAGCTACCGCCCCTGGGAGTTGTTCGACGAGCACGGCACCCTCGTGCCCGAACTGCAGGCGCTCTCCCCCACCGGCCCGCGCCGGATGGGCTCCAACCCCCACGCCAACGGCGGCCTGCTCCGTCACCGCCTGCACCTCCCCGATGTGGAGGCCTACGCCGTGCCAGTTGCCGCCCCGGGGGCCTCCGAAGCCGAGAACACCTACCCCCTCGGTGAACTGCTGCGCGACGCCATCGCCCACAATCCCGATTCGCTGCGCGTGTTCGGCCCGGATGAAACCTCCTCCAATCGCCTGCAGGCGATCTATGAGGTGAGTAAGAAAGTGTGGATGGAGGATTTCCTGCCCGAAGACCTCGACGGCAGCGAGCTGTCCCGCGAAGGCCGGGTGGTGGAGATGCTCTCCGAACACACCCTGGTGGGGATGATGGAGGGCTACCTGCTCACCGGCCGCTATGGCTTCTTCCACACCTACGAGGCCTTCGCCCATGTGATCGCCTCGATGTTTAACCAGCACGCCAAGTGGCTGGAATCCTGCATCCACCACGCCCCCTGGCGCGCACCGATCGGGCCCTGGAACTGCCTGATCTCCTCCACCGTGTGGCGGCAGGATCACAACGGCTTCACCCACCAGGATCCCGGCTTCATCGATCTGGCCGGCAACAAGAGCGGCGAGGTGGTGCGCGTGTATCTGCCCGCCGATGCCAACAGCCTGCTGGCGGTGGCCGAGGAGGCGATGCACGAAACCAATGTGTGCAACATCATCGTCTCCGACAAGCAGAAGCACCTCCAGTACCTCAGCCTCGAGCAGGCCCGCCAGCATGTGGCCAAGGGGATCGGCCTCTGGAGCTGGGCCAGCAACGATGACCAGGGCACGGAACTGGATGATCCGGACGTGGTGATGGCCTGCGCTGGCGACATCCCAACCAAGGAGACGCTGGCTGCGGTGGAGATCCTGCGCCGCGAGATCCCGACCCTGCGCATCCGCGTGCTCAACGTGGTGAAGCTGTTCGCCCTCACCGAGCCGAAGGAGCATCCCCACGGCCTCAGCGACCGTGACTTCGACACCCTGTTCACCACCGATCGGCCCGTGATCTTCAATTTCCACGGCTACCCCTGGCTGATCCACCGCCTCACCTACCGCCGCCGCAACCACGCCAACATCCACGTGCGCGGTTACAAGGAGAAGGGCAACATCAACACGCCACTGGAGCTGGCGATGAACAACCAGATCGATCGCTTCAATCTCGTGATCGACGTGATCGACCGGGTGCCCGGGCTTGGTTCACGCGCTGCCCACGTGAAGGAGCGGATGAAGGAGGCAATCCTCGCCAACCGCGCCTACGCCCATGAGCACGGCATGGATGCGCCCGCCGTCACCGAATGGCGCTGGGGCGGCGGCACCTCAGCCTGAGATGACCCCTCCCGACCCCGCCACCGGGCCGGGGGGCACGGTGCTGGTGCTCAATGCCGGCAGTTCGAGCCTCAAGGCCCGGCTTCTGGCTCGTGATGACGCGGTGCTCTGGCAGGGATCCACCGGCTGGGATGCCACAGGTGGCGGCGAGGGCCCCGGGGTGGACGGGGTGCTGGGGGAATGGCTGGCTCCGGCCCTGGAGCCCTGGCGCAGCGGGATGGCCCTGGCGGGCCATCGGGTGGTGCACGGTGGTGAGCGCTTCACCGCCCCCACCCGTCTCACGTCGGAGGTGTTGGCGGAGCTCGAGGCCCTCGTACCCCTGGCGCCGCTGCACAACGGTCCTGCGCTGCAGGTGATGCGCCATCTGGCCGTCCAATGGCCAAACCTGCCCCAGTGGGCCTGCTTCGACACCGCCTTCCACGCCACCCTTCCGGTCCCCGCCCGCACCTATGCCCTGCCGGAGGCCTGGCGCGCCCTGGGGCTGCGGCGCTTCGGATTCCATGGCCTCAACCATCAGCACGTGGCCGAAACGGTGAGCCGCCGCTTCGGCACCACCCGCCCGGACACGGGCAGGGGCCAGGGGCCCCTGCGGCTGATCAGCTGTCACCTCGGCGCCGGCTGCTCCCTCTGCGCCATCGCCGGCGGCCGCAGCATCGCCACCACCATGGGCTTCACGCCGCTGGAGGGGCTGGTGATGGCCCGGCGCAGCGGATCGGTCGATCCCGGCCTGCTGCTCCACCTGCTGCGCCTCGGCGTGGCGCCCGCCGAGCTCGATCGGGTGCTGAACGGCGAGAGCGGCCTGCTGGGCCTGTCCGGCCTCAGCGGCGACATGCGGGAGCTGCGGGCCGGCGAGGCGAGCGGCCATGCGGGTGCCGCCCTGGCCCTGGCGGTGTTCCGCTTCTCCCTGCTGCAGGGGATTGGAGCCATGGCCGCCAGCCTCGGCGGCGTGGATGTGATCGCCCTCACCGGCGGTATCGGCGAACACGACGGGCAGTTGCGCGTGGAACTGGTCGAAGCGCTCGCCTGGCTGGGACCCTGTGAGCTGATCGTGGTGCCTGCCGACGAGGAGGGCCAGATCGCCCGTTCCTGCCGCCTGGCCACCGCCTGACATCCCCCCGCCTGCTCGACTGCGACGCGGTCTTCCTCTCCGATCTGCACCTGGGCTCGAATCAGTGCGAGGCCCGGGATCTTGAGCGCTTCCTCGACCTGCTGCGGCCCCGCCGCCTCTACCTGGTGGGCGACGTCATCGATCTGCAGGCGATCCGCTACAACGCCAGCGTCGATGATGCTTTTCTTCGCGACGCCGTGGCCGCCGCCATGGCCCCCGGGGGAGAGAGCCTCGCGGGCCTGATCGAGACGGGCGAACTGGGCGGCCGCCGCCTGCTGCGCAGCTCCCATCGCCGGGTGCTGGAGGCACTGCGCCGGCTGCGGGAGGAAGGCTGTGAACTCGTCTACGTGCCGGGGAACCACGACGCCCTGCTGCGCCGCCATACCGGCGTGCTCCGCCCCGGTGTCACCCTGCTGCTGGAGGACGTCTACACCACCCCTGGCGGTTTGCAGCTGCTGGTGCGCCATGGCGATGAGTACGACCGCCTGCTGCGCCTGCATACGGGCCTCAGCCATGGTCTGATGCAGCTGCAGGAGCACTACAGCGCCTGGGTGAACGGGCTGCGCGGCCTGCTGCCCCTGCCGCCCCCCGGCCAACCCGCCGCCGGCGCCGAGGGCGGCGGACCGGAGCCGATCCTCGAAGCCGCCGCCGCCCTGCTGGCCTCCCATGGCGACTGGCCCGTGCCGCTGGGCGACGGGCTGGACGCCTCCGGCGGCTTTTCCCTCGCCTTCGCCCTTGAGCGGGCCCTGAAGCACCGCAGCGGCCACGACCGCCTGATCAAGCGCATGCTGCTGCGCCATCTCGAGCGAGAGAACCGCCATCGCCGCCTCGACGGCGTGATCAACGGCCACACCCACATCCCCGAAGCGAGCGCGTTCGCCTGGCCGGCGGAGGGTGAGGCCGGCGGCTCACGGCCCTGCCACCTGCAGGTTTACAACGACGGCAGCTGGGCCCGCAGCCAGCCCCGCCTCGGCCGCACCGCCCTGGTGGTGGGCCACGACGGAGCCATCGGCATGGTCCGCTACGACCGCCGCAGCGGCATCACCCCCTTCCGGCCGCCCCGCTTCCCCTTCAACACCTACCCCCAGCGTCCCTGCCCCGTTTGCGGAGCCCCGGTGTCGGTGCTGGATCCAGCGGTCTGAAGCTGGAAGCCAGGCCACGACGCAGGGGCCGGCGCATGAAAAAGGGGGACGGTTTTCACCGTCCCCCGCAGAGTGATGGGCGGCCGGGGCCGCCGATCTCACTTGCCGATCAGGTCAACCGCCTTGCGGGCGTTGGCCAGAATCGTGCCCCTGAGGGGCACGTAACCGAGGTCGTCGGCCTTGCTCTGGGCGGGGCCGAGCAGGTGATCCATTGCCTTCTGGAGGGTGGCCGACTTGGCGCCGTTGCCCTTCTGGTAGGCCAGGATCCAGGTGAGGGTGGAGATGGGATAGCTGGCGGCCCCGCCCGGGTTGGCGTCCTCACCCGCCAGCATCGAATTGAGCTTGATGTTGTTGAGGGCGGCGGCACCGCTGGTCACGTTGGGCTTCACGAAGGCCCCGGACCTGTTCTGCAGAGCGGCAGCACGGATCTTGCCCTTCACGAAGGCCTGGTTGAGGTAGCCGATCGCTCCGGGGGTGTTGGAGATCACGCCCGCCACGCCCTCGTTGCCCTTGCCGCCCACTCCCACGGGCCATTTCACGCTCTTGCCCTCACCCACCTTGCTCTTCCACTCGGGCGAGAAGGCCGAGAGGCTGTTGGTGAAGGCGAAGGTGGTGCCGGAGCCGTCGGAGCGGTGGGCCACCACGATCGGACCCTTGCCGCACTTCAGGCCTTCCCAGGTCTTGATCTTGCCGAGGAATACATCCACCGCCTGCTTCTGGGTGAGCCGCAGGTTGGGGCAGTCGGCTTTGTTGTAGGCGATGGCGATGGTGCCGCCCACGGCGGGGAACTGCACCACGCCACGGCTCACCTTGGCCGCTTCAGCGGGCTTGATCGGTTCGTCGGTGGCGGCGAAATCCACGGTGCCGGCCAGGAACTGGCGCACGCCAGCGCCCGATCCCACCGACTGATAATTAACCTTGACGCCCGAACTGGCGAGGCTGGCGAAGGCGCTCTGGTAGAAGGGCGCCGGGAAGGTGGCACCGGCGCCATTGATCGTGGCCTGGGCCAGCGCCGCGGCCGAGGCCAGGGTGCCGGCACCGAGGGCGGCGGCCGTGCCGAGGGTCAGGGCCTTCTTGGCGAAGGTCATCGAAAAGCCGTTGGAATGGGCTTTCTATGGCTACGCGGCCGCCCTTCCCGTGGTCGTTAGGTCTCGGTTAAGGGGGGCTCAAGATCATTCGTTCGCCTCAGGAGGCGTGCCGAGCAGGTCGGTCAGCAACTGCCGGCGGCAGTGGGGGCTCTGCAACTCGCGGGCCTGCTCGCGCCAGCGGCTCCAGCAGAGGGCTGAGCGGCTCGCCAGAAGATCGTGCAGCCGAGGCAGGCTGTCCGTCAGTCGACCAGGCAGCTGGTCGTCGATCGCCCCCCGCAGCACGTCCAGGTCGTTGAGTTCCCCCAGCAGGTCCTGCAGCCCCTGGAAGCGGCGCACCCAGGCCGCCCCCGCCTCCCCGTTCAGCGGCTGCAGGTTCTCCAGGCAGTAGCGGGCGTTCTTGCACTGCTTGCGCAGGTCATGGACCGACTCCGGATCGGCGCCGGTCTCCTGCACGAACCAGCCGGGATGGACCGCCAGGGCCGAGAGGAGCGGGGCCTGCCATTCCACCTGCCACGCCGCCACCGGCTCGGTGCCCAGCGGAGTGAAGGCGGGCTGTTTCAGCCATCCCTGCAACCGCTCCAACAGCTTGAGGTAGGCCCCGCTGGTGAGGGTGTCGGTCAGCTGCTCGCCGGCGAGGCGGCGCTCACGGCGGAGCTGCCGCAGCACCGGACGCAGGGCCCGTGCCTCATCTTCCGGCAGCTGGGGGATCAGCTCCTCATCCAGACGGGCCCGCAGGACATCGAGATCGCGGGCCATCCCCAGGCGCCGGGCCGCCTTGGCGATCCGCCCATCCCCCACGCCGGGTGGCAGCACCAGGGCCGGGCCGAACTGGCGCAGCACGGTGCGCAGGCGCCGCATCGCCACCCGCATCCGATGCAGCGGCTCCGGGTCGCCGCTGTCTTCCAGCACCGGACCCTGCAGCTCCACCAGCCGGCGCACGTACTGGTCGAGTCGCTGATGGGCCCAGGCCCCGTTGCTGGGGTGGGCGTCAGGGCCTGCCTCCGGAGCGGCTCGCTCGATCACGCTCTGCATTCGTGCCTCCCTTCGGTCGCCACCGCGCAACACCTCCTGCTGTGATCCTGGGACCGCCGGTTGCGGCGCGTGGTTAAGAAACGGTTGTGAATTCCCGCCCCGGCCCGCCCTGGCCCTGCGTGGGGCCAATCAGATCTTCACCTCGTCTTGGCCTGAGGCTGCCTACATTCGGAGCTTGATGGTGGTCCGCCGTGAGCCCAGGCGTCTCCGAGGGCAGTCTCGATCCTGCTTCCGATGATGGTGCCACCGTGCGTTCGCCGATGGAGGCCCACGGCAGCTACCGCGGCGCCGACTGGAGCCCCCAGCGCCTGGTGTTCCATCAGAATCTGGAAACCTTCGCTGAGCGGGTGGGGCTGATCGTGGCCCTGCAAAGCAATGGCAAGCTCAGCCAGGAGCAGGCCTATGCCCGCATCCGCCGCATGTGGAAAGATCTGCGCGCCAGCAAGGATGAACTCCTCGATGGCGCCGGCAAACGAAACGGCAACGACGGCTGAGGCTGGTGAGAGGCTGCGTGCCGCACGGCATCAGCCGGGGCCTGCGATCCCCGGCATGTAGCGCCGCTCGTGGGGCTGGCCCCGCAGCATGCGGTTCCAGTACAGCCAGGGCAGCACGCTGGTCTTCACCACCCACATGCTCCAGCGCTCCTTGGTGGGATCGAGCGGGAACGAGGGCACCGGCTGCTGCTCGTAGTTGAACTCGGCCATGATCGTTTTGCCGTAGCCGGTGATCAGCGGGCAACAGCTGTAGCCGTCGTAGCGGCCGCTGAGGGGCTGGCCGTCGAGCAGGGCGAGCAGGTTGTTCACCAGCACCGGCGCCTGGCCCCGCACCGCCGCCGCCGTCTTGGAGTTGGGCATGCCCGACACATCGCCGAGGGAGAAGACGTTGGCGAATCGCTTGTGCTGCAGGGTGTGGGGATCCACTTCCACGAAGCCGCCGGGAGCGCCTGTGGCCAGCGGGCTGGTCGCCACCACGTCGGGTGCCGCCATGGGCGGCGTCACGTGCAGCAGCTCGTAGGGGATCACCACCTCCAGCGGTTCCTCTTCGCCGTCGCGCCACTCGCGCGTGGGCGCCACCGCGAACACCGCTTCCTTGCTGTCGGGCCGCACCGCCTTGAGCACGTGGCTGTAGCGGGCGTCGATGCCGCGACGGGCCACCACCTCGCGCAGGGGCGCTGCATAGGTGGGCACGCCGAAGATGCCGGGGGTGGCGGTGGCGTAGATCACCGTGGTCTTGGCGGCCACGGTGGGATCGCGCCGGAACACGTCGTCGGCGAGGTAGGCGATCTTCTGGGGGGCCCCCGGGCACTTGATCGGCATCGGCGGGCAGGTGAACACGGCGTTGCCGCCGCGGAAGGCCTGGATCGCCTCCCAGGTGTAGGGCGCGTGCTCGCGGGAGTAGTTGCTGCACACGCCGCCCTTCCCCAGCGCCTCCGGCAGCCCCTCGATCGCCTCCCAGCACAGCTTCATGCCGGTGGCCACCACCAGCACGTCGTAGGCGAGGGTGCGTCCGCCGGTGGTGCTCACGGTGCCGGCGGCCGGGTCGAAGCCGACGGCTCCCTCCCGGATCCAGGTGACGCCCTCGGGGATCAGGCTCGCTTCGGAGCGGCGCGTCTGCTCCATCGTGAACACCCCGCCGCCCACCAGCGTCCAGCCGGGCTGGTACCAGTGGTCTTCGGCGGGTTCGAGGATCGCCACCTCCAGGGCCGGGCGTGCCCGTTTCAGCTGGCTGGCGGCGGTGAGGCCGGCGGCACCGCCGCCGACGATCAGGATCTGGTGATGGGACATGAAGCGCTGCGGGATCCGGGTGCCCTCGTGCCTTCATTAGACCTGCGGCCCGGGGCGACGCCAACAGGGAGCGGGGCTGGGTGAGCGAACCGTGGCGATCCGTTACGTGAGGGCGGTGGGATGTTGCAGCTGATGCCGCAGGCCGTCGTTGCGGTAGGGACCGACACACACTGAGGACATCCCGCGGAACCGCTGATGTTCCTGAAACTCCGCCACGACGAAGCCTCCAGCCTGGTGGAGGTGCTCGACCTGCCGCAGCTGTTCGATCCCTTCCAGGACAAGGTGCAGGCCCGCCTCCACGGCGGCGAGGAACTGCAGGATCCGGCCGCCTATGCCAAGGGCGATCTGGTCTTCCCCTCCGGCGAGGAACTGCCCCGCTGCTGGCTGGACGCTCAGTACCGCCAGTGATGGAAGCCGGAGGGACTTCCTGAGGCCTGCCGGTCGCCGGTGGTGTGGTCCGAGGCACATCAGGGGATGGCTGGAATGACAGCCCTCCCCTGCTGGCCCCGCGAGGCTTGGACGTCCATCAGGTGGCCCCGCCGGTGACCTGGCCGGTGAACTGGAAGGACGGCGAGGACTGCGTCGTGGTGCCCTCCATCCCCACCGAGGAGGCCCGCGACAAGTTCCCCAAGGGCGTCACCGAGATCCGTCCCTACCTGCGGCTCACCCCGCAACCGAACCGCTGAAGCTCACCCCATGGGTCTTCAGGTCAGCAACGTCAGCAAGAGCTTCGATTCCTTCCTGGCGATCGATCGAGCGCGGGGTCAGAGAGGCTGGGCTGAAGGTCTGATCAAGACCTGACGCCGGCAGCACCGGCTTGCTGCAATCCATAACGCCTTCCCCCGCCGGGGTGGACTCCCCGGCCTCCAGAGGTCAGGTTGTCGGCGATTGGTCAACGGCCCGGACGCATGTTGAAGAGATGGATCTCCGGTGCCAGCCGCGCAGGCCGCGGTCTCGTCCTCGCCCTGGGCTTGATGGGCCTTGGGATGGCGCCGGGCCTTGCCCAGCCGCCCAGTCTCTCCACGGTGAACGCCCCCCAGTTGGGTCGCCTGGAACTGGAGAACGGCTACCCCACGGCCGCCACGGCCCGCAGGCTCTACGACACCCTCGATCTGCAGCGGGCCACCCAGGCCTACCTCTGGGCCCTGCCGGCTGTGGGTTTCAAGGCCCTCTACGACGCCCAGGCCAAAACCATGGGGGTGCGAAACGGCGATGTGCTGCTCTACCGCACCCTGAAGGACAAGGCGGGGATGCTCACGCCCAACATCACCACCCTCTACGCCTTCAGCTTCTGGGATCTGGCGGCCCAGGGGCCCTTGGTGGTGGAGGTGCCGGCCGGCCTGACCGCCGGCGGCGTGCTCGACATCTGGCAGCAGCCGATCACCGACATGGGCCAGACGGGGCCCGACAAGGGGGCCGGTGGCAAGTATCTGATCCTTCCTCCTGGCGCTGTCGAGGTGGAGGCCCCCGGCTATCGGATCTTCCGCTCCCCCAGCAATCAGATCTGGTTCGGCACCCGTGGCCTGGCCCCCGACAAGGCCGTGGCCGAGGCCACCGTGCGCCAGCACCGCCTCTACGGCTGGAATCAGCGCGCCAATCCGCCGGTCTCCCGGTATGAGGAGGTGGGCGGCAGGCCCTGGCAGTCGGCCCAGCCCGCCGATCTCTCCTACTGGCGGCTGCTCAGTGAGCTCTATGCCAAGGAGCCGGTGGCCCCGCGCGATCGCATGATGTTCGGGATGCTGTCGCCCCTTGGCATCACGGCCGGTCAGCCCTTCAACCCCGACGCCCGCCAGGCCAGGATTCTCGCCGAGGCGGCCCAGTTGGGTGATCTGATGGCCCGCACGATCGCCTACGAGAAGCGCACCCCCGGCGCCACGGTGTACCCCGGCAAGCACTGGGAGTATGCGGTGCTGTTCGATCTGGATCAGGAATCACCCGACAGGCGGCGCGTGCAGTTCGACGAGCGCAGTTCCTGGTTCTACGAGGCGATTGGCATGTCGGTGGGGATGCAGGGCCGGGTGGTGGGCTTCGGTCAGGTGTACCTGGAGGCCTCCAAGGACGCCAGGGGCCAGTGGCTCGACGGTGGCCGCACCTACCGCATGCGCGTGCCGGCCAACGCGCCGGTGAAGCAGTTCTGGTCGATCACCCTCTACGACAACCTCACACGCGGACCGGTGATCACCCCCCAGGGCGCCGCCGACCTCAGCTCCCGCAAGCCCGATCTGGTGAGTAACGCCGACGGCTCGGTGGATGTGGTGTTCGGTCCGGTGAAACCGGCGGGCGCGGCCAACTGGATCCAGACCACTCCGGGCAAGGGTTGGTTCGCCTACTTCCGCTTCTACGGTCCCACCGAGCCCTACTTCGCCAAGAGCTGGCTGCTCAACGACATCGAGCCCATCAGCCCCTGACTGAGGGCATAGAGGTAGGTGAGTCCTCGGCTGGACCACCAGGCGGGCGGATCATGCCTGTGCTCCTACTCCTGCTCCAGCCGGCCGGCACGGCGATCGCGCTCGAGCAGCTGCTCCACCAGGATCTTGAGCAGCAGCGACACGATCGCCACGCCCCCGAGCACCATGGCGGCCCCGAAGGCCAGTTCGGTGTGGTACTGCTTGTAGGCGTCTTCCACGAACAGAGGGAGGGTCTGGGTCTCGTTGGCGATGTTGCCGCTCACCACGGCCACGGCGCCGAACTCGCCGAGGGCGCGGGCGGTGGTGAGGATCAGGCCGTAGAGCGCGGCCCAGCGCACCGAGGGCAGGGTCACCTTCGAGAACACCTGCCAGTTGCTGGCCCCCAGGGTGCGGGCCGCTTCCTCCTGATCCCAGCCCTCCTCCTCCAGCAGCGGGATCACCTCCCTCGCCATGAACGGGAAGGTGACGATGATCGTGGCCAGCACGATGCCGGGCCAGGAGAAGATGATCTTGAAACCAGTGCTCTGCACCAGCGAGGCGAGCTGGCCGTGGTTGGGGCTGTAGAGCAGCACCAGCATCAGGCCCACCACCACCGGTGAGATCGAGAAGGGAAGATCGATCACGCTCAGCAGCAGGGCCTTGCCCGGGAAGCGGCGGCGGGCGATGGCCGTGGCGGCCGCCAGCCCGAACACCACGTTGCAGGGCACGGCGATGGCCGTGGCGAACAGGGTGAGCCGCAGGGCCGAGAGCATTTCGGTGTTGGTGAGATTCTCGAGGAAGGGGCCCACTCCCCTGGCGAAGGCCTGGGCCACCACAGCCAGGGCAGGCAGCAGGATCACCACCGCCACGTAGACGCAGGCCACCAGCACGATGAGGGCCGGCAGGGCCGAGCGGGCCCGGTTGCCGAAGCTGGGGTTGACCCACTTGGGTGGCTGGACGTCCTCGAGCGGTGGGATGGTGAACGTCATGACGGCGGTGAAGCGGGCGGCTTTGCGGGGACGAGGACGAGGGGGTCTCAGCCGTTCTGGTAGCGCTGGCCCCAGACCTGCAGGGCATTGATCACCACCAGACTCACCAGCGAGAACAGCAGCATCACGGTGCCGATCACGGTGGCGGAGTCGAAGTCGTACTCCTCGAGTTTCTGGATGATCAGGGTGGGGGTAATCAGGTCCTTGAAGGGAACGTTGCTCGAGATCATCACCACTGAGCCGTACTCCCCCACCGCCCGGCTGAAGCCCTGGGCCACGCCGCTCAGGATCGCCGGCATCAGCTGGGGCAGCACCACCTTGAAGAAGGTCTGCGGCTCGTTGGCCCCGAGCGACCAGGCGGCTTCCTCCTGCTCCTTCTCCAGGGAGCGGAGCACAGGCTCCACGGTGCGCACCACGAAGGGCAGGGAGATGAACACCATGGCCACCCCCACCCCCACGGCGGTGTACGAGACCTTGAGGCCGAACATCTGCGCCAGCGGTGCCCCCAGCCAGCCCTCGGTGCTGTACACGTACGAGAGGGCAAGGCCGGCCACGGCCGTGGGCAGGGCGAAGGGAAGGTCGATCAGGGAATCCAGCAGCCGCTGACCGGGAAAGCGGCAGCGGATCAGGGCCCAGGCCACCACCAGGCCGAATACGCCGTTCACCAGGCTGGCCACGGCGGCGATGCCGAAGCTCACCTGATAGGAGGCGATGGCCTCCGGGCTGGTGGCGGCTTGCCAGAACCCCGCCGGACCGACACCGGCCGCCTTGAGCAGCATCCCGGCCAGGGGCAGGAACAGCACCAGCGTGAGATAGGTCCAGGTGATGCGCCACGGCCAGGAGGGCAGGCCGGGCAGCCGCAGGCCGCCCCGGGAACCCTTGCGCAAGGGCGGAGACAGAACAGCGGTCATCAGCCCAAAAGAACGGTTTTCCGATCGTATCAGTGGTGAGTGGCCGCGTCATCCAGGCCCAGCCGATGGCGGTGGTGGCGGTAACGGCTCTGCTCAGCGGGGAGGGGTTTTTCCCCCGCGTTTGCCGTTGATGGGGTCAGGCACAGGGGGGCACCGCCCGTCGATCAGGCCGCAGGCAGATCCTCGGGAACGTCGAACACGATGCGCAGTTCGGCCACCCGTTCGCCCCTGTTGGGCAGATCCACCACCCGCACCACCACCGGATAGCAGCCATCGCCCACGCCGGACTGGCAATGAACGGCCGTACGCAGGGGTGTGGGCGAGAGGAGCACAGGGCCATAGCTACCGCGGTCCCGGGCCTGATCGATGGCCCAGGGTTCGGGCTGGTCATAAAAGGGATCGATCACCAGCAGGCCTGCGGAATCCACCGTCACGCTGCCGGCGTAACGCCAGTCAGGGCCGAGCTGCCCCAGCAGCTCAACGGGCGCGCCGGAGGGATCAGGCGCAGCCTCCAGCTGCTTCAGGGCCTCAAGAACGCTTGTGATCCGCTCCGAAACCGGCGGAGCGGTCCCTGCGGCGAGGAGGGCGGCCAAGGCCTCGTGAGTCTGTTCGGCGATCGCTACAGCCTGTCGCTTGCGCTGCTCCATCAGGGCGTATTCCTGGGCCTCGGCCTCGCTTTCGAAAAACGCGTTGTCAACGCGATAAACCTGCTGGATCTTCGGACCTTCCATCACGCCACCTCCAGATCGCTGGCTTCCAGTCGCTCCAGGGCGCGCAACGGCAGGGCGCGCCAGAGGGCGGATGGAAAGCAGTCGAGGCGCTCGGCCTGCGTCTGCAGGGTCTGCGGCGGCCGGCAATGGTCGCTCAGGATCACGGGAGCTGCCATGGAGGGTCGGGGGCCGATCGGCGCCCTCGGATTGTGCTCCGTCAACCTATGCAGTTGTCCCGGTTGCGTCACGTCCGTATCGAGCCATTCGGCGCGGGCGGCCGAGGGCCCGCGGATCACGATGACTCGCACAGGCGGCGAGAAAGGTTGCCGCGACACATGCCTGCTGGCCCGCCTGCTGACCTGGGCTGATCAGCGGGAATGAACGGTTCTCCGGTGCTAAACTCGGCTTAAGCGTTTCTTCTTGCGCATCCTTGTCCATGGGTATCCGCGTCGCCGGCGTCTGCAAGCAGTTCGGCGACTTCCGTGCCGTCGACGACGTGACGCTCGACATCGAAAGCGGCTCGCTGGTGGCCCTGCTCGGCCCCTCCGGCTCCGGCAAGAGCACCCTGCTGCGCCTGATCGCCGGCCTTGACGATGCCGACGACGGCCGCATCTGGATCACCGGCGAGGAGGCCACGGGCCGCTCCGTGCAGGATCGCCAGGTGGGTTTCGTGTTCCAGCACTTCGCCCTCTTCAAGCACCGCAGCGTGCGTCGGAACGTGGCCTTCGGTCTCGAACTGCGCGGCTGGAAGAAGGAGGCGATCCGCCGCCGGGTGGATGAGCTGCTGGATCTGGTGCAGCTGCGCGGCTACGGCCACCGCTACCCCTCCCAGCTGTCGGGGGGGCAGCGGCAGCGGGTGGCCCTGGCCCGGGCCCTGGCGGTGCAGCCGCGCGTGCTGCTGCTCGATGAACCCTTCAGCGCCCTCGATGCCAAGGTGCGCAAGGAGCTGCGCGCCTGGCTGCGCAACCTGCACGACGAGATGCACGTCACCACCGTGATCGTGACCCACGACCAGGAGGAGGCGATGGAGGTGGCCGACCGGATCGTGGTGATGAACGAGGGGCGGATCGAGCAGATCGGCAGCCCCGCCGAGATCTACGACCATCCCGCCTCTCCGTTCGTGATGGGCTTCGTGGGGGCGGTGAACGTGCTGCCCAGGGGCGCGCTGCCGGTGGGGCGGGAGCCGGTCCTGCCGGCTGGCGAGGAGGGTCAGCTGTTCATCCGCCCGCACCACGTGGAGGTGCACGCCGAGCCCCTGCCCGGCACCGTGCCCGCCCGGCTGCGCCGGCTCACCCACATGGGTCGGGATCTGCAGGCCGAACTGGTGCTCGACAACGGTGAAACGGTGCTGGCCCAGGTGCCGCGCGAGGGGATCCACCACGATTCCCTCCGGCCCGGCGACACCCTGCACGTGGCCAGCCGCCAGGCCCGCAGCTTCGAGCCCGACTACGCCATCTGAGGGCGCCAAGCCTTCGGGACGCCTGCTGGGCCGGCTGCTCGGGGTGCACCCGGGCCAGCCGGGCATCGGAAGGGGGGGCAAATTAGCTCGAAAATACCATCGGGTATGTGGTCTATGTTGCTGAGCGCAAGCGGAGGCCTCCGCCGTGCCGAAGTGGCGGGGGGCAGGGGTGCCCAGCGGTGGGCCCGGAGCTTCAGATGAAGTACATGGCCTGGGCCTGCGCCAGCCGGTCGCGCTCCTCGAGCAGGTCCAGCAGGGTGGTGCCTTCGAGGATCTCGCGGCGGGCGGCGTCGAGGCGCTCCTCCAGTGCGGCCAGCACGTCGGATTCCGGGGTGTCGCGCTCGCCGGAGCCACGGGCGCTGGCCTCCCCTTCCAGGCACTGCACCACTTCGGCCACCTGGATCTCGGCGGGCGGGCGGGCCAGTTGATAGCCGCCCCGAGGGCCGCGGATGCTGCGCAGGATCTGGCCGCGGCGGAGGCTCGTGAGCATCTGCTCGAGATAGCGGTCGGGGATTCCCTGGCGCTGGGCGATCTCCGCCACCTGCAGCACGCCCCCCTGGCCGTGGATGCCGGCCAGCTCCATCAGGGCCACCAGTCCGTACTCGGTCTTGGCGCTGAAACCCATGGAGATCCACGGCGCAATGGTGGGGATTGTGCCAGTCACCGGATCTCTGGGGAGAGGAGTCCGGAGCGTCCTGATGAGGTGCCCCGGGTTAGGTCGGCCCGGCCGGCGGGTCTGGCCGCCCCGACCGCCTTCGCCGATATCGGCATCCGACCGGTCACCCCGGAAGACAAGGCCCATGCGGCGCGCCGTTTCTCCACCATCAAGTTCTTCCGGGTGGGTGACTTCGGCGGCTGGGCCGCGGACGACAGGAAGGTCTCCGGCAAGGGCGCCATCTGGGATCAGATCTTCGCCAGGACCCGCTGATCGCGGAGCCCGCCGGCACTTTGCCGGGGGAGGCGAGCCGTAAAGACGAGTTCCCCACCGAGGAAGCGTGTAATCTGAAAACCGGTTACCCATCGACTTACCGTGGTTTCTCGCTTCCCTCCTTGCCCTCGCCTCGGCGCACTGCTGCGCCGCCGGGCTCTGCTCGCCCTGGCTCTCGTGGGCAGCGCCAGCCTGCTGGGGGGCTGTGGCGGTGGATCCACCTCCAACGACGGGGCCGGCAAGGAGCTGCTGCTGGTGAGCTACGCCGTCACCAAGAGCGCCTACGACCGGATCCTGCCCAAGTTCCAGGCGGAGTGGAAGGCCAAGACCGGCGAGACCATCAACATCCGCACCAGCTACGGCGGCTCCGGCAGCCAGACCCGGGCGATCATCGACGGCCTCGAGGCCGACGTGGCGACGCTCGCCCTGGCGGGAGATGTGGAGAAGCTGCAGAAGGCCGGCCTGATCGAGCCCGGCTGGGAGAAGGAATTCCCGAATGAGTCGATCATCACCAACTCGGTGGTGGCCTTCCTCACCCGCGACGGCAATCCCAAGGGCGTGAAGACCTGGAAGGATCTCGCCCGCCCCGACGTGACGGTGATCACCGCCAACCCCAAGACCTCCGGCGGCGCCCGCTGGAACTTCCTGGGGCTGTGGGGCTCGGTGACCCAGACCGGCGGCACGGAGGCGCAGGCCAAGGAGTTCGTGACGGCTGTCTACCGCAACGTGGACAACCTGCCCAAGGATGCCCGTGAAGCCACCGACACCTCTCTCAAGCGGGGCCAGGGGGACGTGCTGCTGAACTATGAGAACGAGGCGATCCTGGCCAGGAAGATGGGTGAGCTGAAGGCCCCCTTCCTCGTTCCCGAGCTGAACGTGCGCATCGAGGGCCCGGTGGCGGTGGTGGACAAAAACGTGGACAAGAAGGGCACCCGCAAGGCGGCCGAGGCTCTCGCCGCCTACCTGAGCAGCGAGCCGGCCCAGGAGATCTTTGCCGAGGAGGGCTTCCGGCCGGTGAACGCAGGGGTGTGGGCCCGGGTGAAGGATCGCTTCGCTCCCGTGAAGACGCTGTTCAGTGCGGCGGATTTCGGCGGCTGGAGCAAAATCGACAAGACCTTCTTCGGCAAGAGCGGCGGTCTCTGGGACGAACTGTTCCGCACGAGCCGCTGATCCGGTCTGCCCCCATGTGCGAATTGCTGGCCCTGAGTGCCAACACCCCCACCGACATGCGCTTCTCCTTCCACGGGCTGCGCCGGCGGGGCGGGGCCACCGGTGACCACGGGGATGGTTGGGGCCTGGCCAGCTTCGACCCCGATGGCGATGGGGTGGACCTCTACCGGGAGGACGCCCCCGCCGCCTTCTCGCCGATCGCGGCCCAGGTGGAGTCGCTCGATCTGCGGGCCCACTGCTCCATCGCCCACATCCGCAAGGCCACCCGCGGCGTCGTGGCGCTGGAGAACTGCCATCCGTTCCACCGGCGCTGGGGTGGTCGCGAATGGGTGTTCGCCCACAACGGGCATCTGGAAGGGGACATCCCCCTCAGGGGCCGCTTCCGGCCGGAGGGCACCACCGACAGCGAAGCGGCCTTCTGCTGGATCCTGGAAGGCCTGGAGCGGGAGGGGGTCGATCCGTCCGATCGCCAAGCCGTGTTCCTGGCCCTGGTGCGGGCTTCGGAGCAGCTGGCCCGGCAGGGCAGCTTCAACTGCCTGATCGCCGAGGGTCGCTGGCTGTTCGCCTATGCCGGCACGCGGCTGCACTGCCTCACCCGAAGGGACCCGTTCGCCCAGGCCACCCTGGCGGATGCCGACCTGAGCGTGGACTTCACCGAACTGGCCGGCCACGACGACGTGGTGACGCTGATCAGCACCGAACCGCTCACCTGCGATGAGGTGTGGCAACCCCTGGCCTTGGGCGAGGCCGTTCTCTACGACCACGGGGAACGGGTGGAGCATGCCCTGCCGGAGCGGCAGCCGGTGCAGGCGTAGCCCCGTGACGATGGAGAATCCCCCCGTACCAGTCACGCTGGCGGAGGCCGCCCGCTTCTGGGCCCGGCTGGGCTGGGTGAGCTTCGGCGGTCCGGCCGGCCAGATCGCTTTGCTGCATGGCGAACTGGTGCAGCGCCGGCGCTGGCTGTCGGAGCGGCGCTTCCTCCACGCCCTCAACTACTGCATGGTCCTGCCCGGACCGGAGGCCACCCAGCTGGCCACCTACCTGGGCTGGCTGATGCATGGGGTCCCGGGCGGCCTGGTGGCCGGGGGCCTCTTCCTGCTCCCCTCGGTGCTGGTGCTGCTGAGCCTGGCCAGCATCTATGCCCTCTGGGGCCAGCTGCCGCTGCTCACGGCGGTGTTCTGGGCCCTCAAGCCCGCGGTGCTGGCGATCGTGCTGCAGGCGGCCTGGCGCCTGGGGCGCCGCACGCTGCACACCCCCCTGCTGGTGGCCATCGCCCTGGCGGCCCTGCTCGGGCTCTCCCTGCTGCACCTTCCCTATCCGTTGCTGCTGGCCGGCGCCGCCCTGCTCGGTGCCCTGGCGGCCCGGCATCGGCCCCACTGGCTGCGCCCGGTCTCGCCTGGAGAGGCGCGGGCTGCGGCCGCCGGAGCCCCGCCGTCCCCCGCCCTGCACGACAACCGGACCCCACCGCCGCCCCATGCCCGCTTCTCCCGCCGTGGGCTGGCCCTCGCCCTGCTGGCCGGCGGGCTGGCCCTGGGGGTTCCGCTGGCGGCGCTGGGCCTGGCGGAAGGCTGGAACGGGCTGCTGGCCACCATGGCCCGCTTCTTCTCGAAGGTGGCCCTGCTCAGCTTCGGCGGCGCCTATGCGGTGCTGCCCTACGTGGCCCGCGGGGCGGTGGAGGAGTTCGGCTGGCTGAGTGCCGCCCAGATGGTGGACGGCCTCGCCCTCGGGGAGACCACCCCGGGCCCCCTGATCATGGTGGTGGCCTTCGTGGGCTTCATGGGTGGCTGGCAGGAGGCCGGCAGCCTGGCGCGGGCCCTGGCCGCCGGGCTGGTGGTGGTGTGGTTCACCTTCCTGCCCTCGTTCGTGTTCATCCTGGCGGGGGCTCCACTGGTGGAGGCCAGCCGCGAAGATCTGCGGCTCGACGGACCGCTCACGGCGATCACCGCCGTGGTGGTGGGCGTGATCGTGAGCCTGGCCCTGTTCTTTGCCGGCCCCGTTCTGCTGCCCCATGGACACGTGGATGCAGGTGCCTTCACCCTGCTGCTGGCCGCCCTGGCGCTGCTGCTGGGCCGGGGGTGGGACGTGTTGCCTCTGATCGGGGCGGCGGCCCTGGTGGGACTGCTGCGAGCTGTGGTGGTTGCCTGATCCTGGGTGGTCAGGTCAGCAACAGGATCAGGGAAACGATCACCCCGATCGTCACCACCAGGTTCCTGAGGGCTGCCGGATCGACCTTGGAGGCGATCGTGCCGCCTAGGGCGCCGCCGATCGTTGCCCCCACGGCCATCACCGCCGCCGCCGGTGCCTGCACCGGGCCCGCCAGCAGGAACAGGCCGGAGGCCGCCAGGTTCACCACCAGGGCGATGGCCTGCTTCAGCCCGTTCAGGCGCGTGAGGCTGTCCTCGAGCGTGAGGGCGAGCACCGCCAGCACGATCACACTCAGACCGGCGCCGAAATAGCCGCCGTAGACCGACGCCAGGAAGACGGGCACGATCGACCAGGCCTCCGGCAGGCGGGGGCCCGCGGCGCGCTCCCTTCGCATCAGGCGGGCCCGCAGCGGTTCCTGGGCCGCCAGCAGCAACGAGCCGCCCAGGATCAGCCAGGGCACCAGGCGGCGGAACAGGGCTTCGTCGCTGGCCAGCAGCAGCAGGCCACCGGTGAGGCCGCCGAGGGCCGCGGCGGGCAGTAGGAGCAGGATGCGTTGCCGCTGGCCGCGGAGTTGATTGCGCTGGGCCAGGGTGGCGCCGAGGTAGCCCGGCGAAAGGGCGAGGGTGTTGGTGACGTTCGCCACCACCGCCGGCAGGCCGACGGCGGTGAGGGCCGGAAAGCTGATCAGGGAACCCCCTCCGGCGAGGGCATTCACCAGCCCGGCGGCCAGGGCCGCCACGGCAACGACGCCATAACCCGCAAGACTCACCATCGCTCGATCATGCAGGGTCGCAACCGGACGCCGCCACGGAAAAGGCCCCCCGCTCGCGGGGGGCCCGGACGCTGCCCCTGGACAGCGGCATCAGAGAAGGGCGTTGATGGCGTAGTCGATGGTGTTGTTCGCGATCATGCCGGGATCGCCCTGGATGCCGTGGTTGGCCTTGATGTAGTTGAGGGCCTCCACGTACCAGGACGGGGAGAGTTCGAAGGCGCGGTTGATCTCGGTGAGGCCGGCGATCAGGTACTCATCGAGGGGACCGGTGCCGCCGGCCACCAGCGAGTAGGTGATGTGGCGGAGGTAGTAGCCGATGTCGCGGCTGCACTTGGCCTTGCCGCGGGCATCGGCGGCGAAGTTGGCGCCCTGCTGCTGGGTGGTGTAGGGGAACTTGTTGTAGACGGCCTGGGCCGCCCCGTTCACGAGCTCATCGGCACGGGCGGTGAGCTGCCGGGCAGCCTCGAGAGCGTTCTTGGCGCGCTCGAAGCGTCCGAAGGCCGCGTTGAGCTCGGTGTTGCTGAGATAGCGACCCTGGGAATCGGCGGCGGCGACGGCCTCGGTGAGGGGAGTTCTGGACATGGTGAAGAAGGAGAGACTGGTGGGGCAGAAACGTGGGGAGAGAAACGGGGTGATGCGGGACGCAGCCCCGCCTCAGCTCACGGCCGAAGCGGCGCGGTCGAAGTAGGTGCCGATCTCGGAGGCCAGGCCCGTGCAGTCTCCCTGGGTGATGCCGTTGCGGTCGAGCACCAGGGCCAGCGCCGCTTCCTTGATCAGGCGGATGCCTTCGGCCACGGAGGCGCCGGGAACGCCCAGGGCCAGGTAGGTCTCGCGCAGGCCGTTCAGGCAGCGGTCTTCGAGCACCGAGGCGTCGCCCAGGTAGGTGGCGTAGGTGACGTAGCGGAGGATGATGTCGAGGTCGCGCAGGCAGGCGGCGATGCGGCGGTGGGTGTAGGCATTGCCACCGGGAGCGATCAGGGCCGGCTGCCGCTCGAACAGGGCGCGGGCCGCATCGGTCACCAGGCGGGAGGCGTTGGAGGTGATGCGGTTGACCGCATCGAGCCGCTTGTTGCTGTCGGCCACCAGGGCCGCCAGGGCATCGAGCTGGCCTGAGCTGAGGAACTCGCCGACGGTGTCGGCCTGGGCCACCACCTTGGTGAAGGCGTCGAAGGTCATGGGAACGAACTCCTGTAGGGGAATCTGCAGGGTGAATCTGCAGGGCGAATCCACTGAGCGAATCTGCAGTGCGAATTAGCAGTGCAAGTACGCACTGTGGATCCGTAGGGGGTGAGGGCGATGTGCGTGAACCCGCCGCATCGCACCCGGCCATTCTTCAGGCCCGTCAGTTCACCCTGAACCTCAACTTCACAAAGGGTCATTGACCGGATTCGCCTTGTATTCTCAGGCACACGGGTACTCCGCACTCCGATGATATCGGCATGTATTTCCGGCCACATCCCAGACCGGATCCGTTGCGAGATAAGGCTCTCTGTCGATTTTGCAATCATCGCCCACAGAAAATAAACTCCACCCGCTGCGACGCCTGCAGCGGATGGAGTTCGTTGACTTACCCGATGTCAGCCTGGGGGATCCTGGCCTGCAGCCATGCATTCTCAGCCACATTGGTGCGGCGATGACATCACATCGACTTTCTGCATCGGAGTGGCGAGAGCAGGGGCGTGCTTCCGGCCCTCCCCTCGCTCCTAGCCCTCCCTTGGAGTTTCGCTCCACGCACAGGCGGCCCTTGGGCGTTGGCCGTGGCAAGGCTCGCCGATGAACTGGAAGGATGGGAAAGGATGATCAAATCACAAAGCCATGGAAGCCATGCAGCAGACGCATAGCTTTCAGCCTGTTCCAGGGAGCAGATTGCAGAGAATTCTCCGGAATGCATTCGTGGCACTTGGTGGGAGACGTCTGTAGGTTCTTGGATGCGGACGCGTCCACATCTTGACCATCAGTGGCTTTGGAGCAGGTCTGTCTTTCGCGGCAGACCTCTGGGCGAAATCTCCCCTTCGCACTTCGGGCGCCGGCCAGGACGGCTACCCGCTCCTTCCTCATCTGCTCGATGTGTCGGCAGTGGCATCGGTGTTGCTGCGCACCGTGCCTTGCCCAGTGGTACTGCCGTGTTCTGAGGCCTGGCTCGTTGCCTTGGTTGGTCTCCACGATCTCGGCAAGGCCAGCCCGCAGTTCCAGAGGAAGCTCGGCCGCAGTCACATATGTGGATATCGTCTGGAGAAGGACCAACCCGATCGCCATGACATCGGCACCGCCGTTCTGCTTCGTGATGGTCTGAGGGAACTGGGTCATCCCAATGGTGTTGCCACGGCCTTATCCCATGCGGTTGCGGCTCACCACGGCAATCCGTTCACGGCCAACGAAATTCTGAACTGGGCTTGGGATCCTTCGCCGCAATGGAGCAGGGCTCACAGGGAACTGATCGAGGCCGTCATTGCGGCGACGTCCGCCTCAGGGGCCCCAGCCCTGCCTGACCATCCGATTGATCAGTCCGCTTTCCTGCAGTGGCTGATGGGGCTCACCACGGCGGCGGATTGGATCGGCTCGAGTGAGGCTCTTTGTCGCTGGGAGCGGGTGCAGCAGTGGCAGGGACAGCCGCACTGCTGGTTCGAGCAATCCCAGCAGCTGGCGGCCGACGTGGTGACTCAGGTGGGGTTGGCATCAGAGCCTCTGCCAGCGCTTCCGAACGGTCAGATCGCCATGGACTTGGTGCTGGCAGGCATCGGCTGTTCCCCCAGGCCTCTTCAGAAGGCGGTGGCGTCTCTGCTGGATGAACTCCCCAAGGAACCCGCGCTGATCGTGATCGAGGCTCCGATGGGGGAAGGGAAGACGGAAGCGGCGCTCTGTTGCAGCTTCGGCAGCCGTGGTCTCTACCTCGCCATGCCGACCCAGGCCACCAGCAATGCCTTGTTCCAGCGGGTGGCTGAGTTTCTCAGGAACATCCCTGGCCCTGGAGAGGGCTATCACCTGGCGCTGGCCCACGGTGCGGGCGGTCCGGAAGCTGCGGCCCTCAAGCTCAGAGACATCGGGCTGGACACCGGTGACAGCCGTGTGCGTGCCGGCTGGTGGTTCCAGGGTGGTAAGCGGTCTTTGCTCTGTCCGCAGGGAATCGGCACCGTCGATCAGGGGTTGATCGGGGTTCTCCAGAGCCGCCATGGCTTTCTGCGGCTTTATGGCCTCACTGGACGGACCGTAATCTTCGACGAGGTGCATGCCTACGACACCTACACCGGTGGGTTGATCGAGCGGCTGATCAGCTGGCTGCAGGCCCTGGGCTGTCGGGTGGTGGTGATGTCAGCCACCCTGCCTGAGACACGGCGTCAGGCCTTGCTCAAGAGCTGGGCATCCGTTGATGAAGTTGAGCTTCCGACCGAAGACTCCTATCCGCGGATCAGCTGGGCCTTGCCAGGCATGGTGCAGGCCACCACGTTTTCGGCTGGACGAGAGCAGCAGATTGAGGTGCGTGGAATGCTTCCTGATGCTGCCGAGATCGCTTCACAGGCTTCGGCATGGGCACATGAAGGGGTGCGCGTGCTGGTGGTGGTCAACAAGGTGGCGCGGGCCCAGCGAATCTTCCGCCTGCTCCGAACGAGCACTCGCGCCACGCTGTTCCACGCGCGTTTCCCGATGGAGCAGCGCCTGGAGATCGAAGCAGGCGTGCTTACTCAGTTCGGGCCCGCCGGCAGTTGTGCCGGCGGGCATGTGCTGGTGGCGACCCAGGTGGCGGAGCAGAGTCTCGACATCGACTTCGATGTGCTGATCACCGACCCGGCACCTGTGGATCTGGTGCTGCAGCGCCTGGGTCGGATCCATCGGCACCCACGAGCCAGGGCGGAGGGATTCGGGAAGCCGATGATCTATCTGGCAGACCTTGAGTCCCTTCTTCCCAGCGAGGACCTCACCAGTTTCGTTTATGACCGCTGGGATGTCCTGCGCTCGGTGGCCTGGCTTCGGGAGAACCGGCAGATGAGTCTTCCTGAGGACATCGACCGTGCAGTCCAGGAGGTTTACGGCTCCTGGCAGCCTGCTGGGCCTGAGGCTTTGCTGGCCGAATTGACGCATGCCTGCAAGGCGCACCAGGTGTCCCAGGGGAGGATGCGCACCCAGGCGAATCAGGTCGCGATTGGCCTGCCGGAAGATTGGAGCCTTTCGCAGGATCAGTCCCACCGCGTTGGCGATGACGCTGCGGAGACTGACGCCCTCCGTTTCGGGACTCGACTGGGAGGGGATAGTGAAACCGTGATCCCTGTGACGCCAGAGGATCTGGCGGATCTGGAGTGCCGAGCTCACGTACTGCGGCAACGCTATCTGAGGATCGGCCACCCCCAACTCATTCAGGCGGCACGAAGCGCCCCCACCCCGGATGGGTGGAATGCTCAGGCCGGTCTGGCTCCCTACCGGCCGTTGCTTCTTGACCAGGAGAGGCGGGTCCAGAGCGTGCCTGTGAATGCACGTCTCGATCCAGTCCTTGGGCTGGTCGTGGGGGTGATCGAATGAGCTGTGGTCAGCTAAACAACTCAGGTTCCCCGCGACAGCGGGGATGGCCCGTGTCATCTGGGATTGCTCCCACGAACATCGGACCACCTCCCCGCAACCGCGGGGATGAGCGTTTTCCGGCAGAGCCTGCCCGGGTGCTGTTCCGGAGCTGGGCGATCCACGGGCCCCAGGGGGCGTCACCCCCTGGGGCCTTAGCCTGAAGTGTCATCTGGGTTTAAGAGTGCTGGCTTTGGCTGAGTCGGTGGTTCCCTGCCCGCGCGGGGATGCAGCCAGCCAGCGCCGGCCCCCTGAAGACGCCAGTGCAGTTCCGAGGCGTCTGCCAAAACCTTGATCCGACGATGACCTTCTCTCTCCTCCACGAACCCTGGATTCCCCTGATCGCCACAGATGGCAACCGCCGCCTGGGATCTCTGCTGGAAGCGCTGCTGGATCCGGATCGATGGCGAGGGGTTGACGGGGCCAACCCCATCGAGACACTCAGCTTGTATCGGCTCATGCTGGCCATCTGCCATCGCGCGATCGGCCCGGCTCGTGATCCACGGGTCGAGTTGCTCGACAGCTGGCCCAGGGCCAGCCTGCAGCGCTACCTCAAGAACTGGGCTGGATCCTTCGATCTGCTTCACCCCCAGACTCCATTCCTCCAGGTGCCGGCGCTGGCGAAGGGCGGAATCAAGCCCTCACCGTGGACACGACTGGCCCTTGAGCGAACCTCCGGTGCAGCCCGGCTGATCTGGGATCACTCCATCGACGAACGGCCCACAGCCATTGGCTTCGCCGAGGCTGCACGGCAGTTGGTGGCACACCTGCAATTCACTCCTGGTGGCCTGGTGAAGGCTCTGCGCACGTCGGCAGTGCGCGGCCCGGCCTGTGGCTTGCTGCTGATGCTCCCCATGGGCGCAACCCTGAAGGAAACCCTGGCTCTCGGACTGATCCAGCAGACCAAGAGTCAGTTCGAGGCTGACCTGCCCTGCTGGGAACGGCCCGCTCTGACACTCGAGGAGCTTCGACAACCAGAGGCGCTGGTTCTGGAAGGGCCCGCCCACCGCTACACCTTCCTGAGCCGTGCTGTTCTCCTTCTGCCGGAGGGGAATCACCTCTCCCAGCTGCTCTATGCCGAAGGGCTGGTGACAGGAGAAAGTGAGAATCCGTTGGTGGACCCCATGACGGGAGTCATCCAGGGAAGGCGGGGATCGCTTCCGTTACTGCTGTCCGAGCAGAAATCATTCTGGAGGGATTTTCATGTCCTTCAAGGCGCTGGAGGCTCTACAGCTCCCGCAACTGTGAACCATGCAGCGGCTCTTCGCTTACAGCAGAGAGATCACCCACCGATCGACCTGTTGGCCGGCGGCCTGCTGCCTGACCAGGCCAGGATCGTCCTCTGGCGTCTGGAAGAGCGGCAGGTTCCACCTGAGGTTCTGCAGTCCAAGGCGCTCATTGCATGCACCACCAAGGCCCTCGAGCTTGCGGAGCAGACCGGGAGTGCATTCAACAAGGCGGCCTACGCCCTTTGCAGCTCTTGGCTGCAGAGAACTGCCGAATCCTCACCCGATGCCAGAGACGTCCGCGCTCTCCTGACCTCCATCCAGGCTGCCCCCATGTTCTGGGCAGGGCTCGATCCATCCTTCTGGACCTTCATCCAGACACTTGGGACCACGAGGGATCCTGAGCTTTCCTTACAGGAGTGGCGGATCGCTCTCCGAGAGACGACCAGAGATGCCTGGAAACATGCGACGGCTGCCTTTGGCACGGACAGCCGTGCCATTGCCGCTGCCGGGCGGACCGACCATCTCACAAGCAGGATCCTCGCCACTCTCAAGTGTTGAAGCCAACCACTACTACCTGTTGATGTTCCATCCACCCTCTTACTCATGGACTCAGAAACCTTCTTTGCCAAGCTGGCACAGCGAGCCTCAGAAGACACCGCAGTTATCGCCGCTCTCCGCCGCTCCTCTTCCTACGATGCAGGCCTCTATCCACCAGCTTTTCCTTTCATTGAGCCTTATGTGCACGGGCTGAGCGAATGGCAGCGTAAGGCTGCCTATCTGGCTGCCGCCTGCTGGGCACAGTCAGCCCGACGGGGCACTGAGTCAGACCCTGGGAAGTGGGTGAAGGGTGAGACTCTGCCGGTGGCCATAAAGTCACTTCGGAACCATCAATCAATGGCCAGCAAGAGTATTGAGCAGCGATTCGTTGCGCTCCTGGATGCTGACGCCGATGAGCTTCAATGGCGCCTGCGTCATCTCACCTCCCAGCTTTCAGCAGCAGGGATTTCCGTTGACTGGCCAGATCTGCTCAAAGACCTATGGGGATGGAACAGCTCGCAGCGATATGTACAGATCCGCTGGGCCAGACATTTCTGGGCTTCAAGCGCCACCAACATCCATTCACCACCAGAAATGAACAACCAAAGCTGATTGCAGCGCTCTTGTTCTTCACATCCTTTCCCTGACTCATCATGTCTACTTTTGTCGAACTGCACTTGATTCAGAACTTCGCCCCGTCTTGTCTGAACCGGGATGACACGGGCGCCCCCAAAGACGCCATGTTCGGTGGATTCCGTCGCAGTCGGATTTCCAGCCAGTGCATCAAACGCTCCATCCGCACGACGTTTTCCGATGCAGGGCTGCTTGAGCCCGGAGAACTCGGCATCCGCACGCGCAACCTGATCGCCATCCTTGAAAAGAAGCTGGCGGGCCACGGGGTCATAGATGCCACAGCGGCGATTGAGAACGCTCTGGCGACAGTTGAACTAAAGATCAAGGGCCGGAAAGATGCCACCGGCCAAACTGAGTATCTCCTGTTCCTCAGCAACAATGCTGTTGATGAACTCTCGGCTGTCATCGCCACCCATGTTGATGCCCTCAAGGCCGGGAAGGGAACCAAGGAAATCAAGAATGCTATCGATGCCTGCATCGGCTCTTCTTCAGCCGTAGATGTTGCCCTTTTCGGCCGGATGTTAGCGGATCGCAAGGAGCTAAATGTTGATGCTGCCGCTCAGGTGGCCCATGCCATCTCCACGCATCGGGTGGACAGGGAATCCGATTTCTTCACGGCCGTTGATGACTGGACCGAGGATGATGAGGCTGATGCAGCCATGCTCGGCAGTGTGGAGTTCAACTCCTCTTGCCAATATCGCTATACGGTGGTTCATGTGGACAAGCTGATCGAGAATCTTGGTGGCGACAGCGTGTTGGCCCACCGTGGTCTGCAGGCCTTCCTGCGTGCCGCTGTTCTGGCGATTCCTACGGGCCGGCAGAACACCTTCGCCGCCCATAACCTGCCCTCCTTCGTGGGGATCACCGTTCACAACAGCCAGCCGATCAGCCTGGCCAATGCCTTCGAGCAACCCGTGAAGGCTGCGGAAAACAGCAGCGGGTTGGCGGCTGCCTCGGTGGCCCGACTGCAGGGCCATGCCAGGCAGCTGAGCAAGAGCTACGGCATCGAGTTAGGGCTCCAGGTGCTGGATCTGACCGGATCCTGGGACGGGCAAAGCCACCCTGATCTCGACACCTTGCTGGCTCACGTGGATGCCGTGTTGGGCAGCGACCGATGACCCGGTCGCTCCTGATTCCCCTGGTGGGCCCTCTGCAGGCCTGGGGGCTCGATTCACGCTTCGGTCTGCGCCAGAGCGCGGCTGAACCGAGCAAGAGCGGTGTGCTTGGCCTGTGTTGTGCGGCTTTGGGGCGTGACCGCAGCGAGGCGATTGATGACCTGGCATCTCTGATCTTTGGTGTGCGGATCGACCGGGAGGGCATTCCCACCCGTGATTTCCATACCGCCATGGATGTGATCGGCGCCAGCGGCACCGATCTGCGCACGGTGGTGTCCAACCGCTGGTACTTAGCCGGTGCGGCCTTCCTGGCAGGGCTGCAGGGCCCCACCCTCCTGTTGGAGGCGATTCATGGGGCCCTTCATCATCCGCACTGGCCATTGACGCTGGGACGCAGAAGTTGTCCCCCCTCCGTTCCACTGGGCAGCGTGGGAATCGTTGACTTTCCCCTTCAGGAAGCTCTGCTGCAGGCCCAGCCCCTGGTCAGTGATGTGGCGCACTTTCGCCTCGTGATTGAAGACCCGGAAGGTTCACAGACGCGACCGGACCAGCCCGTGGCGCCCTTTTCCCTGAGGAAGTTCGGGATGCGGCGGGTGCGCACTCTGGTGGTGCCGGCTGGGACGGATCCACTCGAACGTGATTCCATCAGGAACCTGAACGACGACGACTTGCCTAACGAACATCCCTGGACTGCCACACCATGACCCTTCATCTCCATCGGCTCACACTGAACCTGGCTGTGCGGGAGGTCCGCCGAGACCTTGGCAATGCCTACGACATGCATCGCACCATGGCGCGGGCCTTCGTCAGCGGCCCTGACGCTGGGGTGGGGCCTTTCCTCTGGCGGCTGGAGACCAATCAGCAGGCGGAGCTTCCCACACTGCTGGTTCAGAGTCAGCAGCAGCCCATCTGGGACCATCTTCCTGTCGGCTACCTACTCAATCAGGCCCAGCGCAGTTGGTCCCCTGAGGCGGTCTTCGATCTGGGGCGTCCCATAGCGTTCAGGGTCCGGGCCAACCCCACGGTGCACCGCGTGCCGCAGGCCGCTCATGGCGAAGGGCTGTCTCAGGGCAGTGCCCGTGAGCAGCGCAAGCGTCTGGGACTGTGGAAAGAGAGCGAGCAACTGGAGTGGTTACAGCGGAAGGCTGCCCACATCGGGCTTGGTGACGTGGCGGCTGCCGTGAGCCAATCCGAGCGCCTCCGCTGCCGGCGAGGAAGCAAGGTGATGACCGTGGCTGCTGCTCAGTTCGATGGCCAGGCGGTGATCGCCGACCCGGAGGCGCTGGCAACGGCTGTCCGCTCGGGCATCGGCCATGCCCGCATGCTGGGGATGGGCCTGTTGTCGGTGGCGCCGCTGAGGGCGTGATGTCGATCGCGAACCTCCGGGCATTGTCCCGCTATAGCGACAGTCTGAGCCAGGTGTACCTCGAACATGCTGTCATCGAGCAGGAAGGGCACTCGATCGCCGCCTTCACACCTGACGGCCGTATCACACTGCCAGCCGCCAATCTGAGCACAGTGATCCTCGGCCCAGGCACTCGAATCACCCATGCCGCCATCAAGGTTCTGGCCGATTGTGGTGTAGTGGTGGCCTGGACAGGTACCGAGGGACTTGGGTTTTACGCCTGCGGCCAATCGAAAACGCGCCTCAGCACAGGAATCGAGCTCCAGGCAAGGCATTGGGCTGATCCAGAGCTGCATCTTCTTGTCGTCAGACGGATGTATCAGGCCCGCTTCCCTGATGATCTTCCTCCAAAGCTGACCCTGGAGCAGATTCGAGGTAAGGAGGGCGTGAGAGTCAGGGACACCTATCAGCGGCTGGCCCGCGCCTACGGCGTGCCCTGGAACGGCCGCCGGTACGACCGCAACAGCTGGAAGGATGCCGATCCGATCAACAGAGCACTCTCGGCCGCACATGCCGCTCTCTACGCCATCGTGCTTGCAGGGCTCCATTCGCTGGGGTACAGCCCCTCTCTGGGGTTCATCCACACCGGTAAACAGCTTTCGTTCGTCTATGACGTTGCTGACCTCGTCAAGACATCCACGAGCATTCCGGCAGCTTTCGAGGCTGCGGCCCAAGGTGCGGAGAAGGTCGAATCCAGAGCACGGCAGATTCTGCGGGATCGCTGTTGCCATGAGCGGCTGCAGGACAGGCTGACCCGATTGGTGCCTTCCCTGTTTCTGGCCAAGGGCCCCGATGCTGAAGCTGCGGTTGCGGATGAGGTCAGTTCGCTGTGGGATCCAGGCGGATCCGTTCCGGGAGGGATCCAGCATGGACGTGATGATTCTTGAGGCCGTGCCAACGGCCCTGCGGGGTGAACTGAGCCGTTGGCTCACCCCGGTGGGCGGAGGTGTGCATGTCGGACGGATTTCGGCCTTGGTGAGGGAGCAGTTGTGGGCTCTAGCAACCGCCAAGGCGGGAAGTGGCCGTGTGATTCAGATCTGGCGCTGCCCGGGTGAGCCTGGTTACGCACTGCGGGTGCATGGGCTGGTGGGGGCCGAGCTGGTGGACCTTGAAGGGCTGCCGATGATCGCGATCAAAGACGCTGCCTGGCGGACCGCGATGGATCGCTTTACAGGACGGCAGGACAGCCGCAAGCTGGAGGATGAGCCAGGAGACTTGGGCACCTTCTGACGGGCAAAACCCTAGTATTGGCCAAGTGTTCTCCCCGCACACGCGGGGATGGCCCGCTGAACGTCGGCGACCTGCTGATCACCGGCACCGGTTCTCCCCGCACACGCGGGGATGGCCCGAGGCCGATCTGCCGGGCGCTGTCGGCTGCGATCGTTCTCCCCGCACACGCGGGGATGGCCCGTAGGGCACCGACAGCAGCACCAACCCGCTGGGTGTTCTCCCCGCACACGCGGGGATTGCCCGGCGGCACCGCAGACGAAATGACGTTGCGCGGGCGTTCTCCACGCACACGCGGGGATGGCCCGGCTGCGGCGATCACGTGCGACGTAAACAGCTCGTTCTCCCCGCACACGCGGGGTTGGCCTTCAGAACACCTCGAGGCCGGCCCCCTCGGGCAGGGTGACGGCGCGCCGGCTTGATTCGCCGCAGCTTCGGGGGGTGGGAAAGATCTTGCCCGGGTTGGCCAGGCCGGCGGGATCGAAGGCCTGCCGCACCCGCTGCATCGTGGCCAGATCGTCGCAACTGAACATCCAGTCGAGGTAGCAGCGCTTGTCGTTTCCCACGCCGTGCTCGCCGGTGATGCTGCCGCCGGCCTCGATGCAGAGCCTCAGGATCTCCGCCCCCAGCGCCTGCACCCGCTCGGTCACCCCTGGCTCGTCGGCCCGGTAGAGGATCAGGGGATGGAGGTTGCCGTCGCCGGCGTGGAACACGTTGGCCACCGGCAGCTCGTAGCGGCGGGAGAGTTCCTCGATCGCGGCCAGCACCGAAGGCAGGGCGCTGCGCGGCACCACGCCGTCCTGCACGTAGTAGGTGGGAGTGATGCGGCCCACCGCCGCGAACGCCGACTTGCGGCCCTTCCACAGCAGCGCGCGGTCGGCTTCCTCGCTGGCCCGGCGAACCGTGCCGGCGCCCGCCTGGCGGCAGAGCTCCGAGGCGATCTCCACAGCCGCGCCCACCTCCCGCTCCTGGCCGTCAAGTTCGATCAGCAGCACCGCGGCCGCTTCGCGCGGGTACTCGTCGTGGCCGAAAAGATCGTCGACGGCGTTGATCGTGAAGTTGTCCATGATCTCCATGCCCGCCGGCAGCACCCCCGCCGCCGTCACCAGCCGCACCGCCTCGCCGGCGGCCTCCATCGTGGCGAAGTCGGCCAGCAGCACCGCCACGCTCTGGGGCGCCCGCAGCAGCCGCAGCGTGATTGCTGTGGCGATGCCCAGGGTTCCCTCGCTGCCGATGAACACCCCGCGCAGATCGAGCTCCGGCGATTCCGGCAGGCCGCTGCCCAGGGTGGTGACCGTGCCATCGGGCAGAACCACCTCCATCGCCAGCACGTGGTTGCTGGTGACGCCGTACTTGAGGCAGTGCACGCCGCCCGAGTTCTCGGCCACGTTGCCGCCGATCGAGCACACCACCTGGCTGGAGGGATCGGGGGCGTAATAGAAGCCATCGCCGCTCACCGCCCGGGTGACCCAGCTGTTGATCACACCGGGCTGCACGGTCACCCGTCGGTTCGGCAGGTCGATCGACAGGATCTGGCGCATGCGGCTGGTGGCGATCACCAGGGCTTCGGTTTCGGCCACGGCGCCGCCGGAGAGGCCGGTGCCGCTGCCCCGGGCCACGAACGGCACCCCCAGCTCGTGGCAGAGGCGCACCACCGCCGCCACCTCGGCGGTGGTCTCCGGCAACACCACCAGCGGCGGCTGGTGGCGGTGCAGGGTGAGGCCGTCGCTGTCATAGGCCAGCAGCTCCTGCCGGGCCGCCACCACCGCACGGGCGGGCAGCAGGCGGCGGCAGCGACGGGCCAGGAGGTCCCAGTCGATCCGGGCGGCGGGCGTGGAGACGAGCGTGGGCACGGGCGGGGCGGGCTGCGTCACGGGGCCGCAGGGAGCCGGCTTAGCCGGCGATGCACCAAGAACTTACCGAGAGGGCGCAGATCCGGACGGACGTGGGTCAGGATGGGGGGCGGTTCCTTTGTCCGTACGCGGATCCCGCCTTGAGTTCGGCCTCCCCCTCAGCGCCTGTCTCGGCTCCTGTGCTCGACACCACCCGCTCCCAGGAGATCTTCACCGCCGCCCAGAAGCTGATGCCCGGTGGCGTCAGTTCGCCGGTGCGGGCCTTCAAGTCGGTCGGCGGTCAGCCGATCGTCTTCGACCGGGTCAAGGGCGCCTACGCCTGGGACGTGGACGGCAACCGCTACATCGACTACGTGGGCAGCTGGGGCCCCGCCATCTGCGGCCACAGCCATCCCGAGGTGATCGCCGCCCTGCACGCCGCCCTCGAGAAGGGCACCAGCTTCGGTGCGCCCTGCGAACTGGAGAACCAGCTGGCGGAGATGGTGATCGAGGCCGTGCCCTCGGTGGAGATGGTGCGCTTCGTGAATTCCGGCACCGAGGCCTGCATGGCGGTGCTGCGGCTGATGCGGGCCTTCACCGGCCGCGAGAAGCTGATCAAGTTCGAGGGCTGCTACCACGGCCACGCCGACATGTTCCTGGTGAAGGCCGGCTCCGGCGTCGCCACCCTCGGCCTGCCCGATTCCCCTGGCGTGCCCCGCGCCACCACGGCGTCCACCCTCACCGCTCCCTACAACTGCCTGGAGTCGGTGAAGAAGCTGTTCGCCGACAACCCCGGAGAGATCGCCGGCGTGATCCTCGAGCCGGTGGTGGGCAATGCCGGCTTCATCACCCCCGAGCCCGGCTTCCTGGAGGGCCTGCGGGAGATCACCCGTGAGCACGGCGCCCTGCTGGTGTTCGACGAGGTGATGACCGGCTTCCGCATCAGCTACGGCGGTGCCCAGGCCCGCTTCGGCATCACCCCCGATCTCACCACGATGGGCAAGGTGATCGGCGGTGGCCTGCCGGTGGGCGCCTACGGCGGCCGGGCCGACATCATGGAGATGGTGGCCCCGGCGGGTCCGATGTATCAGGCCGGCACCCTCAGCGGCAACCCGCTGGCGATGACCGCCGGCATCAAAACCCTCGAGCTGCTCAAGCAGCCCGGCACCTACGAACGGCTCGAAGCGATCACCAAGCGTCTGAGCGACGGCATCGGTGAGGCCGCCCGGGCCGCCGGCCTGCCCTACAGCGGTGGTGCGATCAGCGCCATGTTCGGCTTCTTCCTCTGCGACGGGCCGGTGCGCAACTTCGAGCAGGCCAAGGCCACCGACAGCGAGCGCTTCGGCCGTCTGCACCGGGCCATGCTCGAGCGGGGCATCTACCTGGCGCCCAGCTCCTTCGAGGCCGGCTTCACCTCGCTGGCCCACAGCGACGCCGACATCGACGCCACCCTGGCCGCCTTCCGCGACGCCTTCGCCGCCGTGGCCTGAGGCTGCTCCTGAACAGCTTCTCCCAGGTGGTCGTCTACAGCACGCCCACCACCCGAGGACACCATGGGCAGCTCGCAGGTGGGCCGTTCCAGTTCCGCGCTGAGGGGGTTCACTGGGTTCAGCGCAGGCCGGCGGCTTTCCCCGCCAGCCTCGTGAGCTGGCTGATGGAGGGCGACGACGACCACACCAGCCGGGCGGATGCGACCCGCTGTCTCGGCCAGATGGGTCCGGCCGCCCGCCCCGCCGTGCTGGCTCTGCTGCGGGCTCTCGACTCCGCGCCCGGGGATCGCGACAGCGGCCATGGCTCTACGGGGGTCGGCATCATCTCTGTGCGGAGCGCGGTGATCGAGGCCCTCGGGCGCATCGGCGACGGGCGGGCCCTGAGGCCCCTGGCTCTGGTGCTGGCCACCCAGCCGGCCCATGCCCGGGTCACCCTGGAGGCGCTGCAGGCGTTGGGTCCGCAGTACCCCGAACGCACCCGGCAGCTGATCCCGCCCGCCGAGGTGGCGGCGGCCCTGCGCACCCTCGACCGCCGCTCGCCTGACTACCTCAAACAGCGTGAGGGAGTGTGCCGGGATCAGGTGGCGGAAGCCGCCCTGCGGGCCCTGGCGGCGATCCGCTGCGCCACCTGTCTGCGGTCCGCTGGCCCGGGAGAGCGCCAGGACGGCCCTGTTGGATGCGGGTGGATGAGAGCGGAACGGTGCATGCGATGTCCCTCAGCGCGCTCCTGGCCACAGCCAGCGGCAGGTCTGGTCCCTGGAGCTGGATGGCGCGCCTGACCCCTGCGTGCTGGTTCGAAGGATCTACACGAGCAAGCCGCGGCAGACCCGTGCTGGAACAACAGCTTGACGCCCTGATCGCCGACTGACGACAGGATGTTATCGGCGAGGCTTGGGGATATCTCGACGACCCAATAAGAGCCAGCTCATAAGAGGAGTGCCAAGCATAGGATTGCAGATGTCAAGACGATTCGGGTATTGGTTTCTTCTTTGCAATAGGAGTGGAGCGATTACTCCTTACTGGTTCTCCGCAAGATTGCATTCGCGGCCGCTGGCGAAACCAGGCTGCGCGACTGCCCGCCACCAATGCGCCAAGCATCTCGTGAAACTCTATGCGACAGCCAATGGTGTGACCTCTCCTTAAACTGATGTACGGCAGACAGTGGCGCTGGCGCCGTGGTTCACGGAGGCGATCTAATGGGCGATGGACTAAGTTGCTCCGCGACGGAGTGACGGCCTTGACGGACCTCATTTCTTCAGGCCTTCCTATCACGGATGCTTATACGGGTATAGAGTTTCTTTTTGATTGGATCCGCTAAGCATTGCTCACGCCATTGCGCCTTCGTAGGCTTATGCTAAGCACTTCTACTTGCCAGCCACGCCGACAGAGAAGAAAGTCAGAGAGTCAACCAGGCAATCTGCAGCAGGCGCCCAGTCCATGGCTGTCGAGTGGCAGGCTTGTCCAGCCTTGGATAAATTTATGGGTGTCCACCATCTCGTCACGGTGGGCGGCCTGATCATCGGAGGTGCCATCGTGATTGAGAAAAAGAGGTTTGGATGTGCTGGTGCGAGTGTGGCTCGCTTGGGCTATGGCGCGATGGTTCTTGAAGGCTATTACGGAGCATCTGATGGCCAGCAAGCAATTGAGGTCATCCGCCAAGCGCTTGATGCCGGGATGAACATGATTGATACGGCTGATGCTTATGGTAATGGCCACAATGAATCTTGGGTAGGGCGTGCCATCGCGGGCAGACGCCAAGATGCCTTCGTGGCCACGAAATTCGGAATCGTCTTCGACGAAGGCGAGGCCGGAACAGATTTGCCTACGGGCTGGGGTTTCTCGCTCAAGATCAATGGCACGCCGCTTTATGTGCGCAAGGCTCTCGACGCGAGCCTGCATCGTCTGGGTGTCGACGTCATTGACCTGTGGTATGCACACTACGCCGATCCAGCTACGCCTATCGAGGAAACAGTGCAAGCGATGGCAGAGGGGGTCAGTGATGGGAAAGTCCGCTATATTGGCTTGAGCAATGTATCCGCCGAACAGGTGAGGCGTGCACACAAAGTTCACCCGATCACTGCAGTGCAGTTTGAATATTCGCTTTGGCGTCGCGAAGCCGAAGTGGATTTGCTTCCCACACTTCGCGAACTTGGCATTGCGCTGGTCTGTTGGGCGCCACTGGGAAGCGGCTTCCTCAGCGGAACAGTTAGCAGCCTGAGCAAGGACGACTTCCGTCATGCCAATCCTCGCTTTACTGGCGAGAATTTGCATATGAATAGGCATCGTTTCTTACCTCTTTTGAAGCTCGCAGAAGAACTCGACGTAACTCCTGCGCAGCTCGCCTTGGCATGGCTACTCCACCAAGGACAGGATATCTTTCCCATACCAGGAACCCGCCGCGCAGATCGGGTCATAGAAAATGCGAAAGCCGCCGATATCCAACTGACTTCTGACCTGCTGACACGCATCAATGAACTCGCACGACCTGGACTCGCAGAAGGTGCCACACTGGTTTGAAATTCTGCCGTCCAACAACATCATTCTGTCGACCCGAAACAAAGGTTTCGACTTCGCCAGAGGATGTTTCGGGCGGGTGATGATGAGCGTGATCCGTAGCAAGCACTCCGCTGAGAGGAAGCCGCATCTGGTACAGAGAGGCAATTCAATAATGGAATGCAGCGGAAGCGGCAGCGGCCCCTTGAGCTGATCTTCTCTCGACCTGTGAGCGGCAACCTGCGGTGGAGGGACATCGAAGCCCTGGATCAGGAGCTTGGTGGGCAGGTAAGCGAGAGGAGGGCAGCCGAGTCGCGGGCGTTCCGTTTGGCGCAGGCAGAGTCTTCCTCAGACCCCACCCATCGCCCGATGCAGATGAGGGTGCTGTTGCTTCCATCCGCAACTGGTTTGAGGAACACGCAGTCACGCCATGAATCTGATGAAACTCCACGGCTACCACGCCAAGAGTGAATACGACGAGGAAGCAGATCTCTTTCGCGGGGAGATTCTCGGCCTGAGCGGAGGGGCTGATTGATGGCGCGAATCCTGATGAGCTTCGGCTGGAGCTCAGGAATCACTTGAGATGGTTCTAGAGGTTTATAACGAAAAACGGCATTGAGCCAAGGAAGCACTTCTCCGGCAGGTTTAATCTTCGAATTCCTGCTTATCGCCATGCAAAGTTGTCGATGGCAGCGCAGGCTCAGGCGAAAAGTCTCAGGTTCCTTGCCCAGGAGGCACTGGAGAAAACTGACATCGCCTGGAAATCGACCCAGGCCAACCGCCTGACCCCCGTTGGCGTAGGTCAGGCCCGGTGATCAGGGGCGGCGTCACGGCCAGCATCGAGCAGGCGGTCGATCTGGTCGAGGGCCTCATCCAGCGGCTCGATTGCCCCGGCCACGGCGGCATCGGTGGCCTCGCTGCTGGGCCACTGGGCATCCACCTGCTGCTGGAGGTGGCGCAGGCCCCCATCGATCTGCTCCAACCGGGTGGAGAGCGCCAGCAGGCGAGCCTCACGGGCGTCCATGCCGGTGCGTGCCGCCTCGAGATTGCGCTGCAGCTGGTCCACCAGACGCTGCCGCTCGCGCTTCAGGGTTGCGGACGGCTCCCGCCGCAACTCTTCGCCGGCGCGGTCCAGCCTGCGCTGCAGATCGTCGACCGAGAGGAGGATGTCGCCGCCGGATTCCAGCAGCGGCCGCCGCTGGGCGATCCGCTCGGGCAGCCCCCGCAGGCGCTCGCAGCAGAGCTGCACCACACCGAGCGGCTCCAGATGGGAGGCGTCCTGAAAGCGCGCCACCGCCTCGCCGCTCAGAAGCTCGGCCTGGAGGGCCAGCTGGGAGGCCCGCTGCAGGGCCGCCTCGATGCCGGCGGCGACGCGGCTGTCGCCCAGCCGCTCCCCCCGCCGGCTGCGGCCGGTGCGCAGCTGCGCCAGGGCCAGGCCGACCACCGCCGCGATCAGCACGGAGAGCGGCAACCCCAGAGCTGTCAGCCGGTTGAGGGCCACGAGCAGCAGCCCGGCGGCCGCCACGGCCCCCGGATCATCGAGCGGGTTCACCAGAGCGAGGCTGGGCGGTGCCATCAGAACGCCAGCTGCAGCTGTTCCATGCGCCTGAGGATGCTGTCGGGCGTGCCCTCCACGAATTCGCCGCCGTTGCTCTCGGCGATCCGGCGCAGGATGCCGGCGTCGTAGCCGCCGCCCTCGCCATAGCCGATCGTGAACACGCCGATCCGTTCATCGCCGGCGAAACCGCTGCGCTTGAGGTCGTCTTCAAGGGTCTGCAGCGAGCGGCGGGAGCCGGAATCGACGCCATCGGTGAGCACCACCACCGCCAGGATCTCACCGGGCCGGCGGGTGCGTCGCAGCCAGTCGCGACCGGCCGCCACCGCGTCATACAGGCGGGTTTCGCCCCCCGCCTGCAGGCTGGCCACGAACGCCGCCGCCTGCTGCGCTCCGGCTGTGCCTCCGCGCAGCACCACCGGTTCGCGGAGATCGCTGTCGAAGTCGATCAGACCCACCACATCGCGCGGTCCGATCTGGGCCAGGTAGGCCTGCAGGCTGCGCTGGGCCGAGGGAAGCTTGTTTCCGGCCATCGAGCCCGAGCTGTCCACCACCAGGGCCACGCGCGAGGGCTTCTTCACCTGATCGCGCCACAGGCTGATGAGCGCCTCCACCACCGCCGGCCGCGGCGCCCGCAGCGAGTCGTAAACGGCGCGCGGATCGGCGCCGTAGGCCGCCGTGATCCGCTCCATCGGCACCGCAGGGTTGGCCGGCCGCAGACCCTGCCCGGCGGCGAGGCGCTGCAGGGCGGGCTGCTGCAGCCGCTCGATCAGCAGCTGGGCCCCTTCCCGCTCCTGGGCCGACACCCAGGGAGCGGTGGGCAGGATGGCGCGCATGGTGCTCGAGTAGGTGGCCCGGGGGTAGACCGCCACGAAAGTCTCCTGGCCGGGTTCACGGCGGCCGTTGGCCGCCACCACCGACGACTCGTACACCGAGGCCACCGAGGCCCAGAACACCCCGTTGCGCTGCATCGCCCGCGCCAGTTCATCCGTGGAGCTCCCGTAGCGCGTCACGTGCTTCTGGATCGCCGCGATCGCCTCCGCATGGGCCTGCACATCGGCCAGCTCCAGCTGCTCAGGCCGCTTGCCCGCCACCTCCGCCACCATCGCCACCAGGGTCTGAAGGCCCGAGTTGGAGCGGGTCGGCGCGGTCTGCACGAAGCGGATCGGCTGGGGCGGCGCTGCTGGATCGAGCTGCTGATGGGTGTCGGCGCGTGCCAGGGCCAGGAACGGCTGGGGCCGCTGCAGACCCTTCGCCAGGGCGGGGGTGGTCATCAGCACCATCGGGCTGCTGGCCAGGGCTGGGGCGTCGGCGGTGGCGGGAATCAGGCTGCGGCCTGGAGCCAGGGCCTGGAGGCGATGGCGCAGCAGCTCCTGGTAGATCTCCCCGTCCACCGACAGCAGGGTGGGGATGCGGGGGTCGTCGGCTTTGCCGCCACCCTGCAGCACCGCCCGCGCGTGGCTTTCCATCTCGCTCACCACATCGCCACTGCCGGCTGAACGGCACTGCAGCAGCAAGCGGGTGCCATCGGCGAGGCGGGGCGGATCGCGCTCGATGGTGGCGGACGCCTCCTGGCAGAAACCGGCGAGGGCGCTCCCCACCAGCATGGTGACCGTGAGCTGCGGGTCCGCGGGCAGAAGCCCGCAGCCGGCCAGCAGCGTCAGGAGGGCCAGGGGCAGGGCGGCCAGCGGGGCCACGGGACGGGCCGGAAGGGTGGCCATGGAACCGCCATGGATCGCCCTTATTGTGCGTTGGCACGGCCGCATCCGGCTGTCGCCAACATCTCCCGGCCTCCCGCGGTGTCCCCGATCACACGCCGCCGCGCGCTCTCCCTCGGCATCGCCACGGCCGCCTTGGTTCTGGCGGCGGCCCCCCTTCCCGGGATGCGCCGTCCGCTTCTCGTGGCGATCGGCTCTGAGCTGGAGCAGCCCCTGGCCGGGATCGAACCCTTCTTCGAGCGGCGCCATCCAGGCATCGATCTGCGCTGGGAGGTGCAGGGCGCCCAGGACATGGTGAACCGGAACCTCGAGGAAGGCCCGGAGCGCGCCCGGGTGCTGATCCCCTCGAACCGCGACCAGCTGCTGGCGTTCGCGGCGGCAGCGGCCGCCCGGGGCAGTGGTGCTCCGTTCCAGGCAGAGCCGCGGCCGATCGCTCGCACCCTTTTGGTGGCGGTGGCCTGGCCGGAGCGCTCCGATCGGCTGTTTCCGCAGGGACGCTTCTCCTGGGCGCGGCTGCGGCAGGCGGCTGAAGCGGGGCAGTGGACGGCCCTGGGGGGGCCGGAAGCCTGGGGCAGCTTCGATCTGCGGGTCACCGACCCGCTGCGCTCCAATTCCGGCCAGCTCACCCTGGCGCTCTGGAGCCGCGATCAACCGGCCCCGGCCGCGGTGGCCCTGCTGAAACGCGCCGTCTACAGGCCGGCCCGCTCCACCGACATCCTGCTGCGGGAGTTCATCAGCGGCGGCCCCAACGACGGCGATCTGGCGATGGTGTACGAGGCTGCTGCCCTGATGCGCTCCGCCGAGGCGGGGCGGCGCTGGCCGGGGGGCTACCGGCTGCTGGTGCCGGATCCCACGGTGGAGATGGTGCTGGCTGCGGCGGTGTTGCGCGGTGAAGGCAGCGGCAGCCCCGCCGATGGCGAGCGCTTCGTGGCGTTCATGGCCGGGCCGGAGGCGCAGGCGGTGCTGCAGGCGGCCGGCTTCCGGGATCCGGATGGCCGGGGCGGCAGCCCGGCCGGCAACCAGGTGCGCCGCCTGCCCCCACCCGAGCGTGCCCAGCTCGACGAGCTGCTGCGCCTCTGGCAGCAGGCGGGCTGAAGCCTCTGCTCACGGGAAGGCGTTGATCGGTGGCTTGCCGGGATCACGATCGGCTGCATCCCCAACCCCTGCACCTGCCTTCTGAATCCTGTTGCCATGTGAGCCTGAGAAACCTCATGGCAGGAGAGGCAGCCACAATTCCTTGAGGAAGGCATTATGGCGATCACGGGCTTCAGCAATCGCTATTTCCAGAGAGCAAAGCTCGGAGTTTACTGCTCGTAGATCAATCTCCTCGTCTGCGGTTGCTGTGCTGATGTAGCGAGAAATATTGAGGTTGAAATCATTCTTTTCGATCTCTGCCATCTCGACTCTGCGGGAATAGCGAGGTTCCTCTTGACGGCCCTTGTAGGTGGTGATGATCCTGGCGATGTGCTCCCGGCTCAGCAGGTTCTGGCGCTTGCCTTTCTCGAAGTGCTCGGCGGCGTTGATGAAGAGTACATCGTTGGGCTTCTTGCATTTCTTGAGCACGAGGATGCACACGGGGATACCGGTGGAATAGAAGAGGTTGGCCGGCAGACCGATCACGGTGTCGATGTGGCCGTCGTTGAGCAGCTTGGTGCGGATGCGTTCTTCGGCGCCGCCACGGAACAGCACACCGTGGGGAAGGATGATCGCCATCACGCCTTCCTCCTTCAAGTAGTGGAAGCCGTGCAGCAGGAAGGCGAAGTCGGCGGCCGACTTGGGGGCGAGGCCATGGCCCTTGAAGCGCACATCATCAGCGAGGGCCTCGCTGGGTTCCCAGCGATAACTGAAAGGTGGATTGGCCACGATGGCATCGAAGCTCGGCTTGTGGGCCGGGTTCAAATCGCGCAGTTTGTCCCACTCATTGAGCAGCGTGTCGCCATGGAAGATCTCGAACTCGGTGTCCTTCACCCCATGCAGCAGCATGTTCATGCGGGCGAGGTTGTAGGTGGTGATGTTCTTTTCCTGCCCGTAGATTCTACCGATCGTTCCACCGGCCTTGGCCACCTGCTTGCGCACATTGAGCAGCAGCGAGCCGGAGTCGCAGGCGAAATCCATCACGCTCTCCAGCCGATTCCTGGTGCCGCTGCTCGGCTCCTGGCTGTCGAGGGTGACGATGCCGGAGAGAATGTCTGAGATCTGCTGCGGGGTATAGAACTCGCCAGCCTTCTTGCCCGAGCCGGCGGCGAACTGACCGATCAGGTATTCGTAGGCATCACCCAGCGCGTCGATGTCTGTGGAGAACTGCGCCAGCCCATCGGCGATCTTCTGGATGATGGTGCAGAGCTTGGCATTACGATCGGTGTAGCTGCGGCCCAGCTTTTCCGACGCCAGATTGATCTCCGAGAACAGGCCCTGGAAGGTGCTCTCAAACGATTCTGTTTCGATGTACTTGAAGCCGGCCTGCAGCGTATTGAGCAGCTCGGCGCTTTGGATGCGGGCTTGATGGGCGATGCTGGCCCAGAGATAGGAGGGTTTGATCACATAATGGATCTTGCGGCGCATCTGCTTTTCAAAGGCATCCACATCCTCGGGGTTGAGCTCATACCAGATGCTGAGCGGCACCAGGTAGCTGTCAGCCTCCAGCTCGGGGTAATCGCCGCCCAGCTCCTTCCTGGCGGCGATCTCGTAGTTGTCGGAGAGATAGCGCAGGAACAGGAAGGCGAGCATGTAATCGCGGAAGTCGTCCGCGTTCATCGCCCCACGCAGCTGGTCGGCGATCGCCCAGAGGGTGTTGCCGAGTTGTTGTTGGCTGGAGTCGCTCATGGCTGCGGTCGTCTCTTGAGTTTTGCTTCCAGGGCCTGGAGATCGGCTTCGTCCTGCTGATCAGCTAGAAGTGCGTCATGCTGTCTGCGTTGTTGGTCGAATTGCTGATAAAGCTCTGCCGTGCGAGCTTCCATCTGCTGATGGCTGACGGAGCCAGCATTGCTCAGCAGCGGAAATCCATTGCTGGTGATGATCTGAGCGACGTTCTGTTTCCAGAAGGCCATGCGGGTTTCCTGTTTGTTTTTGGCACGCAGTTCGGCTGTTTCCAGAAAGATCACCACCAGCCGGTTCAGGGTGTCGATCTCGTCCTCGCTCAGATAGTTTTTGGCCACAACGATGTCCGTCTTGCGCACCTTATCTCCCTTCCAGGTGAACAGACCGAAATGGGGATCAGCTGGATTGGCGCGGGCAAGGATCAGTTCGGCGGCGGTTTTCCCGGTCACGGCGAAGAGGAGTAGATTCTGCACCGTGGCAAAAAACTGCTGCGTGGTCTTGTCCGTCTTGTCGTAATCACTACTCAAGGCAAAGAGTTCACGGACTTTCTGGTAGAAACGTTTCTCAGAGGCCCGGATGTCGCGGATGCGCTCCAGCATCTCATCGAAATAGTCCGGCCTGCCGTCCGGGTTCTTCAGACGCTCATCGTCAAGAACAAATCCCTTGATCAGGTAGTCCTTGAGGACAGTGGACGACCAACGGCGGAACTGCACGCCACGCGGCGAACGCACGCGATAGCCCACGGCCAGGATTGCGTCGAGGTTATAAAGCTTGGTGAGGTAGTTTTTGCCGTCAGCGGCAGTTACCGAGGATTCCTCGGTAACTGACTTGATCTCAAGTTCCCCATCCGCAAAGATGTTCTTGAGATGCAGTCCCACGTTGTCTGTGCTCACGTCAAACAGCTGCGCCATCTCGCGTTGCGTCAGCCAGACGGTCTGATCCTTGGCGCGCAGCTTGATCTGGCTGCGGCCGTCGTCGGTGGTGTAGAGGATCAGGTCATTCATGGCCGGGGCTCCTCTGGGGAGGGAAACAACTGCTGCATCAAGCCTTTCTTGTGGGTCTTGAGGGCTGCGAGCTTCTGGGTTTCGGCGGTGATTAGGGCGTCGAGGTTGCTCAGGCAGGAGGCAATACGTTGTTGTTCTGGCAGTGAGGGCCACGCCAACTCGAGCGCACTGAATCTTGAACTACCAAGATGGGCAACTGACGTTGTTTTGGTCGCGACGTTGGCAAAGGTTCCGTCCTTCTGGCATTTCCGAAAGTATTGGGCCGCGAATTCTTCACACGTTGCAGGAAACGCACGAAAGCGAAGTAACTGGTTCTGCATCGCACAGCGTTCTCTGAATTCGCCTCGGTACATCGATGCGCGCCCCACGAGTTCCAACGATTGCCCTTCATTCAGCAGGACATCGCCATCAAGAATCTCAAATCGGCTGAATTCAGCATCAGTCATCGGCATTTTCAGCACATCTGAAAGATCGATTAAACCGTCTAAAACGTTCTTCGTTCGCAGATATGGCCGCAGAGGGCCTGGTGCATTGACTGCCAATGCCTTTCCCGCGAGTACGGTTCCATATTCATCTACACGCTTCACTTCCCACTCCCCAGCATCCTGAAACTCAGGGAAACGCAGACGAGGCAGGGCTTCACCTTCGCGGGGGAACAGCTGCTGCATCAGCCCCTTTTTATGGGTCTTGAGCGCCTCCACTTTCTGCGCTTGCGCGGCGATCAGTTCGTCCAGCGAACTCAGACAGTCGGCGATCTTTTGTTGTTCACTTGTCGATGGGAGAGAGACCGGGAATGAGAGGAAGACGTCAGGATGGATGCGCCTTGCTTTGCGACTACCATCAGCAGTCTCGCCCAGTTTTACATAGAATTCTTTGCGCTTTACACATTCCAGCAAGAAAACTGGATTCAGTCCGCCAGAGATGTCAAAGCATGGCAAATCAACGGTTGACTCAAAACTGTCTAGGTGTTTAGGAATAATGCCAAAGGCTTGATTCAGGAAATCAAGCTTGCTGTAAATTAACTGACCAGCCTTGCGCTGGTAGTACTGGGTATTAGCACTGCCTTGAATAGCTTCATTCTTCTCAAAGACTCCCTTGCCCCAAAGTTTGACTGTTATCTTCCTTGCGATATTGCCCTTACTGCCAGGCAGACGGCTTTCAGTTAAAAAATCGCCAAGGCGTTTTATTGACCATCCCTCCTCCCCCCGAAACTCCGGAAACCGCAGCTTCGGCACCAGTGCAGTCGTTGCGTCTTGGTTCATCCTTCTGGCTCTCGTCTCACTGCTCATACGCGCTCAACCCTGAGATCTCGCGCCCGCCAGCGCGTTTGGTGAGGAGAGGAACCAGGTCCGCCATCAAGGCGAGTTCGGCCTGGCTGCGCGCCTTCCAACCGAGCTTAAGCGGGGCCAACAAATCGCTGAGCTGCTCGCCATCGAAGATCATGCGGGCCAGGATGCCATCCACAAAAGCGTGCAGGGCCGCGGTGGTGAGGCCGTGCCTGGTGGCGATGGCAGCGAGTTCCTTGGCACTCTGTTCGGCCTTGAAGCGCGTGTAGCCCTCGCGGATGGCGGTTTCGCTCAGGCCTTCGCCCGCCTTCAGCGTGTTGATGTAGGCGGCGATGGCATCGCGCTCGTCGATGAACTTGGCATCGGCGCTGATCAGGCCGATCAGTTCCTCGCGGGTCATCGTGGCCTTGCCCGCTGGCTTCTGCGAATACCGGGCGATCAGGCCCATGATGTAGTCGTAATCAATCACCGCGGAGGCGAACAGCACAAACTCGAAATCGAGCTGATCCACAGGTGTATCCATGGCAGGGCCCTTGCCTCCAGAGTCGTCGCGCTGCTGCCTCAGCTGCCTGGCGGTCTCCAGGTACTGCCCCCGGAACCCCCGCAGCTGGTCCTCCGGCAGCACCTGCTCGATGCTGGCTTGGTCGTCCTCGCTGAGATCGGTGTACTGGTCGAGCTGGGTCTTGAGCCGCTGCACCTCCTTGAAGTGGCTGATGAAGGCCACCTTGGCGGCATCCCCCTTCAGATTGGCGACGTCGGAGGGGGTGCAAGCGAGGCCCTGGGAGGCCATGAACTCCGCCAGCTTCTGGGTGGCGCTCTGCAGCTTCTCGATCACTACCGGCGCTTTGTCCACCAGCCAGATGGAGCGCGCCTGCTCGCCGGTCTTCTCACCCGAGAACAACCCGATGGCGGCATCCACAGCCTCCTGTTGCTGGCGGAAGTCGAGAATGTTGCCGTAGGGCTTGCTGCCGTTCAACACGCGGTTGGTGCGGGAAAAGGCCTGGATCAGGCCATGGTGCCGGAGGTTCTTATCCACATACAGCGTGTTCAGGTACTTGGAGTCGAAGCCGGTGAGCAGCATGTCCACCACGATCGTGATGTCGATCTTGTGGTGGGGCACCTGGGGATTGGCCTTGCGCAGATCCTGCTCCGGCCACTGCTGAGCCTTGATGCGCGTCTGCACATCCTGGTAGTAGAGATCAAACTCGCTGAGGCGATGATTGGTGCCGTAACGGCTGTTGTAATCGGCGAGAATGGCCTTGAGGGCCGCCTTCTTGCCTTCGGGATCTTCCTGGTTATCGAGCTGCTCTTGCGGTAGATCCTCCTGGATCTGCTTCACATCAGCATTCCCCTCAGCAGGAGGCGAGAACACACAGGCGATGTTCAGCGGCTTGAAGTCAGGATCAGCCGCGAGCTTTTCCGCCTGGATGGCCTTGAACAGAGAGAAATACTCAATCGCATCATTGATCGACGCCGTGGCGAGGATGGCATTGAAGCGTCTGGCGGCGGTGGCGGCATCATGCTTTTTGAGGATGGCCTCAATCACGGCACGTTTGGCCAACGCCTCGCCGGGCTTGGGCGGGTTGGCACCCTCGGGTTTGTAGTAGTCGATGTGGAAGCGCAACACATTGCCATCCTCAATCGCATGGGTGATGGTGTAGGCATGGAGCTGCTTCTCAAACAGATCCGCCGTGGTACGCATCGAAGCCTGCGTGTCTTCGATCTTCTGTGAGGTCGCATTCGCTTCGAAGATGGGCGTACCGGTGAAGCCGAACAGCTGGGCCTTGGGGAAGAAGGCCTTGATCGCCTTGTGGTTCTCGCCGAACTGGGAGCGGTGGCACTCGTCGAAGATGAACACCAGACGCTTGTCTTTCAACGCTTCGAGCTGTGCCTTGTAGGTGGCCTGGCCGTTCCTGGCCCGTTGCTGATTGCGCTTGCTGGTCTCATCCAGTGCCAGCCCCAGCTTCTGGATGGTGGTCACGATCACCTTGTCGGCGTAGTCCTCCGACAGCAGGCGCCGCACCAAGGTTGCTGTGTTGGTGTTTTCCTCCACACAGCCGTCCTGGAAGCGGTTGAACTCCTCGCGGGTCTGGCGGTCGAGATCCTTGCGATCCACCACGAACACACATTTGTGGATGTGCGGGTTTTCCTTGAGCAGGGTGGAGGCCTTGAAAGAGGTGAGCGTCTTGCCACTGCCGGTGGTGTGCCAGATGAAGCCGTTGCCGTTGTCCTCATCGATGCAACGCATGAGATGCTGAACGGCATACACCTGGTACGGCCGCATCATCATCAGTTTCTGATCGCCTGCCAGCAGGACCATGTAGCGGCTGATCGTGCGCCCCAGATCACACTTCGGCAGGAAGCGCGCGGCGAAGTCGTCGAGATGGGTGATCTTCTTGTTGTCCTCGCCCGCAAACTCATAGATCGGCAGAAACCGCTCTTCGGTGTTGAAGGCGAAGTGGCGGGCGTTGTTATTGGCGAAGTAATAGGTGCGATCGCGATTGCTGACGGCAAACAGCTGCATGAAGCAGAGCAGCGTGCGGGTGTAGCCGTTGCCGGGATCATTCTTGTACTCCACGATCTGCTCCATCGCACGGCGTGGATTGATGCCGAGGCTCTTGAGCTCAATCTGCATCACCGGCACGCCATTGATCAGCAGGATCAAGTCGTAGCGGTGGTGACTGTACTCCGTATTGATGCGCAGCTGGTTGATCACCTCAAAATCGTTCTTGCACCAATCTTTCAGGTTCACCAACGAGTAGTTCAGCGGCGTTCCGTCGTCTCGGGTGAAGGCATTGAGATTGCGAAGGAGCCTGGCTGCAGCGAAGACGTCGGGCGTGATGATCTCATCAAGTAGACGGGCAAATTCACCATTGGTCAACTCGACGCGGTTCAGGGCCTCGAACTTTTCGCGAAAATTGTTTTCAAGCGCAGCACGGCTATTGATATCTGCTCGATAGGCATATTTAAGTTCAGTTAGCCTGTTAATCAAACTGGCCTCGATTTCCTGCTCCGTCATGAGCCGCGACCAGGTCTGTCGTAAGAAGCTGTATAGCGTAACGCGTGGACAACGCATAAGCCAATCTGCATGTGTGAGATGTTCGGCCGCATCTTCCTGGCTGGTGGCTGCCGTTGACAGGGCCCACGCCAGCGCCCAGCATCCGCACCAATGCCCTGCTGATGACGACCGTCCCCCCGCCATCGACGGCTGTTCGCCGCGGCAGGCAGCGCAGCGCCGGCCCCAGCGAGCGCCGGCAGCGCGGCGCCCTCCGGCTGTCGGCCCTGCTGGCAGCGGTGATCGGCGTCCTGGCCTGGCTCGGCCGCAGCAGTGATCCAGCGGCCAGGCCCCTCACCGCCGGGCCTCTCACCATCGGCGCGGTGATCGCCCTGACGGGCAACGCCAATCTCTACGGCCAGGATCAGCGCGTGGGCCTCGACCTGGCCCGCCAGTGGGCGGCGGGCTGGCGCCACCGGCCCGGCGAGCCGCCGCTGCGCCCGCTCCACTTTCAGCTGCAGGACGGCGGCAGCGATGAGGCCACCGCCATCGCCGGCTTCAACCTGCTGATCCGGCAGGGGGTTCTGGCCCTGATCGGCCCCACCCTCTCGCAGCAGGCGTTCGCCGCCGACCCGATCGCCCAGCGCCGCGGCGTGCCGGTGGTGGCCCCCTCCAACACCGCCAAGGGGATCCCCCAGATCGGCTCCTTCATCAGCCGCGTATCGGCCCAGAGCTCGGTGATCGCGCCGCTGTCGATCAGCGAGGCCCTCAGGCGCGATCCGGGCATCCGGCGGGTGACCGTCTTCTACTCCCAGGACGACGCCTTCAGCACCTCCGAAACGGCGATCTTCCAGCGCACCCTGCGCGAGCGCGGCCTGACGCCGGTGTCGGTGCAGCGCACCCAGCTGGCCGACAACGACTTCCAGATCCCGATCACCGCCGCCCTGCAGGCCGATCCCCAGCTGGTGGTGATCTCGATCCAGGCGGTGGGGGGCGGCAACCTGGTGCGGCAGCTGCGCGAACTCGGCTACCGCGGCCCGATCGTGGTGGGCAACGGCATGAACACGGCGAACATCTACCCGATCTGCCAGCGCTGGTGCGACGGCATCCTGATCGCCCAGGCCTACAGCCCGGAGCTCGACACCCCGATCAACCGCCGCTTCCGGGAGCTGCTGCGCCGCAGCAGCCCGGACCACGCCCCCTCCCAGATCACCGCCCAGGCGTTCACGGCCTACCAGGTGCTGTTCGAGGCGGTGCAGCGGCTGCAGCGGCGCGGCGGCCTGGAGAGCGTCACCCTGGGGCAGGCCCGCAAGGCGTTGATGGAGGAGCTGCTCGCCGGGACGTACGACACCCCGCTCGGCCCGATCCGCTTCACGCCCGACGGTGAGCTGGTGCAGAGGCGCTTCTACGTGGCCGAGGTGCGCATGGATCCCGGCGGCCGCAGCGGCCGCTTCGCCCTGGTGCGCGAGGCCGGGGCCCCATGATCGACGCCGTTCTGCAGACCCTGCTCAACGGGGCCGCCAGCGGTGGCGTCTATGCCCTGGTGGCCCTCGGCTACACCCTGGTGTTTTCCGTGCTCGGGGTGATCAACTTCGCCCTCGGGGCCCTGTTCTCCCTGGGGGGCTACTTCACCTACCTGCTGATGGGCGGTCGCATCAGCGCCAATGGAGGTCTGCCGGGCTGGGGGCTGCCGCTGGGTCTTCCGTTCTCGCCGGCCCTGCTGCTGGCGGCCCTGCTCACCGGTCTGGTCTCGCTGCTGGTGGAGCGCCTCGCCTTCGCGCCCTTGCGCCGCCGCGGGGCCGAGCCGCTGCTCTACCTGATCACCAGCCTGGGTGCCGGCCTGGTGCTGGTGAACCTGCTGCAGATGCTGATGGGAGCCGAGGGCTACGCCTTCCCCGCCACCGCCCTCGCGGGCCTGCCCGATGCGCTGCAGGTCGCCGGCGCCCGCATCCGCAGCGTGCAGGTGCTGCTGCTGGCGGTCTGCACCGCGGCGGTGATCGCGCTCACCCTCTGGCTGGAGCGCAGCCGCAGCGGTCACGCCCTCAAGGCCGTGGCCGAAGACGCCACCACCGCCCGGCTGCTGGGGATCGACAGCGAGGCGATGCTGCGGCTGGCCTTCCTGCTCAGCGGCGCCCTGGCCGGCCTCGGCGGCGGCCTGATCGGCGTGAGCATCAGCCTGCCGGGGCCGTACATGGGCATCGGCTACGGCCTCAAGGGGCTGGCGGTGCTGGTGCTCGGCGGTCTGGGCAGCGTGCCCGGCGCCATCGCCGGCGGCCTGCTGATGGGGCTGGCGGAGGCGCTGGTGCCCGCCGACGCCTCCGGCTGGCGGGACGCCCTGGCCTTCGCGATCCTGTTCCTGGTGCTGCTGGTGCGTCCGAGCGGCCTGCTGGGCCGCCGGCAGGTGGAGAAGGTGTAGCCCCATGGCCATCGCCCCTGCAGGAGGAACCCGGTGATCGATCACGGCCTGCTGGTGCAGATGCTGATCGGCGCCCTGCTGGGGATCTCGGTGTACCTGCCGCTGGCCACCGGGCAGCTGTCGCTGGCCACCCCGGCCTTCTATGCCGTCGGCGGCACCCTGGCGGCCCTGCTCTCCACGCGCTGGTCGGCGCTGGGGGCGAGGCTCGACGGCAGCTTCCCCCTGCCCTCCTTCCTGCTGGAGCTGGCGCTGGCCGGAGCGCTGGCGGGTCTGCTGGCCCTGCTGGTGGGCCGGCTGGTGCTGCGCCTGCAGGGGATCTACCTGGCCATCGCCACCATCGCCCTGGTGGAGATCGTGCGGGTGGCGATCCTCAACCTGCCCTTCACCGGCGGCGCCGTGGGCATCTTCGGCATCCCCCAGCCCTTTCCCACCGCCGCCGGCTACCTGCTGCCCGCCCTGGCCCTGCTCTTCCTGGCGGGGTGGGTGTGCCAGCGGCTGGAGGTGATGGCCCTGGGCCGGGCGATGGCCGCCGTCCGCGAGGACGAACTGGCGGCGCGCTGCATGGGCATCGCCACCACCGGGGTGAAGCTGAGCGCCTTCGTTCTCAGCGCCGTGCTCGCCGGCAGCACAGGCGCCCTTGCCGCCCACTTCCTCAACACCTGGAATGCCCGCCAGGGCAGCTTCGACACCGCCGTCACGATGCTGGCCTTCGTGATCCTGGGGGGATCGCGCAGCTGGCTGGGGCCGGTGCTCGGCGGCCTGCTGCTCACGGCGCTGCCGGAACTGCTGCGGCCCGTGGGCGACGTGCGCCTGGTGCTGTTCGGCCTGGTGATCCTGCTGGGGCCGGCGCTGTTTCCCCAGGGGCTGGTCACACCGGCCCTGCTGGAGCGCCTGGGCCGCTGGGGTGAGGGGAGCCGCCCATGAGCGCCGCGCCGCCGCTGCTGGAACTCGATGGGCTCAGCTGCCGCTTCGGCGGCCTGGTGGCCCTCGATCAGGTGAGCTTCGCCGTGCAGCCGGGGGAGGTCTTCGGCCTGATCGGCCCCAACGGCGCCGGCAAGACCACCCTCTTCAATCTGATCTCCGGCCTCACCCCCCCCAGCGCCGGCCGGGTGCTGTGGCGGGGAAGCCCGATCGACGGCCTGGGGCCGGAGCGGATCAACCGGCTCGGCATCGCCCGCACCTTCCAGAACCTGCGCCTGTTCGACAGCCTCAGCCTGCGCGAGAACGTCCTGGTGGGCCTGCATCGCGAGGCCCGCGCGCCGCTGGTGGAGGCCCTGAGCGGCAGCGCCGGCTTCCGCGCCCGGCAGGCCGCCCTCGAGCGCGGGGCCTCCGAACTGCTGGCCCTGTTCGACCTCGAGGGCCGCGCCGACGACCCGGCCGCTGGCCTCTCCTACGGCGACCGCCGGCGGCTGGAGATCGCCCGGGCCCTGGCCACCGGCCCCTCGCTGCTGCTGCTCGACGAACCGGCCGCCGGCATGAACCCGGCCGAGAAGGAGGAGCTCTGTGCGCTGATCGCCCGGCTGCGGGAGCAGTTCCGGCTCACGGTGCTGATCATCGAGCACCATGTGCCGCTGATGATGCGCCTCTGTGATCGCCTGGCCGTGCTCAATTTCGGCCGCCGCATCGCCCTGGGCACCCCCGAGCGGGTGCGCCACGATCCAGCGGTGATCGAGGCTTACCTGGGCGGAGGGCCCGGTGCCGCAGGATCGTCATGAGTGCCGCCCACACCGTCAGCACCGCCCCCGTGCCGGCCGCTCCCCTGCTGGAGCTGCAGGGGCTGGAGGTGCGCTACGGAGCCGTAACCGCCGTGCGGGGCCTGGATCTGCAGGTGCGGCCCGGCGAGCTGGTGACCCTGCTGGGCGCCAACGGCGCCGGCAAGACCACCACCCTGCGGGCGATCTCCTCCCTGGTGCCGGTGGCCGCGGGCCGGATGCTCTGGCAGGGGGGCGAGTGCACCGGCTGCCGCACCGAAGCCACGGTGCGCCTGGGCATCGGCCACTGTCCCGAGGGGCGCCGGGTGCTGAGCCGCCAGAGTGTGGCGGCCAACCTGGAGCTGGGGGCCTGGCTGCGCCGCGACCGCGAGGGCATCGCCGCCGACCGGGAGCGCTGCTATGCCCTCTTCCCGCGGCTGGCGGAGCGCCGCCACCAGCTCGCAGGCACCCTGTCGGGCGGTGAGCAGCAGATGCTGGCGATCGCCCGGGCGCTGATGGCCCGCCCCACCCTGCTGCTGCTGGATGAACCCAGCCTGGGCCTGGCCCCGAAGCTGGTGGCCGAGGTGATGGGCACCCTGGCGGAGCTGCACCGCGGCGGGCTCACGATGCTGCTGGTGGAGCAGAACGCCGCTGCCGCCCTGGAGATCGCCGACCGGGGGGTGGTGCTGGAGAGCGGCACGGTGCAGCTGGAGGGTTCGGCCGTGGCGCTGCGGGCCGACGAGGGACTTCGGGCTTCCTATCTCGGGGCGGGCTGATGCGCGTTGCTGCCCTCTGATCGCCCGCCGATCGGACAGATGGCTGGGCTCAGATGAACCAGGCCAGGGTGCCCAGGCTCAGCAGGGCGACCAGGGCCCAGAACTGGAAGGCATGGTCGAGACGATCGAGTTTGGCCAGCAGCTGAGGGGAGGGCTCCGAATTCTCAGTGCCGGCAGCCTGGGCTCCCGCTATCTGGTTGGCCCCCCACAGGTAGAGCAGGAACGAGGCCAGGGTGATCAGGTAGGCGATCGCATAGATCTTGTCGAGATAGGTGAGGTAGGGAAGTTCGGGTAGCTGGTCTTTATAGCCCTGCTGCAGGAACACCAGCGTGAGCAGCACGGTGGTGGGGATCGCCAGCCTCACTTCCCACAGGTTGCTGGCCAGACCCGGGCTCAGGATCACCACCGCCAGGGTCACGGCAAGGGGCTGGAACATGGTCCAGATCGAGGCCCAGATCGAGCGGCGGTAGGCCACGGAAAACACCAGCTGGCTGTAGTCGTTGGGAGGGACATCGGTGCGGGCGGTGTCTAAGCCGAAGTCGCTGGCATAGCGATGGCGGCGTTCCTGGAAGCTCCAGCCCTGGGTCACGAAGCCCGGCAGGCCGATGTTGCGGCCGATCTTGGAATCGTCCACGTCGGGGATCAGGCGCAGCGACTGGAACAGCAGCTGGTCGGTCTGGTCGTTGGGCTCGATCACGATCGGCAGATCGAGCGTCTGGAAGGGGTAGTGCCGCAGGGTGAGGTCCTGGATGTAAAACTTGCTGGAATATTGGTAGATCTGATAGAAGGAGCCGTCATCAAGCTGCTTGGGTCGCTCCGAGGCCTTCAGCTCCACACCGTCCCACCGTTCCACCTGGTTCTCCAGCATCAGCAGATTGTCAGGGCTGGTGTCGGCTTTCTCCAGAAGTTGCTGCAGATTGGCTCCCCAGCGCATCCAGAGATAACCCTCGCCGATGAAGGAGGGCTGAGCGAGATCCAGGGCGTGGTTGTTGGTGGCGTAGATGCCCACCGTGAGCGTGTAGGGCACCCTCGACACCGGGCCTGCCGGCACCACCAGATCCTCCATCGGCTGGGGACGGGGTTCGTTGAGCCCCACGATCAGCGCCAGCAGGGCGAGGATCAGCGCCAGCAGGCCGGCGGTGCGCCGTGCCGCGCCACCGCGGGGGAGGCCGAGGCGCGAGAGCAGGGGGAATCTGGGGCGGCGCATCGGCCGAAGGCACTCCGATCCCCAGCTTCCCACCCGGTTTCCACCGTGGCCACCACCGCTACGGTGACGCCAGGTGGTTCCTCCGATGCGCCTTCTGCCCCGTTCCTCCCGCCTGCTGCCTGCTCTTCTGCTGCTGATCGGCCTGACAGGTCCGGCTCTCAGTCTCGTGGGCTGCCGATCGAAGGAGCCGGAAACGCCCGTGGCACCGGCGCCCCGGCGGGTGTCGGCCCTCGGGCGGCTCGAGCCCGAAACCAAGATCCGCAAGGTGTCGGTGTCGAGTTCCCTCAGCGGCGACCGGGTGGAGGAGTTGCTCGTGGAGGAGAACGAGCTGGTGAAGCGGGGGCAGCCGCTGGCGGTGCTCAACAGCTTCGGCACGCTCAAGGCCGCCCTCGATGAGGCCAACCGCGATGTGGAAGTGGCCCGCAACAAGCTGGTGCAGGTGAAGGCCGGCGCCAAGCAGGGCGAGATCCGGGCGCAGGAGTACAAGATCAAGGCCCTCGAGAGCCGGCTCGCGGCAGAGAAGCTCTCTCAGGATCAGAGCGTGGCCAGCAAGCGGGCGCGCATGCAGGAGGCCAAGATCGAGGCCCAGCGCTTTGAGGCCCTCTACCGCAGTGGTGGAGCCTCGGAACTCGAGCGCGACCGCTACCGCACCCGGGCAGACACCACGCTTTCGGAACTCAACGAAGCGGTCGAGACCCGAGAGGGCACCCTCAGCACCCTTCGGGCCCAGATCCTGAGCGAGGAGCAGACCCTGGCCAAAATCCGCGAGGTGCGGCCCGAGGATGTGGCCACGGCCGAGAGTGAACTTGAGAAGGCGATTGCCGCCCGCGACCGGGCCAAGCAGGAGTTCAGCTACGCCACCGTCACCGCCCCGCAGGATGGGCAGATCCTGAAGATCATCGCCAGACCCGGCGACAAGATCAGCGATGATGGTCTGCTGGAGATGGCCGACACCTCGAAGATGGTGGTGACCTCCGAGGTCTACCAGACCGACATGCAGGGGATCTACATCGGCCAGCCGGCCACGATCACCGCCGATGGATTCAAGGGAAGTCTGAGGGCAACCGTCTATCAGGTGAACCGCCAGGTGCAGCGTCAGTCGATCTTCGCCGGTGAGCCAGGCGAGAACATGGATCAGCGGGTGTTCGAGGTGAAGCTGCGGCTGGATCCGAAGGATCTCGAGCGCACCAATGTGAAGTTCGCCTCCAACCTGCAGGTGAACGTGGTGTTCGATCCCAAGCCCTGATGGCCGCGCCCTTCACCAAGCTGCTCAAGCGCACCCCAGTGGCCTGGCTGCAGGTCACGAACAATCCGGTGAAGCTGTTGATCGGCCTGGCCGGCGTCAGTTTCTCCAATCTGCTGATGTTCTTCCAGCTGGGCCTGCTGGACAGCCTTTACAACAGCCAGCGCAAGCCGATCGAGCGCATGGACGCCGATCTGGTGATGGTGAGCAAGAAATACAGCAACATGGGCTCGCTGCAGGAGTTCCAGCGCAGCCGCCTGTATCAGGCCCTCGGCGTGGAAGGGGTGCAGTACGTGTCACCGCTGCGGATCGCCCGGGGCACCTGGATCACGCCCAGCACTCGCAAGTCGTTCGATGTCTACGTGTTCGGCGCCAACCTCGCCTATCCCTCCCTCACGTTTCCTGAGGTGGAGGCCAATGCCTCGCGCCTGCGCCTGCTGGGCAACGCCCTCTTCGATCGCAACTCCAAGAAGCAGTACGGCCAGGTGGCCGAAGGTGTGGAGCGCGATGGCACCTTTGCGCTGGAGATCAACAACAAGCAGATCAAGGTGATCGATCTGTTCACCATGGGTGCCACCTTCGCCGCCGAGGCGAACCTGATCGTGAGCGACAGCACCTTTCTCTATCTGTTTCCCAAGGCCGATCCGGCAAAGATTCAGGTGGGCCTGATCAAGCTCACCCCCGGGGCTTCTCCCGCCGCGGTGAAGGCGGCGATCGATCCGCTGCTCGGCAACGACGTGCAGGTGCTCACACGCCAGGGGCTCTCGGAGCTGGAGCTGGAGTACTGGAAGCGCAATGCCTCCGTGGGCTTCATCTTCTCCCTCGGTGTGCTGGTGGGTTTCGTGGTGGGCAGCATCATCGTGTATCAGATCCTCTATGGCGATGTGATGAACTCCCTGCCTCAGTACGCCACTCTCAAAGCGATGGGCTACAAGGATGGCTATGTGATCGGCGTGGTGATTCAGCAGTCGGCGATCCTGGCGGTGATTGGCTTCATCCCAGGTGTGCTGATCTCCTATGGCCTCTATGCCCTGTTGGCCAGTGTCACCAAGCTCACCGTGTTCATGACTCTCACCCGGGCCCTGCAGGTGCTGATCCTCACCTTCGTGATGTGCGTGGGCTCCGGCACCCTTGCCACCCGCAAGCTGGTGCAGCTTGACCCCGCCGACGTGTTCTGACGCCGATGACGGACACTCCCGCCGCAGCTCCGATCATCTCGCTGAAGCATGTGAACCATTGGTTCGGCAGCGGCGAGAGCCGCAAGCACGCCCTCAAGGACATCACCCTCGACATCCACCCCGGCCAGATCATCATCTGCACCGGCCCCTCCGGCTCCGGCAAGACCACCCTGCTCACCATGCTCGGCGGCCTGCGCTCCTGCCAGGACGGCAGCCTCACCATCCTGGGGAACGAGCTCAATGGGGCCAGCAAGGAACAGCTGGCCGAGTTGCGCCTGAATGTGGGCTTCATCTTCCAGGCCCACAACCTGATGATGTTCCTCAACGCCCGCAAGAACGTGCGCTTGTCGCTGGAACTGCACGACCAGTACTACGACCAGGACATGGATCGCCTCGCGGACGAGATGCTTGCCAAGGTGGGTCTGGCGGATCGGGTCGATTACTTCCCCGCCAATCTCTCAGGAGGTCAGCGGCAGCGGGTGGCGATCGCCCGGGCCCTGGTGGCCAAACCGAAGATCCTGCTGGGTGATGAACCCACCGCCGCCCTCGACAAGGATTCGGGCCGCACGGTGGTGAACCTGATGAAGGAGATGGCCGAGAAGGAGAAGACCACGATCATCATGGTCACCCACGACAACAAGATCCTCGACGTGGCCGATCGCATCATCATCGTCGAGGACGGCATGCTGGCCACCAAGGAGCAGGAGGAGGCCTTCGTGGCCCGGATGCGCGATTCCGCCCACTGATCCGTCCCCTCCTGCCCCGGGAGTCGACGCTCTTCAGCCCTGCGAGAGGTTTGGTGCCTGCAGCAATTGGCCCGTGGCCTGGGCATCGATCGGTCGGCTGATCAGGTAGCCCTGGAACAGATCGCAGCCCAGGTCCTTGAGCAGGCTGAACTGTTCCTCGGTTTCCACGCCTTCCGCCAGGGTGGTGAGGCCGAGCTGGCGGGCCATCGCGATCGTGGCGGCCACGATGCTGCGGTCGGTGTCGCGCTCGCTGAGCTGATCGACGAAGCAGCGGTCGATCTTGAGGGTGTCGAGCTGAAGGTGATGCAGCACCTCCAGGGAGGAATAGCCGGTACCGAAGTCGTCGATCGCCAGGCGGCAGCCCATCTGCGCCAGCAGGCCCAGCTGCTGCTTCACCCGGGCCGGGTCACGCTGAATCGCCGTTTCGGTGAGTTCGAACTCCACCTGGGACGGGTGGATGCCGTGCCGTTCGAATGCGGCACTGATGCGTGTGTGAAAGGGGCGCTGCCCGTCTTCCAGCTGCACTGCCGACAGGTTGATCGCCAGCCGCGGCGGCACCAAACCCTGGAGCTGCCATGCGTTGAGCTGCTGCAGGGCACGCTCCAGCACCCACTCGCCGATCGAATGGATCAGACCCGTACTTTCGGCGATCGGAACGAAGCAGGCCGGGGAGATCGTCTGGCCATGGCGGTTGGTCCAGCGGAGCAGTGCCTCCATGCCCACCACGGAGCGCTGCCCATCCACCTGGGGTTGGAAGACCAGGGCCAGTTGATCGCGATCGATCGCCCGGGCCAGTTCCTGCTCGATGCGGATGCGCTCGGTGATGCGCATGCTCAGCACGGTGGAATACACCGCCAGCTGCTGACTGCCGCGCGACTTGGCCTCCATCATCGCGGTGTTGGCCGCCTGCAGCAGGCCTGTGGCATCCACGGCGTGCTCGGGCCACACGCTCACTCCTGCCGAAACGGTGGCCACCACCGAGAACTCCTCCTCGATGCGATGGGATTCTGCCAGGCTGGTCTGCAGCTTCTGGGCCAGCTGCTTTGCGGCACCGATCGATCCGATGCTCGGCGCGATCACCAGGAACTCGTCGCTGCCGATGCGGGCCAGCCACGCCTGCGGGCCCAGTTCGGCCCGCAGCTTGCGACTGGCCTCGATCAGCACCCGGTTGCCCACGCCCATACCGAAGCTGTCGTTGATGGCCTGGAAATGGTCGAAGTCGAGATTGATCACCGCCACGCTGCGGTGGCCCGAACCCTCACGCAGCAGCAGGTGAAGATGGCGCAGGCTGGCGTTGCGGTTGGGAAGCTCGGTCACCGCATCGACGAACGCCGCGTGCTCCAGCTGCACCTTCACCGCGTTGAACGCGGTCACGTCCTGCACCGTGCCGATGCTGCGCACAGGAGTTTTCTGCCCATCGAAGCGGGTGGTGCCTCGCTCCACCACCACCTTCACCGTGCCGCCTGGCAGCAGCAGCCGGTGCTCCACCTCATAGGGGCGCCGGGTGTCCAGCGATTCCTGGAACGCCATGGTCACCAGATCCCGGTCGTCGGGATGCACGAATTGCAGGAAGGCCGCGTAGGTGGGGGTGGTGCGCTCCGGCGTGGTTTCGAAGATCCGGAAGGTTTCCTCCGACCAGATCAGGTCCTGGGTGCGGTGCTCCAGTTCCCATGAACCGATCTGCGCCACCTTCTGGGCTTCGGCCAGCATCAGGTTCGTGCGCATCAGCTGGTTCTGAATCCGCAGCAGCTCCGCTCGCTGCTGCCGGGCCACCAGCAACAGCGAGACGCCGTTCACACAGACCCGCCGGACAAGGACTTCCACCTCCAGAACGGTGCCGCTCCGGTGAAGCAGCCGGGCGCGCTGCGTGCTCTCCCGGAGCCGCCAGATCGCACGCAACTGGCGACGAACAGCTTCTGAATGGCCACCTTCCAGCAGATCCGCCGGGCTCAGGTCCAGGAAGGCGGCATGGTCGTAGCCCAGCTGGGAACAGGCGGCGGCATTGCCGTCGATCAGTCGCCCCTCGCGTGGATCGAGAATCACGCAGGCGCCGTCTACGAGATCGAGCAACTGGCGGTAGAGGCTCACCTCGTCGACGAGCGTGGCGGAACCACGATCCGGCGTGCACGCAGGGAGGGCGCGGATCGGTTGCAAAGGCTACTGGCAACCACCCCAACGTAAGCGCCTGCGGGGATCCTTTCCCACTCCGCCGTCGAGCCTGGGCAGGCCCACTCTGCCGCTGCTATCCAGCGGGGAATCGAGCAAAGTCCGTGTCGAGGCCATGCCCCGCTCCCGTCCCATGGTTCTGGCCGCGGGGGCTCAGACCACGGAAGCCCCGACTGTGCTGGAGCGCCCTGGCAGCTCTGCTTCTGGCCCTGCTGGTCGCGGTCCTCCCCGCTGTGCCGGCTCGTGCCGCGGGGGCGGCCGCGTCTCCGCCGAAGCCGGCCTGGGTGTTGCTCGAAGGCCGGCGGGTGCTGGAGATCCGCTCTGCCGCCGGCGCTCAGACTCCCGAGGCCCTGGCCCGACGGATCAGCGCCGAACTGGAGCGCATCGCGGAGCGGGTGGCGCTCGATCCCGAGCGGCTGGTGGTGGAAGAGGATCCCCCCTACGCGATGCTCGGCTTCCGGGAAGCCGATGGCGGTTTCACCCCCAAGCTGGCGGTGGATGATCGGGCGGCCCGGGCCTTCGGTTCAAGTCGCCGGGCTCTCGCGGAGCGCTATCGCGACCAGCTGCGCAACGCGATCCTCGCTTACCGCCGCAGCCACAGCCTTGGCGTCTGGCTGCGGGGAACGGCCCTGGCCCTGCTGGTGCTGGCCGGTTTCCTGCTATGGGTGCGTCTGCAGACGCTCGCTTACTTCCGGCTGCGGCGCTGGCTGGCCCGGCCGGAGGGTGCTCCCGTGCACGGCCTGCGCCTGGGCGGCAGCCAGGTGCTCGATGAAGTCCAGGTGAGGGGCAGCCTCGAATGGGGGCTGCGGCTGGTGCACGGCGCTCTGCTGCTCCTGGCCGGCTGGCTGTTGATCCCGCTGCTGCTGGGCCTGTTCCCACCCACCCAGGTGGTGGCGGAGGGGCTGCAGGGTCACATCCTGCGGGTGCTGGGCCGGCTGCTGGATGCGGCGGTGGGGGCGATCCCCAACCTGCTGGCGATCGTGCTGATCCTGCTGCTCACCCGACTGGCGATCCGGGCCAGCAATGCCTGGTTCGGGGCGATCGAGCGCGGGCGGCTGTCCTTTCCGGGCTTCTACCAGGAGTGGGCCCGTCCCACCGCCCGTCTGGTGGCGGTGGCCCTGCTGGTGGCGGGGCTGGTGGTGGCCTATCCCTACGTGCCCGGATCCGGCAGCCGGGTGTTCCAGGGGGCGGGTCTGTTCGTGGGCGTGCTGGCCGCCCTCGGCTCCAGCGCCGTGGCCTCGAACGTCATCAGCGGCCTGATGCTGATCTACACCCGCGCCTTCCGCGAGGGGGATCGGGTGGAGATCAACGGGGTGGTGGGGGTGGTGCAGGACCGGGACCTGCTGGTGACCCGGGTCCAGACGCCGCGCAACGAGCTGGTGAGCATTCCCAACGCCACGGTGATCGCCTCCTCGATCGTGAACTTCAGCTTCGCCCGCCGGGAGATCCAGCGCCCGGTGGCGCTGGCCGCGGCGGTGACGATCGGCTACGAAGTTCCCTGGCGCAAGGTGGAGCGACTGCTTCTCGATGCCGCCGCCTCGGTGCCGGAGATCGACGACCGGGTGGCGCCGTATGTGCTGCAGACGTCCCTGAACGACTCCCACATCGGCTACGAACTCAACGCCTGCGTGCGCGACGTGGACCGCTACCGCGAAACCCTCTCCGCTCTGCTGGCGGCGATCCAGGATCAGTTCGCTGCCGCCGACGTGGAGATCCTCTCGCCGATGTATCACGCGGTGCGCGACGGCAACCCCCGCACCATCCCGCCGCCCCAGGGCAGCACCAGCTGAGGTTCAGCCCAGTTCGGCGTTCAGGCGGGCGGCCTGGCGCAGGGCGAGGGCGATCACGGTGAGGCCGAAGCCCACGGCGGGAGCCGAAGGCAGCAGGGAGGCGTCGGCGATCCAGAGGTTCTCGAGGCCATGGCAGCGGCCCTCGCCGTCCACCACCGAGCTGGCCGGATCGTTGCCCATGCGACAAGTGCCGCACGCATAGCCCACCACGCTCTGGGGGGCCTCGCCGCGCGGAACGATGGGCGTGCGCTCCACCACTGTGGTGAGGGGGTCGTCCTCCACCCGCCGGATGCAGTCGAGCCAGCGATACACCAGTCGGTCGTGGGCTTCGCGGTTGTTCGGCAGGTAGGACACGGAGATCCGTTCGCCCTTCAACTGCACCCGGTTCTCGGGGTCGGGCAGCACCGAACTCATCGCCCACCAGGTGATCGAGCGATCGGCGAGCCATTCCAGCGCCCCATCGCTCAGCAGGCGAGTAACCAGCGAGAGCAGAGGCGGCGACTCGGCGAACAGGGGATCCTGCAACACGCCACCACCGCTCTGGATGCAGCCGAGCGGGAAGCTCACGTTGCGATCGCCCCAGTAGTGGTCGGTGAAGCCGAGGCTGCGGCCGTAGCGGCCGGAATTGGGCCGGCTGGCCCGCTGCAGGATCGCCGTGAGCTGCAGCTTCATCAGGTTGCGGCCCACCTGGTCGGAGGCATTCGCCAGGCCGCCGGGATGGCGGTCGGAGGCCGAGCGCAGCAGGATCGCTGGCGTGTGGATCGCCCCGGCGGCGAGCACCACCAGGTGGCTGCGGAACAGCCAGCGCTGGCCGCCCACGCTGGCCTCCACCCCCACCACCCGCCGGCCGGAGGGGTCGGTGTGGAGGGCCTGCACCCGCGCATCGCCGCGGCGCTCGAAGCTGGCGACGGCATTGCCACGGTCCACCCCGAACTGCTCGGCATCCCCGGTGGGATCCTCGCGGGACGGCGACCAGCTCAGGGGCAGGGCATAGGGATGGAGTGCCTGCCGTTCGTAGCCCTCGCGCAGTTCCTGCAGGAAGGGCTCGATTGGCCGGGGGGGATGGGGATAAGCTGCCGCGCGGGGCGGTTCGCTGGGATCGAGGCCCGCCTCGCCGTGCACCTGGTACAGGGCTTCGGCCCGGTCGTACCAGGCGGCGAGTTCGTCGTAGCCGAAGGGCCAGGCCGGCGCGGTCCCCTCCTGGTGTGCGAGGCCGCCGAACTCCCGTTCGCGCATGCGCTGCAGCACCCCGCCCCAGATCTTGGTGTTGCCGCCCCAGGCGTGCACCGTCTGGGGAGCGAAGGGATCGCCGTCGGTGCCGAACCAGGGCTCCTCCGGGTGATAGCGGCGGCGGCGGAAAAGTGTGACGTCGGCGACGTTCTGATCCGCCAGCGGCAGTCTTTCGCCCCGCTCCAGCAGCAGCACCGACCGGCCGGCTGCGGCCAGTTCTCCGGCGAGCGTGCCGCCGCCGGCACCGCTGCCGATCACGACGACGTCGTAGAGCTGGTCGTCGATGATCATCGCCATACGTAGATGAGCAGAAACAGCACCACCCAGATCACATCCACGAAGTGCCAGAACAGCGCCACCGACGTCACCCCCGCCTCACCGCCGTCGTAGTTGCCGGGTCGGAACGAGCGCCACAGCATCAGCGCCATCAGCACGATGCCGGTGAGCACGTGCAGGCCGTGGAAGCCGGTGAGCAGGTAGAAGCAGCCTCCGAACACGCCGCTGCCAAGGGCGAAGGGAAGATGCAGCCATTCGCTGGCCTGGCCGTAGAGGAACACCGTGCCCATCAGCATCGTCAGCGCCCACCAGCAGCGGAAGGCCACCAGCCGGCGATGGTGCAGCGCCCGCTCCGCCAGAACGATCACCAGGCTGCTGCTCACCAGAATCACGGAATAGAGCAGGGGCCCACGCAGCTCCAGCCCCTCCACCCCCGGCGGCAGCCACACCGGCGAGGAGAGCTTGAAGGTGGCGTAGCCGGCGAAGAACGCCAGGAAAATCAGGCTCTCCGAGCAGAGGAAGAGCACGAAGCCGGTGAGGTTGTGGCCGCCGTGGCCGTGGTGGCCGCTTGTGGCGGCCTCCGCGGCGGGAGGTGCCGGCAGGGTAGTCATCGTTTCAGGCCTCCTTCAGGGATCGCTGCACCACGCTCTCCTGGTCGGCGACCAGATCGCGGCCCAGGCCGTAGCCGTAGGGGCCGGAGATCACCACGGGCACGTGTTCGCCGAAGTTCTCGGCCGGAGGTGGTGAGGGCAGCAGCCATTCCAGGCCGATCGCCTGCCAGGGATTGGCAGGCGCTTTGGCACCCCGCGCCCAGGAGCTCACGATGTTGAGCAGGAAGGGAAGGGTGGCCACGCCCAGCAGGAAGGCTCCGAGGCTGGCCAGAACGTTGGCGCCTGCGAACTCCGGGTCGTAGGAGGCGACGCGGCGGGGCATGCCCATCAGCCCCGCCCAGTGCATCGGCAGGAAGTTGAGCTGGCTGCCGATGAAGGTGAGCACGAAGTGCAGTTTGCCCAGGCCCTCGTAGGTCATGCGGCCGGTGAACTTGGGGAACCAGTGGTAGATGGCGGCGAACACGCCGTAGGTGATCGTGGAGAAGATCACCGTGTGGAAGTGGCCCACCACGAAGTAGGTGTTGCCCACGTGGATGTCCACCGGCACGGTGGCGAGCATGATGCCGGTGATGCCGGCAAAGATGAAGTTGAACAGGCCGCCGAGACAGAACAGCATCGGGGTTGTGAGCCGCAGCTTGCCCTGCCAGAGGGTGCCGAGCCAGGCGAACACCTTGATGCCGGTGGGAACGGCGATCAGCATCGTGGTGACCATGAACACGTTGCGCATCCATTGGGGGGTGCCGCTGTAGAACATGTGGTGCACCCATACGATCAGGCTGAGGAAGGTGATCGCGAAGGAGGCGATCGCCACCACCTGATAGCCGAACAGGGGCTTGCGGGCATAGACGGGAAACACCTCGGAGAACACCCCGAAGATCGGCAGCACCATCACATACACCGCCGGGTGCGAATAGAACCAGAAGAAGTGCTGGTAGAGCATCGGATCACCGCCGCCCTCCGGCCGGAAGAAGCTGGTGCCGAAGCTCAGGTCGAACAGCAGCATCACCGCCCCGGCCGTGAGCACCGGCAGTCCGCAGAGCTGGATGGTCTGGGCCGCAAGGGCCGTCCAGCAGAAGATCGGCATGCGGAACCAGCCCATGCCAGGGGCGCGCATGCGGATGATCGTGGTGCAGAAGTTCACCGCCCCCATGATCGAACTCACGCCCGAGAGCGCCACCGCCAGGATCCAGAGGAACTGGCCGTTGATGAAATGACCGAGGGGGTTCTGGGTGCTTACCGGTGGATAGGCCCACCAGCCCGATCCGGAGGGGCCACCCGGCACCAGAAAGGACGCCATCAGGATCACGCCGAACAGGGGCACCAGCCAGAAAGCCGCGGCATTCAACCGCGGAAAGGCCATGTCAGGGGCGCCGATCATCGGCGGGATCAGCAGGTTGTTGAAGCCATTGAGAACAGGGAACAGGAACAGGAACAGCATCACCGTTCCATGCATCGTGTACAGGCCGTTGTACACGGTGGGATCCACCAGATCCGCCGGCGGAGTGAGCAGTTCGCCCCGCATGATCATCGCCAGCAGGCCTCCCACCAGCAGGAAGAACAGCGACACGGCGATGTATTGGATGCCGATCACCTTGGCGTCGGTGTTGAAGGAGAAGAAGCGGCGCCAGTTGTCAGGGGCCCCGGGTACCGGATGGGGTGCCCTCAGCACGCGGGGATCAAAGGGGATGGTGGGGGACATCGGCGGGGCGGCTCAGGCGTCGTGGGGGGCGTTGGGATCGGCGTCGACCTGCACCAGCGGCGGTGGGGCGGGCGGCACGGTGGCCCAGCCCCGATCTCCTCGCTCCAGTCGTCGCTGCCACAGCTCGGTGGCCGCGTTGGTGGCCGGCACCCGCGGCCGACGCAGGGCGTCGGTGAGCCAGGCGCGGTAGGCGTCCTCGCTTTCCACCACCACGTCGGTCTGGTTGGACGAGAAGTAGCCGCCGCTGAACATCGAATCCCGCAGCCGGTAGCGGCCTTCGCGGGTGGGGGTGAGGGCGTAGGCGATCACGCTGCCGGGCACCAGGTCCTGCTTGAGCCGGAAGGCCGGCACGTAGAAGCCGTGCAGCACATCCATGGAGATCAGTTCCAACCGGGCGCGGCGGTCCACCGGCAGATGCAGCTCGGCGCTGTGCACGCCCTCGGGATAGATGAACTCCCACGACCACTGCCGGCCGATCACCTGGATCGGGCCCACCGGCTCGGCGGCGGCGGCCGAGCCGGCCACCGCCAGGGCTTCGCTGTCGCTGCTGACCCGCACCTTGCCCTCCAGGGTTGCCAGCACCTCGTTGACCTGGATGGCATGGAAGGCGATCGCCATCACGATCACCAACGGCACCAGGGTCCAGACAATCTCGAGCCGCAGGTTGCCCTCGATCGGCGCCCCGTCGTCCATGTCGTACTTCGGGGCGCGATTGAACAGGATCGTCCAGGTCATCACTGCCACGCAGCCCAGAAAGATGAAGGTGCCGATGCCGGCCTCGAGGGCGAAAAGATCGTCGACGTAGGGCGCGGCGCTGGACGCCTGAACGGGCAGCCAGTCGCGCACCCGCTGGCTCGTCCACACACTCGCCAGCACGTTGAGCGCCACAGCGATCGCCACCAGCGCGATCGCTGGGGGGGAGGGTCGGAACGGACGGGAGGGGACGTCGCTGGTCATGGCAGAGCTTCACGAAGATCCACACCGTCCGCCAGCAGCTGGTCGGCGGTGACGTGCACGCCGAACTCGGCGCCCAGTTCGGCGCCCAGCGTGCCGTGCAGGGCGAACACGGCGAACAGCGCCAGCCCCACCAGCAGGTAGCTCCACTGCACCTGGCGCCCCATCTCGGCGCGCCAGCGGAACCGCTGGAATCCTCGCCACACCGTCATCGCCACGATCACCAGCAGCAGCAGCACCCCACCCACGCCGTGCCAGAGCATGGTGTCCATGGCGCCGAGCCCCAGGCCGCCGGTGACCCCGGCCAGGGGGTTGGCGAGCAGCATCTCGTAGAGACCTGCCGCCACCGTGAGGAAAGTGATCCCGGCGCAGGCCAGCAGGTTGTACCAGCCCACATCGTGGAAGCCGGCGCGGGTGACGGGCAGGGCCAGGAAGCGGAACACCCGCTTCTCAAGGGGATAGAGGGCGCCGGCGACGTCGAAGGCGATGGCGATCACGAACAGGCCGATCGTGAAGTGCACCAGGTTGGGGTGGATCGGCTGCGTGTAGGGCAGGCCGTTGGCGGCAAGGGCGCTCACACCAGGCCCTCCCGTACGGCCTGAACCACCGGAACGGTGTGCAGGCCGTAGACCCAGATCAGCTGGTTGCCCAGGTTCACCTGCAGGGCCACCAGCAGACACAGAACGCCGCCGGCCGCCAGGAAGGGAAGGGGCAGCACCGACGGATCGCGGCTGCGGATCACGTAGCGCCAGCCGGTGAGCACCCCCAGCACGCCCGCCAGCGACCAGCCGAGGGTGCTGTGCAGGTTGAGCACGTTGCTGGCGCCGCCGTAGGGCTGGGCCAGACCGGCCTCCACCTGTCCGAAGATGATCGCCAGGAAGATGGCCGCCGTGGCCACCAGCAGGTTCCAGAAGCTCACCTCAAACAGGTTGGGCCGTTTGGCCAGCACCCCGATGAGATCGAAGGCCACGGCGACGAGGGCCATGGCGATCACGAAGTGCACCAGGATCGGATGGATCGTGTCCATCCACGGGAGGTTGTGCTCGTTGAGCGGCGGCAGCAGGTCGAGCATGGGGAGTGGACGGACCGGTGCCCTCGCACTACACGACAGCAGAAAGCCTGGGTCGAGGTGAGTGGTTGTGATGGATCGCCACACCACCAGTCGGCGTTCGCCCACGAAGGGCGGCCTAGCCTCGGTGCATTCGCCTGCCCATCCTTGACCGCCCCGGCTTCGCCCACCCTTCGCTGGCTCACCATCGCCCTGCTGCTCACCGGCGCGGTGCTGTCGTTGCTGCTGCCGTTCGTGTCGGCCACCCTGTTCACCATCGCCCTGGGTGGTGTGGCGATCGCCGCCGGCGTGGCCCAGCTGATCCGCCTCGGCGGCAGCGACGACACCAGCGGCAAGGTGCTGCGGGGGCTTTCCGGCGTGCTCTACCTGCTCGGTGGCCTTTCGCTGATCGTGTTCCCGGTGCAGAGCACCATCAGCCTCACCCTGTTCATCGGCGTCCTGCTGGCCTTCGAGGGAGTCACCGAACTGGCGGTGGCGGCCGCCCGGCCCATTCCCGCCCGCACCCTGGTGCTGCTCGATGGCATCGTCACGGCCGTGCTGGGGGGGCTGCTGATCGCCGGCTGGCCCGGGGATTCGGCCTGGGTGATCGGCACCCTGCTGGCGGTTGGCTCGCTGATGTCGGCGGTGAATCTGATCACGGCCGGCTCGGAGCCGCAGAGCGCAGCCTGAGGCCTGCGGGCTCCGGCTGGGCGAGTCCGCTGGCCCGGCGCGGATCCGCCATGCCCAGGCTTCCTCGTCCCTCCCCCAGCCATTCCACGCTGTGGGCGGCTCCCATGGCCCTGGCCGGAGCGATCCGGTGGCCTCGGTTCTGCAGCAGGTCGGCGGTGTCGGGGGAGATGCCGTCCTCGAGCTCGAGCCGCTCGGGCCAGAGCTGGCTGTGGACCCGCGGCGCCGCCACCGCCCCCGCCAGGTTCATGCCGTGCACCAGCCGGTTTCGCAGCACCTGGGCCACGATCGTGAGGATGCGGCTGCCTCCCGGGCTGCCGGTGGCCAGCCAGGGGGCGCCATCGGGCCGGAACACCAGCGTGGGACTCATGGAACTCAGGGGGCGGCGGCCCGGCGAGATGGTGTTCGCTGCCCCCTGAATCAGGCCGAAGGCGTTGGCCGTGCCCGGCGCGGCGCTGAAGTCGTCCATGGTGTTGTTCAGCAGGAAGCCGGCGCCGGGCACGGTGATGCCGCTGCCGTAGGCCAGGTTGAGGCTGGTGGTGCTGGCCACCAGGCCCCCGTGGCGGTCGACCACCGAGAGGTGGGTGGTATTGGTGCCGCCGCTGCGATGTCCGGGGTCTGGCGCCAGTTCGGCCGAGGGGCGGTGGCGCAGCGGGTCGATCGTGCGGCGCAGCTCTTCCAGCCTGGTGGGATCCAGCAGCAGGCGCACCACGGGCTCCGGTTGGAGCAGATCGCCGAGCTTCGCGTTGCGGTCGCGGAACACCAGCGCCATGGCTTCGGCCAGCGGGTGCAGATCGGCGACGGAGCCGGCGCCTCCGGGCAGGGGCCCGAACGGTTCCACCAGCTTCAGCAGCTGCAGCAGACTGAGGCCGCCGGCGGGCAGGGGGGGGGCCAGCACCGCATGCCCCCGGAACGTGATCCGCAGCGGCCGCACCAGCCGGGCGCGGTAGGCCGCCAGGTCGGCGGCGGTGATCCGCCCCCCTTTCGCCTGCATCAGTGCCGTGAGCGCGGCGGCGGTGGCTCCGCCGTAGAACCCTTGGTGCCCGGAGTGGGCGATGCGGCGCAGGCTGCCGGCCAGTTCCGGCTGGCGCAGGATCTCACCGGCCGCAAGGGCGCGGGGAGTCCCGCCCGGCACGGCGCGCAGGAAGGTGCGCCGCGCCCCGGGATCGGCGGCCAGAAGCTGGGCTGCATCGGCGAGGGACTCGGCCAGGGATGCATCCACGGCGAAGCCCTGTTCCGCCAGGGCGATGGCCGGGGCGATCACCCGCGTCAGCGGCAGGCGGCCGTAGCAGCGCTGGGCGAGCACCAGCCCTGCCACGCTGCCGGGTACGCCGCCACTCAACGGGCTGCGCGTGGCCCGCTGGCGATCGACGCGGCCATCGGCCGCCAGGAACTGGTTTGCCGTGGCGGCCGCCGGCGCGCTCTCGCGGAAATCGATCGCCACTGCCCGACCGTCGCCGATCGGCAGCTCCGGGCTCGTCGCTCCGCTGGGCCCGCTCGGCAGGCAGCCGCGCCCGGGGGCCGGCGATGTTCCCGGCAGCCACAGAACCAGAAAGCCGCCGCCGCCCAGATTGCCGGCCGCCGGCAGCGTTACCGCCTCGGCGAAGGAAGCGGCCACCGCCGCATCCACCGCATTGCCACCGGCGGCGAGCATCGCCGCCCCCACCGCTGCCGCCCGGGGTTCCTGGCCGGCCACCATCCCGCCGCTGGAGCGGACGGGTCGGAAGCGCCCGGGGCGCTCCTGCAGGAGAGGCGCGAAGTCGGCCGCCACCGCCGCTGGCAGCGCAACGCTGAGCAATGCCAGCGGCGTCAGAAGCCCCGCCACCTTCATCACTCCGTCTTCGGGGCGCCGTAGCCACCGCCGCCGGGGGTGGCGATCTGCAGCCGATCGCCCGGTTCCACCTCCAGCGCGGCGCAGCCCAACAGCGGCAGCTCGCTTCCGTCGGCCCGCACCAGCCGGTTCTCACCGGCATGCCCGCTCTCCCCCCCAGCCAGGCCGAAGGGGGCCACACGCCGCGAACCGCTCAGCAGCGACACCGACAGGGGCGCCTCGAAGCGCAGCCACCGTTCCACACCGTCGCCGCCGGCGTGGCGGCCCCGGCCGCCGCTGCCGCGCCGAACAGAAAAGCGTTCGAGGACCACCGGGAAGCGATCCTCAAGGATCTCCGGATCGGTGAGGCGGGAGTTGGTCATGTGGCTCTGCACCGCGTCGGCGCCCGCGAAGGAGGGTCCGGCGCCGGTGCCGCCGCAGATCGTTTCGTAGTACTGGCGGCGCTCGTCGCCGAAGCTGAGGTTGTTCATGGTGCCCTGGGCCGCGGCCATCACCCCCAGAGCGCCGAACAGGGCGTTGGCCACCGCCTGGGACGTTTCCACGTTGCCGGCCACCACCGCGGCCGGCGGTTCCGGCCGCAGCAGGCAGCCCCGCGGCACCACCAGATCGATCGGCGCGAAGCAGCCGGCGTTCAGGGGGATCGGCCGGCCCACCAGGCAGCGGAACACGTAGAGCACCACCGCCTTGGTGATCGCCAGCGGCGCGTTCAGATTGCCGCGGTGCTGGGGGGAGGTGCCGCTGAAATCCACCCGCGCCCGACGGGCTGCCGGGTCAATCCGCACGCTCACGGCGATGTGGCTGCCGTCGTCGAGTTCCACGCAGCAATCGCCGTCGTGGAGGCGATCGATCACCTCCCGCACCGCCTCGGCGGCGTTGGTTTGTATGTGAGCCATCCAGGAGCGCACCTCGTCCTCGCCTTCGCGCTCGATCCAGCGCTGCAGCTCCTCCACCCCCAGCCGGTTGGCGGCCACCTGGGCCTGCAGATCGGCGAGCAGCTGGTCGGGGTTGCGCACCGGGTGCGGACCGGCGGCCAGCAGGACCCGCCAGGCCCCTTCGTCGAAGCGGCCGCCTACGAGCAGGGGAACGTTCACCAGCCGCAATCCCTCGTCTGCGATCGAGCCGCTGAAGGGAGGCATCGAGCCGGGGCTGATGCCCCCCACATCGGCGTGGTGGCCGCGGCAGGCCACGTAGAACGCCGGGGCCGAGCCCGCTTCGGCCTCCGGGGAAAACACCGGCGTGATCACGGTGATGTCGGGCAGGTGGGTGCCGCCGCCGTAGGGGTCGTTGCTGGCGATCGCATCCCCCGGTGCCAGCGACGGGCGTTCGCCGCGGCGGATCGCCGCCAGCAGCGCCACCACACTCTCGCCCATCGAGCCGAGATGCACGGGAATGTGAGGGGCGTTGGCCACCAGAGCCCCCTCGCCATCGAACAGGGCGCAGGAGAAGTCGAGCCGCTCGCGGATGTTCACCGAACGGGCGCTCTGCTGCAGGCGCACGCCCATCTGTTCGGCGATGGCGGCGAAACGATGATGGAACAGCTCGAGCCGCATCGGATCCACCCGGGCCCCGGGGGAGGTGCGCGTCGCGTCGGCATCGATCGGGGCCAGGATCGGGGCCCCGGTCGGGTGGTGTTCCAGCAGCAGCTCGCCCCCCTGCAGACGCCGTGCCTCCCACTGCGGCTCCAGCACCGTGGTGCCGGTGCTCTCCATGATCAGGGCTGGTCCCTGGAGCGGGCTTTCCAACAGCAGATCCTCCCGGCGCCAGCAGGACACCTGAGCCAGCTCCACTCCGCTTCCCTGCCGCAGGGCCAGGGGGACCCGGCGGGGCTCGATGCCGATCTTCCCGCCGCCAACCTCCCACCCCCCGCCCGGAGCGGGGCCGCTGCCGGCAGGTGGATCGGGGGCCTCCACCTCCACCACGATCCGCTCCAGCACCAGCGGCTCGCCCTCCACCACGTAACCGAAGCGGCGCCGGTGCAGGGTCTCGAAGGCGCTGCGCAGCTCCGTCAGGGCAGCGGCCGGATCGGAGGCCTGGGGGGCTGCCACTTCCAGTCCCTGGTCGCTGGCGGCGTAGCGCAGTTCCAGCCGTTCCCGAAGCCGTGGGGCAGCATCGCTCGCCAGATCGCCTGCGCTGCGCAGATCGGCGCTGGCTTCCTTCACCAGCTTCTGCCGCAGCCGATCCCCCTCCGCGAGCGCCTCCAGGCTCAGTGTGCGGCGCACGGCCCGTTCCCGCAGCAGGCTCTGCCGTGCCCGGCCGATCCCCCAGGCCGAGAGCACCCCGGCCAGCGGGTGGAGCAGCACCTGGGAGAGCCCGAGGGCCTCGGCCAGGGCGCAGGCATGCTGGCCGCCGGCGCCGCCGAAGCAGACCAGCACTGCCTCCCGGATGTCGTGGCCCCGCTGGATCGAGATCCGACGGATCGCCTCGGCCATGCGTTCGATCGCGATCGTCAGGGCCCCCATCGCCGCCGCTTCCGGTGCGGCCGGCGGCTCGCCCGGGGCGGCCAGCTCCAGGGCCAGCGCGGTGAACCGCTGCCGTACAGCCTCGCCATCGGCCGGCCGGTCGCCACCGGCGCCGAACACCGCCGGCAGCGCCTCGATCGGCAGGCGGCCCAGCAGCACATTGGCGTCGGTGATGGTGGCCGGCCCACCGCGGCGGTAGCAGGCGGGGCCGGGATTGGCGCCGGCGGAGCGGGGTCCCACCTGCAGCCGCCCGCCCTCCACCTGCAGCACCGATCCGCCGCCGGCCGCCACGGTGTGGATCGGCAGCATCGCCGCCTGCAGCCGCAGGCCATCGATCTCGGTTTCGCTGCGGTGCTCGAAGCCGTTCGCCTCGGCGCCGGGCGCGAGGTGGAACACGTCGGTGGAGGTACCGCCCATGTCGAAGCCGAGCAGGGGGCGGTCGCCGAAGCCGGCGGCCCGGGCCGCCGCTGCCGCGCCCACCATGCCGCCGGCCGGCCCGGAGAGGATCGTGTCCTTGGCCCGCAGCAGCGATGGAGCACAGAGGGCACCGCTGGAGGTCATCACCCGCAGGCGGCTGCCTGCCCCCAGATCGGTGCGCACGCGCTCCAGGTAGGCCGAGAGCACCGGGGCCAGGGCCGCCTCTGCCACGGTGGTGGCCATCCGGGGCACGAGCCGGGCCCGACGGCTCACCTGGTGCGAAAGGTGCACCGGGCCGAAGCCCCGCTCTTCCAGCCAGCTCCCCAGTGCAATCTCCTCCTGCGGATGGCGGTAGGCGTGCAGCAGGGCCACGGCGATGCTGCGGTAGCCGTCGTTCCAGGCCTGGCGGATCTTCTCCTCCAGGGCCTCATCGAGCTGCAGGGGCTCCAGCGCGTGCCCATCGGCGGCCCGCCGTCCCGTGATCTCCACCATCTTCATGTCGAGCGGCCGGGGCCGCACGATCTCGAGGGCGAACAAATCGGGGCGGTGCTGGTCGCCGATGCGAGGCAGATCGGCCAGGCCGCGGTTCAGCAGCAGCAGCACCGGCGCCACTCGCCTTTCGAGCAGGGCGTTGGTGGCCACGGTGGTGCCCAGTCGCACCTCCTCCACCAGCCCCGGCGGCAGCGGGGCTCCCGGCTCCAGTCCCAGCACATCACGCAGGGCCCGGATCGCCGGATCGCCGGGCTGTTCCGGCTGCTCGGAGAGCACCTTGCGCACCACGGTGCGGCCATCCGGTGTCTGGGCCACCAGATCGGTGAAGGTGCCGCCGCGGTCGATCCAGAAGCGCCAGCCGCCGGGGCCGGCGTTGCCATCGGGCATGGGAGCCGGCCCTCGCGCCTCAGCGGTAGTTCTCGAACTGCAGCGGCACCTCCAGGTCCTGCTCGCGCAGCAGCTGGATCGCCTGCTGCAGGTCGTCCTTGCTCTTGCCGGTGACCCGCAGGCTCTCGCCCTGGATCGCCACGGTCACCTTCTTGAGGGAGTCGCGCACTGTCTTGCTGAGCTTCTTGGCCAGCTCCTGGCTGAGGCCCTTGCGCAGCTTCACCTCCTGCTTCACCTTGTTGCCGCCCACCGGTTCGGGGGTCTGGAAGTCGAAGATCTTGAGCGAGAGGTTGCGCTTGGTGGCCTTCTGGCGCAATACGTCGGCCACCGCTTCCAGGGTCATGTCGCTGGCGGTGGTGATCGTGAGGACCGTTTCCTCAAGGTCGATCACAGTGCCGGAATCCTTGAGGTCGTACCGCTGGCCCACTTCGCGCCGCACCTGGTCGACGGCGTTCACCAGCTCCTGGCGATCGAAATCGGAGACGACGTCGAAGGAAAAGGTGTCGGCCATGGGGCGGGGGCTCGCGGTCGTGGCAAGGGGAGAATTGATCCTATGGGGCGGAGCTGAACTCCAGGTCGCCCTGTGGTGCCTCCATCTGTTCGAGGGCACTGCGCTGGTCGCCTGTGATTTCGGTGGCGATCAGGTTGGGATCGGGAAGGTTGTCGGAATCGAGGACGCTGTCGTCCTTGAGCCAGAAGTGATCGAGGCTGATCTTGTCCGGGCGAGCAGGTCTTCAAGGTCGTGGCAGCGTCAGCGGCCCTCGGGGTTGGCCTCGCTCCAGGTGGGTTGGCGCTGCCGGCGCGGCGATCGAACACCCTGCTGCGGATCCCTTCGCCGATCCTGGCGCCGTTCGCCCAGCCGCTGCCAGCGGGCCCGGCAGCGGCTCTGATCACCTGCCAACCCGCTCAAGCCGCGCGGGTGGCGGTGGGAACGACAAGGCTGCCTAGGGTGCCTGCAGTTGCCCAACGCCCCCTATGCGCAGCGCCAGCTTCGCCAACGGTGACCGCATGCCCCTGCTGGGTCTGGGCACCTGGAAAGCGGCCCCCGGCGAGGTGGGAGCCGCGGTGCGGCAGGCGATCCGGCTGGGCTACCGCCACATCGACTGCGCCAGCGTCTACGCCAACGAACCGGAGGTGGGCGAGGCGATCCGCGGTGCCATTGCCGACGGTGAGGTGCGCCGCGAGGAGCTGTGGATCACCTCCAAGCTCTGGTCCAACGCTCACGGGCAGGGCCATGTGGAGCCGGCCCTGCGTCGCACCCTCACCGACCTCGGCCTCGACTGGCTGGATCTCTACCTCGTGCATTGGCCGGTGCCGATCAGGCCCGGCGTCGCCTTTCCCAGCAGCGGCGACGACCTGCTGCCGCCGGCGGCGGTGCCGCTGGCCGACACCTGGGCGGGCATGGAAGCCGTGCTGGAGCTGGGCCTCACGCGCCACATCGGCGTGAGCAACTTCTCCAGCCGCAAACTGCACGAACTGCTCGCCCACTGCCGCATCAAACCGGAGGTGAATCAGGTGGAGCGGCACCCCCTGCTGCAGCAGCCGGAGCTGCTGGCTCACTGCAACGCCGCAGGAGTCCACATCACCGCCTATTCCCCGCTGGGCTCCGGCGACCGGCCGGCCGCCCTCAAGGGCGCCGATGAGCCGGTGCTGCTCGACAACCCCGTGATCGGCGCGATCGCCGCGGAGCACGGCTGCAGCCCCGCCCAGGTGCTGATCGCCTGGCAGCTGCAGGGCGGTATCTCCACCATCCCCAAATCGGTGAGCCCGGCCCGGCTGCGGGACAACCTGGCGGCGGCCGATCTCCCACTCACACCGGCTGATTTGGAGCGGATCGCCGGGCTGGATCAGCACCGCCGCCTCGTGGATGGCTCGTTCTGGCTTCTGGAGGGCAGCCCCTGGACGCTGCAGAGTCTGTGGGATGAAGCCTGATCCCAGGCAGGGTGAGGGCATCAGTGCCTTCCTCCGCCTCGAAGTAGCGGGCAAGCCCATGGGTGTCGAGGCCGATCACAGCTTCCACTGGCTGGCGGGATCAACGACCACGGGCAGAGGCTGATCCGGCCACCAGGCACGCACCTCGAGGTGATCGCCCACCAGTTCAAAGTGCACGCGGCAACCGCGGGCCAGACCAACCTGTTGCCTTACCAGGTAACAAAATCGAGTGTGATCGCGATCCAGCTGGAACCGAGACGCTGGCTGCATCTGGGCTGGTGATCAGCCGGGCCAGCGGATCCGGCGAGCTCGGGCTCTGGTTGCGCGATCCATGCCAGGAACGCCTCCAGCTGGAGCTCGCTGCGCTCCTGCACCGTCCAGCCCGAGGCCGCCAGCAGCGCAACAATCCGCCGGCGCGCCTGCGTTTCCGGTGGCGGAGCCGGCTGCGGCATTCTCCACATCGGCGATGCAGGGTCAGGCTAGATATCCGCAGTCCATCGCGGCAGCTTGCCCTGCTCGAATCAACCAACAGAGCCATTCCCGCCATGACCCGCCGCTACGGCCTGATCGCGCCGCCGGCCATCGGCCACCTCAACCCGATGGCGGCCCTGGCTCTTGAACTCATCCGCCGCGGCCATGCGGTGGTGGCGTTCACGGTGGCCGATGGGGCCAGCAAACTGGCGGGCCTGCCGCTGCAGGTGGTCACGATCGGCGCTGAAGCCTTCCCACCGGGCGCAGTGGAGGCGGCCTACGCCACCCTGGGCAAACTCAGCGGCGGCGCCGGCCTGCGCTTCTCGGTGCAGTACTTCCTGCGCGAGCAGGCGATGTTGTTTGCGGAACTGCCGGCGGCGCTGGGCGCCGCGGCGGTGGATGTGCTGCTGGTGGATCAGCTCAACCCGGCCGGCGGCGCCGTGGCGGAACGGCTGGGGCTGCCCTTCGTGACGATCGCCAACGCCCTGCCGGTGAACCGCGAGCCAGCGGTGCCTCCTTACTTCACCGGCTGGCTGCCGAGCCGGCGGCCGTGGCTGCGCTGGCGCAACCAGCTCGGCAATGCGCTGCTCGATCGCCTCACCGCGCCGATCTGGCGCGACCTGCAGGAGCGGCGCCAGGCGCTGGGCCTGCCGCGCCACCGCCGCAAGGAGCAGGCCCTTTCGCCCCTGCTGCAACTGGCGCAGCTGCCGGCCGCCTTCGACTTCCCCAGGGAGCGGTTGGCACCGCACTTTCACTACGTCGGCCGGCTCGCGGATCCCTCCGGCCAGGAGCCGTTGCTGCGCCAGGCCGTTCCCTTCCCCTGGCAGCGCCTGGATGGCCGTCCGTTGGTGTACGCCTCCCTCGGCACCCTGCAGAACGGCCGCCCCGAGCTGTTTGAGCGGATCGCCGCCGCCTGCGCCCCCCTCAACGCGCAACTGGTGATCTCCCTCGGCAATCCCCGCCACCCGATCCCCTCCCTGCCCGGCGATCCGCTGGTGGTGGCCTACGCCCCTCACCAGCAGCTGATCGAGCGCTCTGCCCTGGTGATCACCCATGCCGGCCTCAACACCACCCTTACCGCCCTTGGCTGCGGCGTGCCCGTGCTGGCGATCCCGATCACTAACGAACAACCCGGCATCGCCGCCCGCCTGGCCTGGTGCGGCGCCGGCCGGGTGCTGCCGCTCCGGCGCCTGCGGGTGGAGACGCTGCGGGCGCTCGTGGCGCAGATGCTGGAGGACCCGAGCCTGCGCGCCAACGCCCAGCGCCTGCAGGCGGCTTGCCAGGCGGCAGGCGGGGTGACGGCGGCGGCCGATTGGATCGAGGCCCTGGAAGGAGCCACCTGATGGTGCTTCCATCTCTGACCCTGCTCGCCTCCGTGCTTCAGCGCGGCTGTGACCTCTCCTGCCACCACCCGGACGAACGGGCCCGGATCGCTACCGCCTAAAAAAGGGCAGCCCGCGCCCCTGCACCCCCATGCCTCCGCTGACCCTGCTGGCCGCCACCTCCCTGCCGGCGATTCCGCCAGCCACCGTGGCCCCCTTCGCCTGGTCGCTGGTGCTCAGCGGCGCCGTGGTGATCCTCAGCCTCATCCCCCTGGCGGCCGGTCGCGCCAAGGCCGACTTCACCCCCGCCGATCTGGCGGCGCCGCGGGCGATGTTCGAGCGGCTGCCGGCCTGGGGCAAGCGCGCCAGCTGGGCCCATCAGAACAGCTTCGAGGCCTTCACCCTGCACGCCCCCGCCTGCCTGCTGGTGCTGCTCGCCGCCCCGGACCTCACCACCACCGCCGGCGTCAGCGCCATCGCTGCCTGGCTGCATCCGCTGCTGCGCCTCGGCTACGTCGGCGCCTACGTGGCCAACCTCCCGCCCCTGCGCAGCCTCTGCTGGGCCGGCGGCATCCTCTGCACCGGGCTTCTGTACAGCGAAGGGCTCCGCTCGCTGCTGCAGGGCTGAGCGGGTGAACGAGTGCCTCAGTCAGGCGTAGGCCTTCGGTCTCCCTGCTCGAGCGCCTTCAGGATGTCCGCGATCTCCCCCATCGTCACGGCCTTCGCGCGCACATCACCCAGCCGTTCATAGACGGGCAGTTCCTCCTCTTGGCGGATGCGCAGCGCTTCATCGAGTTGCTCTCGCGCTTGCAACACATCCGCGATCTTCCCCATCGTCACGGCCTTCGATCGGACATCACCCAGCCGTTCAAAGACTGGGAGTAGCTTTTCTTGATAGATGCACATCGCTTCATCCAGCTGCCCTCGCGCTTGCAACACTTCCGCGATCCTCCCCATCGTCAAGGCCTTCGATCGCACATCATCCAGCCGCTCAAAGACTGGAAGTAGCTCTTCTTGATAGATGCGCAGCGCTTCATCCAGCTGCCCTCGCGTTTGCAACACATCCGCAATCCGCCCCATCGTGAAGGCTTTCGATCGCACCTCACCCAGCCGTTCATAGACGGGCAGTTCCTCCTCCTGGCGGATGCGCAGTGCTTCATCCAGTTGCCCTCGCGCTTGCAACACATCTGCGATCTTCCCCGCAGTGATTGTCTTAAAGCGCACATCACCCAGCCGTTCAAAGACCGGAAGTAGCTCTTCTTGATAGATGCGCAGCGCTTCATCGAGCTGCCCTCGCACTTGCAACACTTCCGCAATCCGCCCCATCGTGATGGCCTCGCTCCTGGCATCCGCCAGCCGGCGATGGAGGGGGATCTCCACCTCGCGCCAGTGGGTGAGGGCTTCATCGAAATCCCCCAGATCGAACAGCAACCTGCCCAGCTCATCGACAGGCGTGACGCGCAGCTCATCGGGCGCTTCCGGGTGTTGCGCCAGCCAGGCCCGGATCTCGGCCACCCGCCGGCTGCGCTCGGCCATCGAGCGGCTGTCCACAGCCCCATGGCCGCTTGGAGAGAGCGCTGGTAGCGGCATCTCCACACCCTGGAGGGGCTGGGCTCCTGGGGCGGCTGCGGGCAGAAACGCGTACACACCGCTCCGCCAGGCCCACAGGTCGGGTGCACTGTGGGAGGCCAGGGCGATCGCCTCACCATCCAGCCAGAACACCAACCGGGCCCGGGCTTCGGCCGCCAGACGCTCCCGGCGCACATTGAACGCATCCCAGCGGGCGGCGTCAAACCAGCCGGGGCGGCCGATCACGTGCACCACAGCCGCCTGGCGCGCATTGTTCACCAGCCGGGCTTCCAGCATCGGCACATCCGCAATCTTGTCGCTCAGCGGCAACCGATCGCTGCGCAAGCCAGCGCGCTTCAGCACCCGGTCGAGGGCGTCCATCACCTGCCGCCGCACACCCTCATCCGGCGCCTCCACCAGCAGCCACTGAAACGGGGGGCCATGGATCAGCGTGCGGCTGAGACGAAGAAAATCGTCGTGGCACGGCCCGGGCAGCTGGCGGGCTTCCGCCAGCTGTGCCTGATCGATCGCGAAGGCGGAATTCACCATCGCGGATGGGGGTGACGTTCAGCCATCGGTCGTCCGGTAGCCCTCCAGGGTGCGCACCACCGGATGGCTGCGGCGCCAGGTGCCGTCGTTGTATTGCAACAACGCCAGGCGATGCAACAAATCCTGGGCCTGTTCATTGTTGCCGCCATCGGCTGGGTTGCTGTCGATCTGTTTGAGCAGCACGTAATCAGCCGGCTTGAGAAAATAGCGGTAGTCGGCCGCCAGTTTTTCAATCGCCGCTTGCACCACGGCGCCATCAATCTGATCATCGGCCACCTCACAGCAGAGTTTCAACAGCCGCAACAGCTCGCGCGGATGGCCGCCGCTGAACTCCACCAGACGTTCCACCTCCGCATCACTGGCAAACAGACAGCGGTCGGCCCGCAGCAGCAGCAGGCGCCGCATCGTGCTCCAGCCAACCTCCAAGCGGCTGCCATCGCGCTCCTGCAGCTTCATCATCGGCAAGACAAGATCGGCATCGAGCTTGCCGCCGAGGCGTCCGTCGTACTTCAGGTGCAGCGGCGCCGTATAGATCACCAGGGTTTCGATCGCCAGCAGCTGCTCCGCATCCTCCACAAAAAACCGCTGCGTATCTTCGCCGCGCATCTTGTCGGTGCCATCGATCAGAAACAGCACCCGCTCAGCCCTGCCGATCTGGGCCAGGTAGGCTTCCGCCTTACGAATGAGGGCATTAAATGCCAGGGCCAGGGAGGTGAAATCATTGCGAATTTCACGCCGCCATTCACTCTTCTGGCTCGATCCTGTCTTGAACGCCGCCGTGAAGCTTGCCAGCAACTTGAGCAGGCCAGGGATCCCGCCACCACCCTCAGCCACCGTCCTGAGTTCGGCGCTGAGCTCACTCGATGTGGTCTTCGTTTCCACCACATTGCCAAACCAGCGTTGCAAGGGCGCAAGGGCTTCGTCTGCCAGGTCAACGCCATCGCCGTGGAGCCGTTCCAGCAGGGTTTCGGCCATGGCCATCAGCACTTCGGTGTACTGCAGGTTGTTGCGGTCCAACTTGGCCAACACATCCACTTCCACCACATAAAACCGCCTCGATGCGTTCAGATCCGCGGCATAACGGCGCAATTCGGTGGTCTTGCCGATGCCGATATGACCAAAGAACAGAATGTGCTTTTCGGAAGGTGTGAAGAACGCGTTGCTGGCGGGATCCCAGCCAAACTTGCGTGCCAGGCGGGTATAGGTTTTCTCGCTGCCCCGTGCTTCACGCGTATCCACATAGCGGGGATCTCCGTTCGGCAACGCCTCTTCGTACTCAATCTTTTGCAGAACTTCGAGCAGATGGCGTGGGGGTTGGTAATCCATCGATCGCATCGGTGAAAATCAGGGTAGCGGCCCTGCTCAACCCTTCTCCTGCAGCCCCTTCAGCGCCGCCAGCAGCGAGGCGGGGCTCTGGGGGTCCACCATCAGCACGCTGCCCCCCTGAGCCCGGGCCATCTCCTGCCCCATCGCCATCCAGTCGCGGGCGAGCAGCAGCCGCAGGCTCTCAGCCGCCGCTGGATGCGTCTCGATCGCCGCCGCCAGCTCCTTGGCCGCCTCGGCCCGGGCCTTCGCCAGCAGCGCCTGCTGCTTCGACTGGGCCTCGGCCTCCAGCAGGAGCGCCTCCTGCTTGGCCCGGGCGTCCAGCACCAGCGCCTCGGCCCGACCCCGCGCCGCATTCACCTGCGATTCCCGCTCGCCCTCCGAGCGCAGGATCGAGGCCCGCTTCTCCCGTTCGGCCGTCATCTGCTGCTCCATCGCCTGCTGCACACCCTTGGAGGGCTGGATGTCGCGCAGTTCCACCCGCGTCACCTTCACGCCCCAGGGATCGGTGGCCTGATCCAGTTCCCGCAGCAGCACGTCGTTCACCTCCTGGCGGGTGGTGAAGGTCTGGTCGAGGTCGAGCTTGCCCATCTCGGCGCGGATCTGGGTGAGCACCAGATTCACCATCGCCGCCTGCAGGTTGTCGACGCCGTAGTAGGCCCGGGCGTGCTCCAGGAGCTGCCAGTACACCACCGCATCCACCTCGATCGAGACGTTGTCCTTGGTGATGCACTGCTGGGGCGGGATGTCCAGCACCCGTTCCTTCAGCGACTCGTGGCTCACCACCCTCTCCACCCCTGGCAGCACAAGCGACAGGCCAGGTTTGAGCTCGCGGTTGTACTTGCCCAGTCGTTCCACCAGCATCGAGCGGCTGCTGCTGGTGACCTTCACACTGCCGATGCCAAGGCCCGCCAGCAAGGCCAGAACGACAGGGACCAGGGCTTCCATGGAGGGGGGAGGGCTGATCGAACGCTAGCCACGGCGATGGTCGGGGAAAATAAACCAACTGCGGCCTCCGCCATGCTGACCGCTGCCCCGCTCTGGCTTCTGCTCGCCCTGGGTCTGCTGGCTCTGGTTCTGGTGGGAATCGACAGCGATGGGTTGCTGCTGCTGGGTGGTCTGGCCGGCCTGATCCTTGTCCTGGTGAGTTCTCTGCTGGTTCTGCCCCCGGTGGTTCAGGTGCTGCTCTGGGGGGCGCTGGTGGCTGGGGGCTACGGCCTCCTGCGTCGCTGGTCTGCCCGCCACGGGGAGCGAACGATTCCGCCTGCCGCCGGAGCCGAGCAGGCGGAAGTGATCACCGGCTTCGATGCCCAGGGTTTGGGAAGGGTTCGTTGGCAGGGCCAGAGCTGGGCCGCCCTCAACCTTGATCCCACCCTCAGCCCCGGGGCGGGGAGCTGGGTCACCGTTCTGGGCAGGGAAGGCACACGGCTGCGGGTGTTGCCGGCGCCGCCCGCCCTCACCGAGGACGATCGTTAATCGAAGAACATCAGGCTCACCACCTTGCCCATGTCTTCGGCGGTACGGCAGCTGGAGAGCAGCGTTTCGCTGTCGTGGAAGGCGTAGCAGATCAGCTGGTCGCAGCGGCCGATGATCTCCTGATTGCAGAGGCTGCTGGCCATCGGCAGGGGGAGTTCATCGTGTTCGGGCTTCTCCACCAGATGCAGCACCCGCTCCAACTGATCGCGTGACTCCACCGGCTGGCGGTCGAGGCTCTGGGGCAGCAGCACGGTGAGCCGCGAAGGGTCGACGTCGAGCACGCTGCGGATCACGGCGGAGTTGACGCCCTGCGCGCCGGAGGTGATCAGATTGTGACCCTCCTGGGCCAGGGAGCGGGCCACCAGTTCCACCAGGTGGATCGATACCACCGGAACATGGCGGCTGCCGAGAATGGCGATTCTTCGCTTACCTCGGTCCTGGAGCATCGCCAGTTCCTGGGCAAGCGTATCGATCCGGTCGAGTGCCGGTAGATCAAGGGACCGGGTCACCCGTGTGCCGCTTCCACTGATCCTGAACCTAGCAGCGTTCCCCGGATGTCAGGCACGCACCGGCAGCTGCAGCCGCTCGAACAGGCGATCGAAGCGGCAGTGCTCCTCCACCAGGCGGATGGCGTAGGTGGCCTTCACGGTTTCGTTGAGGCGCACGTGGCCGATCGCCGCCTCGATCACCTCCACGGTGGTGAGGGTGTCGTGATCCACCTTGAGCACCGGCACCTCCAGCTCCTCGGCCCGGTTGATCAGCTGGGGCAGGGGCTCGCCGGCACCGGTGAGGATCAGGCACTGGGTGGAGGCCTCCAGCGCCGCCAGCTGGATGTCGGTGCGGTCGCCGCCGGTGACCACGGCCATGTTGCGCCGCCGGCGGAAGAACTCCATGGCGGAGTTCACGTTCATGGCGCCGATGGAGAGGGTTTCCACCAGCAGATCCAGTCGCTCCTGGCAGCACAGCACTCTCGCCTCCAGGCGCCGTGCCAGCTCTTCCACCGTGACACTGCGCAGCAGGGGACTGCGCGGCATCACCCCCAGGACCGGCAGGCCGAGACGCTCAAGGGCCGGTGCCACCTCGTCCCGCAGGGCTGGCACCGCCTCGGGATCCACCGCGTTGAGCACCACACCTGCCAGCAGGTCGCCGAGCTGGGCCCGGGCCTCCAGCAGGCCGTCAACGCTGCGGCTGTCGCTCCAGGGGTGCACCAGCAGGACAGGAGCCTGCAGGGTGCGGGCCAGGGGCACGAGGGACAGGCCGTAGAGCAGCCCCTCGCTGAGGCTGCCGGCCGCCTCCAGCAACACCTGACGATCGGCGGCGGCCGCCGTGGCCAGTTGCTGCTGCAGGGTCACCAGGCCGGCGCCGGGGGTCAGGTCGCCGTCGAGCAGGCGGCGGTGAGCCGAGCTCGGCTCCAATCGATGCACCGACGCGATCAACTGCTCGGGAGGCAGCCCGAGGGTCACGCCGATGAAGCGCACGTCGGCGTCGATCGCAGGCGACTCCACGGCCGGCGTTCCCTCCGGGCAGGTGGCCAGCGGCTTGCCGAACGTCACCGACACCCCTTGCCGCATCAGCTGGCGGGCCAGGCCCAGCACCAGGGCGGACTTGCCGCTGAAAGGTTCGCAGGAGCCGATCAGCAACGGGGTGGGCATGGAGCGACCTCGCCGGGGCCTGCAGGATGGCGGTCAATCTAGGCAGCACCGCCACCCCGGCCCGAGGCCCAGACTCCCCCTCCCGATGTCCTCACCTACCACTCCCTCCCCTGCCGCCATCCCCGCCGGTGGCCCGGCTCTCGCCTTCCCGGGGGCGGTGGTGGCGATCACCGGGGCCAACGGCGCCCTGGGACGGGCCCTGCTGCGCCGCTGGCACGCGCGCGGCGCCCGCCTGATCGCCCTCACCACCTGCGAGGAACCGCTGGCGCTCACGGATAGGGCCGGCGAGCCCCTGCCCGTGCGCCAGGTGTGCTGGCGGGCGGGTGGGGAGGCGCTGCTCGAACCGGTTCTGGCTGAGGTGGACGTGCTGGTGATCAACCACGGCGTGAACCGGCTGGGCCATCGCAGTGCCGCCGCGGCGGAGGAGGCCCTGGAGGTCAACGCCCTCAGCGCCTGGCGGTTGCTGGAGCTGTTCGCCCGGGTGGTGGGCCAGCGGCCAGCTGCAGGTCGTCCCCGGGCGGAGGTGTGGGTGAACACCTCGGAAGCGGAGATTCAGCCGGCCCTGAGCCCTCTCTACGAGATCAGCAAGCGCCTGCTGGGGGAGCTTTTGAGCCTGCGGGCCCTCGATCTGGCGTCCACCGTGCGGATCCGGCGTCTGGTGCTCGGCCCGTTCCGTTCCGCCCTCAACCCCTACGGTGTGATGAGTCCCGATTGGGTGGCCGGCGAAATCCTGAGGCAGGCCCGCTGGAACTGTGGCCTCATCCTGGTGAGCCCCAATCCCTTCACTTACGTGCTGATGCCGCTGGCCGCCCTCACGCGAAGGGTGTACTACGGGCTGTTGAGCCGGGCGGAGTCTCCTGCAGCCTGAGGGGGCAGCGGGGGCAGCCGCAGAGTTCGCAGCTCAGAAATCCCGATCCGTGAGGATCTCGCAGCCGTCACTGGTGACCACGATCGTGTGCTCCCACTGGGCCGAGAGGCTGCCGTCCACGGTCACCACGGTCCAGCGGTCCTTGAGGGTGCGGCAGGCTTTGCTGCCGGCATTCAGGATCGGTTCCACGGCCAGCGTCATGCCCGGTCGCAGCACCATGTTCGGCAGGTCGCGGGTGCGGTAATTGAACACCGAGGGCTCCTCATGCAGGTTCCGACCCACTCCGTGCCCGGTGTAGTCCTCCACCACCGCATAGCCATGGGCCTCCACGTGATCCTGCACGGCGCCCGCGAGCTCGAGCAGGGTGCTGCCGGCCTTCACCGTGGCCAGCCCCTTCATCAGGGCCTCCTGGGCCACCCGGCTGAGGTTGACGGCTTCCTCGGGAACGCCCTCGCCCACGCAGATGGTCACGCAGCTGTCGCCGTGGTAGCCGTCGAAGAAGGCTCCGGTGTCGATCTTCACAAGGTCGCCGGCGCGGATCACCCGCTTGCTGCTGGGGATGCCGTGCACCACCTCGTCGTTGATGGAGGCGCAGATGCTGGCAGGGAAGCCGTGATAGCCCTTGAAGCTCGGCACCGCTCCCATCTCGCGGATCCGCTTCTCCGCATGCCGGTCGAGGTCACCGGTGGTGAGGCCCGGGGCCGCCATCGCCATGATCTCCCGCAGCACCGTGGCCACGATGCGGCTCGCCTGGCGCATCGTTTCGATCTCGCGGGCGGACTTGATCTCCACGCCCCGCCTGCCTTTCTGGATCCTGGGCCCGCTCTGGGTCACCAGCCCCGAGCCGCTCCGGCCGGCGGTGGTGCTGGCCAGCAGATCGGCGAACAGATTCATGGGGGAAAGCTCCGGCGACGGCGGTGCGCGCAGGAGTCAAGTTATCAATGCTTCAGCCTCGGCCGTTGGCTCCTCATGACACCTCCTCCCAGCCTGGCCCTGCGTCTGCGGCGCGCCCACGCCTCCCTGGCGCCTCTGGTGCTGCTGCCGTTGCTGGTCACCGCGGCCAGTGGCGTCAGCTATCGGGTGTCGCGCGACTGGGGCGGTGCGGGGCGGGACGCGGCCCACTGGCTGATGGTGCTCCACGAAGGCGAGTGGCTCAAGCCGCTGGTGGGGCGGCATGGGGAAACCGTTTACGTACTGCTCAACGGCCTGGGTCTGCTCTGGATGCTCGGCACGGGTGCCTCGATGCTCTGGCAGCGGCTTCGACCCTCCCGTCCCCCCTCTAGGCAGGAGGGGGGACCCTGACCGGTACACTGGTGGTTTGGCCAGGCGTCGCGGAGCTGGGATGGCAGCGGAAACCACCGGGAACCAACCGGAATCAAGCATCAACGAAAACGTGGAGAACATCGAGACGGGTGACGCGGCAGCCTCTCCGGCCCAGGAGACCTCCGTCGCCACCGCCGAGAAGCCGGCGGCTCGGGCCACCATCGGCAAACTCAGTGCCGCCGATCTGATCGCTGCCTTCGAGGCCGATCAGCTGAAGAGCGACCTGCCGGAGATCTACGTCGGCGACACGGTTCGAGTCGGCGTCCGCATCCGCGAGGGCAACAAGGAACGGATCCAGCCCTACGAAGGCGTGGTGATCGCCAAGCGCCACGGCGGCCTGAACGAAACCATCACCGTGCGCCGCATCTTCCAGGGGATCGGTGTGGAGCGGGTCTTCATGCTTCACAGCCCTCAGGTGGCTTCCGTGAAGGTCGAGCGACGCGGTAAGGTTCGTCGTGCGAAGCTTTTCTACCTGCGCGAGCGGGTGGGCAAAGCCACCCGCGTGAAGCAGCGCTTCGATCGTTGATGGACAGAGGTGCGGCGGTTTCGTCCCCCGCTCCTCTTGCCTCGATTCCCGGGGTCATCGCCTTGCGCCGTTAGTTCAGTTGGTAGAACGCAGGTCTCCAAAACCTGATGTCGGGGGTTCAAGTCCTCCACGGCGCGTTCGATGTCCCCGTCTGCAGTTCTCTGGTCCCGAACATGGAGTTGGATCTACAACCCGGTGATGTGGTGAAAGTGCTGGAATCAGCCGCTCTCGGCTGGGTCCGCGCCCGGGTGATCCGTGTGAAGTCCGGTGGTCGTGTCGTTGTACAAAGCGACCAAGGCCGTGAGTTCACGGCCCGCGGCAATCAGGTACGTCTGATCGAACCTGCCGGCTTCCGGCCCTGATTCGACAGAGCCGGAACTCTCCCAGGCTTTTTCCATACCGGCCTCTCCAAGGATGGGCCGGTTTTTTTGTTGGTCCGTGCCTCCAACCTTCCGCCTCCGAGCAGAAGCCATGGCCCTGCCCACGGGTTGACGGCGGGACCGGTGGCGATGGATACTTCAGAGGTCGACGCAAGCGTCGGCGCCGATCAGCCTCCGGGCCGATCTGGGACTGTAGTTCAATCGGTTAGAGCACCGCCCTGTCACGGCGGAAGTTGCGGGTTCGAGCCCCGTCAGTCCCGTATCCGATCTTCAGGAGTCGATCAGCGTGGCGGTCCAGGCACCTGTGCGCGTTCGTCTGGCGCCCAGCCCCACCGGCACCCTGCACATCGGCACGGCGCGCACGGCTGTCTTCAACTGGCTGTTCGCCCGTCGCCACGGCGGCAGCTTTCTGCTGCGCATCGAGGACACCGACCGGGAGCGCAGCCGCCAGGAGTACACCGACAACATCCTCGAGGGGCTCACCTGGCTCGGCCTCGACTGGGACGGGGATCCTGTGATCCAGAGCACCCGGATCGAGGAGCACCGGGCGGCCATTGCCCGGCTGCTGGAGGGGGGGCATGCCTACCGCTGCTACGCCACCGAAGCCGAGCTCACCGCGATGCGCGAACAGCAGGCGGCTGAGAACCGCGCCCCCCGTTACGACAATCGTCACCGCCACCTCACACCTGAGCAGGAGCAGGCCTTCATCGCCGAGGGTCGGGAGGCGGTGGTCCGCTTCCGCATCGACGATGACGCGGTGATCACCTGGAACGATCTGGTGCGCGGCGAGATGCGCTGGGTGGGCGCTGACCTGGGCGGCGACATGGTCATCGCCCGCCGCGCACCGGCCGATCGCATCGGCGATCCCCTTTACAACCTGGTGGTGGTGGTCGACGACGCGGCCATGGCGATCACGCACGTGATCCGCGGCGAGGACCACATCGCCAACACCGCCAAGCAACTGCTTCTCTACCAGGCCCTGGGGGCGCCGGCTCCGGTGTTCGCCCACACGCCGCTGATCCTTAACAAGGAGGGTCGCAAGCTCTCCAAGCGGGATGGCGTCACCTCGATCAGCGATTTCCGGGCCATGGGCTATGACGCCGCGGCCCTGGCCAACTACATGACCCTGCTGGGCTGGTCGCCGCCGGAGGGGATGGGCGAGCGTTTCAGCCTTGCCCAGGCCGCTGTCGTGTTCGATTTCGAGCGCGTCAACCGGGCCGGGGCCCGCTTCGACTGGGACAAGCTGAACTGGCTCAACGCCCAGGTGTTGCACGACCTCCCGGCTGACGAACTGCTGGAGAAGCTGCTGCCGCTGTGGCAGGAGAAGGGCTGGGGAGGAAGCGGACCCGCCGCCGATTCCGCCTGGCAGGCTGATCTCTGCGAGCTGCTCGGTCCCTCCCTCACCCTGCTGGCCGACGGGGTGGAGCAGGCGGCACCGTTCTTCGAGCGGCCGGTTCGCGATGCCGCGGCCGCCGGCCAGCTGGCCGCTGAGGGAGCCGCCACAGCCCTCGCGGCCGTGGCTGACGCCCTGGCGGAAGGTCCTCTGGAACCTGATGCGGCCAAGTCCCTGCTCGATGCAGCGGCCAGTGCCGCCGGCGTGAAAAAGGGGGTGGTGATGAAGAGCATGCGCGCGGCCCTGCTCGGCAGTCTCCAGGGTCCCGATCTCTTGGCCACCTGGGGCCTGCTGCACCGGATCGGCGAGGACGCCCCCCGGTTGGCTGACGCGGTTCAGTCCTCCTCGAGGGCGGAGTAAAGCGGCTCCACCCGCAGACCCAGCACGCTGCCCGCCCTCACCACCAGGTATTCGGCCTCCAGATCGCTGATCGGCACGTTCACGAACGCCTCCGGCGCCGCCGCTGTGAGCACGCCGCCATACCACTGCTGGAACGCCTCCAGGCTGCGGAAGTGGACCACCTCCTGGTGACCGCCCGCCAGCATCAGGTGGATGGCATAACGGCTGGGTTGGCGGGACATCGGCCGATGACAGGGCGTCGTCCTCAGGATGCCCCAGGGAACGCCCTCTGGTCTCCAGGGACCGGATGCCAAGCTCGTGCCGGTTCGCGCGCGGCAGGCAGTCCATGGCCCAGGGGAAGACCGGAGTGGTCGAGCGGCCGTTGCTGCTGCTGGTGGACGGCCACTCGCTGGCTTTCCGCAGCTTCTACGCCTTCACCAAGGGGGGAGATGGTGGGCTCACGACCAAGGACGGCGTGCCCACCAGCGTCACCTACGGCTTCCTCAAGGCTCTGCTCGACAACTGCCGCGGGCTCACGCCCCAGGGGGTGGTGGTGGCCTTCGACACCGCCGAGCCCACCTTCCGCCACGAGGAGGACGCCAACTACAAGGCCCACCGCGAGGAGGCGCCGGAGGTGTTCTTCGCCGACCTGGCCAACCTGCAGCGGATCCTGGCCGAGGGTCTTGACCTGCCCCTTTGCATGGCCCCCGGGTTCGAGGCCGACGACGTGCTCGGCACCCTGGCCCACCGGGCGGCCGGTGAGGGTTGGCGGGTTCGCATCCTTTCCGGCGATCGCGATCTCTTCCAGCTGGTGGACGACGAGCGCGATATCGCCGTGCTCTACATGGGTGGCGGTCCTTATGCGAAAAACAGTGGCCCCACCGTGGTGCGGCGCGAGGAGGTGGTGGCGCGTCTGGGGGTGCCCCCGGAGGAGGTGGTGGATCTCAAGGCCCTCACGGGCGACAGCTCCGACAACATCCCCGGTGTCAAGGGCGTAGGTCCGAAGACGGCCGCCACACTCCTGCGGGAGAACGGCGATCTCGACGGCATCTACGCCGCCCTCGACACCCTCGAGGGACCAAAGGCCTCCAAGGGGGCGCTCAAGGGCGCCGTGCGCGAGCGCCTGGCGGCCGGCCGCGACAGTGCGTACCTCTCCCGCAAGCTGGCCCGCATCCTCACCGATGTGCCGCTGCCCGAGCCGCCCCGCCTGGGGCTGGGGGATGTGCGATCCGAGCGCCTGCGAGAGAGCCTCGAGGAGCTCGAACTCCACAGCCTGCAGCGTCAGGTGGAGGGGTTCGCTCGCATCTTCTCCGCCCATCCCCCCGAAGAGCCTGCCGCCGCCCCGGCCGGGGATGCGGGGACACCTCCGCCCGCGGCCGACGATCCGCCCAGGGTGACCCCGGAGAGCGAAGCGCCGGAGGACGTCGCCCCCCAAACGCCGCCCCTGCCGTTGCTGGAGCCGGTGGTGATCGTCAGCGAGGCGGACCTGAAGGCCCTGGTGGCTCGCCTCGATGGCTGTACCGACCCGGCGGCCCCGGTGGCCCTCGACACGGAGACCACCGACCTCAACCCCTTCCGCGCCGAGCTGGTGGGCATCGGTCTCTGCTGGGGGGAGGGACAGGCGGATCTGGCCTACGTGCCCCTGACCCCGCCGGTTCCTCCCGCCGCCGAGGCGGAGGCGCCGCTGCTCGCGGACACCCCCGAGCCCACGCCTCTGCCCCTGGAGATCGTGCTCTCGGCCCTGGCGCCCTGGCTGGGCAGCCCGCGCCACCCGAAGACCCTGCAGAACGCCAAGTACGACCGGCTGATCCTGATGCGCCATGGCCTGCCCCTGGAGGGGGTGGTGATGGACACGCTGCTGGCCGACTATCTGCGCGACGCCAACGCCAAGCACGGGCTCGACGCGATGGCGGAGCGCAACTTTGGCTTCACGCCCACCACCTACGAGCAGCTGGTGCCGAAGGGGCAGACCTTCGCCGCCGTCCCGGTGGCGGAGGCGGCCCAGTACTGCGGCATGGACGTGCATCTCACCCGACGGCTCACCGGCCTGCTGCGGCAGCAGCTCGGGGAGCTGGGGCCGGCACTGCCGAAGTTGCTGGATCAGGTGGAGCTGCCGCTGGAGCCGGTGCTGGCGGCGATGGAGGCCACCGGTATCCGCATCGATGTGCCCTATCTGCAGGAGCTGGGCCGCGAGTTCGCCCTCCAGCTCGATCGCCTGGAGGGGGAGGCCCGGGCCGCCGCAGGGGTCGACTTCAACCTGGCCTCCCCCAAGCAGCTGGGCGAGCTGCTGTTCGACACCCTGGGCCTCGACCGCAAGAAGTCGCGGCGCACCAAGACCGGCTGGAGCACCGATGCCGCCGTGCTGGAGAAGCTGGAGGACGACCATCCCGTGGTGGCCCTGGTGCTGGAGCACCGCACCCTGGCCAAGCTGCGAAGCACCTATGTGGAGGCGCTGCCCCAGCTGGTGGAACCCGAAACCGGCCGGGTGCACACCGACTTCAACCAGGCCGTCACCGCCACCGGGCGCCTGTCGAGCAGCAATCCAAACCTGCAGAACATTCCGATCCGAACCACGTTCAGCCGCCGGATCCGCAAGGCCTTCCTGCCCCAGGAGGGCTGGACGCTGATCAGCGCCGACTACTCCCAGATCGAGCTGCGCATCCTGGCCCACCTCTCGGGCGAGCCGGTGCTGGTGGAGGCCTACCGCGCCGGTGATGACGTGCATGCCGTGACGGCCCGGCTGCTGCTGGAGAAGGACGAGGTGAGCGCCGACGAGCGGCGGCTGGGCAAGACGATCAATTTCGGCGTGATCTACGGCATGGGCGCCCAGCGCTTCGCCCGGGAGACAGGGGTGGGCGCGGCCCAGGCCAAGGACTTCCTCAGCCGCTACCGGCAGCGCTACCCGCGCGTGTTCGCCTTCCTGGAGCTGCAGGAGCGGCTGGCCCTCAGCCGGGGGTATGTGGAGACGATCCTGGGGCGGCGACGTCCCTTCGCCTTCGATCCGGCCGGCCTCGGCCGCCTGCTCGGGAAGGATCCCTTGACGATCGATCTGGAGGGAGCCCGCAAGGCCGGCCGCGAGGGCCAGCTGCTGCGGGCCGCGGCCAATGCCCCGATCCAGGGCTCCAGCGCCGACATCATCAAGCTGGCGATGGTGCAGCTGCACCGGCAGTTGCAGGACCGCAACCTGCCGGCCCGGCTGCTGCTGCAGGTCCACGACGAACTGGTGCTTGAGGCCGCCCCCGAAGCTCTGGATGAGGTGCTCGGCCTCACCCGCCGCACCATGGAGCAGGCGGTGATCCTCGACGTGCCCCTGAGGGTGGAGACGGGCACGGGTTCCGATTGGATGGCGGCGAAATAGGGCAGCGTCGGCGACTCCCGTCCGTTTCCTTGGTTCAACCCTCGCCGACGGTCACGACCCGGTCGCAGCAGCGGAGACTGCCGTCGCGGTGGCTCACCAGGACCACCGCCAGATCCGGCTGCCAGCGCCGCAGCCTGCCCAGGAGCTCCGCCTCGGCACCGGTGTCGAGGGCGGCGGTGGCTTCGTCAAGCACCAGGAGGCTGCCGCCATGGAAGAGGGCCCGGGCGATCGCCACGCGCTGACGCTGGCCGTCGCTGAGCCCGCGACCGCCGTCCCCCACCTCGCGCCCCAGCAGGGCGCCGATCCCAGCCACCTCGGCCACCTCGGCCAGCCGCTGGCCATCTCCTGCATCACTCCCCACCAGGATGTTCGCGGTGACGCTGCCGGCCACCAGAGGGCTGCGGGCGGCCACGGTGGCAATACACCGCTGCCAGGCACGCAGGCGCTCCGGCATCGCCAGCAGTTCCTCACCATCCACCCGCAGCTGCCCGGCCTGGGGCAGCAGCAGGCCCATCATCACGTCGAGCAGCGTGCTCTTGCCGCAGCCCGAGGGCCCGCGCACCCCCAGCCATTCCCCTCGCTGCAGCCGCAGATCCACCCCTTCGAGTACGGGCGGTTTCGCGGGGTCGTAGGCGAAGCGGATGCCCTCCAGGTGAAGGTCGCGCCGCCACGACAGGGGGGCCACCGCAGCAGCGGGGGTTGCCGGCTCCGTCAGCTCGAGCAGCACCAGGAGGTTCTCGATCAGTGCCTGACCGCCGGCCAGGCTCGACCAGGCCTTCCACACCTGCTGGCTGAGGGGCAGCAGGCGCTGGGCGGCGAAGGCCAGCAACCCCAGGGTTGCCACCACCTGCTGGGGGGTGCTGCCCTGCTGTTGCAGTACCAGCCCGAAGACCAGGATCAGGATCAACCCCAGGGGCTCGATCAGGTAGCGGGGCAGGCCGGTGAGCGTTTCGTTCACCGCCTCGCGGCGGCGCATGCCGCCGTCGAGCCGGGTGAAGCGATCCACCGCGAGCGGCTGCCAGCCTCGCAGGATCAGCTCGCGGATGCCGCCCAGGCATTCCTGCAGCAGCTCGATCTGCTGCCGCTGGGCCTCCACCACCCGCCGGCCGTTGGCATGCAGCCGCTGCTGCAGCAGCCGCCAGAGCAGCAGGTAGGCCGGCACCAGCACCAGCAGCGCCGCCAGCACCAGTGGCCAGGCGATCACCAGCAGCACCGCCAGCAGCCCGGCCAGCAACAGCGAGGCCCCGGCCAGTTGCAGGGCCTGCAGCAGCACCTGCTGCACCAGTTGGCGCATCAGTGGCGCCAGGGTGGTGACCAGGGCGCCGCTGCGGGTCTGCAGATGCCAGGCGTACGGCTGGGCCAGCAGCAGCCGGAAGGCGCGGGAGCTGAAGTCGCTGCCCACGGCCGCTGCCAGACGGGTGTGGTACCAGAAGCTCGCCAGCCTCACGGCCGCGCCACCGGCCAGCAGCAGGCTGAACAGCACGGCGATTCCGCCGCCGGCGGTGGAGCCCGGGGCAAGCAGCAGCCCCATCAGCGGCAGCACCGCCGCCAGGGACAGCATCTCGAACAGCCCGGCCACCAGCATCAGGGCTAAGGCAAGGGCCAGCTGGCGCCGCCGAGGGCGGGCCAGCTGGCGCCACAGGCGCCGCAGGAGGGTGAGGAGGCCGCCGGTGGATGGCGCGGGCTGGGAGGATACGGCCATGGATCCGGTGTTCGTGCTCACTCTGGCCGATGCACGGGAACGGCAGCAGCGCCTGCTGGCGTGGGCTGCGGCCACGGGTCTCGATGCGAGTGTGTTTGTGGAGGGGGTGGATCTGCGCCGCGGTTCCGGCGGTTTCAGGGCGCCGGTGGAAGGGGAGGAACGGCGGCGACAGCGTTATGGCCGCTCCGCTCTCACGCCCCCGGAATACGGCTGTGTGCTCGGCCACCGGCGTCTCTGGTCGTTGCTGGAGGAACGCGGGCTGGGGTGGGCACTGGTGCTGGAGGACGATGCGCGACCGACCTGCGATGACTGGCCCGCGGCCGTGGCGGCGCTGACGACCCTGCTGGAGGCCTCGAGCCTGCGCGGCCGCCCCTGGGTGGTGCACCTGGCGATCGACGACCATCGCCTCCGCACCCTGGCCCTGCAGCCCCTGAGCTGGACCTTTCCCGTTCCGCCGGAATGTCCAGGGCTGGGGGCCGTGGATCCCCGGTTGGGCTGCCTCTGGACCACAACCGCCTACCTGATCTCCCGGGCGGCGGCCCGGGCGCTGCTGGCCGACGAGGCAACGCTCCCTTGTCTTGCCGACGACTGGGAGCAGCGGCTGCAGCGGCGAACGGTCGATCCCCTGCTCGCCACTCGGGCCCCCCTGTTCCAGCCGGATTCGGCCCTGGACAGCCAGATCGAGCACCGCACCCGCACGCCCACCCGGTCGATCGACCGTCCCCGGCGCAAGCTGCTCACCCTGGCCTACCGGGCCGGTTGGCTCGCCCGCCGTTACTGATTCCTCGCAACGGCTCCCTGCCGCCATGCCCAGCCGGCCGATCGTCTTCACCATCGACAACCGCTACATCCGACCACTGGCGGTGGCGCTCGCGAGCCTCGAGCGGCAGTGCCGCGCGGATCGTGTCGTGGTGGTGGCCCACGACGGTCTGCATCCGCTGCACCGCTGGTTGCTGGCCCGTCGCTTCGGCCGCTCGCGTCTGCACCTGCGCTTTCTCCGTTTGCCATTGCCCGCCGAACGCCGCCGCCAGCCGCATCACTTCAGTCCTGCGATCCTGCTGCGGCTGGCTCTGGCGAAGGTGATCGAGGCCCCCAGCTTCGTGTATGTGGATGCCGATGTGCTGTTCACCGGCGATCCCGCAGCCCTCGATCACCTCGATCTCGGCGGCTCCACCCTGGCCGCGGCGGCCTGGAGCCAGTCGCGCGACCTCAGGGCCACCGGCCACGGTGTGCTGCCCCGCTATTTCGCCTCCAGCCTGCTGGTGATCGACCGGGCGCGGTTCCTGGCCGAAGGCACGGGCGAACGCGCTCTGGCGCTGATCGCCCGCCATCGCTTCGACTTCCCCGATCAGGATGCCCTCAACCTCTGCTGCGGGGCCTGGCAGGCGCTGCCGGAGGAGTGGTGCCGGGAGATGCCCGACCAGGGCCGGGCCCTCGCCGCTGAGCCGCTGGGACCGCTACTGCTGCAATTCTCCGGCTCGGAGAAGCCCTGGCATCCCTTCAGCCGCCATCCCTGCAGGCGGATCTTCCATCGCCATCTGCGCCGTACGCCCTACCGCTTCTTCCCTCCAGGTCCCGCTGATCTGCGCTGGCGCAGCCTGGGCTCGCGCCTGCGTCAGCGGCTGCTGAGCCGGGCACGCTCCTCCAGCCGCTCCACCAGCGCCTGAGCCTCCCGGGCATCGGGATGCCGATCGAGCCCGGCCCCCAGGAACTCCTGTTGCAGATGGTTGAGCCAGGTTTCACGCTCGCCGACCCAGGCGGAGCGCTCCCGGGCGATTCGCAGCGAGAGCGAGCCATGGGAGCGCAGGGCCCCCTCGGAGGGCGCCTGGGGATCGATGGCACGGATCAGCGCCGCCAGCACGGTCTCCTGGTCGCGCACCAGGGCTTCGTGCGCGATGACCCGGGTGGGAAAGCCGCTCTGCTCCACGCAGGCCAGCAGCCATTCCAGCTGGAGGCGATAGGCCGCCAGATCCTCCGCCAGGGCCTCCGGATGGCCGAGGCCGGTGATCGGCCGGTGCTGAAAGCTCACGATGCGGCCCTGATCGAAGGCTCCGGAGCAGAGCGAAAGGTGATGGGACACAACGGCGCGCTGCCAGTCGCGGCGGAACAGGCCGATCACCGCCGGCGGCGTGCTGTCGAACGATGGCCACAGCCCCCGCTGGGCCAGAGGCGCGAAGGTGCGATGCAGCGCGGTGGCATCGGTGCCGGCTTGGCCGCGCTGCAGTTTGATCGCGAAGAAGGGATGGCCGCTGTGGCGGGAGAGGGTGCTGCGTTCGGCCACCAGCCGCTGCCACCAAGCCCAGGGGCGACGCTCCGGGGCCAGCCGGCGGCGCAGACCACGGGAGAGGCCCTGAATCCCCCGCGGCAGGTGGGGCCAACCTGGGGAGAAGCGCGCCAGCGGTTGGCGCAGGTGAGGATTGAGGTATTCCAGCGGCCGTCCGTAGCCGTGCAGCCACAGCAACCGGCTGAGGTGGTGGGAACCGGAGCGGGGTGGTGCCAGCAGCAGCAGCAACTGAGGCGGGCCAGTGTCGGGAGAGGCTGCAGGCACGGGGAGCTCCTCCGCGGTTGCCTGAGTCCCTAGTCGGGGCGCCGAGGCGTCGAACCAGGGCGAGCAGAGCTCCAGTTCGAGCAGGCAGTGGATGTCGGCCATGGGAGGCAAAAGGCCATGAATACAAAAAGCCCCCGGGGGTAGGCCGGGGGCTTGGATGGGAGGAAGGAATCTGGTTCGCCTGGGCTTAGATGAAGTCGATGTCGCTTTGCTGGAAGTCGTCCTTGCCGGACACGATCCGCAGGAACTTGTCGTCAACACTGACCTCAATGGTGTTGCCGCCAACGATCTCCACATCGGAGGAATCGATCGCAGAAGCATCAAAGAAGACATCGTCCTCGCCGCTTGTGAAGTCGGCAATGAAGTCTTCGGAATCAATCTGATCGGTGGTGTAGTACAGATCGTCTTCACCGCTTCCCAGCTGAATCTCGTCGGATCCGGAGCCGCCTCGAACGATGTCGTCGCCGGCGCCTGCATTGATCTGGTCATTACCAGCGCCGCCGCGCAGGAAATCGCTGACGGCAGAGCCGGTCAGTAGGTCGTCACCCGAGCCGCCATGGGCATAGAAAACGATATCGGTGGCGAGCCCACCAGAAGCGTCAAGAATGGTCTGGAGAGGAATGTAGGACTCATTTCCGCCAACAAGCTCGCTCGTGTCGACCTTGAGGTTCTCGGTAGGGCAGCTGTAGCTGGAGGAGAAATCAATGCGCTTCGGTGAACTGTCAGGGATGGTGCCGGGATCGCTCCCAGGTTCACCCTGAACGGTCTCGATGATCAGGCCTCCGCCGCCGAGGTTGGTGCCCTGGATGTCGGCAGGCCCGATGATGTTGAGGCGGGTGCCGGCACCCGTCACGAGGATGTCCCCCGGGATGCCGATCACAGTGAAGTCATTTCCTCCCCCAACGATCAGGGTTTTGTCTGTCGGAGCAATCTGGGGACCGCCTGGGGGCGCGTTCTCGAATGCACCACTGGTGATGCCGGCCTGGATCGCGCTGTTCAGCGAAGTGGCGTTGGGATTGTCCTGAACAAGCGAGAAGGGGGTGCCGGTTGGGGGAAGGAACGACATCGACTCTCGGGGCGGCAAAAAACTTTTGCGGGAAGTTAGCACGTGTCCCGGGGAGCCTTTTGTTCGATCTTCCAGGCGTCTTGCTGGTCTCGTGGTGCGAGTTGCTCGTCGTGTGGAAGGGGATCTTCCTGGGAAGCCTCTGCTGGAGAGCCTTCCTGAGTCATCAGTCCCTCGTTCGGTTGGGAGGGGTGCTCCTCAGGGTCGATCGCCACAAGTCATGGGCTCCTGACAGAATCCCCTCCTGGAGCCGTCGACTCATCCCCGCAGGCAGCTCGCTGTAGGGGGAGGGTGCCGCATTGGCCCGAGGGAGGGGCTCTGCCCCTCCGGCCGGAGCTGGCGGAAGACCCAGGAAGGAGCGCACACGGGCAAGGCCAGCCTCCGGATCCTCCAGGAGGTCCTCCAGGCAGAGCAGCAGCAGTTGTTCCGGCGGGAACACGGCTTGCCACCGCATCAGGTGCAGGTCGTAGAGGCTGCCCGCCAGGCAGTTGGGGGCGCGGTAGCCCATGGCTTGTCGTTCATCCATCGAGAGCGAGAGCAGATGTTGTTCCTCCGCTTCGAGCGTGCGGACCGGGTCGCCGGCGAGACCCTCCTGGCGTTGGAGGTGGTGAAACCAGCTCAGGGCCCGTTGCACCGGCTCCCGCAGCAACACGATCAGGCGCGCCTCCGGCGCGATCTGGTGCACCCTCGCCGGACATTCGGGCAACTGGAAGTAATTGGGCGTGGCTTCCAGGCGCACAATGCCGCTGCCAGGTCGGAACACCGGGAACTGGCAGGCGTACCAGCTGCGGCCCCACGGCCAGCTGTTGTCGAAGAAGTGAAGTTCCTTGCGCGGATGTGCCCAGATTCCTCTCTGCCCGTTCAACCAGGCCAGCAGGGAGGTGGTGCCGCTCTTCGGGGTTCCCACGATCAGGGCTTCCGGTGGGGTGGGGAGGCTGCCGGGATCCAGCAGGTGTCGCTGTGAAGTGCGGGTGGCCTCTCGCGCAGCACGTTGGCTGCGGATCAGGGCCGGCTCCACCAGCCCACAGCGCCGTTGCCATTCGGCCAGGACCATCACCGTGAGGGGAGGTGTCCTGTCGCGATCCGCCAGAGCTTCGAGCCGGGCGAGGAGGGTTTTCACCTCCTCACCCTCCAGGCGGGTGAACTGGAGCGCGTGGGTGGCGGGCAGGAAGTCGGGCTGGACCTCGATCGCATCGAGAAAGGCCTCGGCGGCTTCGCGGAAGCGGCCGAGGCCGCGCAGAGCCAGGCCACGCGACCAGTGCGCTGAAGCCGGCGCCGCCCCACCTCGTGAAGGTGCGGTACAGCCGGCCTCCAGCCAGGGGAGGGCCTCCTCTGGATCCCCCAGCCGGCGCAGGGCGTCCCCCATCAGCACCGAGGCGAAGGGGTCGGGCTGCGGCCAGGGCAACCGGCGCAGGGCGACGAGGGCATCAGCGGGGCGCTCAGGCAGCTGGTGGGCGATCGCCTCCAGGTTGACGGTGTCGCTCATCCTTCCCAAGACCTCATGAACGCGGCGCCGCGCGTGGCTACAGAGTCTCCGGCCAGAGCAGCTCCCAGCCGCCATGGCGCAGCCAGGTTTGTTTCGGCACCCCGATCCGCAGGGCTTCGGCGCTGAACAGACCTACAGGAGCCAGAAGGGGGACATCTCTTTCCAGCAGACCCCTCAGCCGATGGGGCAGAGCCCGCTGGGTATCGCGATGCACGATCGCCAAACCGAGAGGAGGCAGCCTGGTGAGCACCCGGGCGGGTTTCTCAGCGAGCAGTTCAAGGGGGAAGCCCTCCAGGGACTGCCGTAGACCGAAGGGATCACGACTGGCCAGGGGCTGGAGTCTCAGACCCTGCGGCAGCAGGTCGGCGCTGCGTGCCCGTGCGAGTGGACCAGCTCCACGTCCATGGAGCACCACCCAGAGGGAAGGCCTGGAGGCCAGGCGTCGATGAAGCTCCAGCCGCACCCCCAGCGGCAACGGCGGCACTTCGGGCCAGCGTCTCTGCTCCAGCCGCTTCAGCCGCCGGGCAAAACCCTCCACAACGCCCGCTGTCCGGGGAAGATCGGGCAGGCCCTCGACCTCCGCCAGGCGGACCAGGGTGCGCCCGGCGCCACGGCTCTCGAGGGCCAGCATCCTCAGATTGCGGCCCCAGCGATGGCCCGGGGCCAGCTGCAGGCCCTGCTCAGCGGCGGCGAGGGCCTCGTCCGACGCCTCCAGATCGAGCAGCACCCGTGCCAGGGCGAACCAGGGCAACGGCTGGCCAGGAGCCTGGCGCAGCCCCGTCCGGAACCAGCGCTCGGCCTCCGCCGGCTCGCCGGCTTCCCGTGCCAGCTGTCCCGCCTGATGGCAGAGGGCGGGAGGCAGGCCGGTGAGCCGGGCCAGCCGGGTGATCACCAGCCGTGCTCCCTGGGTCTGTCCACCTTCCAGCAGGGACTGGGCCTGACGAAGCAGGAGTTCGGGATCCGTCTCGGCATCGTTCACCGAACGGAGGAGGGCCCTGGACTCCTGGGCCCCTGAGACCAGGCGTTTCCTCAGATCCTCCACCGCCGCTTCGCGCTGGGAAGCCTCCGGAGGCAGCAGCGCCCAACTGCGCCAGCGGGCGGCCAGAGCGGCGTATCCCAGACCCATCAGATGGTCGGCGACGGCCTCGAACGCTTCCGCCTGAACGGGCTCGTTCTTCACCGCCTGAAGCAGTTCTTCCATGCAACGGCCCTTCCAGCCCGTCGCACGCTAGCCAGCCTTGCTGTATCCACCCGCGTCCATGGTTTCCAGTGCCTTCAGCGCCGCGGCAATGCGCTCCGGCTCAAGGTCGATCGGCTCCACGATCGGTCCTTCGTACAGCAGGAACCGGTAGGCCTGAGGAGGAGGCTCACCCTGCCGGCAGCGGGCCAGACGCAGCTCGCCAGCGGCGGCGAGCGTGTGGAAGTAGGGGGGGGCGTAGTCGGGATGGTGGAGTTCCAAAACGTCCGTGCCCGGTGGCGCGAAGACGAGATTGGCCAGGGCAGCCCCATGGGGCGCCACCACGAGGTCTGCACGGGCCATCAGCGCCGCTTGGCGGCGCAGCCCGAACGCGGAGGGATCCACCGCTGTCAGACCAAAGGGCTCCAGGCGCCGCAGGCACTCCGTCTCACCCCATACAGGCCGCCGGGAGGCCCCATGGCGGGACAGCCAGAGCCGACGGGGGCCCCAGGGCTGCTCCCCTGGTGGTGGCGGCACCAGCCTTGAACGCAACCAGGCCCTCGCAGCCCCACCGGGTTGGCCGAAGGGGGAAGGGAAGCCTGGTACCAGCAGGTGTTCGGCACAGATCCAGGGGTGGAGGCGTGCGTCGATCAGTTGGTCTGGTTTCAGCCCGAGGATCTCCACCAGACCCTCCCGAACCACGGGGCCGTCTCCGCCGTTGTGCCACACCCGCAGCGACGAGCGCGGCAGATCCGGTTCCAGGGCCTCCAGGGCCAGGCCCAGCCGGGGCAGGTTCTCCAGAAGCCAGTGGTAGTACACCTCGGCTGAAAGGTCGGCCACCGCCAGCACCGGCCCCTGCAGCTGCAGCGGGTCTCCCGGGGGTGGCGGCTCGACGTCGGCACAGGGATGGGGACAGCCGGGCCAGCCGATCGGATAACGGCGGCAGAGCTCCAGCCGAGGCTCCCCCGACCGGTCGGCAACGCCCACGGCATGGGTGGTGCCCCAGGGGCCGGAGAGGGGTGGGCGGATCCAGGTCGAGCCTCCGGGCAGGTGCTCCACAGTGAGGGGAGGGGAGGCAGGTATCGCCCCTTGCTTGGGGGGAATCCAGAGCTCGCTCCCGGGCGCCAGCCATCGCCGCTGCCAACCCTGCAGCCAGCGTCCGGCACAGGGGGCGCAGGCGGGGCCTTCACACCGATCCAGCCGGTGGTTGGCCCGCTCCCAGAAGGCAGGGTCTGGCGGCGGCTTCGATGGGGGCCTCAGCGCGGTGGCCGATTCGTCATCCATGACCACCGCCAGCTGCTTGAGGGCGGCGGCGCCGGCTGGCAGTACGGGGTGCTGCAGACGGGCCAGGTCCCGCAGCGTGATCGCTGTGGCATGCAGGGCCGCGCTTTCCTCCAGGCGGCGAGCGGTGGGGCGCCGATCCTCCCTCCAGGTGAGATGGGCCCAGCGCTGCAGGAGCCCGGCCAGCCGTTGCACCAGATCCTCCGCCTCGTCCAGGGCTCCCCTCTCCCCCGGGCGGAACGCCAGCAGCGCCTCGCACCACTGGAGGACTTCGTGTCGCAGGGCACGCAGCGGATCGGCGGCAGGTAGGGAGGCCGCCAGGTTGCGGGGATGCCAGGGGCTTGTCGGTGGATCCGCACCCAGCCGGCTGCGCAGGTCCTGACGCCACAGGGAAAGTCCCTCCCGGCTGCGGCCGAGCATGAGCAGTCGACCCGCCGGATCGATTCCGGCCGGTGGGCCGGCGAGGGGGGCCTCGCTCTGGTGGCGATGGGCCTGCCTCTGCAGCCAGTGCCTTTCCAGCCGGCGCCAGAGGGGATCGTCGAGCAGCTTTTCGATGGTAAGACAGTGTCCGTCGCGGGCCTCGCTGCGGGCCACGTTCTCGGCCAGATGGGCCCAGGTGAGCGCCGGGGGCAGCGGGCTGAGGCCCAGGGCGGTGCGCCACAGCTCGAAGGCAAGCTCGCTGTCGCCCCGGCGCCAGGCGTTCCAGCCCGCCCAGGCGCGGGTGGCATGGAGCACCTCGGCCCGGAAGTGATCGAGCATCGGGTCAGGGCTCAGCCGGTTCAGCTGCCGGGAGGTGACCCACAACAGACTCCTGGCCTGGTCGCGGGCCCGGCCGCTGGCCCCACCGCCATGGATTCTGTAGCTGCAGCCCATCTGCTGCCACCAAGCTCCCGGTTCGCCCGCCAGGGCCAGCCTCAGCAACAGGTCCACGTCCTCCGCCTGCGAGAGGGCGGCATCGAAGCCGCCCGTGCGCTCCAGCACCTCGCGCCGCAGCATCCAGGCACTGGGGAGCACCGCTTTGTGCCGCAGCGCCTGCTCCGCCGTGAACCCGGCACCTTCCTGCCATGGTTCCACCAGGGCGAGCAGCCGACCCTGCTCGTCGATCCGCTGCCAGCCGCTCATGACATGGGCCAGCTCGGGTCGGCTCTCCAGCACGGCCGCCTGGCCCGCCAGCCGGCCGGGCAGACAGAGGTCGTCGGCATCCAGAAAGGCCACCAGCGGGGCGCTTGCGACCTGCCAGCCCGTGTTCCGCGCCGCACTCACGCCGCGGCACCCCGCCTCCAGCATCCGCAGCGGGGATGGATGGCCCGTCCATAGCGATCGGATCAGATCCGAGGAGCCATCGCTGGACCCATCGTCAACGGCCAACAGTTCGAAGGGGATCTCGCTTTGCTGTTTCAGGGAGGCCAGGGCTGATGGAAGCCAGCGAGCCGCATCGCGATACGGAATGACCACCGAAACCCGTGGCAACATGGCGGCGCTCCGGGGATTCACTCCACAATCCTCGGCCGTCCGGCGGTACCCCTCCTGCTGCCAACGGTTCCGGAGTTCCCGTTTTCGATGACCGCTGCCAAGCCCACTAACGATCGGCCCTCGGGCCTCAGCCGCTGGCGTTCAGCCCTGATCCGCCTCCTGGGTGGTTCCCTTGCGGTCTCTCCAGAGATCACACCCTCCGCCACTCCGGAGAGGCTGCCGCTGCCGAGGCTCGACCCTCCTCGCCTCCGCGAACGCGCTCACCAGTTCTTTCGCTACGGCGAGGAGCTGGCCCAGCGGGGCGCCCCCGACCTTGCCGCCCCGTTTTACCGCCAGGCCTTCACCCTGCTCGAGGCTTCCCTGGGGCGGGTGGACACCGGTTCGCAAAGCTTCGGCTCGGTTTCCCTGAACACCGTTCCCTCGGCCGAGGCGTCTGCCGATGGCATGGTCCTGCCGGCCTCGGACACCACCATTGCCCCGCCGCCCGGCGTTGCCGAAACGTTGACCCGGCTTCGTCAGGGACTGAGTCGAGAGACGGCCGAGCACACCCTGGAGCAGCTTCAGCCCCTGAGAGAGCAGAAGGTGGGCGGCGCCGAGCTCTACCGTCTGGCGGGGCTGGCTCATCTGATGCTCAGCAACCATCGCGAGGCCGAAAGTGACTATCGACAGGCCCTGGCGATCGACCCTGACCACTACGGCGTGCTGGTGAATCTCGCCGGTGTCCTGCTGGCCTCCGGCCAGCGCGAGGAAGCTCGGGAGCTGCTCAACCAGGCGCTCGAACAGGTCGACCCCGAAAGCCAGGAGGCGGTTCCCGCCCTTACCAATCTTTCGCTCGTCCATGAACAAGACGGTCGGATGATGGAGGCAGCGCAGCTGCTGCTGCGGGTCCACCGCCTCCAGCCCGGTCACGTCCGCAACGCCCGCCTGCTCAAGGCCGCCGCCACCCTCGAGGAGATGGGCCAGGACGTGGACGCGATCGAACTGCTTTCCTGGCTGCGGCAGCGGGAGCCCGAGCCCGCGGTGCTGCACCGGCTGGCTGCCCTGCTCGAGCGCCGCGGCGAGTACCAGGAAGCTGCGCTGGTGTATCGCGATCTGCTGGGTTCCACCGGTGGTGAGGCTTCAACCGCCCCATGAGCATGCTTCTGCCGGATGCGCTCCAGGGGATGGCCGATCGTCTTCCCCTGCCCAGTGGGGAGCGCCTCCGCGATCTCGCTCTTCATGGCGAGTTGTCGGACCATCTGCGTCGTCGGTTGCTCGAAGGTCTCGCCGCTCTCGCACCCGAGAGCCACCTCGAGGACGGGGAATGCCTGGTTGAGCTCCGCCAGCATTTGGGTCTTGCCTCGGATGAGGCTCTCGAGCACTGGAGGGTCCGCATGGGCCTCGATCTCGCTGATCTGCGGCGATGCGCCACCTATCCCCGCAGGCTCCAGCAGGCCACCGAGGACACCTGGGGCCCGTCGCTCCCTGGCCGCTTCCTTGAGCGCCGTGCCGATCTCGATCAGGTGGTGCTCAGCCTGGTGCGCTTCCGGGATGCCGATCTGGCTCAGGAACTCTGGTTCCAGCTGCGGGAGGGGGAGCTGGCCTTCGGTGAGCTGGTCGAACGCCACGCCACCGGCAGCGATCGCGATCGACGGGGGGTGGTCGGCCCGATCCCGATGCAGCGTCTTCACCCCCTGCTGGCCCGGATGGTGAGCCGTTACGCCGTGCGCTCCGTGGTGCCGCCGATCGACATCGACGGCACCATCCACCTGGTGCGAATCGAATCGATCCAGCGGGCGGAACTCGACGATCGGGTGCGCGGTCGCCTGCTGCTCGAACTCCGGGAGGCCTGGTTGGCGGAACAGGTGGCCCGCTTGCAGGCCAGGCTGCTGGTCGAGCCGGCCGCCACCACCGAAGGGGTGGTGGCGGCATGAGCCTTACTCGCCCGTTCCTGCGTTCGGCCTCCCTGTTCGAGGGTCTCGACGATGCGGTGATCGACGACCTGGCCCGCTCAGCGCAGGTCGTCAGTCTGGACGTGGGTAAACCCTTCCAGCGTGCAGGCCAGCCGGGGCCAGGAGCTGCCCTGCTGCTCGAGGGCCGTCTGCGCCGCATCTGGAATCCTCCGGGCCGCGAACCCTCCAGCCTCGGCGGTATCGATGCCCAGCAGTGGGCCGGCCTGGCGACGGTCCTTCGGGGCGAGCCCGACCTCACCCTGATCGCCTCCCGCCCCTGCCGCATGGTGCTGATTGCGCGTGAAGCGATGCAGGCGGTCCTGGCTGCTCACCCCGACCTGCGGCAGCGCCTTCATCGTCCCTTGTTTGAAGAGCTTGCGGTGCTGTTGTTGCCCAGCCTCGAACGCCAGGGCCGGCACGTGGCTGACCCGGCCGAGCTGGTCGAGCGGCTGTTGCCGGAGGTGCGGCTTGTTCCCGTCGATGAGTCTTTGCCGCCCGAACACTGGCTGTGTTTCAGCGGCCCTGCCGCCGCTGGCTGGCCGGCACCGGGTTCCCTGCTCAGCTCAGGCGAGCGCCTGGCGCCCACAGGCCCGGGCATTCAGCCCCGCATCCTGGCGCTCAGCGATGCCGCCTTGGCCGGTGCCCTTGAGGATGGCACCCGCATCCTTGCCGCCGGAACCGAGGCAGCTGAGGCCCATGGCACGCCAGGGGCCCTGTCGGAGAGCCCCTCGGCCCCTCCGCTCACGTTGCGGCAGCCGGAAGCCACCAGCCTTGCCCCATTGGGCCAGCAGCCCGGGGGGAGGCCGGGAGCCGGTGGCTTCAAGGGAGGTGCCGACACCCGTGTGGAGCAGGCACTCACCTGCATCGTCCACCTGGCGGCCGCCCGCAGGATTGCCTTCTCCAGCGACCAGATCCGCCGCAATCTCGAGGATGTGGAGCGGCGGCTCGGCGCTCTGCGCCTGCCTCAGGTGGGTCTGCAGCTGGAGGCTCTGGGCTTCGACACCCGACCTTTGAGAGCCCGGGCCTGGGATGTGACCCGGCTCGAACCCCCTGCCCTGCTCGATCTCGACGGCAGCTTCGTGTTGCTGCTGGTGGCGGGCGGTGGCGGCGGCGTGCTGGTGGGGGACCCCCGTCAGGGACTGCGGCGGATCGGGATTCGTCAGCTTGAGGAGCTGATGCCCGATGGCGTCGACCTGCTGATCATCCGGGAAGGCCGCACCGAGCGCTCCGAGGATGACGGCTTCGGCCTGGGCTGGTTCCTGCCGGCCTTCCTGCGCTTTCCGGGTCTGCTGGCGATGACCCTGTTCACCGCCTTCGCCTCCCAGCTGCTCTCCACTGCCTTCCCTCTGGGCGTGCTGGCGGTGATCGACCAGGTGATCGCCAACAACAACCCTTCCCTGCTGGCGCCACTCACCGCCGTGCTGGCAGTGGCCGCGGCGGCGGGCAGCGTCCTGAGCGTGATGCGCGCCCTGATCACCGCCGACCTGTCCGACCGGGTGGATGTGCGGCTCGGATCCTCGGTGGTGGAGCACCTGATGCGCCTACCGCTGCCTTATTTCGAGCAGCGCCAGGTGGGGCTCATCCTCTACAACGTCAACCAGCTCTACAACCTGCGCCAGTTCGTGGTGGATCAGCTGCTCGGGGTGGGCCTCGACGTGCTGTTCGCGGTGCTGTTTCTGCTGCTGCTGTTCTGGCTCAGCCCCACCCTCACGCTGATCGTGGTGGTGGTGGCGCCACTGCTGATGCTGATCAACGCCATCGCTTCGCCTGTGCTGATCCGGCTGATCCGCCGCATCAACCGCGCGTCCGCCCAGGCCGGCGCCTATCTCTACGAGGTGGTCAGCGGCATGCGCACCGTCAAGAGCCAGAACTTCGAAGTGGAAGCGCGCTGGAACTGGTTGGAGCGTTATCGCCGCTATACCAATGCCCGCTACCGCCTCACCCAGGTGGGAAGCCTGATCAGCGAAGGGGGCCAGCTCATCTCCAAGGTTTCCGATATCGCCCTGATCGTCGTGGGGGCGAGCCTCATCCTGGCCAATCAGATCACTCTCGGCACCCTGTTCGCCGTCAAGATCCTCTCTTCCCAGGTTATTGGTCCAATGCTGCGGCTCTCAGGGCTGTGGCAGGCCTTCCAGGAGATGCGCCTTTCGCTGGCCTGCCTCGGCGATGTGATGCTGGCGATCCCCGAGGTGGGTGTGGAGGACCTCCAATGCCCACCGCTGCCTGGCCTGCGTGGTGCGATCCGCTTTGAGGAGGTGAGCTTCCGTTACGGAAGTCGGGGCCGGTTGGTGCTCGATCAGCTGGATCTCAGCATCGACCCAGGGCAGTTCGTGGGGATCGTGGGTCTGAGCGGCAGCGGCAAGAGCACCATGGTGCAACTGATCGACCGGCTGTATCTACCCAAGCAGGGTCAGGTGTACCTGGATGGCATCGACATCGCCAAGGTGCAGCTGGCCAGCCTGCGCCGCCGCATCGGTTACGTGCCCCAGGACAGCCTGCTGTTCGAGGGCACCGTGCTCGACAACATCCGTCTCAACAATCCCGACGCCACCATCGAGGCCGTCACCGACGCTGCGATCGTGGCCGGAGCGCACGACTTCATCCTCAAGCTGGAGAACGGTTATGCCACCTGGCTGGGGGAGCGAGGCTCAGGTCTCAGCGGTGGCCAGCGCCAGCGCATCTGCCTGGCCCGGACCGTGCTGCAGGATCCCAGCCTGCTGATCCTGGATGAGGCCACTTCGGCCCTCGATGCCGAAACCGAGCGCCTGGTGTGCCGCAACCTGGCCCGCCGCTTCGCCGGCACCACCGTGCTCTTCATCACCCACAGGCTCACCACCCTGCAGAGCGCCGATAGGATCCTGTTCATGGAACGGGGCCGCATCGTCGAGGACGGCACCCATGCCGAGCTGATCGCCCGCCGGGGCGCCTACGCCACGCTGTACGAACAGCAGGTAGGGGCGCCGTGAAGCTGGCTCGTCGCTCCGATCCGCCGGCCCTCGAGTCGGATTCCCTGCGTCTTGAGAGCCGCCCTACCCCTTGGCTGCCCCTGATCATTGGCGGCTCGATGGCGGCCCTGGTACTGACCGCCATCGGGGCTTCGTCCCTGGTGAAGGTGGACCAGATCGTGCCGGTGTCAGGAAAGCTGGAGACGATCCGCAGCACTCAGGATGTCAAGACCACCGAGCCCGGGGTGGTGCGGATCGTGTTGGTGCGCGAAGGCGAGCGGGTGAGCCGTGGCCAGCCCCTGGTGGTGCTGGATGCGGAGGTGCTGCAGGGCAGGCGCCAGGCGCTGAGCGAACAACGGGGGCAGCTCCGTGAGATCTCGCGCGCTGAACTGGATCGTCTCGCCAGCGCGATGGGCGAGTCCCGTTCAGAGATCGCCGGCCTGCGGGCCCAGCGGGCGATCATCCAGGAACAGATCCAGAGGCTGGCGCAGCTGGAGGCTGAAGGAGGAGCCTCCCGTTTTCAGCTGCTGGAGTACGAACGCCAGCTCTCGGACGTGAGCGCCAGGATCGAGCGCAATCAGCAGTCGATCGAGCGGATGGCGGCGGAATCCCGCCAGAAGCAGGCCGAACTGCTGCAACAGGCCGCCGAGAACCGCGCAAGCCGCGTTGAGACCGAGCAGCGCCTGCGGCAGGTGGTGGTGCGGGCCAATCTCGACGGCACGATCCTCAATCTCAAGGCCAAGCCTGGGCAGGTGGTGGCAGGTGCGGAGGTGCTGCTGCAGCTCGTCCCCCTCGACAGCCTCGAGGCCCAGGTGTTCGTCCCCAACCGTGATCTGGCCTTCGTGCGGCCCGGCCAGCAGGCCGATCTCACGATCGAGGCCTACGACCCGACCCGCTACGGCCGGCTGCCGGCCAAGGTCACCACGATCGGCACCGATGCCCTCCCTCCCGACGACACGTACAAATTCCCCCGCTTCCCCGTCAGCCTGCGTCTCAGCCGCCAGACCCTTGAGCGTGAGGGCAAGGAGCATCCCCTCCAGGCCGGCATGGCTGTCACGGCACAGCTGAAGCTGGAGAAGCGCAGCCTGCTTGATCTCTTCTTCAGCGGTCTGCTGCGCACGGGTGATGCCGTGCGCACGATCCGCTGAGGCGGATGGATTCGGCGGTTCAGCGCTGGTGGGATCTGGCCATGGCCAGTCTCCAGGCGGAACAGTGGAGCGTGGCGGAGGGTGCCCTGCTGCGACTGATCGCCGAGCTCGGGGATCAGCCGGCCCTGCTGGATCCCCTGGGCTACAGCCTCCTCTGCCAGGGGCGGTACGCCGCCACCGAGGCGGTGATGCGCCGCGCCCTGGCCCTTGGAGCCGGGAGTTTCTGGATCGACCACAAGCTCGGGGACGCCCTGCGGGGCCAGCAGCGGCTCGAGGAGGCGGTCGAGGCGTATGAGCAGGCGCTCGCTCAGGGCAGCGACAGCCCGATCACGGTGAGGAACCTGCTGGAGGTGCTTGATCAACTCGACCCCACCCGCGCCATGGAGCGGTTGGCGTGCTTTCCCTTGCGCGCGCCCGGCGACGGCTGGTCGCCGCTGTCCCCCTGGCAGCAGGGGGCGATGGAGGCCGCCGTACGCTCCCCAGGTCCGGAGCTGGCCCATGGGCTGTGCCGCCTGGGCTGCCCCGATCCGGCCGTGCGGAGGCGGGCCTGGCAGGAGGAGCTGCAGGGCCTGAGGTTGCGCGAGGCCCTGGGCTGGCTCGATGGCACCCAGGCCGATCCTCAGGCTGCGGCGATCCGCCAACGGTTGGCTGCCTTGATCGCCCTTGCCTGATCAGCTCCTCCCCCGGGCCTGCTGCTCAGGTCTCCAGTTGGTGCAGGGGATGGTCGTCCGGAAGGGCGGCCACCAGTTCGGCACGGCCGGCCCAGCGCAGCAGGGTGCCCAGCCGTTGGGCGGCCACCCCTGCCAGCCGGCCTGGGGCCAGGGCCGAGGCCACCGCGGCTCGGCCCGCGCCGGCGATGTCGGCGTGATGGCGGGGATCCTCCGCAAGCCGCCGCAGGGCCGCGGCCGCTGCCTCACGGTCAGGTTCGGCCCATAGCCCCCCTGCCCTGTAGTCGCCCTCACTGGCGGTGATCGGTACCAGCCGGTAGGGCACCAGGCAGGCGCTGCCGGGAGGCATGAAGGTGAGGTTGCCGGAATACCCTGTCGCCACCACCGGCAGACCCGCTGCCATCGCCTCGGCAAGCGAGAGGCCGAAGCCCTCGGCCCGGTGCAGGCTCACCAGCACATCGGCCTCGGCATACAGCTGATCGAACGCGTCGTTGGCGAGGTGGCCGGTGATGAGCCGGATGCGTGGATCCGCGCCGCAGCGCTCCTGCAGCTCGGCCGTGGCGCCTGGGAACTGCTCGCTGCTGGCCAGCTTCAACACCAGCGAGGCCTCGAGGCTGGCGCTTCCGGCGGGCGTGACCCGGGGGAAGGCGAGCTGGAAGGCGTCGATGACCGCATCGGGATTCTTACGGCTGCGGGTGCTCCAGAAGTCGAAGGCGAACAGGCAGCGGAAGGGCTCACCCTGCCTGCGGGGACCCCGGCGCCGGCGCTGTTCCCAAAGCTTGTCGGCCCGGTCCCAGTCGATCAGGTGGGGCAGGGGCGTCACCGGAACCGGACTGCGCAGCCCCAGGCTGGTGGCGGTGAAGGACGAAGGACACCAGAGCTGATCCAGGCCGCTGAAGCCCTCCTCCCAGCCTGAAGGGAACGTCTCCAGCTCCCAGGCCCAAAAGCCGATCCTCAGCGGCGCCCTCAGCTCCAGCCGTTCTTGCAGACCATCGGTCTGCCGCAGCACGTTCGGGTTGGTGTGCACCAGATCGATCGCTGCAGGCTCCACCCGCTTCGGTGCCACCACCGGCTGATCGTTCACATGGGTGGCCAGGGGCAGATCGTGCAACCGCACCCTCACCCCGGCCTCCCGCAGGATCCTGGCCGTGCAGCGCGCCCCCTCCCCCAGTCCGAATCCGCCGCTGAGGTGGCCCCAGAGGTTCAGTGTCAGAGCAGGGGCGTCCCGGGGCGCGAAGGTGATGACAGGCTGGGCGTTGCGGGGCGATCCTGACACCGGCGGAGGGTACGCGGTTTTGGAGGGAGCGGAGAAAAGCTTCGAGCGCGGACGCCGCAGACTTGAGGCGGGGGATCGGGTCCTTGCAGGCCAATGGTTGCAGCGATGCCTTCAACAGGATCCCCGTCATGGCGCCGCCTGGCATCTGCTGGGACGGCTTGCGGCCGAAGCCGGTGATTCCACCCAGGCCCTGACGTTTCAGCGTCTCAGTTGCGATCTGCACCCCCATCTCGGCTGGAACTGGTTCGCCGCGGCGGAACTGCTTGAGGAGCGTGGCGACTGGAAGCAGGCAGCGGATCACCTGGAGACCGCTGCCCGATGGCTGCCTCAGGAAGCATGGATCCAACAGCGGGCTCTCCGTGCCCGGAACAGGTTTCTCCTGGAGGGCGAGGATCCTGCCCAGGGGCTGGGCCCGGCTGCCTATCGGCATTGGGTTCGCCGTCTGGAGCCGCCGCTGCCTTCCGTGGACTACCCCCTGGGTCAGAGGTGGTGGCTGGCGACACCGTCTGGCTGGAAGCCCCTGGGGCCTGGCGAAGCCGCCGCTTCACCCGCCGATGCCGCCGATGGCTGGCTTCTCCTGCTGGCTCCCGATGCCCTGTTGCGGCCCGGGGCGCTCCAGGCACTGGAGCGGGCCGTCGAAGCGCAACAGTCCGATGTTCTCTATGCCGATGAGGACAGGCTGGACGATGACTATCGTCGCTGCGATCCCTGGTTCAAACCTGGCTGGGTACCGGAAAGCTTCTGGAGTACCCCCTGGCTGGAGGCCATCAGCGCCTGGAGCCTCTCCTGGATTCGCCAACAAGGTCTCCGCATGCCGGCTGGAGATGGTCTGGACCGCTGGAGCTGGCAACTTCACGCGCTTCTCCACCAACCGCGCATGGGTCACGTCGCCAGGGTCCTGGTCCATCGTCGCGGCAGGGGGCCCGCCCTCGACCTGGAGGCGCTGAGCAACCATCAACAGCGGAAGGCCGAGGTTCTTCTTCATGCTCTGCAGAACGCGGGTGAGCCCCTCGCTTCCGTTCACCCCGTGGTTGAGGAGAACGGTGCAGAGGGCTTTCGGCTCGAGTGGGCGCTGCCGACCGCTCCCCCTGGCGTACGGATCGTGATCCCCAGCCGTGATCGACCCGACCTGTTGGATGCCTGCCTGAACAGTATCGAGGCCACAAGAACCGCTATGGAGCCGCGCTTCGTTCTGATCGACCACGCCTCCCACAATGCGGCCACGGCACAGGCCATCGCTCGCTGGCGTGTTCGGCTGGGTGCGCGGATGGAGGTGCTTCGCGAGGACGGTCTGTTCCATTGGAGCCGGTTCAACAATCGGGGTGCCCGCGAGGGAGCCGAACCGTTGCTGCTGTTCCTCAATGACGATGTGGAGGCGATGGAGCAGGGCTGGTTGGAGGCGATGGCGGCACAGGCTCTGCGCCCTGCCATCGGCTGTGTAGGGGCGTTGCTGCTTTATCCGGGTGGCAGCGTCCAACACGCCGGCATCTTGCTCGGATTCGGGGACGAACCGGAGGGAAGGCCTGAGCATGCGTTCAGGGGGCTGGCTGCAGGCAGCGGTGTGCATCGGGGGCGTCTAAGGCGCCTCAGCGGTTGGCCTGCGGTCACGGGTGCCTGCCTGATGGTTCGACGTGCTGTCTTTGCGGAAGCGGGCGGTTTTGATGAGCGCTTCCCGGTTGAGGCGAACGACGTCGATTTCTGTTTGCGGCTGGGCACCATGGGATTCCGCCACTTGGTGGAACCGTCCGCCCGGTTGATTCACCGTGAATGCCAGAGTCGTGACCCGCTCAACAGCCCTACTGCTGTGAGAGCTTTACAGGATCTCCGGCATCGTCACCCGGCGGCCATGGCCGAGGCGGGGCCCTGGTGGCCCCCGGCCTGCAGCACGAAGGAAACGGATGGGAGGCCCCGGGAAATGGCTGGTTTTCTCTGAGTCAGGGCTGCCCGGGGCTGCTCAGGCCGTGGGTCGATTCAACGTCACTTTCGCTCTTTCTGGTGCTCCAGTCTGTCGAGCAGGCGCCGAAAGCGCAGGATGTCCAGTTCGAAGCCATCGAGAGGATCGAGTTCCTGGTCGTTGGCCAGGGGAGGACGGTCGGGCCATAGCTGCTGGGCCAGCTCCTGGTGATCTTGATGCTTGATCAGTTGTCTGGCACTCTCCAGAGCCCTCTCGAAAACTTCAAGCTCGTTTGTGGCGTCCTGCGGCAGGAGATTCCTGCCTCGCTGAAGGGTTTCCACGGCTTCGAGAGGCAGGCCCAGAAGCAACTGAATTTCTCCAGCTTCGAGCCAACCCCAGGGAAACCCCGGCGCGAGGCTCGTGCACACCTGACTGGCCGATAGTGCGTCGGGCAAACGTCCCAGATGACGCAGGGCTCTGGCGAGCAGATGGTGGGCGAACGGGAAGTCCGCTCGGATGGCGATGGCCTGCTGAAGCCATGACAGCGCCTCCTCCGTTCGCCCGAGTTCGGTTGCCGCCTTCCCCAGCATGAAGTGGACATAACCATCGAGCATCGAGCCGGACGGCACCGCCGAGCGCTGCACGAGGAAATGCTCGATCAGCTCCTCCCAGGCGGCTTCCCTGTCCAGCAGGGTTCCAAGAGCCTCAAGAAATCCAGCGTCACCGGGGTTCTGATGAAGACCGGCCAGCAGCGTCGCCTTCTGAATGGGCACCTGAGCAGAGGGCACGTTCATAGCAGATCCAGGAGCAGGGTCTCGGCACGCCGAAGTTCCACCTGGCACTGACGACCTAGTTCAAGACCGCGCTGACTTTCGAGGAACGTCCTCTCGAGCTCAACGTGGGCTTCCCGGATCTGGTCGGCCATGGTCTGGGATTGTGCTCGTAGGGAGGCAGTCGCCCTTGACTGCTCCTCCAAAGTAGATTCAAGAGTCTTGTTTTCGCTATGGAGAGCGGCGAGCAGTTTCTGCTGCTCGGCGCTTTCAGCTCGGCACTCTTCAAGGAGCGCTTGTGTCTTCTCCTCTCTCTGCCGGTGCTCCCCAAGGGTGAGATTTGTTCTTGAGCACATCCTCTCAAGTTCGGCGATGTGATCATCGCGCTCAGCAAGGGTCATCTCAAGCTGGCGTATCCGTTCAGTCTTCTGGTTGGCGGTGAGCACCTTGGCCTGCCAGTCCCCCAGCAGATGATCGGGCTCTACGGCGGCAATCTTCTTCTGGAGTCTAGCCAAGTACTGGCTGTCGGCACGGCCTCCCAGAAGGTCGGCATGGAGCTCCAGATCCAGGTACGCCTCCAGCAGAGCGGGTCTGAGCTCCAGGAGGGTAAGGGTGATCACGGCCGTCATCGTCGACGGAACTGCAGCAGATGGACTTTCAGGGGGATCTCCTTTCCCCTTGAACCACTCCTGCAGCTCATTGGGTTTGAGGGCCTGAAGCCGGGGGATGGCCACCGCGGTGGCGCCGGCCCTTGCCAGGGCGATCAGGCGGCGATAGCTCGCTGTGAGCTCAGCGACCGTGATGGCCGGCTTGCTCGAGAGGGCAAGAGCGTGGGGAGCGTCGTAGAGCAGAAGCAACTCGGCCGGCGCATGACGGGTGTGCTTGTCGTGCTGCAGTCCCAGGCTGGTGAGTTGCTCCTGCAACTTCGGCTCGAGCGGGAAGAGGGAGAACCAGAAGCGCATCGCGGTACCGGGACACGAGAGCCAACTTAAACTCTGCCAACCACAAGCCTGGGTTGGATCCACCTGTTTCGATGCCCAGCGCCATCCAGACCAATGACGGCTCGTCCCTCCCTGCCATGGGCACCGTCCGGCAGGGCGTGCTGTCGGTGCTTGTCGGAGCTCCTGCCCTTGCCGCGGAGATCCCGGAAGGACCTCCCTGTTTCATCCTTGACGCGGATCCGGAGTCGCTTCGGAGCCTGCAGTCCCAGCTCATGCATCGATCCTCTCAGTCGCTGCACATCTGGCGAACAGCGGTGTTGACCGCTGATGCCCAGCCGGTTGTCTGGCATCGCTTCAACGACTGTCGCCTCGATGGTCCGTGGGATGAAGCTCACCAACGTCGTCGTTTCCCCAACGCCAGCTGCCGTTCCAAGGAAACTCTGGCCACGACGAGACTGGACACACTCCTGGATGACTGGGAACTCCTGACAGGCGTCGCTGAAACTGTCTCGTTCTCGATCGTGATGCGTCAGGGTGACCCGCTCGGGATCCTCAGGGGCAGCGGACGCTGGCTCTGGCGTTTCGAGCAGGTGGACTGTCTGGTTCCTTTCGGAGAGGATCTGCCGGATCGAGAAGAGCTCAACGACTGGCTCAGAGAGCGCTGCTTTGATCCCGATCCAGATCTCCCCTTCCGTTGGCTGAGAGATCGCGGCCGAACGATGGAATTGCGTCTCGTGCAAGCACTCCACGCACGGGCTGCCTTGGAGGAACGACTTTCGGAGTCTGCTGTTCGTTTGCTGTTGGCGAAGGAACTGGAGGACAAACAGATCCAGCAGCAAAGGAATCTGAACCTCCAGCTCCAAGAGCTGAACCGCTGCCACGCATCACTTCAGGAGGAGCTCAACCATCTTCGACTTGAGAACGACAATCTGCGCTGTCAGCTCGAAGCTCTCAGCACACGAGATCTGGAAGCAGACAGTTGATGAACCGCTGCAGAGCCTGACCGCCAGGCTGAGCACCTGACGTGGAGTCCACCAGGAAATGCACCAGGCACGCTGCGGAGTAGATCATCCGCAAGCTCTCAATGTTGTGTCTCACCAGTTTCTACAGCGAAGCAGCTCCACGAGCTGCTGCTGAGGTGAGCGCCAGCCGAGGGCAGAGTGCTTCCTGAGCCGGTTATGGATCGCCAGATAGCAAGGCAGCCAGCGGTTCCGTTCCTCAGAGGGTCTGAATGAGCCGCTCCGCCTTGCCGTTGGTTCTGGGCGTGGAGGGCCTGGGGCGGATGTGACGGAGCCCCAGGATGCGGCAGGCCCTGCCGAACGCCTTGGAGACGCAGGCCAGCCGGCGGCCCCTTGTCCACGGCGACATGAACCTTGTCGTGACCGACTTCGTAGGACCGCCCCTGCTGGCGGTTCCCGGTGATCCGGTGGCCCACCTTCCGCTAGGCGAAGCGGAGGCTGATCCCGTTTTCAGCGGCCAGCTCGGCAAGGCTGCGGCCCTGCTCCGAGTGCTGGATGACAAGCCGGAGCCGGCCCCGCTGGGACCGGCAGGCATTGGGGTGGCTATGCATAGGTCCGTGAGGTCGGAGTTGGTGAGTCGCACCTCAACCCGTAGCGGCCTCACATCCCCTTGTCACTGACCAACCTGCTGAGACAGAACACCTAGGTCTTGGGGTTCCAGTCCGCTATCGGCTCGGAGCTCCTCACCACCGAGCTGTTCACCACGGTCTCGGAGGCTCAGATCCTGGCCCACCCTGGCCAACGCACGAACGAAGTACCCTCAGGCCAGATTTCCTCCTCCAGCGGCAACCACAGGTACTCATCAGTTGTGGACCTGTTCAAGGGGTCAGGTCAGGAGAGCCAGCCGTGTTACGCGGGGTTATGTCAAACGGCTAACTCCTTGCTGATGCAAAGCGCCCGCCCATCTTGTGGATACAACGAACAGAACAGTCCGCTGTTGAATACCGCATGCGGCTCCGTCCAGCCGCCAGTATCGTTGAAGCGACCACGCCTGAGCAGAAACGGCGGCATCGCTAGGCACCGCGAAGACGGATAACGTTTTCACCAGTAAGTTCGGCGAGGCCGCGGCCGCGCTCCAGCTCCCGGATCGCAAGTCTGAGCGGGCCTCTCCTGGACAGGCTGGCATAGGCCTGACCTTGCCAGGAGGGGTACGCTTGGGGTTTGGGGGCACACGCCTCAAACCGTAGCTGCCGCAAGCCCCCTTGCCGCAGTACAACCGGCTGAGACAGAACACCTAGAATGGACGAGCTAAAGCGTCCTTGGGGTGATGAGTAGGCAGTCCGATCCTGACACGGATATCCTTCAGCATTTGTCTGAGATTAACGTCTACCTAAATAGCAGCCAATTTATTGAGGCAAAGGAGAAGATAGAAAGCATCTTGCCTCTGTTCCCGGGGGATCAATCTTTGCATGAGCAAGCCTGTAATGTCTTCGCTGCTTGTAATGAGATTGAGGCGGCCCTGGAGCTCGCACAAGGACTCAGGATTCAGCACCCAGACTTTGCCTTTGGCTATAAATCAGCAGCACATTATCTGCGTCTACTATCTCGTTACGCCGAGGCTGTTGATATCATCGTGACGGGACTTGAAAAGTTTCCCACAGAGCAAGCTCTTTTGTACGAAGGGTTGATGACTTTTGCCTCTGTCGGCAATCACTCAGGAGCCTGCGAAGTAGGCGCCTCTCTTGTAAGACTCTATCCCAACTTCCAAGAATGCTACGCGACCTATATTAACAGCCTCTATCTTTCCCGCCAAGACAAGCAAGCGGAGGCAGTCATTGATCAAGCGTATGAGCTATTTCCTGATAACCTTGACTTTGTTCGACTAAGACTTGATTTGTTGTTTAGAAATCGTGAGTATGAATCCTACCGAAGGTGGCTTTACCTTTTGCCAAGTCAGCATCCTTCCTTTGTTTCAGAGGCCTTGCTGCGCTTGCATCGGTTTGAGCACACCGTGGCCTATCCCAACTCCGTGCAGCGTAATCAGTTTGACTGTGACGTTTGTTGTATTGCATCTGATGAAGCCGAATATATTGCCGAATACGTTCATCACTATCTTTATCTTGGCTTTTCTAACATCTTCATTGGGGTCAACAACACTTCAGATGCTACCCGTGAAATCCTCACTAAAATATGCGGTGTCCACAGCAATGTCCACGTATTGGATCTCGACCAAACCATGTCACAATTCGCTCAAATTGGCTGCTATCGAGAGCTCTTTGATTATGGCAGGAAGAGATCCCTTTCGAAGTACGTTCTCTTTGTCGATGTGGACGAGTTCTGGGTCGCCGATGCATTTCCTCGTTCAGTAAATAGCTTCATCGCGGATAATGATCCGTTTGACGTTTACTCATTTCACTGGATGTGCTGTATCGGCGAGGCCCAGTTCTCCCCGCCGCTTACTATTGCTGAATCATATAGCTGGGATAATCATCTCAAAAGCATGTATAGCTATGAGGCGGAAGTGTACGATTTTCGTTGCCATTCGCCCCTGATGATCCCATCGCCTGGTATTTCTCTCAAAATGGGTGTCGGTATCAACACAGAAGTTTCACTTCAGCTGAATGGGGCTGGTTGTATCGATGTTCATGAGTTGGCTGATGACTATGCAGCATCGCCGATGGGAGTGCCTGGAATGGCCTGGATTATTCACCGTATCTTTCGATCAGAGCTCGAGTATGCGAGTCGCCTTTTCAAGCCCAGAGCCGACACCTATCTGGAAGGAACATACTTCAAGAGTAACCGGTGGGGATACCCAACTCCAAACCCCGATGAAACATCCTTGGGGTACCTTCGCGAACTTCTGCCTGAATCCGAGGTGCGTGAGTACCATAACTCTCTTCAATCATTCATTATTGACTTAGAAATTGAACCAATGATAATCGCGGCTAGAGCACGTGCAAGCGAGGATGTCATTCAAGATATGCTTAATAATGTTCCCGCCGAAGTGTTGCGGAGCGATGCCCAACTCATGTTGTCCATTTTTAGTGGTACTCGCTTTCACGATTGGGTTGTCCAAGCCACAAGTGTTGCATCTAATTCTTGATGGTTGGGTGTATTCACTAGCGTGCTCGGGGCCGTGCTGACGATCAAGATCTGCATCATCCCGGGCTCATGCCCGCAGCATCTGATCAGTGATCTGGGCCTCTTCCTGCCCCTGTTCGTGCCCTGCCTGATGGTGGGCACCCTCTTGCGCAACCTGCAGCAGCAGGGAGAGTTCCCCGGCTTCCGCAGTTCCTCCCGCACGCCGGGACCTGCGCTGTTTGCCGAGATCTCGAAGAGGGCCTTCCTCACGATGTCCCTGATGGCCCTGCCGATCTGGACCCTTGTGGATCTGAGGTGGCCCGTTGCTGTTGATCCTGATCGCACAGTTGCCGCTGGCGCTGTTGATCAACATTGTCTTGGTGAACCCTTGGCTCGCAGGCACCTACAACGCTGCTTTGATCGCCGCCGTTTTCGGCGGGTACCTCCCTGGGCTTCACACCCTCCGCCATGGCCAACATGAGCGACGTGACCCAGATGTTCGTGCCCTCCTGCGCGGCTTCCATCATGCTGCTACTCTGTCATGAAGTTTGTGCGTGCCCGAGGGCTAGGCCCCGTCTCCGTTCTCTGACAATGGCCCCGACAGGCTTGACTCACAGTCGGTACGGTGATAGTATTCAGCAGATTGGCATCCACGTCGATGAACCTCAGTCCTAACAAACCAAAGCATAGGTTTGCGATTCTGGCCGCCGCATGTGTAGCTGGGACCCTTGCCTCTGGCGCCCCAGCTCAAGCGGCATGGACCTCTTACATCCGGTTTACCGGCGTTGGCAGCGGTCTTGGATTGGGAAATATGGATCCAGGTCCTAACAGCACAACAATTTCTACCTCCACTCAGTTCCAGTGCCTTCCTGGTGCTTGCAACATTGAGCGCGGCGGTTCCGCCTTTGCTTCTTACGACCAATATTCGCCTTTTGAGTTTGCTTACACGTCATCACCTGGCCCAGACTTCGGGACAAGTTTCTTCAAGCATTTCTCAGGCTCCCTCGCAAGTTTTCAAATTTTAGGCGGAGTCAATCCAATTCAGGTAACCCCCACTACTCCGGCTGCCGGCACTTTCCTTGTTGAAGTTGACTTACCTAATCAGCGAACCAAGAATCGAATTGCAAGCCCTTCCGATCCATTCCTAGAATTAGCATCAGTCCGTGGTACCGTCAAAGTTGGCGGTCAAACCTACTCTAACTCTGAAATAGTTTACACGGCTTCTACAGATTTTGAGTGGTTGACTTACGATCAGCAGACTGCAACCTCTAATCTTTGGGTCTTTTTGTTTGATCCTGATCCCGTTCCTGGCCCTCTCCCGATCCTGGGTGCTTTCTTCGCATTTGGATGGTCCCGCAAGCTGCGTAATCGGGTGAATCAATCTCGCAAGTTATCTGCATAAAACTAGCTCCAGAACAGGTAACCGTTGCCGTTGTATTGACTAATCACCAATCCTAACGGTCCGTTCACTAGTTCATATTTCGACTTCTCCGGCACCAAAGACCCTTTTAGTGGTCTTTGGTGCCGCTTTTGATTGGCTTCATGGTTTTTGCCTGGCAAGCTAAATGCAATTCGCAGATCAGATTCTTCCAATATAATAAAGCTCTTTGTGTCAATCCGAGTATGATGATTTGGCATGTATCTGCTCATTGACATATACGTGTGCCAAACAGCAAGCACAAGACTGTTGATGCAGAGGTTTGAATATTTGTTTACTGTCTGATGCAATGGCTTTGTACGACCTTTTGCTTTCTGGCCGCTTATCCTTCTCTTTCCTTATCACTCCTTTGTGAAGACTATTTCAATTTCAAGCAGTGAGCTACCGATTGGTCCACCATCGACATCTTCTGGGATGTAAGGGGTATCATCATCCATTGCTGAGCTCTTGATCATACTGGCGATGTATGAGAACACCTTCCTACAATCGCTCACGGAGGTGCATCATATCATTCGATAAGCACCGACGTCTCTTCATGGAATGCTTCCAAGTGATGGGGACCTTCCCGTATGGGTATGAACCTATCTGTTCGATCAGTATCTACCGTGTGCTAAAGGCGAGTCTTGTCACAACCACGAACATCAGAAATAGCTTTGCAAGTGCACAAGATTCTTCTGCTGAACTGTGATTGCGAAGACCATCTTCACTTCTGTACATGGTATAATCCTTGAACCGTCGTAGGCTTAAACAAACATTCCTAACTCATCATATCTCGGAATACTGCTCAGCTTCACTGAGGTGAAATCAATCGACCTTGCGTTAATCAGGAAGCCTTACCTAGAATGCAGTCGCCCAGGATGCGGGCTGAGGAGAGATAAACCTAATGATTAAGCAGAAAAAACGAATAACGAAGTAGTTGCACTGTATATGAATCTTCAGGACCAGTGTAACTGGTACGCAGCTATTTCTTGAGCCGCTAAGCCACGATAAATGACAGACGCGCGTATCTTATTGATTTAAGCAACCCCCATCCATCTACCCTCTGCTTGCATAGGAAAATGAAGCATTTGTCTTGGGACTAAATGGCTGAAGATCAGTATCCACAACGGCAAGATCAAGGGATGCAGCACTAATCGAAAACATCCTTTCCATCGCATGAGCGTATGTTCCATCAACTTGACCACGTTCGGGCTCAAAAAACTCCTCGCTATGAAGCATATGCATAGGGATGAGTGATTCACAACGTGCCCAAAACATTGAACCTGCTACAAGAGGCAGGTCTTTGAGTCTGCAGATGGGAATGCCCACACGCGATGAGAGTCGAACTACTTGATCGCAGTTTGATCCAAAGAACTCAGTCATGGGCAGAATATGATTTCGTGGGAGTACAATTCCTATTCCAGTATCTGTAGATAGTGCTTCGATAATCATGTCTACACGAGCTGGATCTAGCAAGCCTGAGTAGAGGTCTTTGCGCCACTCATCGCCGTCATCACGGTGCTTCGATTTCTTGGTATGCAGCTTGCAAAAGACCTTGATGCCAAGACTAATAATAAGATCATAGATCTTGAAGAATGGTAAAATATCACGGCCATGATTTTGGGTTCCGATAACAAGCCATCGAAAATCCGGGCGATAACTCTGGATGATTTGTTCACACTCAGCCATCTTTTCTTTCGGAGTCGTTACGATTAGATGGCAGCCCCGAAGACTTGGAATGCATTGTAAATGGTGTATAATCTCGTTCAGGATCTCTGGGTAGAATGAGTGAACGATAGCCCCAATCTCATGGCTGGATACAGTACCGGCGGAGTTTAATGATGATACCTCTTGCATGCACTTGAGTCGCACTCTAGCCATGCGTAGTGCTTCGAGGTATGAATATCCATAACGTTGATCAGGCTCTAAATGAGCCCCCTCTGCCCACTCATTCCAAGCATTCACAAAGAGAAGTGCATTATCGCCTTGGGAAGAAACGGTGTCTTTAAGCGCGTTCAAAGCCCATTTCTGAAAGCTTCGAGGTGATGAATTCACAAAGACTGTAGCTCTTTCCTTTTTTCTTGCCGTGTTATCCCATCCAGGGTTGATGCAACGATGAATAGGATAGCCAGGGTGGGGTAAATGCTCACTTCGTTGAACATAGCCCATCCAATCAAAGACTTTCCCTTGAAAGCCAGGTTTAAGATCGGTAAACTGCTCGGTAACCAGCTCGGGTGTAATTCCTTGGTGACCTTCAGGTATATTTGGGGCAAACTCAACCCCAGCATCACAGCCATATGCTGTTGGATGCCTGCACTCAAAAGACTGTGTATAAACAATATAAAGATCGCCAATCCCATTCGCACGGCACCAATCTCTCCATACTTGAGTTGTTGCGACAGGGTCAGGTAGCAGTGATGGTCGGTAGATTAGAAGGACCGGTTTACCATTAACGCGAAGGTAGCGTGGATCTCGCAGATACTTTGCGATGTATTGAATAAACTCCTGGTCGTCGCTGTGGGAGTAGTCTTGGGCAATTAAGACATCCTGATCCATTCCATCCCAACGCCGTGTCCAATTCTCATTTGCCCAGCAGAGGCAAAACTGATGATCAATAGATGAGTCGTTAACAAATAAGTCGATTGGCTTTTCAAGCAGTGTCTTGCCATTAAACCAGTAGAAATAAAAGCAAAATGCATCAATACCGTAGCATTTTGCAAGACTCACTTGTCTCCTCAGAATAGAAGAGTCTGATATGATATAGTGGCCGAGCTCACTTGGTTCATGAGGTTGATAGTGAGCGCTGAATAGCTGGTAGGCTGGTCTTACGTTGGTCCACTCGGTAAATCCTTTACCCCACCAGTTATCATTTTCAGGAATCGGGTGATATTGAGGTAGGTAAAATGCGACAACTCGGTACGAAGTGTTTGGATACAGATTCTTTCGCTTGACGATCTTTTCTACATACTGTGTATCTACCGCGGCCTGAAATGGATTGTGTTCTGATGTGGGAAGTGGGCAGGCCATTCGGCCCTCTTTCTTGCCCTGGGTAACATAGTGGAAGAGGGGATTTATCTTTGCTTTGGCAACATCGGGATACTGCTCTAAATAAAACTTTGTGTTGAACTGTGTGCTCGGATCAAAATCCAGCATCCATCCAATCATGCAGTAATGCCGGATGAATGCTTCGTCTCCCTGTTCCTTATTCCAGGTTAATCCTAGGACGCTTGCATACTTTTGTAGATACCATTCGGCATCAAAGAGCAAGCTGCCGCGGACTAGGGCAACTTCATTATCAATTCGCTCGTTTGAGAACGAATCTGGTATGCTTCCCTGTAGGTGGCTTAAAGCATATTCTCTTAAGATACGTGGGTAAGGTGGATCGTGTTGTAGTATTTTCATTGCATACTCAACCTTCATCGCCGGATCACTGGACCCGTCCATGGCGCTTAAGAGTCTCTCTTTCATGAAGGTTCCGATTGTGTGAGGATTGCTTTGGTGCTGTTGATAAAGTAAACTGGAGCCTTAAACTAGCTTTAAACTTGCAACCTGAAGAGCTAAAAGCCGTTAGGGAAGGGAGGTTTTCGTGTTTTTACTTGATCTTGGATGCTGTTCATTCAGTTCGGGAGTCGGAATGTCTGAATGGGTAATAACCATGAGTTTAAGCATCTGCATTTTGCTCCGTGCCTGTCGCTTCTGCTCCCATCACAAGGCTGTTTCGATCAGTCATGTGATCATTGGTTTGTCTTGGGTTCATGTAGCGTAACACCTCGCTGGCGGCCATCTGGATTTTTTGTCGAAATGTAAGGCATGCAATCTGCCCAAAGAGTCATGCTTTAAGGGTATTATGCTGGAATATCCTGGTGTTCTTCTGATAATCTCGTCGTTGATGATATGCCTCTAGGAGTAGTCTTCGATCTCAGGGCGATTATGGAAGCTGGTCTAAGGTAAAGATTAGCCTAGAGCTCTCCAGGCTGGGCCCGAGATGCCATCCTTTCTTATCCCATCCCCGGCCGCCTCGGAAAGCTCTTTTCGGAGAAGTTTATTGATTCAATGAACGTCTGGTTTTTTCATGACAAAAACCTCATTGAAAACGGCGTCAATCCCAAGGGTCCAATCACGGGTGATATATGTTGTAACGGGCAAGCCAGACCATTGAGAAAGAAGGAACTCGAAATCATCCCCATAGCGCCATGTCACTAAGGACTGGCCGTCGCCAACGGGGTTGCCGTGGTATTCGGGTGGGTGGTGCAGGAGTTCAATGTCTCCTCCCTCTAGCAGTCTGGCCATCGGGAAACTTCGTCTCACTCCCTCATGCTTGGGCGCTGTAAAAATATGAATCCCCCCAGGCGCTAGTGCTTTCGCAATCTCCTTTGCTGCTTTGTCTGGCCGGAACAAATGCTCAAATACATCTTGAGTGATAAAAATGTCAACTGATTCTGGCGCTAACGTCAAACCTTCCAGGTTCTCGGATCTTATGCCGCCCTCTGTGTAGCTGCCAAAGGGAACTTCGGGTAGGTATTGAGAGAGGGTGTAGCGTTCACAGTATTGAGAAATATAGTTATTCGATGGAGAGGACTCGTGAACCGCAGAGTTTTCCCAATGGGGGAAGAACTTGTCGAGGATGTGTTGCAGATGTCTCTGCCTTGGGATGGAGCCGCATTTTGTGCAATGGTATTGGTCGCGTAACCATGCGCCCGAAATTACAAAGCTAACCTGACTTCTGCAGCAATGGCAGTACCCACTCAGCATTCTGCTTTTGCGAATTCGTCTAATCTATCATAATTGTCTTGTGATTCTTGTAGGTGCTTCACTTCACTTTGCCTTGCTCGTGCTCTACCGCCCCATTGGGGGCTTTTAAAAAGCGCGCCTGTCCTTGGGCGCTAGTCCAGCGACACGGAGTGGTTGCCTGTCCTGCAGGGTTGGCCCTCCCCTCCGTTCTCGTGCATTACCCCTGCGAATCAGATCCCTGGAGCCATCCGCTGCCTCAGTTCCGGCAGCGGACTGTTCCACCATTCGAGCTTCCAGGATTCGCATGTGATCGTCCGGGGAGCTGTTCATCGGCCCCTGCCAAGGCATTACGGGACGCGGCGGCGGCTGGAGATCATCGGGGTCCTGCGCCTGACCCCAGCCGTCCCCCGCCATACCCCGCCCGCCCGCGCACGCCCTCGCACCAGTCAAGATGCGCCAGGTACCAATCAACGGTGGCGGCAAGTCCGGCCTCGAAGTCGTGACGGGGGTGCCAGCCCAGTTCGGTGCTGATCCGGGTCGGATCGATGGCGTAGCGCCGGTCGTGGCCGGGGCGGTCGGTCACACGGGTAATCAGATTTGCGTGAGGAGCGGCACCAGGACGCTGGCTATCCAGGCGGGAGCAGATGGCTTCCACAACCTGGAGGTTGGTGCGCTCGCCATGACCACCCACACAGTAGGAGCGCCCCAGCTCTCCGCGAGTGGCCGCCAGCAGCAGAGCATCCACATGGTCGTCCACGAAGAGCCAGTCGCGCACGTTGGCGCCGTCCCCGTAGAGGGGGATGGGCTCACCGGCAGCGGCTTTGAGGATCACCACCGGAATCAGCTTCTCGGGGAACTGCCAGGGGCCGTAGTTGTTGCTGCAGTTGGTGAGCACCACCGGCAGGCCGTAGGTGTGATGCCAGGCACTGACCAGGTGATCGCTGGCCGCCTTGCTGGCTGAGTAGGGGGAGCGGGGGTCGTAGGGGGTGGTCTCGGAGAAGCGGCCTTCGGGCCCCAGCGAGCCGAACACCTCGTCGGTGCTGATGTGGTGCAGGCGGAACCGCTCTCGACGCTGTGGGGAGAGTGCCTCCCAGTGCGTGCGCACAGCCTGCAGCAAATGGAAGGTGCCGAGCACGTTGCTCTCGAGAAACGCGCCGGGGCCGTCGATCGAGCGATCCACATGGCTCTCGGCCGCCAGGTGCAGCACCAGATCGGGATCGGCAGCCCGCACCGCCTCGGCCGTGGCATCCGCGTCACTCAGATCCACCCGCAGCAGCTGATGGCGCAGTCCGTCGGTTCCTTCCGCGGCCGGACCCAGGGCGGTGAGCTCCGCCTCCACCCCAGCCAGGTCGCTGGCGTAGCCCATCTTGTCGAGATCGAACACGGTGGCTGTGCTCTCCCGCAGCAGACGCCGCACCAGGGCTCCGCCGATGAAGCCCGCGCCGCCCGTCACCAGAATTCGGGTGCGACCCTCCAGCAGGTTCGGGACATTGGGGGCGACGGCGGGCGTGGTCATGGTGAAACGGAAGTTACGTCTGGGGATCAGGAGGCCGGGGCCTGCACCCGGGCGAGGACCTCGGCCAGTGCCGCGCGCCAGTGTCGCGGAGGCAGTTCCAGGGCTGTGCGGGTGGCCCGGCAGTCAAGAAGGGAGTAGGCGGGCCGGCGCGCCGGCGTGGGGTAGTCGCAGGTGGCGATCGGCTGAACCTCCGCGGGCCGCTCGAGCAGACCGGCAGCGGCGCCGAGTTCGCCGATTGCCATGGCGAAGTCGTACCAGCTCGCGGCACCGGCATCGCTCCAGTGATGGAGCCCAGTGACGTTGCGAGTGATGGCGGCCCAGCAGGCGGCGGCCAGGCCTGCGGTGGCTGTCGGGCAGCCCACCTGATCGGCCACCACGCCCAGGGACTGGCCCGTCAGGGCCCGCTGCCGGTGCAGGCGCAGCATCGTGAGGCAGAAGTTTGCGCCTACGGGCCCGTACACCCAGCTCGTGCGCAGCACGCAGGTGCGCTCCGTCCCGAGCCGCTCGATCGCCAGGCGCTCCCCTTGCGCCTTGGTGGCTCCATAAACTCCTAGGGGCGCCAGCGGTTGCTCTGGTGCATAGGGATGACCCTGGTTTCCCTCGAACACGAAGTCGGTGCTCACCTGCAGCAGGCGACCGCCGTTTCTCGCCAGGGCCGCGGCGAAGGCGGCGGGCGCCCCGGCATTGACGGCCCGCGCCAGCTCCGGTTCGCTTTCCGACCGGTCGACGGCGGTGTAGGCCCCCGCATTCAGCACCCAGTCAGGGCGCACATCGGTCACGGCCCGCCTGCAGGCCTCGGGATCGGCCAGATCGTGATCGGCGCGACCGCTGGCGATCGCCTCCACCCCTTCGGGCACTGCCTCCAGCAAGGCTCGACCCAGTTGGCCATCACGGCCGGTCACCAGAACCCGCAATCGTTGGCTCATGCAAACAGATCCCCAGCGGAGGCCAGTTCGGCCAGGGTGGGAGCCTCGGCATCCTTGGCGGAAAGCTGCGGCGGTGCTCCCCCCAGCGCCTCCAGGGGCCAGTCGATCGCCAGGGCCGGATCGTTCCAGCGCAGCGACCGCTCACTCTCGCGGTGCCAGAAGCCGCTGGTTTTGTACAGCACATCGGCGCTTTCACTCAGCACCAGGAACCCGTGGGCGAAGCCCGCCGGCACCCAAAGCTGGCGATGGTCGGCGCCGCTCAACCGCTCCCCCACCCACTGGCCGTAAGTGGGGGAGCTGCAGCGAAGATCGACCGCCACATCGAAGATTTCGCCGGCCACGCAGCGGACCAGTTTCGCCTGGGGATGGGGTTCAAGCTGGTAGTGCAGGCCCCGGAGCACGCCCTGGGCTGAGCGGGACTGGTTGTCCTGGTCAAACATCGGAGCAGCTTCGAGGCTGAGGCCGAGAGCCTCGGCGAAACTGCGGCGGTTCCAGCTCTCGAGGAAAAAGCCCCGCTCGTCGCCGAACACGCGGGGGGTGAGCAGCAAGGGGCCTTCGATCGGGAAACGGTCGATCTGCATGGGTTCAGGCTTCGTGCAGCAGCTGAAGGAGGTAGGCGCCGTAGCCGCTCTTGTGCAGCGGAGCCGCCAGCAGCTCCAACTGACCATCCTCGATCCAGCCCATGCGCCAGGCCACCTCCTCCGGACAGCCCACCTTCAGCCCCTGCCGGTGCTCCAGGGTGCGGATGTAGCTGGCGGCCTCGTGCAGGGAGTCGGGGGTGCCGGTGTCCAGCCAGGCCATTCCTCGCCCCATCAGCTCCACATGCAGGCAGCCCTCCTCCAGATACAACTGGTTGAGGTCGGTGATCTCCAGTTCGCCCCTAGGGGAGGGCTTCACCTGGCGGGCCCGCTCCACAACCCGCTCGTCGTAGAAGTAAAGACCGGTCACCGCGTAGCGCGAGCGCGGCCGCTCAGGCTTCTCCTCAATGCCCAACACCCTGCCTTCACTGTCGAAGTCCACTACCCCATAGCGCTCCGGATCCCGCACCGGATAGGCGAACACCGTGGCTCCCTCCGTGCGCTCGCTGCCCGACTGGAGCTGGGGAATCAGGTCATGGCCGTGGAACAGGTTGTCGCCCAGCACCAGGGCTGCCGGCGCCCCATCGAGGAAGTCGTCGCCGATCAGGAAGGCCTGGGCCAGACCGTCGGGACTGGGCTGCACGGCATAAGAAATGGTCATCCCCCAGGCGGTGCCGTCGCCCAGAAGCCTCTCGAAGGCCGGCCGGTCGTGCGGGGTGGTGATCACCAGCACCTCACGGATCCCCGCCAGCATCAGCGTCGTGAGGGGGTAGTAGATCATCGGCTTGTCGTACACCGGCATCAGCTGCTTGCTGACGGCTCCGGTGAGCGGGGCCAGACGAGTTCCGTTGCCACCGGCCAGGATGATGCCCTTGCGCGCTGCTGCCATCGTGGGCCGAGTTTCGTGCGCGATTCAAACACGGCTGCCAGGCAGGTGTCCGCTACAGAGCCACCCCATCCAGCGCGCCTGCCGACGCATCAGCCGGATCGTGAGCTCCGGCCAGGGCCGCAGCAGGGCCTTCACCATCCCCTGCCGGCTCGACACTCCCCCGAGTCGGAAGTGGCAGACGGGCTGCCGCAGATAGGCGCCCGGGCCGGCGGCCCGGATCGCCGCGCGCATCACCGGCCGGTCCGCCGTCACGCCGAGGCGGGCCGCATAGGGATGGGCGCGGGCGAAGTCCCCCCGGAACAGGAAGGCCTGGTGGCATGGCACCATCCGCCGCAGCCAGCGATCAAGCCGCACCACGGCCGGATCGGGCGTGAGCCAGGGGGGAACGCCCGATCCGGCCGGCGGATCCACCCAGGCCTGGCCGAACACCGCAGCGGGTGGGGCTCCCCTTCGCTCCTCAGCCAGCGCATGGGCATGGCGCAGCAGGCGCGCCAGGCTGGTGGCATCGGCGTAGCGGTCGCCGGCGGTGAGCACCTGCAGCCACGCGCCGGAGGAGAGGGCCAGACCTGCGTTGAGGGCGTCGTAGATGCCGCGGGGGGCATGGGGATGGTGCCTCACCGTCATCCCGGTCCGCTCCATCCGTGGCTGCCAGCGATGGAGAACCTCCTGGCAGGCGGCCGTTGCCGAGCCATCGATCAGCAGCAGTTCCACCCGCCAGTCGGGCGGCAGGACCTGCCCCGCCAGGGAGGCCAGGCTGTCCTCCAGCTCCAGAGGGTTGTCGCGGCAGAGGCCCAGCACCGTGAGCCGACCATTCGCCTCAACGATCATGGGACCTGCCCCGGAATGGCTGGCGCCCTTTCATGACCTCGTTCCGCCTCTCCCTCTGCTGCAGGCACCATGCTGCCGGAGATACCGGCGGCAGCCGACGGGCTGGCGGATGAGCCCTCACCCGGCCCGGATCGGCTTTGACCGGCAGATCTTCTGTCTGCTGCGTCGCGGCGGCATCAGCCGCTACTTCAGCGACCTGATCACGGGGCTGGAGCAGGGAGCAGCTCCTGACGTCAAGCCGGTGCTGCTCTTCCGTCGTCACGCCAACCATCATCTCGCCCGCCCGGATCTGCAGCGTCTGCCGATGGCGCCGTTCGCTCTGGCCCGGCGCCTGGGGGTCGATCCCGCCGCCTGGCCCGCTCCCTGCGATGGCGTGGATGTGCTGCATGCCACCTACTACCTCGGCGCTCCACAGCGGCCGGCTCGCGGCGCTCTGGTCTCCACCCTGCACGACATGACGCCGGAGCGTCTCCCGGAGCACTTCCCGGCTGGTTCGCCCCATGGCCGCAAGCGGGAGTGGTTCGAGCGCAGCGACCGCATCGTCAGCGTCAGCGCCAGCAGTGCGGCCGACCTGATCGAGCAGGTTCCCCACCTGGCGGATCGGATCCGCGTGATCCACCTGGGCACGGGACTGGGTGCGGTGTCACCCAGGCCACCGGCGCTTATGCCCCAGCAGCCTTTTCTTCTGCATCTCGGCCGGCGCGAGCGCTACAAGAACCTGCCCGTGGTGCTGGAGGCGCTCGCCCGCCTCGGGGGGACCACCGCTCTGGTGCTGGTTGGCGGCGGTCCGCTGCGGCCGGCGGAACGCCGGCAGCTGGCCGCCCTCGGCCTCGGCCACCGGGTACGCGCCCTCGCCGCCGACGATTGCGAACTGGCCTGGCTCTACCGCCACTGCCGCGCCGTCGTTGTCCCCAGCCTGGCGGAGGGCTTCAGCCTGCCGTTGATCGAGGCCCTGGCCTGCGATGCGCCGGTGCTGGCCTCCGCCATCCCGGTGCACCGGGAGGTGGCGGGCGACTTCGCCACCCTGCTCGATCCCGGCAGGGGCGTTGCCTGGTGCGATGCCCTGGTGGACCACACCAGCCTGCCCCGCCCGCAAGTGCGGCTCGGTCCAAGGGCATGGGGTCAGCGGGTGATCGCCTATGGCCTGCCCAGGATGGTGGCCGACCATGGGGCGCTCTACCGAAGCCTGCTCTGAGCTCAGGCGGCTCCCAGCGCCCGCTGGAGCCGCCCCAGCACCCGCCGAGGCAGTGGCGGATGGAAATGGTGGAGGAAGGTGTGCTGATCGGCCCGCGCATCCCGCACACACTGGGCCGGATGGCGCAGGGGGAAGTCCATCCTTCCAACGGCCCCGTGGGGCGCCCGCCCCGTCGTGGTGTGGGTGGCCAGGGGGTCGGAGAAGCCGAGGTTGCGCACCAGATTCACCGCTGGCAGGCAGGTGAGCAGGCCGGCCTGCCAGCAGCTGTAGGTCCAGATGTAGTCCCAGGTGTCCAGCTCGCTGCGGTGGACCCGGTCGATCTGTCGCCGCCAGTAGTGGGCGAAGCGGCGCCCGCCCACGTCCTCCAGCCAGCCCTGGTCGCGGAACCGGGGCCAGCTCTCCAGTTCGGCGTCGTAGGCGGCCCATGCCCGCCGCCAGCTGGCCCAGCCCCACACATGGTTGTAAAGGGAGAAGTAGTAGCTCGCCCCGTCCCTGGGAGGACCCGGCTGGAAGTTGTTGGCGCTGATCGCCCCGATGCGCTCATCGTGGCGGTAGCGCTCGAGCAGGGCGGCGCAGAAGGGGAAGAACGACGGCTCGGGCAGCACATCGTCCTCCAGCACGATCCCCTCCGCTTCGGCGGCGAAGAACCAGTTGATCGCCTCCGCCACCCCCCGTCGGCAGCCGCGGTGCTCGCGGCGATCCAGCCGCTCCAGCCGGCAGGGCCAGTCGACACCGGCGTCGATCACCTCCCGGGTGCGCTGGACCAGCGCCGCCTCACCAGGCCGGTCGGGGGCAGCCGCATCGGTGGCCACGTAGAGCCTGCGGGGTCCCACCTGGCGCAGCAGGCTCAGGACCTGTGCCGTCAGCTCAGGCCGGCGGAAGGCCAACAGCAGCACGGGCACCTGCTGCGGATCCATGCGCGGCAGCGCGAACCTTCCCCAGCCTGCCCGATCGGCGCGGGGTGCCGCAGGCGGGCGACCTACGGTGCCCCGGTCTTGCCCTTGTGTTCCGTGAGCCTGCGGCTGACCAACACCCTCACCCGCCGCACCGAGCCTTTCGTGCCGCTCGAGCCGGGGAAGGTGAGCATCTACTGCTGCGGCGTCACGGTCTACGACCTCTGCCATCTCGGCCACGCCCGCAGCTACATCGTCTGGGACGTGCTGCGCCGTCATCTGCTGTGGCGAGGCTACGCGGTGACCTTCGTGCAGAACTTCACCGACATCGACGACAAGATCCTCCGGCGGGCCGCCGAGGAGGGCAGTTCGATGGAGGCGGTGAGCGAACGCAACATCGCCGACTACTTCACCGACATGGATGCCCTCAACATCCTGAGGGCCGACCGGATGCCCCGCGCCACCCTCTGTCTCGACGGCATCCGGGCGCTGATCAGCGAGCTGGAGGCCAAGGGGGCGGCCTATTCCGCCGATGGCGATGTCTACTTCGCGGTGATGGCCAAGGCCGATTACGGCAAGCTCAGCGGCCGCGACCTCGATCAGCAGCAGGAGGGCGCCAGCGGCCGGCTCGCTGATGCCGAGGAGTCACGCAAGCACCATCCCTTCGATTTCGCCCTGTGGAAAGGCGCCAAGCCTGGAGAGCCCTCCTTCCCCTCCCCCTGGGGGCCTGGACGACCGGGCTGGCATATCGAATGCTCGGCGATGGTGCGCCAGGAACTCGGCGACACGATCGACATCCATCTCGGTGGCGCCGACCTGATCTTCCCCCACCACGAGAACGAGATCGCCCAGTCGGAGGCGGCCAGCGGCCATCCCCTGGCCCACTTCTGGCTCCACAACGGCATGGTCAACGTGGGCGGCGAGAAGATGTCCAAATCCCTGGGCAACTTCACCACCATCCGCGCGCTGCTCGAGAGCGGCGTCAGCCCGATGACCCTGCGCCTGTTCGTGCTCCAGGCCCATTACCGCAAGCCGCTGGATTTCACCTCCGAGGCCCTGGAGGCGGCCGCCAGCGGCTGGAAGGGGCTGAACGCGGCGCTTGACCTCGCCGCCCAGGCCTTTGATCCCGCCGCCGAAGCTGCCGGTGTCCCCGGGAGCGCCACCCCTGAGGTCGAGGGTGATCTCGCCGGTTTCCGCGAGCGCTTCGGCGCCGCTCTCGATGACGACCTCAACACCTCCGCCGCCCTGGCGGTGCTGTTCGAGCTGGCCCGTCCCCTGCGGGCCCTTGCCCATCGGCAGCAGCGAGGGGATCGCACAGCAGTCGCCGAGGCGGAGGCGCCTCAACTCCGCGCACGGGGGGCCCTGCTGCTCGAGCTGGCCGACGTACTCGGGCTGATTCCGGAAAACGCGCCCAGCAGCGGCCCGGCGGCGGCTGGACAGGCCGACGCGGCCGACGTGGAGGCCGCCATCGCCTCACGCCGCCAGGCCAAGGCGGAGCGGGACTTCGCCACGGCCGATCGCATCCGCGACGAGTTGCGGGCCCGCGGGATCGAGCTGATCGACCGGCCCGGCGGCATCACTGACTGGATCCGGGCCTGAGGGACCGGCGCCCGTGAGCTCCCCGCTGGCCATCGCCGCGTTCGTGCTGGCGGGGTACGCCGTGATCGGCAACGACGCCCTTCAGACCCTCGGGCCCTTCCTCGCCGCCAACCGTGGCCGCGCACCCAGGCTGCTTCAGTTCTGTTGGCTGGCTGCCCTGCTGGCGGCGGTTCTGCTGCTCGGCTGGTGGTGGGGCGAGGGGGATCCCGCCTGGGGGCGGTTGCAGACCTTCGCTCCGCAGATCGATCTGCGCTGGATCGATCTGCTGCCTTCGCTGAGCGTGCTGCTGCTCACCCAGTGGGGGGCGCCGGTGAGCACCTCATTCCTCTTGCTCACGGCCGTGGACCCGGCCAGTGTTCAGCCGCTGCTGCGCCATTCACTGGCCGGCTACGGCCTGGGTCTGGCGGTGGGTCTGCTGGCCTGGGGGGTGCTGCTCTGGAGGCTGGAGAGATCTCCTGCTGATCCGTCCACGGAGGGCATCGCAGCCGAGAACCATCCCGCCCCGGCGGCTGCAGGGCCCGGGCAGTCGTCGCTGACATTCTGGTTGGTGCTGCAGTGGCTCACCACCGGCTGGCTCTGGAGTCAGTGGCTGGTGCAGGACCTGGCCAACATCTACATCTACCTGCCCCGTCGGCTGAGTCCCGGCGCCATGGCCGGCTCCCTTGCCGTGCTGCTGGTGGGGCTGGCCCTGCTGATGGCCGAAAACGGCGGCGCGATCCAGCAGCGGCTGATCAGCAAGACCAACAGCGGCGATCCGCGCTCCGCAGCGCTCCTCGCTGGCATCTACGGCTTTGTGCTGTTCGTGATGGGCCGGATCAGCTCCTACCCCCTCAGCACCACCTGGGCGTTTCTTGGTCTGCTGGCGGGGCGTGAGCTGGCGCTGCTGCGTCTGGGCCAGCGGGCCTGGCGATCGGCCGCGGACTCCCTTGCCGAGGACCTGCTGCGGGCGGCACTCGGCCTGGGGATCAGCCTGGCCGTGGCGCTGGGGGTGAGGGCCAGCCGGGCAGTCCTCTGAATGCTTCAGGGCGCTTCCGGCGGCTTTCCCCTGGAGGCCATCAGCGTCTCCAGGCGCTGGATCCGCTCCCTCGTTGTGCGCCACACCTCCAGTCGGAACGCGGCCTCCCCATCCCCGGCTTCCGCCTGGACTGCGCACGCCGCCAGCAGGTCATCCAGGTTCTCCCGACGTTCATAGGCGTCCCACAGCAGCCGCTCCTGCCGGGCCCGTTCGATGAAGTTCCAGCGGCGCAGCCAGTTCATGGCACAGGAGAGGGGCTCCCCAGTCAAACCGGCGCAGGGTGGCGGTCTGAGGGTGGGGCGCCGATGGGAAACTGGAAACCTTGCCGCTGCAGCCCCCGCCATGAAGACCCTCAGCGTGCTGGGCTCCACCGGGTCGATCGGCACCCAGACCCTGGAGATCGTCCGGGAGTTCCCGGAGAGGTTCAAGGTGGTGGCGCTCACCGCCGGCAACAACCTCGACCTGCTGATCGATCAGATCCTCGAGCACCAGCCTGAGGTGGTGGCTCTGGCGGATGGCGAGCGGGTGGCCGAGCTGCGCGAGCGGCTGCAGGCGCTCGCGCCCAACCTGCGTCCTGCTCGGCCGCCGGAGCTTCTGGGCGGCAGCGAAGGCCTGTGTGCTGCCGCCGCCTGGGCTACGGCCGATCTGGTGGTCACCGGCATCGTGGGCTGCGCCGGGCTGCTGCCCACCCTTGCCGCGATCCGCGCCGGTAAGGATCTGGCCCTGGCGAACAAGGAAACTCTGATCGCCGCCGGCCCGGTGGTGCTGCCGGAGCTGGAGGCCAGCGGCAGCCGCCTGCTGCCGGCGGATTCCGAGCACTCGGCGCTGTTTCAGTGCCTCCAGGGCACTCCCTGGGCCGATACCGCCCGCCTGTCCACCGGGGTGCCTACGCCGGGTCTGCGACGCATTCAGCTCACGGCCTCCGGGGGCGCTTTCCGCGACTGGGAAGCCGCCGACCTGGTGAAGGCCACGGTGGCCGATGCCACCAGCCATCCGAACTGGAGCATGGGCCGCAAGATCACGGTCGATTCGGCCACCCTGATGAACAAGGGGCTCGAGGTGATCGAAGCCCACTACCTGTTCGGCCTCGACTACGACCACATCGAGATCGTCATCCACCCGCAGTCGATCGTCCATTCGATGGTGGAACTGGCCGATTCCTCGGTGCTTGCCCAGCTGGGCTGGCCCGATATGAAACTGCCGATCCTCTACTGCCTCAGCTGGCCGGAGCGGATCGACACCGCCTGGCCCCGCCTCGACCTCACCCAGGTGGGTCAGCTCACCTTTCGCCAGCCCGACCGGGCGAAGTACCCCTGCATGGAGCTGGCCTATGCGGCCGGGCGGGCTGGTGGCACCATGCCCGCCGCCATGAATGCCGCCAATGAGGAGGCGGTTGCCCTGTTCCTGGAGGAACGCATCCACTTCCTCGACATTCCCCGGCTGATCGAGCAGGTGTGTGACCGCCACCGGGTCGATCTACGCCCCGCACCTAGCCTCGAAGACGTGCTTGCCATCGATGCCTGGGCCCGCAGGGCTGTGCGCGAAGCAGCTCTGGCTCCGGTGGGATCGGTTCCCGTTGGCCTGCTTCCCCGTTGAGCCCTGATGGCGATCGCCCACCACCTGCTGCTTTGCGCCACCCCCACCAAGGCCCTCTGCGGAGATCCGGCTGTGGGCGCGGCGAGTTGGGAGCGTCTGAAGACCCTGATCCGAACGCTGGGCCTTGAGGATCCTGGGCGTCCCGCCGGTGTGGTGTTGCGCACCAAAGCCGACTGCCTGCGGGTCTGTGAGGGTGGCCCGATCCTTCTGATCTGGCCTGAAGGCATCCTCTACGGCGGCGTCACACCCGAGCGGATCGAACGGATCGTGCATGACCACGTGATCGGGGGCTGTCCGGTGGAGGAATGGATCCTTCGTCGCACCCCCTTCCTGGCCTTCGGTGGCGAGGCGGCGCTGTCTGAACGGGAGACGCGATCGGCCCCTCCTGGCACCAAAAACGGCGTGTAAGCTCTGCCGGATGGTGCCGGTGGGCAGATCATGGCCCCGCCGGACCCAGGCGCCGGTCCCCGGCCTAAACCGGCTTTTCGAGGCCTTCTTCCTCCCACCATGGATCCTTCCTCCAGCCTGGCCTCCAACGACGCCTCCCGAAATCTGCCGTTCACAGGGGATGACGCCGAGGCGGCCATGGGCTTTGCCGGCCTGGAGAAGTCGCGCCAGGTGCTGGTCTTCCAGACGATCCAGGAGGCCATCAGCGCTGTGCCGCCGCGTCTGGAGGCCACCTTCCCCAGCGTGGTCGCCGCCTACACCACTCTCACCCAGGTGGTGGAATCCTCGAAGCAGGGTCAGCTCAGCGACGCCCATCTCGAGAAGCTGGAGAACGACATCGAGGCCGCCGGCGGCGTGATCGCCCCTGGCCTCTGGTCCCAGGGCGACCATTCCGTGGCAGCTTTCCGGGCAGCCACCTTCGGGGCACTCAAGAAAACCTTCACCCCCCAGGTGGTGGAGGCCGCCACCGCCGCGCTAAATGCCCGGCTCCAGGCCCTCAAGCTCAACGACCTGGGCCGGGTTTTCCAGGCCATCGCCGCTTTCTTCTCGCCTCTCGTTCCCACCGGCAGCAACACTCAGCGCCTACAGGCCTTCGGCGCTCTCGATGCCGAACGTCAGGTGCTGGTGTTCCGCACTCTCCAGGACGCCCTCTCCGCCATACCCCCCCGCTCCGATGCCACCTTCGCCAGCGTGGTGTCTGCCTTTCAGGCTGAGCAAGCGGTGCTGGAATCCGCTGCTGCCGGTCAGCTGGCCGATGAGCACCTGGCGGCCCTGGAGAGCCGGATCGAGGCGGCCGGCGGTCTGCTCTCCCCTTCCACCTATGCCCAGGGCAAACAGTCGGTGGCGGGCTTCCGGGCTTCCACCTTCAAGGCCCTGCAGCCCCTGCTGCCTCCCGACGTCTACGCCGCCTCGATCTCGGCCCTGAACGCACGGCTGCGCGACCTCAAGCCCCGCAGCCTCAACGATCTGTTCAAGTCGATCTCGCTCTTCTTCACTCCGCTGCTGGCCCAGGGCTGGAACAACCCCACGCTCCAGGCCTTCAAGGCTCTCGATCCGATCCGTCAGACCCTCGTCTTCCGCACGATCGAGGAGGCGATCACCCATCGCCCCGAACTCGAAACCACTATCTTCTCGGCGGCCGTGAAGGCGGTGCATGCCGAGCAGACCGTTGTGCAGGAAGCGGCTGCCGGCAACCTCACCAACGAAACCCTGAGGGTGATGCAGGACGCGATCGAGGAGGCCGGCGGCATCATCTCCCCCGGCATCCACGCCACCGGTGAAGGATCGATCGGCGAGTTCCGCACCCGCTTTTTCCAGACCCTCGAGCAGCAGCTCCCATCCGAGGTGTATCGCGCCGCGATCGGCGCCCTCAACGCCAAGCTGCGCAGCGTGCCGATCAGCAATCTCACCGACGTGATCGCCACCACCAACGGCTTCATGCAGCCGCTGATGCACTCGTTGCTGCTGGCGCCCCTGCCGGTGGCTGTGCAGTCAGGCGAACCGCAGCTGGAGGGAACCGCGGAGCCGATCCTGGAGGAGGCCGTTCTGGTGCCTCCCCTGGCCCAGGAGCATCCCGAGGGAGCCTTCCCCGATGAGACATCTCCAACGGCGGAAGAATCCCCCCCTGGCCTCCGTGTCGACGATGTCCAGTTCCTCTCCTCCTTCTCCGAGGAGCGTGCGGTGGGTGTGGCTATTCCGCCCGTTGCTGCTGCCGCCGGGACGGCGGTCGAGCCCGAGGTGCCAACCGCGGTGGCTGCCGATGAGGCCGTGGTCGAGCTGCTTGGGGAAGATGGCGCCGAGGTGGCAAAAAAAAACACCACGAATCTCCCTCTGACCTGATCCCGGCACCTGACATCGTCCGCCCTCCCATTGAGGAGCGGATCCACCGAGTGCTCGAGCGCAACGGCGTCCGGGTGGATACCTCCACCAGCGAAGCCCGCTCTTCGGAAGGCCGCCGGATGCCCATGCTCCGGCCTGTTGCTCTCCTGTTGCTGGCGGCTGGAGGTGCTGCAGCATCCATGGCTCTGCTGCGACCCATGGCTCAGCGTCCGCCGGAGCCTTCATCCACTCCTCCCGCACTCTCACCCGCTCCGGTGGCAAAACCAGCTCCGGACCGTCCGGCCAACTCACCCAGTCCAGCCGATCTCCCGGGCTCTCGGCCTGCCCGCTCTGTCCACTCTGTCTCTCCCGCGACGCCGACCGCCGGCGGTGATCAGCAACCCGCCGGCCGTGGCTGGGGCCACGGCAGCAGCTCCGCTCCCCCCACTCCTGCCAATCTGCCCACTCCAAGGCCGGCCTCCCCTGACGACGTGAAGGACCGCTCCTCCCGCCCAAGGTCCAGCCCCTCCCTCACGGCTCAGGCGGCATCGACGCCTACGGCGGACCCGTCAGAGCAGGAGCAGCCCGCCGTTTCTGCGGGGCAGGCCCATGAGAGCGACGGCTGGATCGAGCTGGAGGCTGAGACGGCTCCCTTCTCCTCAGCCTCACGGAGTGATCTCCCTGCTCAGGCCCCGTCATCACCGTGAGTCTCCGCTTCTCCCCTCCTGAGCAGCCGTACGCATCCCCTTCACCCTCAACCCCTCATGTCCAAGTCCCCCTGCTGGTCGAAGCTGCGGGAACGCAGCACCCTGCTCACCAACGAACAGTGCCTGCTCGATCTGGATGAGCGGCTGGCGGCTCTCGAAGCCCGTGACGGCGCCGCTGCCGCGCCTGCGGCTCTCCCTGCCGCTGTCGAGCAACCTGCACATCCCGCAGGTGAATCGCTCCTCGAGGCGGCTCCAGCCGGGCCGGACTTCGAGCAGCACGTGCCGATTGCTGTGGCCCAGCGACTGCCCGAACTCCATGAACTCGATGGCGAGGGCCGCTGTTGGGCGTTCCGCAGCGCTTCTCACGAGCCCCATGGCAAGGCCTGGATCCTGGGCACTCCCGTCAGTCTCCAGCTCACCCGTCCGTGGTGCAGCTTCAGCCACTGGTTGCCCTACTGGGCTCTGCCGATCGTGGAGGAACCCGCCGCACCATCTGGCGCCTGACCTTCAGCGGCCGGGCACTGACTCCGGAGCCAGCGCACCGCCAGGCGATCGCTCCAGCAACCTGCTTCGTCGTGAAAGCCGTTGTGGCCGCCTCCCGGCGTGAGCACCACGCTCACTCGTTTGCTCAGCGATCCGTCCAAGCGGGCCTGGAGGGCAAGGTGGCTGTCCACCGGCACCCAGGGATCGTCGCTGGCGTGGACCAGCAAGGTGGGTAGTTCGATCCCGCCCTGCTGCAGCCAGCGCAAGGGCGAGGCCCCGGAGTAGTAGGCATCCACCGAATCCCATCCCCATCGGGGGGCAGTCAGAGCCGCATCGAACAACCGCAGGGTGAGGGGGCCACCGTCCGACGAGGACAGCCTCCTCCTTTCCTCGGGACTCACCCCATGGGGATCGGCCTCGGCCTGGCGCAACAGGCGCCGCACCATCCACCGCTGGTAGAGGGCATTGCGTGGTCGATCGATCCGGCGGGAGGCCTCCGCGAGATCCAGGGGGCTGCTCAGACAGATCAGGGCCTTGAAAGGAGACGGATCCTGCGGCCGGCCGTGGGTCAGGTTGAGCAGGATCGCCCCCCCCAGGGAGATGCCCACGCCCAGCATGGGAAGGGGGTGATCCGACGTTGTGAGGCTGCGGGCCAAGAGCCGGCAGGTCTGGATGACCGGCAGCAGGTCCTGATCACAACGGGCGGCATAGGTGCCGCGTGCCAGAGTGCGTCCTGCACCAGCACCCCGCAGGTTGAGCCGCAAGACGGCGAAGCCGGCCTGGCAGAGCTGCAGCCCGAGACGGCGCGGCCCGACGCCTTCGCTGTCGCCGCCCAGCCCCGGCAACACCAGAATGAGCCCGAGGGGAGGGCTGTGGCGATCGAGGGGACGATCCAGCAGGGCGAGCAGCCGATCCCCTGCTCCGATGTCCACAAGCAGAGGCTCGGAATCGAGGCGAGGGAACCTCTGCGGCCGCACCGTGTCCCGCAGGGTCTGAAGATCCGCCCCCCACCAAGGGGCCCTGGGGCGAAAGGGTGGCAGCCCCAGACTCTGCGGCAGGTCCAACAGGGGTGGAACCGGGACCGACCCGGTGGATCGCAGGGACCCACTTTCGCCTGATCAGCCCCTGGAAGGAAAGCAGGCCCGATGGATCAGGCCGCCGCCTTGGCCCGTCCCACCCCCAGCGCCCGCAGTTCGCTGATCAGACCGTTGATCACCGCTTTGGCGTCGCCGAACACCATCGCCGTCTGGGGCAGTTCGAACAGGGCGTTGGCGATGCCGGCATAGCCGGCCCCGAGGCTGCGCTTGACCACGAACACCTGGCGCGCCTGATCCACCTCCAGCACGGGCATGCCGTACAGGGGGCTCGAAGGATCGGATTTGGCCTGGGGATTCACCACGTCGTTGGCCCCCAGCACGATCACCACATCGGTGCGGGGAAACTCCGGGTTGATGGTGTCCATCTCGAGCAGCTGCTCGTAGGGGACGTCGGCTTCGGCCAGCAGCACGTTCATGTGCCCGGGCATGCGGCCGGCCACCGGGTGAATGGCATAGCTCACCTCCACCCCGTGGGCCTCCAGCAGCTTGGAGAGCTCGCGCAGCGCATGCTGGGCCTGGGCCACCGCCAGGCCGTAGCCCGGCACGAACACCACCCGCTCGGCCTGCTCCAGGGCCATGGCGCATTCCTCTGGGCTGCAGGAGGTGATGCGGCTGTAGCCGGCCTCGTCGCCGCCGCCGCCCACGTGGGCAGCGCCACCGAGGGCGCCACCGAAGAGCACCGACACCAGCGAGCGGTTCATCGCCGTGCACATCACCTGGGTGAGGATCAGGCCCGCGGCGCCCACCATGGCGCCAGCCACGATCAGCAGGCGGCTGCCCACCACGAAGCCTGCCGCCGCCGCCGCCACCCCCGAATAGGAGTTCAGCAGCGAGATCACCACGGGCATGTCGGCCCCGCCGATCGGCAGGGTGACGCCGATCCCCAGCAGGGTGGCGGCGATGCCCAGCAGCCAGAGGGGCAGACCGCCCGGATCCGCCGGCAGCAGCAGCGCACCCGCCAGGCACAGCAGCGCCAGCACCAGGTTCACGCCGTGACGCAACTGGCTCTGCGTCCAGGCCGGCGTATCCAGCCATCCCTGCAGCTTCGCCATCGCCACCAGCGATCCGCTGAAGGTGATGGCGCCCACGAACACCGAGACGGCGATCGAGATGCGGTCGACCAGACCGGTGGCATCGGCATCGAACAGGGCCACGCCAAAGGCCACCAGCAGGGAGGCCATGCCGCCGCAGCCGTTGAACAGGGCCACCACCTCGGGCATGGCGGTCATCGGCACCCGGCGGGCGGTGACCATCCCCGCCACCGTGCCGAGGCCGGTGCCGGCGGCGATCCAGGCCCAGGCCACAGGATCCGGTTGCAGCTGCAGCAGCAGACCCACCACCGCCAGCAGCATCGCCGCCGCCGCCAGGGCATTGGCGGAGCGGGCGGAACTCACCTTGGCCAGGCCTTTAAGGCCCAGGGCGAGCAGCAGCACCGCTCCCAGATCGATGGCCTCGCTTACAAGAGGCCCGTGCAGAAGATCCATGGGGGAGGTCATGTCAGCGTTCCCCGCGACGGCGGAACATGGCGAGCATGCGATCGGTGACGACGAAGCCACCGACCACGTTGTAGAGGGCAAAGGCCAGCGACACGGCGGCGATCGCCAGCAGGGCCGGATGGCCCTGGGCACGGCCGATCAGCGTCAGCGAGGCCAGGATCGTGATGCCGCTGATGGCGTTGGCGCCGGACATCAACGGGGTGTGGAGCGTGGGCGGCACCTTGCCGATCAGCTCCAGCCCCAGGAGGCTGCCGAGCAGCAGCACCCAGAGCGACGAGGACAGACTGTTCATCCGGCGGCAGCGACGGGTTCGGGAAGGGAAGGAAAGAGGATGTCCTCACGACGGCAGACCCCGTCGTGGGTGATCAGGCAGTCGTCGAGGATCGGATCGGCAGGATCCAGCCGGAGGCCACCTTCATCGAGCAGGTGCTCGATCAGGCAGGCCATGTTCCGGGCGTAGAGCGCGCTGGCATGGTTGGGCACGCTGCTGGGCAGGGCATCGGCGCCGATCAGCTGCACGCCCCTCCGGATCACCGTGCGGCCTGCGACGGTGCCGAAGCAGTTGCCCCCCTGGGCCACGGCCAGATCCACTACCACCGAGCCGGGGCGCATGCCGTCGAGCATGGCCTCATCGATCAGACGCGGTGCCGGCCTGCCTGGAACCAGGGCGGTGCAGATCACCATGTCGGCGAGGGCGAGCTGCTCGGCCAGCTGCTGGCGCTGCGCCGCGAGGAACGACTCGGAGGCCTCCTTGGCGTAGCCACCGGCCTCGGCAGGGCGCTCCTCCTGGGCGGGCGGATCGATGAAGCGCCCCCCCAGCGATTCCACCTGTTCCTTCACGGCAGGCCGCACGTCGGAGACGTAGACCACGCCGCCCAGACGGCGGGCCGTGGCCAGGGCCTGCAGACCTGCCACGCCCGCCCCCAGGATCAGCACCCGGGCTGGCTGGATGGTGCCGGCGGCCGTCATCAGCATCGGCACGTAGCGATCCAGCGCCGCGGCCGCCAGCAGCACCGCCTTGTAGCCGGCGATGTTGGCCTGAGAGGAAAGAACGTCCATGCTCTGGGCCCGGCTGATGCGCGGGAGCAGCTCCAGGGCGATGGCCGAGGCCCGACGGTCCACCAGAGCCTCCGCCAAGGAGGATGCTCCGTGGGGAGCCAGCAGACCCACCAGCAGCGAACCGGGTCTGAGGCGCGCGAGGGTTTCCGGGGCTGGGGGACGGACGCAGAGAACGCCGTCCACCTCCCCCCATGCTTCGTGATCGGCCTCCATCAGTTCGGCACCCTCTGCGGCGAAGGCTTCGTCGGCGAAGCCGGCGGCCTCGCCGGCACCGCGCTCGACCAGAAGGCTCACCCCTTTTCCGGTGAGTCGGCGGACTGTTTCCGGGGTGGCAGCCACCCGGCATTCGCCTTCATTCCCCTCCTTGGGGACCAGCAATCGGATCACGCGCAGCGGGCTCCATGACTCTCTCCATTAGGAAGAGGTGGGGCCCGGGCGGCAACGTTCCGAACGGGAATGTGCGGAGGTGCCCACGGGAGGCGATCAGAACAGCGGAAGCAGCTCCTGCTCGAGGCAGAGGGCCTGGCGCAGGGAGCCGAGGTGGCGCAGAAGGCGCAGCCGCAGGATCATCGGATCGATGTCGCATTCCTGCTGCCAGCAGCGCTCCAGATGGCGCTGCTGTTCGGAGAGTGGATCACGGGGCGTGGCCATGGCGGCAGCCGCGGAGGAGGAGGCGATGGCCGGAAGATAGGGACGCTGCCAGGGTGACGAATAAGCAGAAATACCCAAATTTGCCCTCCCTTGCTCGCCCCGCTCGATCGTTTTGATGTCCCCGCCTTCCTTTGATCTGACCCTGCAGAAAGGGAACCGACGGGCCGCGGCTCAGGCGCCGGGATCCCAGTCCCGGTTCTGCGGCGATCCCGGCCTGCAGCCAAGGGAGTGGCAGGGCCGGCTCATCCGGTTGCTGAGGGCCCGTTTGCTCAGCCCCCTCCCCGCAGGCCATGACGTTCTGGTCCATGCCGGACCGGGTGCCGGCAAGACCCTCGGTGCCCTGTTGGGGTTTGCCCGCCTGCGGCGGGAGGGGCGTCTGGGGCGGTTCGTGGTGTTCTGCCACCGCAGCTCGATCGCCCGTCAATGGCTGGATTCGGCCCCACGTGTAGGACTGGATCTGCGCGAATGGGATCGGCGCTCCGAGGGGGAGGCGACAGTGGAGGCCGACGGCCTGTTGCTCAGCTACCAAGCCGCCCGCCGTCACAGCGTGCTGCTGGAGCAGACCCTGCCGAGCTGGCTGGCGGGTCAATCCTGGCTGGCCATCGCCGACGAGGTGCACCATCTGGGGATCGACCCGGAGGAACCTGAGGCCTCCGCCTGGGGCCATGCGTTCACGACCCTCACCCGCTCGGCCCGGCTGAGGCTCGGCCTCTCCGGCACTCCTTTCCGGGCCGACAACCTCGCCTTCTGTGCCGCACGGAGGGTACAGGTAGAGGAAGGCGGCGTGGTGGGTGAGCGGATCGTTCCCGACCTCTGCGTCGAGCCCCTTCGCCTGATTCGGGCGGGGGATGTGCGCCCCCTGGAGTTCCGCTTTCAGGACGGCTCGGTGGAGCACGGGCGGGAGCGGCAGGAAGGCACGCGCGAGGTTTCCCCGCTGTCCGCTGAGGCGCGGGAGAGCTGGCGCGCCCGCAATCTGCGGCGGGCGATCCGCCTCGGTGACGGAAGTGGCATCGCCCTGCGGCTGCTGGTTCAGGCCCGCCGTCGGCTTGAGAAGGTACGGCGGGAGCATCCCGGGGCCGGTGGCCTGGTGATCGCCCGCGACATCGCCCATGCACGACGCCTCGGCCTCCTGCTGCAGGAGGAGGGCGACCGTATCCATCTGGTCCACTCCCAGGACCCCACCGCCGCGTCACGACTGGCTGCCTTCCGGGAGGGTGAGGCCGACTGGCTGGTGAGCGTGGACATGTGCGCCGAGGGATTCGACGCTCCGCGCCTGCGGGTGGTTGTCTACCTCACCACGGTGGTCACCCGCAGCCGCTTCCTGCAGGCGATCACCCGTGCTGTGCGGATGGATGGCGAGCGATCGGCCTGTGAGCCGATTCCCCGTTTGCCCTCCTATGTCTACGCACCGGCGGATCCGCTGCTGATCGGCTACGCCCGCAGCTGGTCGCTGAGCGAGCCTTACCGACTGCGCTCACCAGCCATGGCGGGCCAGGCGGCAGTCGGCCAGGGTGGAAGCTCCGATGGGCCAGCCCCCCTGGTGGCTCTTGCGGACGATGCTGGGGCCGTGATCGCCATGAAAGGTCCGGAACTGCCTCCCTTCCTGAAACGAAGCGCCTGATCAGGCTCTCTCTGTTCCGTTGCTGGCCCGCTGTGGGCAGATGCAGCAACAGGGTGCATCATGGAGTTTGCGACGTTGTGTCAACCGACACCTTCGGTGGGGCGAACAGCCGGCAGCGTGGGCCCCATCCGGACGCTCGCGCGGACACGCCCATGGCCAGCCACGCAGAACAGCCTCTCGATCGCGACCCCTGGGAAGGCAGCGGGATTGATCCCGCCGTCCACCGTCGCCTGACCGTTGCGGTGTGCTGGGCACTGGCCAGGCGGGCTGCTCTCGACAGCCGCGAGCTCTACGAAGACAGCTTTGCCCTCAGTGAGGAGTTCCGCGAGTGGCTCCTCTGCCTGGAAGACCACCCGGACATCCTGCGGGAGAATGTCCTGATGGTGCCGCGGGATCTTCAGCGGAAAACGAGGCCGGAAACCGACGGACTCCTGGAAATCTAAAGAGGATCTCAAGTCCATCTGCTTCGCCCGTCCCGCCGGTCGATCTTCTAGGCTCTACCCATAGTCATTCCGCTTAAGCCATGGCTCTGGACCAGGTCGAGACCGCCGCTTCCTCCGCTGGAGTTGAGAATCTGGTCATCGTCGGTTCCGGGCCCGCGGGCTATACCGCAGCCATCTACGCGGCCCGTGCCAATCTTGCTCCGCTGCTGATCACCGGCTTCCAGGATGGCGGCATTCCGGGGGGTCAGCTCATGACCACCACCCACGTGGAGAACTTCCCGGGATTCCCCGACGGCATTCTTGGCCCTGATCTGATGGACCGCTGCCGGGCCCAGGCCCTGCGATGGGGAACCCGTCTGGTGGAGGCCGATGCCGAATCCATTGATCTCTCCCAGCGGCCGTTCCGCATTCAGGCCGAGGGACGCACGATCCAGGCCCACGCCGTGATCCTTGCCACTGGAGCCAGCGCCAACCGCCTCGGCCTGGCCCAGGAAGAGCGGTTCTGGAGTCACGGCATCAGTGCCTGTGCCATCTGCGACGGCGCTACCCCCCAGTTCCGTGACGCGCCGGTGGCGGTGGTGGGTGGTGGTGATTCCGCCTGTGAGGAGGCTGTGTACCTCACCAAGTACGGCAGCCATGTGCACTTGATCGTTCGTGGCGACAAGCTGCGCGCCAGCGCCGCCATGGCCGACCGGGTGCTGGCGAATCCGGCGATCACCGTGCACTGGAACCGCCAGGTTGCCGACGCCATCGGAGGGGGCGAATGGCTGGAGGGGATCATTCTGAGGGACAGCCTGACAGGCGGAACCGAAGAACTGGCGGTCAAGGGCCTTTTTTACGCGATCGGCCACACCCCCAACACCCGCCTGGTTCGTGGCCAGCTCAATCTCGATGAGCGGGGTTACCTCCGGACCCTTCCCGGCCGTCCCGAGACCTCTGTGGAGGGTGTCTATGCGGCTGGTGACGTGGCCGATGCTGAGTGGCGTCAGGGCATCACCGCTGCCGGCAGCGGCTGTCAGGCGGCACTGGCGGCTGAACGCTGGCTCAGCCACCACGGCTTGGCTGTCACCACATCACGCGAGGAGGTGGAACCCAAGGAAGTGGGAGAACCGAAGCGCACTGCCGAGAGCACCGAAGCGAACTACGACCCGGACGCTCTGTGGCAGAAAGGCAGCTATGCCCTGCGGAAGCTCTACCACGACAGCACCAAGCCCCTGCTGGTGGTTTACACCTCGCCCACCTGCGGCCCTTGCCATGTGCTCAAGCCCCAGCTCAAGCGGGTGCTTGAAGATCTGGGAGGTCGGGCCCAGGGGGTGGAGATCGATATCGAGGCCGATCAGGAGATCGCCGTACAGGCCGGTGTCAGCGGCACCCCTACCGTGCAGCTGTTCTTCGACAAGGAGTTGAAGCAGCAGTGGCGCGGAGTGAAGCAGCGCAGTGAGTTCCGTGAGGCGATCGAAGCCCTGATCGGCATCCACGCCTGAGGTAGGTCCAGGCGGATGAGCTCCGGTGGTTCAGCCCGCCGGAGTGTTTGCTGGAAAGTCAGCGGCGGCGGGGGCCGCCGGGTCGATTGCCGCCGGGCCTCGGTCCCGTGGCGCCAGCGTTGCGCTCCCGGTAGGTGATGCGGCCGCGGGAAAGGTCGTAGGGGCTGATCTCCACCAGCACCTTGTCGCCTGCCAGAAGCTTGATGCGGAACTTGGTGAGTTTGCCCGCGGCCCGGCACAGGCACTGGTGACCGGCCGGCTGCTCGAGGGTGACGAGATAGAACCCGTTCCCCTGCTCCTTCTCGATCACTCCGGACGTTTCGATCATGCGGGCGGCGTTTCGCTGGGCAGGAACAGACTTTGATCTTAGGCTGCGGCCGACGCCCTCTTCGCAGGCTCGGCGCGATAGGGTCCTGAGCATCTCCAACCCAACCGATGATCCTGCCTCCCCTGTCGATGGATCTCGGGCTGCTGCTGATCTCGATCGGTGTGGTCAATCTCTGGCGCGCCCGCGCGGAAAGCTGAACGCCTCGGGGGACAGGGATCTGACCAGCCTGCTGTTCCACAAGCCCTTCGGCGTCCTCAGCCAGTTCACGCCGGAACCCGGTAGTCGCTGGCGCCCTCTCGCCGAATTCATCGACGTTCCCGGGGTGTACGCCGCCGGCCGTCTGGACGCTGACAGCGAAGGTCTGCTGCTACTCACTGATGACGGGCGCCTGCAGCACAGGCTCACCGATCCCCGCTGGGGCCACTGGCGCCGGTATCTGGTGCAGGTGGAGGGCACACCGAAGCCGGAGGCCCTGGCTCTGCTGGCCGAGGGGGTGGTGATCCAGGGGCAGTCGACTCTGCCGGCCCGAGCCCGCTCGATTCCCGATCCGGGGCTGCCGGAAAGGGATCCGCCGATCCGCCATCGCCTTTCCGTGCCCACCGCATGGCTGGAACTGGATCTGCGCGAGGGGCGCAATCGTCAGGTGCGACGCATGACCGCCGCTGTGGGGCTGCCCACCCTGCGGCTGGTACGGGTGGGGATTGATCCGATGGACGGTGGCCCTCCCCTCACGCTGGACGGACTGGCAGCGGGCCAATGGAGGAATCTGACCGCAAACGAATGGCGTCGCATCAGCCGAGGGCGTCCCTGAGTTCGCGCACAGTCTGCAGTTGGCCGTAGTAGTAGTTCGCTCTGGCGCGGCGATCAGCGTCCTCCAGGGTGTCGAGGGCATCGAACCCCAGGCTCAGCCAGAACTCATGCCCGCAGGCCCGGCTGATCTCGGCCGTGGCTTCCTCCTCGAGGTTGGCCAGCCTGCGCTGGAGGTTCTTGATCTGGGCGATGGCCATGGCGAGGAACTGAGCAGCCGAACAGGGCGATAGTACAAAGATGCCAGTCTGTGCGGTGCCTGGTGCCGGGCCTCAGAAAGGCAGCTTCTTCTTGGCATCCTTGTCGAGATCGGCCTCCATCTCGCGCAGTCGCCGCAGGATCGTGTCGTAGTACTCCCTGAGGTAATCCTCAAGTTTTGTCGTGGCCTCCGGATCCAGTCCGAAGGCCTCGTAGCTCTGCTCCATCGGTGCATCGAAGGCGCGGCCGGCGGTCACCACCTCGGCGAAGGCAAGCCGTTCCGACACGTTCAGGCTCGAGGCGAAGAAGCCGGTAAGCGCCTGCATCCAGCGCAGGAGCACCGGTGGAACGCGGAACAGGCGGGCTTCCTTGCCGCAGTTGCGCTCGCACAGCTGCGTGATTTCCCCTGTGGTCCATGCCTTCGGGCCCACCACCGGAAACGCCTGACGGATCGTCTGCGGACGCTCCAGCGCCGCCACGGCAAAGCGGGCAATGTCCTGCGTGTTCATATAGGCAATCGGCGTGGGAGTACCGCTGACCCAAACGGTCTGGCCCTCGAGCACAGGGATGGCGAACTGGCTGATCAGACCCTGCATGAAGCCAACGCAGCGCAGGGTGGTGAAGGCAAGGTCCGAGGCTTCGAGCCACTGCTCCGTGCAGGCCTTGATGTCCATCAGCGGCACGTTGCGATGGCGTTCGGCCTCCAGCAGCGAGACGAACACCAGCCGCTTCACGCCTGCGCGGCCCATGGCCGCGAACAGGTTCTGCTTGCCGGACCAGTCGACGTCGTAGGCCGAGCCGCCATCGCTGGCCCTGGCCGTGGCGGCGTCGATCACCGCGTCCTGACCCTCAAGCGCGTAATCGAGGCTGGCGGGCTCCAAGAGATCGCCCCGGGTGAGCTCGCAGCCCCATTCCTGCAGGAAGGCCGCCCGGCGGGGAGAGCGCACCATGCAGCGCACGCCGTGACCGGCATCCAGGGCCCGACGCGCGATCTGGCGGCCGAGGGTTCCCGTCGCACCGACGACCAATACCTTCATGTGGGCTTGCTGACGGAAGGGGCGAGCCTAAGGGTGCACCTGACGCAGACGCGACAGGCCTTGGACTCAGCGGTCGAGCAGCTTCAGCAGAATCGCGCCACCAGCCAGACCCACGGGAATCAGCACCCAGAACAGGGCAGCGGTGCCAAAGATTTCAGAGGCCATGAACCCGCGGAGCGAACGCGTACCTGTTTAGCAGGCCTGGCGGCCTGCAACGGTGAGGATCAGGGGCCAGGGGGCGTCGCTGCGGAGGGTGGCCGGCATCACGGCGCCGGCGCTGGCGCGGTGGCCCTCCCGCTCCAGCCCTTGAATCAGATCCGCCAGCGGTGGCGGCCCCTGGCCCAGCATCCGGGCGATCGTGGCCAGGGGCCAGCAGCGGGGCTCGGCCCCGTCATCGGTGGCCAGCCGGTTGAGCAGCCGCCGGGCCGCGGCAGAGGCGGTGTCGGGTTGATCGTCGGCCAGCCGTTGCAGACGCCCCAGGGTGTCTGGATCCTGCAGGGGGCCGATCCACAGCGGGCCGCTCACCGCCAGAGGATGAGTGGAGCCCGGAGGGCAGGCGCAGGCCTGCCACTGCCGTAGCCGCAGCAAGGACTGCACCTGCTGGTCGCCGCAGCCATGACAGTGCGCAAGCAGCCCCAGCCTTTCGAGCTCCCCGGCGGCAGGCCTGCGCCGAAGTCGCACCACGGTGCGGAAGGTGCGGCCCTCGCTGTGTGCCAACACCGGCACCATCCCTCGGCCCAGGGCCCAGGCGCAGCGGGCCGTCGCCCCCAACTGCAGGCGCAGCGCCAGCTCCCAGCTCACCGGATGGGCCCGTGCGGCCGCCCCCAGGCTGCGCACGGCAGCCGGACGGTCGTGCCCGGTGGCAGAGCGGCCGTCGGTACTGGCCAGCACCAGCAGCCCACCAAAGGCCACCGCCTCCAGCGCGAGAGGCAGCAGGGCGCTGGGGCAACCGAAGGCATCCAGGTCCACCAGGGCGAAGCGCTGCTCCCGCTCCAGACATCCCGCCAGCAGCCGCTGGGCCGTGAGAGCCGTGGTGCGCACGGCGCTTGCATCGGGCAGGGCCGCCAGGTTGGCCTTCAGCAGCGGCAGCCGGTCCGGATCGGCGTCGTTGGCCCAGATCGCCGTGGCTCCCGCCTCCAGGCCGTAGCGCAGGGCGCGGATGCCGCAGCCGGCCATCGCATCGAGCACCGTGAGGGGGCCCCGGCACTGGAGATCGCTGGCCAGCAGCACCGCCAGATCCCTCGACGGACGGGAATCCGGCCTGAAGAAGCCCTCCCCGGTCCGCAGGCGGGCCGCCCCTTCGCAATAGTGAATGTCTTCTTTCGTCGTCAGGTCCGCTGGTGTTGAGTGCCGCTCCCCAGCCTGCCGAACCCTCAACGGATGTGGACTGGGGGCGGCACGACACCTGGCTCTGGAACGGCTATCGGTGCCACTGGCGCAGGCTCGGGGATCCGCTCCATCCGCCGCTGGTGCTGCTCCATGGCTTCGGGGCGGGCAGCGGTCACTGGCGCCGCAATGCCGCTGCCCTGGCGGGAGCCGGCTGGTGCGTGTATGGCCTCGACCTGATGGGGTTCGGAGCCTCCGCTCAGCCGGCTCTGCGTCTTGATAATCGCCTCTGGGCCCGCCAGTTGCAGGCGTTCCTGGAGTTAGTGGTGCTGGAGCCGGCGGTGGTGGTGGGCCATTCCCTCGGCGGTCTGGTGGCCCTTACAGCCAGCGTCTTCCATCCCGCCTGGATCCGGGGGGCTGTTGCTGCGCCCCTGCCCGATCCCACCTTGGTGATGGCAGGCCATGGCGGCCTGCGGGCGCCGCGGCGACGCCCCTGGCGTCGCCGTCTTCAGCGCCTGTCGGTGCGGCTGCTCTGCCGGCTGCTGCCACTGGAGCTGATCGTGCCCCTGCTGGCCCATTCGCCCCTGTTGGATCTGGGCATCCAGGCCGCTTACCGGGAGCCGGTGATCGGCGATCGCGACCTCCACCGCGTAATCGCCCGTCCGGCCCGTCGTCCCGGGGCGGTGCGTGCCCTGCGGGCGATGAGCATCGCCATGGCACTGCGGCCCCATCACGCCACGGCGCCCGCACTGCTCAGGCGACTGGAGCGGCCGCTGCTGCTTCTCTGGGGACAACAGGACCGGTTGGTGCCACCGGAGGTGGGGGAGCAGTGTCAGCGACTACGCCCGGATCTGACCTTGCACCGGATTGACGGCGCAGGCCACTGTCCTCACGACGAGACCCCGGAGGCCTTCCATGCGTTGCTTCTGGACTGGTTAGCCGCCGTGGATCTCCACAATTCCGCGCTGCGCGATAGCTTGGCGGGCTGAGAGCGCCGCCGCCCCATGAAGCACACCCTCTCGGTGCTGGTCGAGGACGAATCCGGTGCCCTGAGCCGCATTTCCGGGTTGTTCGCCCGCCGGGGCTTCAACATCGAGAGCCTGGCGGTGGGCCCGGCGGAGAACCGCGGCGTCTCCCGGCTCACGATGGTGGTGGAAGGTGACGACCGCACGCTCGAGCAGATGAGCAAGCAGCTCGACAAGCTCGTCAACGTGCTGGGGGTCATCGACCTGTCCACCATCCCCGCTGTGGAGCGGGAGCTGATGCTGTTGAAGGTGGCCGCCCCCGCTGAAACCCGCAGCGCCATCTTCGAGCTGGTGCAGGTGTTCCGGGCCAAGGTGGTGGATGTGGCCGACGACGCCCTGACCCTTGAGGTGGTGGGAGACCCCGGCAAGCTGGTGGCCCTGGAGCGGCTGATGGAGAACTACGGGATCCTGGAGATCGCACGCACCGGAAAGGTGGCCCTGGAGCGTGCTTCGGGTGTGAACACCGAGCTGCTCAAGGCCACCGCCTCCGATAAGCGGGTTCCGGCCTGACTCAGGGTTTCCCCTTCACCAACGTCCCCCCTTCAATCACCCGGGCCTTCACCAGCCGGTCTCCCTGCCGGATCTCATCGATTACCTCCATCCCGCGGGTGACACGACCGAACACTGCATAGCGGCCATCCAGTTCAGGCAGAGCTTCCAAAGCCACGTAGAACTGGGCGCTGGCGGAATTCGGGTCGTCGGAGCGGGCCATGGCCACGGCGCCCCGTTCATGGCTCAGGGCCAGTTGGCGGGTGGCAACAGGCGTGCTGAGCGGCTCGCCGTACTGCGGCTGGGCCTCTCCCTTGCGCTTGATCTCCAGGGGGATCAGCCGAACCTCACCGGTGGAGGGATCGATGAAACTGCCAGTGCCGTACTGACCCACCGGGGTCTTCGGATCCGCGCTGGCGGGATCGCCGCCCTGGACCACGAAAGGTACGGGCTCCCGTACCACCCGGTGGAAAACCGTGCCGTTGTAGACACCACGTCGAACGAGATCAACAAAGTTCCCGGCTGTAAGCGGCGCTTCGTTGCCATCCAGTCGGATCTGAACCGGGCCACGGCTGGTGTCCAATTCCACAAGGGCGGTTCCGCTGAGGCAGGGGGTGCTGGCGGTGGCGCAACCGAGCGGTTTTCGGCCCTGATCGGAAGCGCAGGCTCCCAGGCTCAAGGGGGCGATCAGCAGGAGGATCGCCAGGAGGAACCGGAGTGCGGGGCGCGAGGGGTTGCGGAAGCACCTCATCACAGACCCTCGAGGGGAACACCGAGGAATCGGGCCAGGCGGGCTCCGGCCAGTTCCAGATCAGCCAGGGGAAGGGGTTCCCCCACACGGGTCAGTGGCAGATCCCTTCGTCCCTGAACGCGCAGAGCGAGGCGGCGCACCGGGCTCAGGCCATCGCGGACCTCCACCTTCACCGCCTGGATCTCCCTGAGAGGGATGTCCACATCGATGCGGCGGCGGAAGCCGCGACGACTGATCCTGGCCTGACCACTGCCGCGGTCGAAGCGGTTGCTGCCGGATCCCACGTCGATGGTGATCACGGTCCACAGGTACGTGGCGAGCAGGACGGCAGCGGTTCCGTACAAGCCCATCACCAGCCCCTGCGGCACCCAGGTGAGCTCGGCGGCATGGCCCACCGGCAGGAGGTTGATGCCGAGTCGGCTGGAGGCGCTGGTGAGAAGGAAGCCGACACCGCCGAGGCTCACGGCGGAGGCGACCAGCACATTCGAGAGGCGTCTGGAGCCGAGAACGGGTTGTTCAAGGACCAGGGCATCGCCACTGGAGTCGGCGGCGGAAGGATCGCGGGTGGGGGCTCCGCTGGTGGCCATGGAGGGGCGCCTGGGGCAGGGGAAAGCCATCCTGCCCCGGAACCGGGCCGCCCGGATGAACTCCCTAGGAAGAAATACCCGGATGCTCCGGTCCCACCGGGATTTCAGCCCGTGTCGCCGCACGCGTGCCCCCAGGGAACGTTGTTACCATCGCCCGGTATCCCACAGCCCCGCGGGTTCCCGAACCCGCTCACACTCCGTTCTCTCATGACGATCGCTGTAGGACGCGCGCCGGCGGCCCGGGGATGGTTCGACGTCCTCGACGACTGGCTCAAGCGCGACCGCTTCGTTTTCGTGGGGTGGTCCGGTCTGCTGCTGTTCCCCACCGCCTATCTGGCGCTGGGGGGCTGGCTGACCGGCACCACCTTCGCCACCTCCTGGTACACCCACGGCATTGCCAGCTCCTACCTGGAGGGCTGCAACTTCCTCACCGCAGCGGTGAGCACCCCGGCTGATGCCATGGGCCACTCCC
>QLAH01000034.1_pt1 | contig 179751 bp, 151 predicted proteins | sample 4693081 | NCBI WGS metagenome assembly QLAH01 (sample SAMN09425401, study PRJNA476045) | Lake water metagenome, whole genome shotgun sequencing project.
TCTGATGATCAATTAAATTGGTGGAATGCTATTGAAAACAGCACACCAAGAAATGAAATCATTACTTATTTGAATAATAATAAAATTGAAGGCACGAATTTAGTTATTCCTGAGGCATTGGCGTTTGTTAAGGGGTTGATTGATTCTATTACAGAATATATTAATTTATTTGGTGATACAATAGACAATAGAGAGTTTATTGATGAGGTAGCACACGATATTCTTAATCCAGAAGATGATGTAAATGAAGAAGAGGAATTGGTTACTCCTCCTGATTGCGAAAGTTTTAACTTTGTTAATACTTCGTCAAATTGGCAAGAAGCAGCTTTAATAAATGTAGATTTTCAAGTAACCGTTTTATCGCCTGCTGGTGCGTATGTAAACCATTATGTTAATTTCCCACAACCAATACTGTTTGGAGTGCCTAGAAATCTAGCAGTTGGAGGAACAACAATTACAAGCGGTATGGCAGGCTACTTATCTGCACAAGCTTTAAGAATATCAATGAATGAAACAGTTAAAAAATTTGGGAATAAACCAGTTTCATATATGATAATAAATTTGTATTTTGAGCAACGATTAAGACATAATTATCCGATTGTTACAAGTGGTGGAAGGGTAAATATTCATCCAACAACAATAAATGTGGTTCCAACTCAATATCAAACAAATCTTTTTGGGATTGGAAACTGTAATTAAAATTAAAAATGATTAAAGAAATTTACCGTAACATTGGATATTTATACTTTCCAAAGGACATAGATTCAATTACTCAAAAGAATGAATACGTTCAAACGTCTGAGTATAAAAGATTATTAGAGTTGACACTTTATTTTTTAAATAATAATAACTTAGATGAAGTCTTAAAGATGACTAGAGAAATTCTAGACTTTGATTTTAAAGATATTTCTATGTTAAATTGGCAAGATCGTTGTTTTACATTAGAATATGCTGAATTGGAAGAAAACAAGTTGTATAGAACAATCGTTTATATGAGTATAATTAATCCTGTTTATTATGTACAAGTTTTTGAAAACGAAATAAATCTTGAAACAAAAATGTGGAAAACATCACCTGTCAAAGTTAAATTGTTAGAAAATGAAAAATGTAAAGACAATGTTTTTAAAGTCTCTCAACTACTTGAAAGTAAATTTTTTTACACCAAGTTTCCAAGTCATCTGATTAACGAAAAGATAGATGATTTGACTTTTCAAGATATAAGGAAAGGGGATTTTACCTTTTTTAATTTATTTTTTAAAAATGAAAACATATGAAAAAATTAATTCTTTTATTTTTTATTACCTGCTTACTATCAGCGTATTTATTTTTTAACGAAGATTTGTTTTTCACTCTAAATTTATATGATACATATTATTTGATAAGTTATTTTTATGTAGCAATATTGTTTTTGTTGATAATTTCAACAGTTATAATTGTAAAAAAATTAAAACATTAATTGAAAGTTTATTTCTAATGATTCAAGCATATATATCAAACTAATCCTGAGGTTTTTGCTTCAGGATTTTTAAAAGATGGATATATTATATCAAGCCAAAACAAGCTGTCATTAATAGCCCCAATGTACATTTGAATAATCTAAACTTTTAGAAAATGAATTTTTATAGAATAAATTTTACTTTAAGTACAAAAGTAAGAGGCAACAGTGATTATGTTAAAAAATATTGTTTAAAGATTCCCAATGATAAAATGTATTGGGAAGAACCTATGTTTATCGGAAGTGTTAGAAATGAAAAAATTGATTTTCAACCTTATCTTGTAGATGTTGAGCTTTTTCCAAATTCCAAGGTTAATGATTTAATAATGGATGGAGGACCTATTTCTACAAAGTTAATTATAAGTGATAAATTGAAATCTATACTAGAAGATTATAGAAAAACAGGAATGCAATTTTTTAATATCAATATTCTAAGAAAGAATGAAATATTTACTGATTATTGGTTATTAAATATGTACGAGTTTAATCAAGAATTTATAGATTTCGAAAACTGTAATATTATTTATCGTAAGAAAGATGATGATTTTGATGTAACGTTTTCTGCTAAAAATATAGAAATCAAAGTAAAGAACATAAAAGAGTTTAATGATTATATTGAAAAGGCTAAAGAAAAATTAGAAACTATCACTGTTGAAAAATTAGTAGTAAACAACGTCAATGAAAACTTTTTCATTCTTAAATATGTTAATGGAGGTGTTGGATATTTTGTTTCCGACACACTTAAACAAGAAATAGAAGATGCCGGTTGCACCGGCATCGAATTTCAACCTGTTGAATTGAGTTATAACGAATGGATAGCTCCCGGAGGAGAAAGAGAACAAGTTTATGGAAAATACTTTTAAACATGAAAAAATATAATTATCAAACGTTAATAAAACTACTTTTGTTGTTTCTATTAACTAACCTTTTTTTGTTTTGTAATGTCCAAAAAGAAATTTTAAAAGATAGACCTATCGAAATTAAAGAAATTATTTTTAAAAAATCAACAATCAGTGATAAAGATTTACTAAATCAAACGATAAAAGATTTTAATGATAAATTTATCGTTGAATTAAAGAATTCTATAACAGAAGAAATCAAAGAACCAAATCAAGATATTGAAGTAGAAAAAATGAATCAAAAAATAGACTCTTTGAAACCTTTTTTTGAAATGATGTCTTCCGATTTGTTCATTTCGGAAAACGAATTACTTCATTATAAATTTCAGGATTCTTTAATTATATCTCACGTAACCGTAAATAATGAAATTCGTGGTGATTACAGAATAATCAATAAAAATAAAAACACTTTTCATTATTTGGCAAAAATTGATTCTACAACTACTTATTTTAAAAATACGCCTTATAAATATAGAAGTGAAAAAGGATTGATTATTAATGAGTTTAGAAATGAAAAGAAGATTATTAACGGTATTAAGTGTTTTAAAATTGTTGTCGTAGCAAAGGATGATTTAGACGAAGAAGAAATGCCAGAATTTTTACGAAACCTAACAACAGAATATACAATGTATGTTTCAGATAGAATAAAATGTCCTTATCATCCTGTAGTTTGGTATAAAAAGATATTAGAAAAATATTATCCTTTGGAATTAATAGAATCTAGTGAATTTTCAAAAGGGTCTATTACAAAGTATGAACTAGAAAAATTAGTTCTGCAATAATTTATTAAAATGAACGAAAATCAAAAGACCCCAGTTTTTTTTATAAATTATTAATAATTGAGAGTTACCAAAAAGCTAGAATCGCTTTTTCATCCTGTTTTTAAAATATAAAGCAATTCTTGAAAAGTATTACCCATTAGAAATTTCAGAATTTAGCGAATCAATGAATGGATTTAAATCAATGTATATTATTGATGAATTTTCTTTAGAATAACTTTCATAAGGATATTTAATTTCATTAAAATTATCAGCAATACAAACTTTTCTCTTAAAATAAAACTATTTCACAAAAAAAGCGTTTATAATCAGTTTGATTATAAACGCTTTCTTTAAATCATTTTTTTTAGCACCAAAAGATTACTTGGTTTATTCCTATATTTGAACACATCAATAAAAAACAATATTGTTTAATGAAATTTTTAAGTGTAAATTTTGTTTCAAAGTCACTTCTTCAAAGAATTGTTCTTCTGTTTTTTATTGGTTTACTCACCGCCTGCACCACCTACAAAACCCAACTTGGCAGTCAAGCCACTTCGTTTTATAACAATCAATCGCTTGATACGACCACCATTGTGTATTCTGTATTTTTAAACGGAAATGCAGCCAATACACAAAATGACGGAGCTACTCCAACACTTTCCAACTTTAAAAAACGGTTGGAAGCCGCTTCAAAAAACAGCTCTGCCCTATTTTTAGGTGATAATGTTTTTCCGTTGAATGGGATAGGAGAAAACCGTTCACTTGGCGAAGACAAACTTTTAAAACAGCTGCAACTGACGGATAAATTCAAAGGAAACGTATATGTTCTGTCCGGTGATTATGATTGGGGAAATGGCCTGAATCATGTTTTGGCTCAAGAAAAATTCATTTCGGCTTATGGTAAAAAAACAGCTCAATTGCTTCCTAAAAGCGGCTGTGGAATGGAATTCATCTCCCTCAGTGAAAACGTTGAATTAATCGCCATCAACTCGCAATGGTTTTTGGAAGATTGGAATGAACATCCCGAAATCAACAAAGGTTGTAGTCTAAAAACCCGTGAGCAATTTTTTGACGAGCTCGATAGTCATTTGTTGGAAAATCAGGAAAAAACGATATTGTTAGCCATTCATCATCCGCTTTTGAGCAATGGCGTTTATGGTGGTCAGTATTCGTTACACCAACAACTTTTTCCGCTGGAAAATAACATTCCGATGCCGATTGTTGGCAGTTTTTATAACCTGTTTCGAAAAGCAAGTGGCTACAAAACCGGAGATGTACAACATCCTTCTTACCGCGAAATGACTGATCGGATAAAAGCGATTGTACAAAAATACAAGCATGTGGCAGTAGTTTCAGGTCATGAACAAAATTTGCAATACATCAACAAAGACGGTATTCAACAGATTATTAGTGGGTCGGGAGCTCATTTTACACCGGCTAGAGCAGTGAACCCGAATGATTTTAGTTTTGGTGGTTTTGGTTATGCGGTGGTGGATATTTATGCAAACGGAGCTTCTACTATTTCCTATTATTCCACCAACAATCGAAAAGAAGGTTTGCTTTTCCGACAAAAACTAAGAGAACCGGAATCGAATGTTAAACATCAAAATTATCCCAAACAATTTGACCCAACCGTTAAACGTTCCATTTTTGGCAAACCGGTTGGTCGTAAAAACGGAGCGTATCAATTTTTATGGGGAAAACATTATAAAAATTATTATAAACAAACGCTTGTGTTTAAAACTGCCACTTTGGATACCCTTTTTGGCGGATTAAAACCAATTGGAATTGACAACGAAGCCACCACAAAATCACTTTTACTAAAAGATAAAAACGGAAAAGAATTTGTGATGACGCCGCTGGAAAAAGATGCTTCTTCCTTTTTTAAATCGTTGGCGTATGAACAAAAAAACAGCAAGAATACGTCCAAAAATTATTTGTCAGAAGATTTTCTTCGGGATTATTTTACTACCATTCATCCGTTTACTCCGTTGGTGATTCCGGTTTTGTCTAAAGCAATTGATGTTCCTTTTACGCAACCAAAATTATATTATATCCCTAATCAAAACGGTTTGAGTACCTACAATGAGCAATTTGGCGGAACGTTATATTATGTTTCCGAAAAAGCAAATACTACTCAAAAAAACAATAGCAATTTTGGAAAACCCTCAGCTATTATTGATACGGATGAAATGTTACATCAAATCCGAACCGATAAAAACCATGTGGTGGATACCGAAGACTATATTCGAGCTCGATTGTTTGATATGCTCATTGGCGATTGGGACCGACAAGAAAAAAATTGGCGTTGGGGCGTTCATCAGGAAAAAGGAAAAACCATTTATCGGCCAATTCCGATTCATCGCGACCAAGCTTTCGCCAAATATGACGGTGCTTTTTTGGGATTATTAAAAAGTATTCCGGCGATGGGACAAATGCATTCCTACAGCTATCAACACAAAAAAGCTAAAGATTTTAATGAAGTGGCTTATGCATTAGACTTGGCCATTCTTTCGGATAGTGATGAAAAAAGTTGGGAAAAACAAGCGAAGTATATTCAAGAACACTTGACTAATGATGTGATTAATAGGGCTTTTTTACAATTGCCGTCAGAATTACAAGACGAAACAACCTCTAAATTGAAGCTGTTTTTGCGGAATCGATTGAAGAAATTACCACAAGTTGCGAAACAATATCAGCATTTGTTATATAAAAAAACATTGGTGGTCGGCACGATGCAAAATGATGTTTTCGTTATCAATCGTTTGTCAAAAGGAAGAACTGCAGTAGTGGTGTATAACGGAAAAAAAACACCTTCCAATATTGTGTACGAACGCACTTTTTCGAAAAAACAAACCAAAGAAATCTGGCTTTACGGATTGGAAGGAAAAGACGAATTTAGCATGGAAGGAAAAGAATTTTCTCCCATCAAGATTCGTTTTATTGGCGGTTTAGGTGATGATTCCTACGTGGTTGAAAATGGCAAAAAAGTAAAAATTCACGATTTTAAAACGAATACAACTCTGAATGTTGATAGAAAAACGGCTGTGCAGTTGTCAAATGATTACGAAACAAATACGTATGATTACAAAAAACCAAAGTTCAATACATTTTCGGGAGTTCCGCTGCTGGGTTTTAATCCGGATGACGGTTTTAGAGTTGGATTTAAGTTGAATTACATCAAAAAAGGATATGTAGGCAATCCCTTTTCGCAAAATCACAGCCTAAATGCAAATTATTTTTTTGCCACAAACGGTTATGCTGTTGGCTATTCCGGAATCATCAAAAAAGCGGTGGCATCGTATGATTTGATTATGGATGCACAAGTCACCAGTAGTAGTTTTGCACAGAACTTTTTTGGCTTTGGAAATGAAACCCCGAATGATGCAGACGATTTTGATTTTAACCGTGTACGAATTGCTTCGTATAAAGTGAGTCCGGGATTGGTTTGGCAAAAATCAAAAAGTACCGCTATAACCGGACAAATTCAATACGAAGCTTATAAAGTTGAAAATACTCCGGATCGCTTTATTTCATCGGGTGTAGTTGACAATCGCGTTTTTGATTTTCAACATTTTGCCGGAATCGGATTGACGTATCAATTCAAAAATTATGACAATTCATTTATTCCTTCGTTGGGAATGGGTTTTCAGTTGAATGGAAAATGGTTGACAAATCTGGGTGATTTTTCACGTCAAGTTCCCTCTGCTGAAACCACTTTGAACCTCGTATATCGTTTAACTCCGGATGCTCAATGGAAAATAGAAACTACTTTAAAAGCCAAAACGTTATTTGGTTCGACATTTGAATTTTATCAAGCGGCAACGTTGGGTGGTGATGCAGATATAAGAGGTTTCAGAGAAAATCGTTTTTCAGGTAGAACGGCTTATTTCCAGGGTACAGATTTGCGATATGCCATTGGTCAAATAAAAAACCCATTTGCTCCGGTAAATTATGGTACATTTGTTGGATTTGATTATGGTAGAGTTTGGTTGCCCAATGATGTTTCAGACAAATGGCATCAATCTTCCGGTTTTGGACTATGGTTGAACAGCAGTAATGTCATCTCTTCTACACTTTCTTATTTTCATTCGAGTGATGGGGGGAGGATTGCTTTTGGGATGAAGTTTAATTTTTAATGCTTAATAGGATGTAAATGCTTTTAAGAGAACACAGATTGTAGAAATTTAAATAATTTTTAAAATTTATTGAATTTCTTACATTCGTGTTCAAAAAAATTAAGGAACACAGATTTGAAAAATTGAAGAAATTGGAATAATCTTTTCTTTTGCTATTTTTAAAATTTATTGAATTTCTTACATCCGTGTTCAAAAAATCAAGGAACACAGATTTGAAAAATTGAAGAAATTGGAATAATCTTTTCTTTTACTATTTTTAAAATTTCCAAGATTTCTTTAATCCGTGTTCAAAAAAATCAAGGAACACAGATTTGAAAAATTGAAGAAATTGGAATAATCTTTTCTTTTACTATTTTTAAAATTTATTGAATTTCTTACATCCGGGTTCCAACTTAAGTTATGTAGATTTGTATAAATGAAAATTAATTTTTGCTTAAGATTTAAATTTTTAACAGAATAAATAAAAATATTTTTGAATTTTGTTTAAAATTTTAACTTATGAAAGCAAAATTCATATTGTTTATCATACTATTAATCGTTTTTCAATATTGTGGAAAAGTGAACAAAAAGCCTTTAAATATCGGTCATCGTGGAGCGATGGGTCATGAAACGGAAAACACCATTGCTTCGGTTAAAAAAGCATTGGAGTTAAATGTGGATATGATTGAAATTGATGTTTTTTTGATAAAAAGTGGTGAATTGGTGGTTTTTCATGATGAACTGTTGGACAGCCTTACTGATACCAAAGGAAAGATTGAAGACTTTACGTGGGAAGAATTACAAAAGGTGGTCGTAAAAGGAAATCATCAAATTCCTACTTTGGATGAAGTAATTGAAACCGTTGATAAATTTGTAGTTTTGAATATTGAACTGAAAGGAAAAAATACAGCCCAACCTACTTTTGAAGTATTGGAAAAATACTATCAAAAAGGATGGACAAAAGAAGATTTTTTGATTTCCAGTTTTCTGTGGGATGAATTGGAAACGTTCAGAAAATTAGATAATGAAATTCCCATTGCCGTTTTGACTGAAGAAAATCCGTTGGAAGCCATTTCAACCGGAAAAAAATTGAAAGCAGTTGCTATCAATCCTTGGTGGAAAACCTTAACTGAGGAAAATGTTGAAGCATTGCACAGCGAAGGTTTTCAGATTTACACCTATACCGTAAATGAACCGAAAGACATAAAATTGGTAACCGAATTGGGAGTAGATGGAATTTTTTGTAATTTTCCCGAAAGATTACATTGATGTATGATGTGTTGATTGTAGGCGGTGGAGCAGCGGGTTTTTTTACTGCTATTAACCTCGCTGAAAAAAATCCTCCCGAAACTTCGGGATTAAAAATTGCGATTCTCGAACGGGGAAAAGAAGTACTTACGAAAGTTCGCATTTCCGGTGGTGGACGCTGCAATGTCACACATGCGTGTTTTGTTCCCAATGATTTAATAAAATTTTATCCGAGAGGCGAAAAGGAATTGCGTGGGCCTTTTCATCAGTTTTGTTCGGGCGATACGATTGAATGGTTTTCCAACCATGGGGTAGAATTAAAAATTGAAGAAGACGGCAGAATGTTTCCCGTTTCCGATTCCTCTCAAACCATTATTGATTGTTTTTTGAATGCCGCCAAAAAATATAAAATTGACATCTTAACCGGACAAAGTGTGCAATCTATTTTCCGTTCGGAAGATAGCTGGAAAGTCGAAACCAATCAACAAAAATTTCGTTGTGAAAATTTAGTGATGACTACCGGAAGCAATCCCAAAATCTGGGAAATGCTGGAAAAATTAGGTCATACGATTGTACCTCCGGTACCTTCCCTATTTACCTTTAACATCAAAGACAAACGAATTAAAGATTTAATGGGAGTATCCGCTTTTGCTTCTGTTAAAGTCAAAAACTCCAAACTTTCGGCTTCGGGACCTTTGTTAATTACCCATTGGGGCATGAGTGGTCCGGGTATTTTACGTCTTTCGGCTTGGGGAGCACGAGAATTATTTGATAAAAATTACCAATTTGTATTGGAAGTCAATTGGCTAAATGATGCCACTTTGGAAGAAACCGAAAACCAATTGAAAGATTTAAAATTAGAGCATGCCAAAAAAGTAGTGGGCAAAAAATCGCCTTTTGATTTCCCCAACCGATTGTGGGAAAGTTTGGTTCTGGCTTCTGAAATTTCAATGGAAACCAAATGGGCCGATTTATCCAAAAAACAGCTTCAAAATTTAGCTTTGCAACTGACCAATGGCCAATTTCAAGTGAATGGGAAAAGTACATTTAAAGAAGAATTTGTGACCGCCGGAGGAATTGATTTAAAAGAAATTAATTTCAAAACGATGGAAAGTAAATTACTTCCCAACGTATATTTTGCCGGTGAAATTTTGAACATCGATGCCATAACGGGAGGATTTAATTTTCAAAATGCCTGGACGGGTGGATTTATTGTGAGTGAGCATCTTGCAAATTCTCATTCATAAGTGAAAAATTCTCATTAAGAACGCTGTAATTAATTAAAAATCAATTATATTTGATTACCTAAACCAACAATAATGAAAACAAAACTACTCTTTCTGACCATTTTTTTATTCTTATTTACATTCGGAGGTCAAGCACAAGTCCAATTAACGGCATGTGATACCAATTTCAGCGGTATTCAAAATTTTGATTTGACATCGGCAATTCCTCAATTGCTGGGCAATCAAAATCCAAATGATTTTACCACTACCTTTCATATCAGCCAGACCAATGCACAAGCTAATATAAATCCTATTGCCAACCCTACTAGTTTTTTAAACACGAGTAATCCACAAGTTATTTGGGTGCGATTTGTGAATACCTCAACCAATGAGGTTTCTATTAATTCGTTTACATTACAAGTTCTTCCTGTTCCTAATCTTGGAACTGAAGTGGCAGTTGCTTGTGACGACAATAATGATGGTATTGCAACTTTTGATTTTACCTCTGCCATGAATCAGATGTATCAAGCCAATAATGCAACGCCAAACACATTGCAAATCACATTTTATGAAACTCAGCTAGATTTAGAAACACAATCTAATCCTCTTGGTATAACCTATACGAACACTTCACCTAACCAAGTTATTTTTGTTCGTTTAGAAAACCTATTAACGGGTTGTTTTTGGAGTGGTGCATTCTTTTTAATGGTTGAGAATTGTTCCACCAGTTGTGAAGTGCCAACCAATTTAAATGCCACTGGTATAACAGAAACCATTGCTGTTCTTGCTTGGATTAATCCATCAGCTGCCAATTTTCAAACAGAAGTATTATTACTTCCACTTGGCTCACCGGAACCTAATCAGAGTTCTCAAGGAATTGTTACTACTTCAAATCCATTTACTGTAGTTGGATTAACTTGCGGCACTTCCTATACTTATTATGTCCGAACTATCTGTGAAAATCAAACCACAACCAATTGGTCTATTGGTTTTTCTTTTACTACATCCGATTGTGGTTCAACTGTAAATCCTTTTATAAGTGTAAATACCTCTTCTTTTAGTCCTGAACAAATTTTGAATAATATTATTTTAAATTCGAGTTGTGGTGTAATTGAAAATGTGGTTACACAAGGTCCATGTGGAGTAGGATATTTCAATGCGAATGACAGTAATTTCCCTTTTGAACAAGGCATGATTATTAGAAGCGGACAAGCCATGTTGACTCAAGGGCCCTATCAAAACAATACCGGCTCTTTAACGTCTACTTGTTCATCAACAGGTGACTCTCAATTGGCTACAATTATGCAATCAACCGGACAAACGGGCTCCATCAATGATGTTTCGTTTGTGAAATTTGATATTGTACCCACTTCCAATATTTTGAGTTTCAATTTTATTTTTGCTTCTAACGAATATGGCTCATATCAATGTCAATTTTCGGATGTATTTGGTTTTATCTTAACTGATTTGACCACCAATGAAGTCACTAATATTGCCGTTGTTCCGGGAACAAGTACACCAATTTCTGTAACAACCATAAGAGATGCTCTACATAATTCGGGTTGTGCTTCAGTTAATCCTCAATTTTTCAGTACTTATAATGTCAACAATCCAAACAGTAGCATGAACATGAGAGGTTATACCATGCCCATGACTGCTATTGCTTCGGTTATTCCAAACCATACTTATTCTTTAAAACTTTCGGTTGGTGATTATCAAGACAACGCATTTGATTCTGCTGTTTTTATTGAAGGCGGAAGTTTAGCATTAGGAAATCAATGTAGTGAAAACATACAAATTATTACGTTTTTAGACAGCAACAATAATGGTGTAAAAGATGCCGGTGAACCAAACTTTTTAAATGGTACTTTGAATTATCAAGTGAATAATGCCGGAGATGTTGTTTCCTCTAATTCTTATAATGGTGTTTATTATATTTTTCCGGAAGATACAGACGATTCATATGACTTTACGTATAGTATTTTTAGTGAATTGGCCGGATATTATGCTCAACCTATTAGTCTTAATGATATAGTATATTCTTCATCTGGCTCAAATGTGTATTATATTCCTATTGTAAACACCACACCGTATAACGATGTAACAGTTTCTTTGGTATCAACCAACCAGCCCGCAGCCGGTTTCAGTTATACAAACAAGATCTACTATACGAATAATGGTATTGCTCCAGCTAGTGGCACAATTAGTTTTACAAAAGATGCCGCTTTGAGTATAACCAATATATCCGTTTCAGGAACAACTAATTTGCCAACCGGATTTACTTTTGATTATACCAATTTAATGCCTGCTGAAACCCGTTCGATTACTGTAACGATGAGCGTGCCTCCTATCCCGACAGTTGCTATTGGTGACTTGGTGACCAATTCAGTTGCGATTTCCAGTTTGAGTACAGATGCTAATCTAAATAATAATGAGGCTTCACTCACCCGACCAATTGTTGCTTCGTATGACCCGAATGATAAAAATGAAGCTCATGGGAACAAGATTGCCATTTCTGATTTTACGGATGGAGATTATTTATACTACACCATTCGTTTTCAAAATACCGGAACCACTAATGCCACATTTGTTCGCGTAGAAGATGTGTTGGATGCTCAACTGAATCCGGAAAGTCTACGAATGTTAGCCGCCAGTCATCCGTATGTATTGGAACGCATTAATAATGAATTGGTATGGAAATTTGACAACATTCAGTTGGTCCCACAAATTGTTAATGAAAATGCAAGTATCGGTTTTATACATTTCAAAATTAAACCAAATTCAGGTATTGCTGTAGGCGACATTATTCCAAATACGGCAGATATCTATTTTGACTTCAATCCGGTGATTGTGACTAATACATTTGAAACAGAATTTGTAGAAAACTTAAGCACACCAGATTTTACAAATTCAACTCTTATACTTTCTCCAAATCCAGCGAAAGACCGTCTCCAAATTCAATTGAATGGAAGCGATACAATTACCGAAATTTCAGTGTATGATGTAGTTGGAAAACGGGTTTATTTCAGAAACAAATTAGAAGTAAATTCAACTTTTGTTGATTTTTCCAATTTACACCAAGGTGTTTATATGGTAGAAGTGATAACGGCTTCGAATCAGAAATTGGTGAATAAGGTGATAAAACAATAATTTTCTTTTTATGAATTATAATCTAAGGGTGAAAGCAATTTTGCCCTTTTTTTATTTTCTGTAAACAAAATTTCATTTGAAGCACATCTCCGCTGCCCGGGATTGAAACGGAAAGCCCGGAGCTACGGAGCTTTAAAATGCTTAAAGCGGCAAAGCGACCAAAGGAAGCTCTTGCTGGTTTATAGAAAATTGTGTTTTTTGTGATACCGATAGCTATCGGGATGGAGAGAAAAGCCCGATAAGGCCCAAAAAATTAAAATAACTCGCTTCGGTATTCCCACACTTTTAAAAGAAAAAGCCCAAAAAACACTATTGAAACCACAAATTTTATAAACGTAGAGGCCAAGAATCCCATAAATGAACCCGTTGCGGCTTTGAATGCTTTTTGCGAATCGTTAGAATCATTGATCATTTCTCCGATAAAAGCTCCCAAGAATGGACCAATGATAAACCCAAACGGAATGGGAGCCAGAATACCTACTACTAAACCGATATTGGTCCCCCAAATGCCGTATTTGCTTCCACCAAAACGTTTGGTCCCTTTTGCCGGAATGATGTAATCGAGAATACCTACAACAATAGCGATAACTAACGTTATCCCTAAAACAGTGTAACTCATAGGTACTGCTTTGGTCAGATAAAGTAACAACAATCCGACCCAACTGATGGGCGGACCGGGTAAAACCGGCAAAAAACTGCCCAGAATGCCAACGACCATTAAAATAAATGCGATAATTAAAAGTGTAGTATCCATAAATTATTTATTACTTTTGATACATTAAAAATAAGTATTGTTTAGATACAAACGAATAATGAGCAAATTTCATTCCGTTTTTTTTCTGTTTTTTTTCTTGGTTTCCTGCCAATACTTCGAAAAGTCTATTCCTTCGGAGGAAGAATTATTACAAAAAAGATTAAAAGAAATCAATTGGAAAGAAGTAACAGATTATCCATCGGTTGCGGAATGTGACAGTATTTTGGATAAAGACCAACAAAAAGCCTGTTTTTTCAACTATTTGTCTACCATTATTCATCAAAAAATGGCATCAGATTCTCTTTCTACTCCAACTAAAATTATGGACACACTGGATGTAAGGGTGACTATTTTTCCGGATGCCACATTATCTTTTGAACCTGTTTTTAAGAAAGACAGTGTATCGTATGACAAACAAAAAATTGATAGTCTAATTAAAACAAGACTAACTGATTTTCCAAAAATTGAACCTGCTTTAAAAGAGGGCATTCCGGTGAAAACCCAATTTATATTACCGGTAATTTTAAAAATGGAATAGTTATTTCAATTTGTTTAAATACATATTGACCACATTTTCAATTCCTAAATAAAGCGATTCACTAATCAAAGCATGCCCGATTGAAACTTCTAATAGATTAGGAATATTTTCTTTAAAAAAACGAATATTTTCCAGACTTAAATCATGTCCGGCATTAATGCCAAGACCCAATTCATTCGCCAATAAAGCCGCTTCAACGTAGGGTTGAATACCTGCTTTATTTCCTAAACTAAACTCATGAGCAAATTGTTCGGTATACAACTCAATACGGTCGGTTCCGGTCAATTTTGCTCCGGCTATCATTTTCAAATCAGGGTCCACAAAAATAGACGTTCGAATGTTATTTCGCTTGCATTCTTGTATTACTTCTATTAAAAAATCTTTATGTTTAAGAGTATCCCATCCTGCATTAGAGGTGAGAGCGTCATCAGCATCCGGAACCAATGTAACTTGAGTAGGTTGCACTTCCAACACCAAATCCATAAACTTTTTAACCGGATTACCTTCTATGTTAAATTCAGTATGAACATCCGGTTTTAAATCGCGTGCATCTTGGTAACGAATGTGTCGCTCGTCCGGACGAGGATGAATGGTGACCCCTTCTGCTCCAAACTTTTGAACATCGATGGCAAATTGAACAACATTAGGTACGTTTCCTCCTCTTGAATTTCGTAAGGTGGCAATTTTATTGATATTTACACTCAGCTTAGTCATGCTTCTTTTTCTAATTTTTTTTCAATGACAAAAATACAAACTAAAGCAAGCAATTTTGTCGTATATTTTAATTAATTTGCAACGAATTTACAATTGCCATGTTAGAGATTACCAATTATATTCATTCCGATTTTAAACCGTTTGACAAAAACGAATCGATTCTGTATGTAAAAGATTTTTTTGCCGACTTAACTTTTTCGCATTTTCCTGTGACGGAAGAAAGCGTATATATTGGATGCATTGCCGCTGATGATGTTATAACATTTGATAATCCGAAAGCAATTGCTGATTATCGCTACACGCTTGAAGGATTTTTTGCCAGAACCAACATGATTTGGTTAGATGTTTTGGAAATTTTTGCTCAAAACAACACCAATATTCTTCCGGTTTTAGATGAACATAACAAATATGTTGGTTATTATGAACTAAATGATATTGTTCAGTTTTTTGCCGAAACCCCTTTTCTTCGTGAACAAGGTGGAATAATTATTATTTCCAGACACATTAAAGATTATTCCATGAGTCAAATTGCTCAAATTGTAGAATCAAACAACGGAAGAATTTTAGGCATTTTTGTCTCTGAAATGACGACTGAATCCGTTCAAGTAACGATAAAAATTTCTCTTGGAAGCATGAATGAAATCATTCAAACGTTTAGACGTTACAATTATGAAATCATATCTGAGCATCAGGAAGATACTTACTTAAACAATTTGAAAGAACGTTCTGATTATTTGGATAAATATCTCAATATCTAAAAGTATGAAAATTGCAATTTTCGGACAATATTATCAAAACGACACTCGACCTATAATAAGAGATATTTTTGTTTTTCTAAATAAAAATGAAGTTGAATTGGTGATTGAAAAAGAATTTTTAGCGATTCTTTATCAACAGGAAATATTAAAGAAAGAATATAAAACCTTTACTTCTTATCTTGATTTAGATGAAAGTTTTGATTTATTTATCAGTATCGGTGGTGACGGAACTATTTTGAGAGCCATTACTTTTGTTCGAAACAGTGGTATTCCGGTTTTGGGAATCAATGCCGGAAGATTAGGTTTTTTAGCGAAAGTACAAAAAGAAAATATCGAGTTGTTTCTTGAATCAATTATTCATAAAAACTTTACTGTCTCAAAAAGAACCCTTTTGAGCATAGAAAGTAAGCCAAAAAACAATGCCTTCAAGGAAATAAACTTTGCTTTAAATGAAATAACAGTCAGTCGGAAAGACACTACTTCAATGATTACGGTTGAAACGTATTTGAATGACGAATACCTTACTTCCTATTGGGCAGACGGATTAATAATTTCTACACCCACAGGCTCAACAGGTTACTCGTTAAGTTGTGGCGGGCCGGTTCTCACTCCGGATGTGAAAAGCTTAGTCATTACTCCTATTGCTCCACATAATTTAAATGCACGACCATTAGTTATACCTGATAAAACAGAGATAAGACTAAAGGTATCAGGAAGAGAACCACAATATTTAGTTTCATTGGACAGTAGAATAGCGACGGTAGATAATGATACTGTTTTGATTGTAAAAAAAACAGCATTTAAAGTTAACATGGTTGAAATTCAAGATGAGACTTTTTTAAAAACCTTACGAAACAAGCTTTTGTGGGGCGAAGACAAAAGGAATTAAAAAAATTAACGCCCGTTTCCATACTATCCCCTTTTTTTTTCCGTTTTTTTTACTATTAATTTGTGATAAATAGTAATTATATAGCTTAAAACTGCTTATAATTGTTATATTTGCACGCTATTTTAAAAGGGATGAATAGAGTAAAGTTAGCATTGTTTTTTACGTTCCTAATTTCCGGAGTAAATGCTCAAATAAATGAGGTTGGTTTATTCTTGGGAGGCACTAATTACATTGGTGATGTTGGTCCTACCACTTACATTGCACCAAAAGATTTGGCTTTAGGATTTGTATATAAATGGAATAGAAGTACCCGACATTCTTATCGGTTTTCATATACTTATGGAACCATTGAATCCAACGATAGTGATGCTGATTCACCTGACAGAACACTACGAGGATTGGAGTTTAGAAACAGTATTCATGAATTTTCAGCCGGATTAGAGTTTAATTTTTTTGATTTTGATTTGCATCATTTGAAACCGCAATTAACACCATTTGTTTTTACCGGTATTAATTATTTTGCATACGATGAATTGTTTTATACTGATAAAGAAGCAAGAGAGGACTACAAGGATAGTGCACTTGCAATTCCGATGATTGTGGGTGTAAAAGCCAGATTAAATAGAGACTTCGTTATTGCTTTTGAGATTGGTGCCCGTTATACATTCACAGATAATTTAGACGGAAGCAGTCCGAAGAATGAAAATTTAGCCCCATTACGATTTGGTAATTTGAATAGTAATGATTGGTATGTTTTTTCCGGTCTTACTTTAACATATACTTTTGGAGAAAATCCATGTTTTTGCCCAAAATAGAATGAATGTAGAAAAACAAATAGATTTAAACAGGCTACCGTCCCATCTTGCGATTATTATGGACGGCAATGGTCGTTGGGCAAAAAAGCAAGGAATGTTGAGGGTTTTTGGTCATGAAAAGGGCACACTTGCGGTAAGAGAAACGGTAGAGTGTTGTGCAAAATTAGGAATTTCATTTTTGACACTTTATGCGTTTTCAACTGAAAATTGGAATCGCCCAAAAGCAGAAGTGGATACTTTAATGAAGTTATTAATCAAATCCTTAAAAAAAGAATTGCCAATTCTTCAAAAAAACAATATTCGATTAAATTCTATCGGAAACATAACGCTACTGCCTAAAACTGCTCAAAAAGAACTTTTAGAAGTAATTAACAAAACCAGCGAAAATAATCGAATGACTTTAACATTGGCTTTAAGCTATGGTTCTCGAGAGGAACTGATTTCAGCTGTTAAAGCAATTAGTTATAAAGTTAAAAATAATATAATTTCAACAACTGCTATTGACGAATCAATTATTAATCAACATCTTTACACGCAGAACATGCCAGATGTTGATTTATTAATAAGAACCAGTGGGGAACACAGGATTAGTAACTTCCTTTTATGGCAAATTGCTTATGCTGAACTTTTTTTCACCGATGTGTTATGGCCTGATTTTAGAGAAGAACATTTGTATGAAGCCATTATTAGTTATCAAAAAAGAGAAAGACGTTTTGGAAAAACCAGTGAACAAATTAAATAAATCAATCTTATTGAATAAATTATTTTTTAGCTTACTTCTATGTATAGGAATAAGCTCTTCCACATTATTAGCACAAGAAACCCCTTTTCAGAGAGGATCTCAATATATCTTAGGTGATGTTGAAGTAACTGGAAAAATAAGTTTTAACCAACAAACTGTAATCACGTTTGCAGGATTGGAAAAGGGTCAGAAAATCATTGTTCCCGGCGAAGAAATTAGTACTGCAATTAAGAAAATTGGTAAGTTAGGCTTATTCAGTGATATAGACTTCTATATCAACGAAATCAAAGGTGATACTATTTATTTAGAATTAAGTTTAATAGAACTACCCAAGCTTAATGAAGCAAAAATAAATGGGTTAAAGAATAAAAAAGCAGAAGAACTTTTAAAAGAAGTGAATTTAACCAAAGGAAAAGTGGTAAATGAGAATTTAATTACCACTACTAAAAATTTCATAGAAAACAAATACCGTAAAGATGGTTTTTATAGTGTTAAAACGGCCATTAATGTAATTCCTGATACTACTGCTGGAAACGAAGTAAAAATGGTAATTAATGTAGATAAAGGCAATAAAATAAAGATTGGTAGCATTGAAATTGAAGGCAATCAAATGTTTTCGGATAAAAAAGTCAAAGGGAGTATGCGTAATACTAAAGTTTTATTACCCGGAAGATTCTGGAAAAAATCTAAATTTGTCAAAGATAAATACAAAGAAGACTTAATAAGCATAATTGATAAATACAAAGAAAAAGGATTTAGAGATGCTCGAATAATTTATGACAGTGTAACTTACAACAAGAACAAAGACCAGTTAGACATAAAAATCAAACTAGAGGAAGGTAGAAAATATTATTTTGGTGACATTAAGTTTTTAGGGAACACCATTTATTCTGATCAAGGTTTAACAAATACACTTGGTATTAAAAGAGGAGATGTTTATAATGGTGTTTTACTTCAGGAAAGAATTGCAAACAAAAAAAATCCTGACGCAGATGATATCACCAATCTCTATCAAAACAATGGATATTTGTTTTCTACCATCAATCCTGTTGAAGTTAAAACTGCCAATGATACTATTGATTTTGAGATTAGAATCATGGAAGGTCCACTAGCCTATTTTAATAAAATTACAGTGGTTGGAAATGACAAAACCAACGACCATGTTATTTATCGTGAATTGAGAACTAAACCAGGTCAAAAATACAGTAAAGATGCCTTAATCCGAACTATACGTGAAATTGGTCAATTAGGATTTTTTGACCCCGAAGCAATAGACCCTAAATTCAAAAATGTTGATCCTGCTGCCGGCACTGTTGATATTGAATACAATTTAGTTGAAAAAGGTTCGAGTCAAATAGAATTACAAGGTGGTTATGGCGGTGGCGGATTTATTGGTACACTAGGATTGTCTTTTAACAATTTTTCTGCCAGAAATATTTTTAAAAAAGATGCCTACAAGCCTTTGCCTATGGGTGATGGTCAAAGAATGGCATTACGTCTACAAGGAAGCCAGTTTTTTCAAACCTACAGTTTAACTTTTTCAGAACCATGGATGGGCGGTAGAAAACCTGTTCAATTTTCAACTTCTTTGTCCCATAGTAAACAATTTTTAAATAATTTCAGAACAAGAGATGTTGATAGAACCAGAAGTTTTACAATCACGTCTTTATCAGTTGGTTTAGCAAAAAGATTAACTGTGCCGGATGACTTTTTTGTTCTATCTCAATCCTTATCGTTTCAGTATTATAATTTAAGTAACTATAATACCGGTTTATTTACTTTTGGTGATGGAACCTCAAGAAACTTATCTTATTCTATTGGAATAACCCGAAATAATAGAGGAGTAAATCCAATATATCCGATTTATGGATCTGAATTTTCAATTACGGCTAAATTTTCGCCTCCCTATTCATTATTTAACAAAGTCAATTATAACGAACTCAGAACTCGTAGTGATTATAAGTTAAGATATGACGGAACTCAAACATTATCAAATTCAATTGGACCTGATGGTTTTTCTGAAATTCAGAACGGTGATTTTCTTCAATTAGTAAATAATGTAAATGGTACAAATGTTTATTCAAGTGTTGAAGGTAATGATTATACACTAGCAGCAGTTGATGAAAGTAAAATTGATCAGAAAAAATTCTATTGGTTAGAGTTTTATAAAATCAAATTAAGAGGTGATTGGTATACAAAATTAGCAGGAACCAATCAACAAGCTCTGGTATTAAGAACATTAGGTGAGTTTGGTTTTCTTGGGGCGTATAATAATGAAAGAGGAATTATTCCTTTTGAGCGATTTTTCTTGGGGGGTGACGGATTAGCAAATTTTGCAATGGACGGTAGAGAAATTATTCAATTAAGAGGTTATCCTAACAATTCGCTATCAAATATTGATGGTGGAGCAATTTACAATAAGTTTTCAATGGAATTAAGGTATCCAATTACTTTAAAACAACAAGCATCAATTTTTGTATTAGGCTTTATTGATGCGGGTGCAGCATTTGATACATGGAAACAATATAATCCTTTTATTTTACAACGATCTGCAGGTTTTGGATTAAGAGTATTTATGCCTGCTTTTGGTTTATTAGGTATTGACTTTGGACATGGATTTGATCCTTTACCGGGTCAAATTCAAAAAAATGGCTGGGAGACACATTTTATCATTGGACAACAATTTTAATTGTTAATTTCTGTTATATTTACAACATAATTAAAATAACATGAAGAAATTAATCTTTTTACTACTTATTTCAATTCCTATAATTGGACATACTCAAGCAAGAGGAGTAAAGTTTGGTTATATCGATATGGAATACATTCTTCAAAATGTTCCAGATTATACTGAAGCTAAAAATCAATTGGAACTAAAGGCTCAAAAATGGAAAGCAGAAATTGAAGAAAAGAAAAATGAAGTTAACAAACTAAAAGAAGCATTAAATAACGAAAAAGTATTGCTAACCAAAGAGTTAATTGAAGAAAAAGAAGAGGAAATTGTATATTTAGAAAAAGAACTTTCTGATTATCAAATTAAACGGTTTGGACCAAATGGCGATTTAGTTGTTCAAAAAGCTGTGTTAGTAAAACCGATTCAAGATCAAGTTTTTACAGCAGTTCAAGATATTGCCGAAGCTAAAAAATATGATTTTATTTTAGATAAATCTTCTGATTTAACCATTCTTTTTGCGGCAAAAAGACACGATATAAGTGATCAGGTCATTCGATCATTGACACGTGCTGCAAAAAGAGAACAAATGAGTAGAAAAGAACTCAAAAAATTAGAAGAGCAAGAGCGTATTCAAGATTATAAAGATGATAACAATCCCGCTTTAGAAGAACGTAAAAGAGTTTTAGAAGAAAAAAAGGCAAAAAGAGATAGTATAACTGAAGCTCGTAAAGCTTTGGCTGAAAAAAAGAAAAAAGAATTTGAAGACAAACGCAATCAACTAAAGGAAGAACGTGAAGCTAAAAAAAATGGCACAGTTTCTGCTAAAAAGAATAATGAAGAAGAAAATGCAAAAGAAGAAGAAAATGAACCTTCTGATAACAAGAAGGAGGACCCAAAATTAAAAGCTCAAGAGGCTAGAGCCAAATTAGAACAAGAAAGACAACAAAAATTAGAAGAAAGAAAAAGACAAATTGAAGAACGAAAACAAAAAATTTTAGAAGAAAGAGAAGCCGCTAAAAAAGCTAAAGAAGAAAAACAAAACGAGAACAAAGATTAAATAATAAATAAAAATAACTAGAAATGATGAAACAACTTAAAACTTTATTAATTGCTGCCCTTATAGTATTTGGAACAACTCAATCTATCACTGCTCAAACAAAAATGGCTCATGTAGATACTAATGAATTGATTACAAAAATGCCTGCTATGATTGAAGCTCAAAAACAACTTGAAAAATTAAGCAAACAATATGATGCGGAATTCAAAACAATGGCAGATGAATATTATGCAAAATTGAAAAAGTATGATGAAGAAGCTGCAACTGTTGGTGAAAAAGTGAATGAAGAAAGAGCCAAAGAAGTACAAGAAATGGAGAAAAGAATCCGCGATTATAGAGAAACTGCTCAAAAAGAATTGCAACAAAAAGAAGGTGATTTAGCTAAACCATTAATGGATAAAATCAAAGCTTCTATCGCCAAAGTTGGAAAAGCAAAAGGTTTTAATTATGTCATCGATGTAAATTCAGCTATCTACGCAGACGGTATTGACATTACATCTGACGTTAAAAAAGATTTAGGGTTTTAAAATCATACTTTTATTAAAATAAAATTTAACTGCTCATCCACAAAAGATGAGCAGTTTTTTTTACTTTTGGAAAATGAGTAACAATCATCCTATAGGTCTATTTGATTCCGGTATTGGTGGTACTTCCATTTGGAGAGAAATTCATCAGCTCATGCCAAATGAAAATACAATCTACTTGGCAGATAGTAAAAATGCTCCATATGGTTTAAAGTCTAAAGAAGAAATAATAGCTTTGAGTTGCAAAAACACAGAACTATTATTGGAGTTGAATGCTAAAGTGATTGTAGTAGCCTGTAATACCGCCACTACAAATGCAATAAAAGAGTTGAGAGCAAAATATGCTGTGCCGTTTATTGGAATTGAACCAGCAATTAAACCCGCTGCCATTCAATCTGAAACAAATATAATTGGTGTTTTAGCCACAAAAGGTACCTTAACTAGTGAACTATTTAATCAATCCGTTCTTAATTATCCAAATACAAAAATAATTGAACAAGTGGGTTATGGATTAGTTCAACTTATAGAAGAAGGTAAAACTGAGACCAAAGAAATGCGTTTGCTTTTAAAAAAATACCTTGAACCGATGATAAAACAAAACATCGACTATCTTGTTTTAGGATGTAGTCATTATCCCTATTTGATTCAAGAAATAAAAAAAATAATCCCTTCTAATATAAAAATAATTGATTCCGGTGAAGCGGTAGCCCGTCAAACAAAAAATATCCTAACTGAAAAAGTTGGGTTGGCAAGCGAAAAAGAAAGTAATCAAATTTTTTATACTAACAGTAGTCCTGAAGTGTTGAATGCTATATTAGAATACAAATATCAGGTAATGGAAAAAGACTTTTAGTCAATTTCATCTTTAAACCAACTAGAGTACATCACATAATTCGTTGATATTCTATCTATTTCTCCTGCAAAATCTGATTGATTAATTTCTTTGACCTTTTTTGCCGGAACTCCTGCATAAATAGAACCCGATTCAACTCTAGTATTTTGCGTCACAACTGCTCCCGCGGCAATAATTGAATTGCTCTCCACTACACAATTATCCATAACAATAGCTCCCATTCCTATTAAAACATTGTCATGAATTGTACAACCATGTACAATTGCATTATGACCGATAGAGACATTATTCCCAATTTTAGTGGGATGCTTTTGATAGGTACAATGTATTATTGCTCCATCTTGTACATTTACTTTATTACCCATTTCAATTGAATGCACATCACCTCTTACAACAGCATTAAACCAAACGCTACAGGCACTTCCCATTTTAACCTCACCAACAATGGTTGCATTGGGTGCAACAAAACAATCTTCCGGAATTTCTGGTGATTTACCTCTTACTGATCGTATCATAATTGAATAAAAAATCCCGAATTAACGGGATTTTTATAATATAATTAATTAATTGCAGGACAATTACATTCAAATTTTTCACGTTTACAGAATAAATTAATCCCTAATGTAATCTGATGAAATCCACCATTATCAAATCTAACATTTCCGGCTAAATGTGAATAGGTATAGGAAAACATATACTTATCATAATTCAAACCAATAATTGGGGTGAAATACTGTAATCTTTGTTCGCCTCTGTTACCTCCGGTTAAAAATTCTGCTCCATCAATACTTCTACGGTAAGACAAACCACCCCATAACTTTCCAAAATCTAAGTCTTTGTATACTTTTAAATTCAAATCAAAAGATCGTTCATTTGTAGCTTCAACCATTTGAAACAACACAGATGGCTCCCACTGTAAACGTTCACTATCCCCAAACACATATCCAAGAGATACAAGATACTTCCTGATATTATCAGATTCAAATTCAGAATATAATTCTCTTCTAAAATTATTCAATAAATTTTTAACCGTGAAATGAGCATAAAACTCTAAATAATTATAAGAAGCTCCTAAATCTAAATTAAAATAGGAATCTTTTTGGGTAATACCGCCAATATTAGGATCAAAGGGTTGATTGTTTAAAAATTCTGTTTCATCCAGTTGGCTCTGTATTAAAGCCCCACTAATACCAAATGATAATTGATTTAAATCCAACTCATTTCTGGAAAACATGATATGATGGGCATAGGTTAATTTAATACCGGTTTGAGAATGATACCCATTTTTATCTGAAAACAAAATAGCTCCTAATCCAGAACGTTCACCTACACTTGAATTAAAGCTTAACGTACTTAAAGCGGGTGCATCCTCTTGTCCAAACCATTGTGCTCTAGATGTTAGTCGTAATTTGCCACAATTAGCGGCTCCTGCCATTGAAGGGTGAATTAAATAATAGTTATCCGTTAAATAATCGGAGTAAACTGCAATTCCTTCTTGAGAATAACTAAATTGTGATAAAAAAATTACTAAAAATAAATAACTTTTTTTAATGTTTAAATTGAGATTCATGGGCTTATCGTTTTAACGAGAAATGTGCTTTAAATACTTTGTTTTGACCGTTTTCTTCATACTCTACATTAAACCAGTAATCGGTTGATGGAAGCTGTTCGCCGTTATAGGTTCCGTTCCATCCGTCTCCTGCCGGACTGATTTGCTTGATGAATTTTCCATAGCGGTCAAATATATAAATTTTTGCGTTAGGTTGTGTCTCTCCTAAGCTAAATATATTCCATGTGTCGTTTATTCCATCTCCGTTTGGTGTAAAGAACTTAGGATAATCCACCACAAACACCTCAATGGTTGCATCTGAACAGCCGTTTAAGTCCTGAACCGTTACTATATGTAACCCCGCACTCACATTGGTAAAGACATTACTGGTTTGGAAAGGTCCATTATCCAAACTATACACATAATTACTGTTGCCTTGGTCCGGAATACTCGTGCCGGTTGCTGTAATAGTAATGGTTGCACTATTGCTAAAATAATTCGATTGAACATAACTTAAGGTCGCTTGTTGTGATTGAACTACTAAAGTTGCTACCGGTAACGATACACACTGTGTAGCAATATTGGTGGCTACAACCGTATACGTCCCAGGAGTGTCCACCGTTAAATCCGGTGCTGTACCCAGTATAGTTCCGGTGCTGTCTGTCCAAACAAATGTATGGGTGGTGGCACTTAAATTACTAGTCAAGGTATAGGTATTCAACAATTCACCCGTTAGTGGGTCTATACATAACGTTCCTTGAACCGGTGTTGGCTCAGGTAATTTATTTACCGTTAAGACTATCGGAACCAGTGTTGGACAATTACTCACCGTTGCCGGATTCACTAAAACAGCATACATTGTTTCTACCTCCGGTGTAACGTTTTGATAGGTAGCCGCATTAGCGATAGCAGTCGTATAATCGTTACTTTGTATCGCTGCTTGTGCCTGTGCTAAAGTCGTAAAATAATATACAACCGCTCCTGTTGGATTATTACTACCCAATAAAATCGGTGTTAATCCCGTTAAATCAAACTGACCTATTCCATCATTGGCTCCTGTTTGGTCACATTGTGTAATTAATGGGTCGCTTGGTGCAATCACATTGGCTTGTGTACCTTCTTCTACCTCTAAAATCACCTCTCCTGTGGCATTCACACAACCCGTTTGGTTGTTCTCCACTCGCACATAAATGGTTTGTGGTGAACTGATATTGGTATAAACATTCGGTAGCGGTGAAGTACCACTTGCCGCATCAGCCGCACTTAGATAATAACTTACCGTATAATCCGATGGCAACTGGGTGTCTCCTAACACCTGCGGATTCATTGTACTGAGTACAAACGGCATTTGATAATCATCTATCGGCTCACACTGATAGAAGTTTATCGGACTCGCCGCTATAACCGGTAACGGATTTACAATCAATTGCAACTCAACCAACTGATAACATCTTGGCTCATTTACATTGTTTGGCTCTCTAGTTACCCTAACCCAAATCGTCTGCGTTACAGCAATGGTAGTATTAAAGGCTGTTGGGTCAACAATCGCATTGGTCTCGGCTATCGCTTCTGCTTCACTTACATAATAAGCCAATGAAAACTCTGTGCTACTGGCTCCATTTAAAATATATATCGCTCTTTGCGTTAAATCAAATGCCTCGATTCCATCTCCCGGATTGTTATCATCACACGCCTCTATCGGCTCCGGATTTGTTCTTGGTTCAGGCAGTGGTATCACTCTAATGGTCAAAGTCGTATAACTATGACAACCCGCCGCACTGGTTACTCGTACCCCCAAAGTCTGAACCGCTGCTGTAGCATTGGTATATGCCGATGGATTCTGAATCGCATTTACATTATCCAACGCATTTTGGAAACTCGGATAATACGTAACCGTATAACCCCCTAAATTATTGGTAATATCATTATTTCTTACCGTTAAATCAAACACCGTAAACTGATTATTTGGAAGTGCCTCATCACACAAGCTAATTGGTGTTGGAACCGTTAAAGCAAGTGGCGTATCTACTATCAAGGTAAAACTTCCTACATCAAAACATCCCGTGGCAATATGAGTCACACGAACCCAAATCGTTTGTGGATTCACCGTATTAGGGAAAGCATTCGTGTTTACAATCGCTCCCGTATTGCTAATGGCATTGGCTTCTGTGGTAAAGTAACGCACCGAATACTGATTAGCTGCCCCTGTTTGTGCCGCCAATATAATCGGGGTTTGAACCGTTAAATTAAATTGACTAAGTCCGTTCAAAGGATTATTATCCGTATCACATTGCGTTAAATCATCCAACGTTGTCGGTACCTCCGGACGAGGATTCACGCGTAATTCTATCACCACCACTCGAACACATCCTGTTATTGTATTTACTGCTCTAACATAGATAAACTGTGTTCCCGCATTTATCGTTAAATAAGGGGTGGAAATATCAATCGCATTAGTACCATCTATAGCTTGTTGCTCTGTTTCATGGAAGGTTAAATCTACATCCGTTGCTCCATTTAATAAGCCCGGAACTTGCGCCTGTAAATCAAAACTAGCCAATCCGTCATTATTGTCATCACACAACGTAATGGGGTTAAGCGGAACAAGTGGCAATGGCAAAGGAACCACTCGAATATCTAATGTTGTAGTTGACCAACATCCCGTTATCGGATTCAGCACCCGTACATGAAGCGTTTGAACTGCCACAGTAACATTCGTATATGTCGTATTTAATACATTAGTACCCGCTTGTGCCTGAGCCAAAGTCAAATGGAAGGTAACTTGCATACCCACTTGTGAACCTACTATCTCTGAAATAGCTTGTGTTAAATCAAACTCCTCTAGCTGATCTCCAGGGTTATTGTTGTCACACAAGGTAAGTGGCGTTGGCAAATTAGCCTGTGGTAACGGATTCACAATCAAATCCAATGGCGTAATGGCAAAACATCCCGTTGCATTTATCACAACTCTCACCCAAATGGTTTGTGTTGGACTCAAATAAGCATTGGCTCCTGCAATGATCGGTGTACCTGCTTGTGCCTCTAAATCTGTTTGATGGAAAGTAACCGTATGTAAACTACTGTCTAATCCGTTTAAAATATTACTAATACGCGTCGTTAAATCAAATACCTGTTCCCCATCGGTGTTATCATCACACAATTCATAAGCCGTTGGCGTTAAATTGATTACCGGGAATGGATTCACAAACAAGTCAAAGGTCGTAATCGACGGACAATCCGTTGTACCCGTATTGACTACCCTTACGTAAATCGTCTGAACCGAAGGTACCACCGGTACGATACTCTGATAATTCGAAGGATTCGGTATGGGTGCTCCTCCTAATTGTGCATCAATCAATGTTTCATGATACGTCAAGGTAACATTCGGGTTACCGCCCGTTATAAAGGTAGTATATTGTGCTAAATTGAAGGTCTGAACCCCATCATTATTATCGTCACATAATATCAAATCAGCCGGTGTATTTATCGTTGGTGCCGGTGCTACGGTAATGGTAATACTCTCGTTTAACGATACCGAACATACCGGTGTACCCGATGTAAATACGCCCAATAACGTATAAGTCGTTGTCGTGTTATAAGTGTCAACAATCACTCCAACTCCCGCTGCATCTAACAACAAAGTCTGTACTCCTGTACCATTCACACTATACTCAACCGTAGTATTTGGCGTTCCGGTAAAAGTAACCGTTGCCTCAGCTGTGGGACAAATCGTAATGCTACCGGCGATAGTAGCCGTCGGTAAAGGAAGTAACGTAATAGTACCTGATGCCGATACACTCACACAATTGGTCACGGTATTGGTTATCACTACACTATACGTGCCGGCTGTAGTGGTGGTAAAACTCGCCACGTTACCCGGATTAGAAACTCCTGTTGGAACTGTCCAAGCATAACTGTATGTACCCGCAGTGCCCGGTGTAGCAGTCATTGTTACAATAGTTCCCTCACATACCGTTGCACTGTTCACACTAACTGTTGGATTAGGATTAATTGTTACTGTTCCAGAAGCTGAAGTACTTATACAACCTGTCGCTGTATTGGTGATAATCACACTATATACTCCCGCTATTGTCGTATTGAATGTGGCTACGTTACCCGGATTGGCAGCTCCTGTCGGTACTGTCCATGCATAACTGTAAGCTCCTGCAACTCCCGGAGTCGCCGTTACTGTAGCTGATGCTCCATCACATACCGTTGGACTATTAACTGTTACCGTTGGGTTTGGATTTATCGTTACTGTGCCCGATGCCGAGGTGCTCACACAATTGGTAAGGGTGTTGGTGATAATCACGCTATACACTCCTGCTACTGTTGTTGTAAATGTGGCTACATTGCCCGGTGGTGTGGCTCCTGTTGGAACTGTCCATGCGTAGCTATACGTGCCCGCTACTCCCGGAGTGGCCGTAACTGTAGCCGAGGCTCCTGCACATACCGTTGGACTATTGACTGTAACGGTTGGATTCGGATTTACCGTTACCGTGCCCGAGACTGATGGACTAACGCAGTTAGTAAGGGTGTTGGTGATAATCACACTATATACTCCTGCTACTGTGGTGGTAAATGTGGCTACGTTACCAGGGTTAGATGCCGTTGCCGGTACCGTCCATGCGTAACTGTAAGTGCCTGCTGCTCCCGGTGTGGCGGTTACCGTAGCCGGTGTGCCCTGACATACCGTTTGGCTATTTACCGTTACTGTTGGATTAGTACTTAAGGATACCGTACCCGATGCCAAGGTGCTCACGCATCCCGTTACCGTATCGGTGATAATTACGCTATATACACCTGCTATTGTCGTAGTAAATGTGGCTACATCTCCCGGTGGTGTGGCTGTTCCCGGTACTGTCCATGCGTAGCTATACGCTCCTGCCACTCCCGGAGTCGCCGTTACTGTAGCTGATGCTCCATCACATACCGTTGGACTATTAACTGTTACCGTTGGGTTTGGATTTATCGTTACTGTGCCCGATGCCGAGGTGCTCACACAATTGGTAAGGGTGTTGGTGATAATCACGCTATACACTCCTGCTGCTGTTGTAGTAAATGTGGCTACATCGCCCGGTGGTGTGGCTGTTGCCGGTACTGTCCATGCATAGCTATAGGTGCCTGTTGCTCCCGGAGTGGCCGTAACTGTAGCCGTTGCTCCTGCACATACCGTTGGACTATTGACTGTAACGGTTGGATTCGGATTTACCGTTACCGTGCCTGATGCTGATGGACTAACGCAGTTCGTGGTTGTATCGGTGATAATCACACTATAAACTCCCGCTACTGTGGTAGTGAATGTGGCTACGTTACCAGGATTGGTTACACCTGTTGGTACCGTCCATGCGTAACTGTAAGTGCCTACTGCTCCCGGTGTGGCGGTTACCGTGACAGGTGTGCCCTGACATACCGCCTGGCTATTTACCGTTACCGTTGGATTAGTACTTAAGGATACCGTACCCGATGCAGAGGTGCTTATACAACCTGTCGCTGTATTGGTGATAATCACACTATATACTCCCGCTATTGTCGTAGTGAAAGTAGCTACATCACCCGGTGGTGTGGCTGTAGCCGGTACTGTCCATGCGTAGCTATACGCTCCTGCCACTCCCGGTGTGGCCGTTACCGTTGCTGATGCTCCATCACATACCGTTGGACTATTAACACTTACCGTTGGGTTTGGATTTATCGTTACCGTGCCCGATGCCGAGGTGCTCACACAATTGGTAAGGGTGTTGGTGATAATCACGCTATACACTCCTGCTACTGTTGTGTTGAATGTGGCTACATCTCCAGGTGCTGTGGCTCCTGTTGGAACTGTCCATGCGTAGCTATACGTACCTGCTACTCCCGGTGTGGCCGTAACTGTAGCCGAGGCTCCTGCACATACCGTTGGACTATTTACCGTAACCGTTGGATTCGGATTTACCGTTACCGTGCCCGAGGCTGATGGACTAACACAGTTCGTGGTTGTATCGGTGATAATCACACTATACACCCCGGCTACTGTGGTAGTGAATGTGGCTACGTTACCAGGATTGGTTACTCCTGCCGGTACCGTCCATGCGTAACTGTAAGTGCCTGCTGCTCCCGGTGTAGCGGTTACCGTAGCCGGTGTGCCCTGACATACCGTTTGGCTATTTACCGTTACTGTTGGATTAGTACTCAAGGATACCGTACCCGATGCAGAGGTGCTTATACAACCCGTTACCGTGTTGGTAATAATTACGCTATATACTCCTGCTATTGTCGTAGTGAAAGTAGCTACATCACCTGGTGGTGTGGCTGTAGCCGGTACTGTCCATGCGTAGCTATACGCTCCTGCCACTCCCGGAGTCGCCGTTACTGTAGCTGATGCTCCATCACATACCGTTGGACTATTAACTGTTACCGTTGGGTTTGGATTTATCGTTACCGTGCCCGATGCCGAAGTGCTCACACAATTGGTAAGGGTGTTGGTGATAATCACGCTATACACTCCTGCTACTGTGGTAGTGAATGTGGCTACATTGCCCGGATTAGAGGCTGTTGCCGGTACTGTCCATGCGTAGCTATAGGTGCCTGCTGCTCCCGGTGTGGCCGTAACTGTAGCCGAGGCTCCTGCACAAACCGTTGGACTATTTACCGTAACGGTTGGATTCGGATTTACCGTTACCGTGCCTGATGCTGATGGACTAACACAGTTCGTGGTTGTATCGGTGATAATCACACTATACACCCCGGCTACTGTGGTGGTAAATGTGGCTACGTTACCAGGATTGGTTACTCCTGCCGGTACCGTCCATGCGTAACTGTAGGTGCCTGAAACGTTTGGAGTAGCTGTAATGGTAGCGGTTTGTCCGTCACAAATCGTATCATCATTTACGGTTACTAGTGGAGTTGGATTTACCGTCAATGTAAATGATGTAGTGCCAAAAATGGTGGCATCGGAATTGTCTTCAACTCGAACATATATTATTTGATTCGTACCATTAAACGCATTAGCCGGATTTATCGGTAATAATCCAACATCAGCATCCGCTTGACTTAAATGATACGTTACCGTATAAAGAGTAGGGTCTAATCCGTTTAATGCAGCATTGTCTGCTAGGGTTAAATCAAACACCTCGATTCCGTCATTTGAGACATCATCACAAACAGTAATTGGAAAAGGTTGCGGATCAAGTGTACACGATTGTTCAAGCAATTGAAAAGGTTGAATACTCGTGCAATCACTTCCACTTCCAAAATCAACTACGACTACATAGACGATTTCACCTGATCCGGTACTTACATAAGCTGTAGGATTTGGTATAAATATTCCATTTTCTCCATTAAAAATAGAGGTCGCATAATTTAATTCAAAATCATTTGGATCTAAAGTTCCTAAAACAAGATTAGTATTTTCTGTCAAATCATAAATTAAATCACCAGAGCAATTGACTAAATCAATTGGTATATTTAAAGGTAATGGAGGATAGTAATCAATTTGGATAGAATCTTCGATTGGACATGCTGGACCAAAAGGAAAAGCTGTAACAGTGTATAAACCCGGCTCAGTAACAATATAAGTATTTCCGGTTGCTCCCGGAATAAGCACTGAATCTTGAAACCATTGGTGAGGTATAGATGGATCCAGCCCTGAATTTAATTCAAAAGTTTCTCCGATACACAAAGCACTGTTGGTGGATTCTAAGAAATCATTCCCTAATTCTATCGGATTAACATTAAAACTGTTGGCTTGAAGAAAAACTGCAGATTCATACAAATTATCAGAAACATTACCAATTGCTAATTTAATATGATAAAGTTGTCCACATTGTACATTTGCAGTGGCAGTAAGAACAGTAGTAAAACCATCATATTGAATAGATGTACCTCCACAGTTATTTACATAGAAAGCTGAATTAGCTCCTCCCGGAAGAACTAAAGGACAACCGGGTGCAAACCCTCCATTCACATTATTTACTGATATTGGAATTGTAGTAGAAGGAATTAATGCTATATTCGTAGCTCCGCCGAGGAAAGGCCCTGAAATTCCCGGCCCACTGAGAAAGAAACCAAAAACATCATTTATACTATTTACAAACTCAGGATATTCTTCTGAGGCGAAAACATAATTAAAATTTAATTGATTGCCTGTTGGAATAAAATCAAATTCTAAAACTGCAACATTTCTTACTTGTTGGGTTACTAAAGATGCTAAATCAGGATCACCTTCAAAAGGATTGTTTGTGGGAGAAGGAGGAGCACCATTAGAATTATTTGGGCCAACTGCATAAGTAGCTTGTCCAGTAGCTAAAATAATACCCTCAGAAATTCCTAAATTAGTTGGATTAACACCTGTTGAAAAAAAACCAACTTGGTCTCGTGTTACATTTGCATTAGCGGCACTTCCATTAAAAGTGATATTAGAGACTGTTACACCATTCCCTAAAAGGGTATTTTGAACCAATTGAGCCGGCGTAAAAGTGGTATTGTTGACAAAAAGTTGTGCTACAGAAAAAAAAGGTACTAACAGAAGTAGGAGTTGTAATCTTATTTTCATCCTATAAAATTTAGTTTGTGTTGTTCAAAAAAAAATTTAATTTTTTGTTAATGAAAAATTAAACTCCAAATATACATATTTGGCTAAAATAACTTTGTTAAATTTGCTCAAAAAAAGAAAATGAACAAGATAGTTATCAAAGAAACACAAAATTCAGCTATATTAAAATTCGTATTCTCAGATTTTATTGCAAAAAATAAAAGTTACGAGTTTAAGAATATCGATGAAGCAACAGAAAGTCCGCTAGCTCAAAAATTATTTTATTTGCCTTTTGTAAAAACCGTTTTCATCTCCGGAAATTTTATTGCCATTGAACGGTATAACATTGTGGAATGGAATGATGTCAAAGATGCAGTAGCTGAACAAATTGAAGAGTTTATGGCAAATGGCGGAATTATCATAAATAATACTACTCCAGAAACAAAAAAAACACCCATAACGATTTATGCTGAATCTACTCCTAATCCGGCGGTATTAAAATTTGTAGCCAATAAAATTATAACGACAAAAACGGCTGAATTCAAAAACATTGACGAAGCTTTTCCATCCGCTTTAGCAAAAGAATTATTCAAATTTCCATTTGTAAAAGAAATTTTTATGGATGAGAATTATATTTCCATCACAAAATACAATAGTTCAGAGTGGCTAGAAGTTTCTAATGAAATTAGAATGTTTATCAAATCATTTATTGAAAATGGGAATGAAATTATCAATGAAAGTCTGTTGAGTACTACCCCAAAAAGCGAAAAGCAGGAACTTTCCAATTTTGATTCACTTGATACCACTTCACAGCAAATCATCAATATTTTAGAAGAATATGTAAAACCGGCCGTTCAAGCTGACGGTGGAAACATTTTATTTGATTCGTTTGATGAAACAGAAAAGAGAGTAAAAGTGGTGCTTCAAGGTGCGTGTAGCGGTTGTCCTTCCTCGACTTTTACTTTAAAAAACGGTATTGAAAACATGTTGAAAGACATGTTAAAAGATGAATCTATTAAGGTAGAAGCAGTTAATGCATAAATAAGCATATCTTTTATAAAAAAAAGCCCTTTCAAATAATCACTTGAAGGGGCTTTTGAGTTTTAAAAATTGTTTTACTTTTTATTTTTCACATGAATATTAAACTCTTGGAAAAGCTCCAATAAATTCATGGTGGCTTTGATTAAATCGTTCGTTTCTAATAACAAAGCAAAATACAACTTACTGTTTTTTGGACTTGTTTCAACTGTACGAATTCGGGTAATTTGCTTTTGAATTAAACTTGAGACATTTTCTAATATAGATGCCTTTTCTTTTAGTACTTCACTCAATTTTTCAAAATTCTTATTTTCAAAAATTGTTTCTATGTTATTAAATAATTTCTGAACATCGTTATCAATACTTTTCAAATCTCTGATTTGATTGAATTTTAATTGCTTATGATTATTATTGATGTGAGCGTAACTACTTTGGGTAATAAAAGCAAGTGATTGTATCATATCTTGAAGATAGCCCAAAATCATGATGTAAAATTTACTTGCTTCCACGGAGGTTTCATCAAGATTTTTAATAAAATAATACACATTACTCTTTAGTTCATCTACTTCTTTTTCTAATTTTTTTAGTGCTTTTTTATTTTCTTTTAGTTTTGCTAAATCTTGTAATCCAAGGTTATCAATTACATCACTATACACCTTATTGGTCGTACCGATAACTCGAGAAATTTGCATTGAACTTTCATTAATAATTTCATTAATGGTAACGATATCCTCTCTTTTTAATTTTACTAATTCGTCTGCTTCTTTCTGTTTTTTGCTGTGTCGTCTAGAACTTCTGTAAAGAAAAATGGCCATCAATACTATTAAACCAATGAAAGCAAAAACTTCTCCAATTTTTAAAATAAAAGTCATGATGAATGCTCCTAAAAAGGCTACTAGTGCAGTTACAAACCATCCTCCAATTACGTTAAACACACCCGCTACACGGTAAACTGCACTTTCCCTATCCCAAGCTCTATCAGCAAAAGATGATCCCATTGCCACCATAAAAGTTACATAAGTTGTTGAAAGTGGCAACTTTAACGAAGTACCAATTGAAATCAAAATACTCGCAATCATCAAATTAACAGATGCCCTAACCATATCAAAAGCAGGTTCATCTTTTCTTTTTTTACCTTTTACTTCAGGTTTTTCAAACTTTTTATCGATTTTTATTTGAACAGAATTAGGTAGGAAATAATTTATCGCCTGTCCAAAATAAACCCCTATTCTTACAACAAATCTTGATAAAGAGTTAGGAGTAAACTTTTCTACACCATCGTTTTGCCTTGACAAGCTCATTTCTGTTTCGATAACAGTTTTTGCCTTTTTGGATGTCCAAAGGGTAATAACCATTACCAATCCTGCCAAAGCCAAGAAATAGAAAGGAGCAACAATATTTTCATCTGCTAAAGCCCCCATCATTAACTGATCTCCGGAGACCCCTGAAGAAGTAAAAATTTCATACGAATTAAACGCAGCAATAGGGACACCTATGAAATTAACTAAATCATTTCCAGCAAATGCTAACGCCAATGCAAATGTTCCAATAATAATGATTATACGAAGAATATTTACTTTGAAAACACTCATTAAAACTTGAGATAATACAGTAAAAAAAGCAAAGTTTATTCCTATAATGGTTAATTGATTTTCTTGTATCCAAGCATATGTTTCTTTATCAATAAATGAAACGCCTTTTAACCCCTTAATTAAAATGAAAAAAGTGATTGAGGTGATGGCTATACCTCCAAACAAAGCACCAATATACTTTAATCTTTTTTCAAAATGAAAAGTAAAAATTAACCTTGAAATATACTGAACTAAACTCCCCAAACCAAATGATAATCCAACCGAAAGCAAAATACTAAAGACAATTTCAGAAGCTTTTTTGGTATTAATATATGACCCTAGAGATTGTGTGCTATCTTCTGAAATGTAAATATGATATAATCCTAAACAAATAGCTGCACCTAATAATTCAAATATAATTGATACTGTTGTTGAAGTCGGCAACCCCATTGAATTAAATACATCTAACAGTAAAATATCTGTAATCATCACTGCCAGGAAGATAATCATTACATCATTAAAGGTAAACATGGAAGGAACAAAAATTCCACTTCGAGCAATTTCCATCATTCCACTTGAAAATAATGCTCCAACTGCCACACCGATACTTGCCACAATCATAATGGTTCGAAAGGAAACCGCTTTTGAACCTATGGCTGAATTTAAAAAATTAACGGCATCATTACTTACTCCTACTACCAAATCAAGCACTGCTAAAATGCCCAAAACAACGAGCATTACTACATAAATTTGTTCCATTATTAATGGTTTTTAATTTAGTGCAAAATTCTATTAACTATTTCAATCAAATGTTAAGCGAATGTTATCAATTTAAACTTCCTTTTTTTGAAAATTTAATAATTATACCTACCTTTAATACATTAAATTTTATCAACATGGCAATTTTAAAGGTAATAGAAGTACTTTCCAGTTCAGAAGTTAGCTGGGAAGATGCAACTCGAAAAGCAGTTGCACAAGCAGCAAAATCGTTAAAAAACATACGATCAGTTTATGTTCAAGACCAAAGTGCTGCAGTAAAAGACGGTCAAATTTCAGAATTCCGAGTGAACGTAAAAATCACATTTGAAATAGAATAATTCAAGAAAAATCGTAATTTTAAGCGTTCTCAAAAGGAACGCTTTTTTTATGAATGAATTACAATTTGAAACCAGTCCTTATTTACTTCAACATGCTCAAAATCCTGTTCATTGGAAAGCATGGAATGAAAAATCGCTCCAAGAAGCAAAAGTTAGAAACAAATTACTTTTAATTAGTATCGGTTATTCTGCTTGTCATTGGTGTCATGTAATGGAACACGAAACGTTTGAAAACGATTCAGCGGCAATTATCATGAATGAATTTTTTGTCAACATCAAGGTTGACCGAGAAGAACGTCCTGATATTGATGCCATTTATATGAAAGCTGTTCAATTGATGACAGGAAGAGGCGGATGGCCATTAAATGTTATTTGTTTACCTGACGGAAGACCTGTTTGGGGTGGCACTTATTTTAGAAAAAACGATTGGATTAATACATTAGAACAACTTCAAGAATTGTATTTAACTCAACCTGAAAAAATGATTGAGTATGCTGAAAAGTTGCATGAAGGTATTGAATCACTAGGTTTGGATTCAAAAGAAACAACAGAAATAGATTTTTCATTGTTGGACTATTTTTTGGAAAAATGGAGTAAAAGTTTTGACTGGGAATTTGGCGGCTATCAACGAGCTCCAAAATTTATGATGCCCACCAACTATCAATTTCTTTTGCAATTCGGTCATTTAACTAAAAATGAAAAACTACTCGAATACGTACATTTATCTTTAACAAAAATGGCATATGGAGGAATTTTTGATGTAGTTGATGGAGGTTTTTCAAGGTATTCTGTTGATTCAAAATGGCATGTGCCGCATTTTGAAAAAATGGCGTATGATAATGGTCAATTGCTTTCACTTTATGCTAATGCATACAAACTTTCAAAAAATGAATTGTACAAAGAAGTAATTGAAAAAACCATTTATTTCATAGAAAAGGAATGGCTTACGAAAGAAAACGGATTTTTCTCCGCTTTAGATGCTGATAGCTTAACCGATGAAAATCATTTAGAGGAAGGTGCTTTTTATGTGTGGACAAAAAATGAATTACAAACTATTTTAAAAGATGATTTTGAGTTGTTTGCAACCGTTTTTAGCATAAATGATTTTGGATTTTGGGAAAAAGAACATTATGTGCTAATTCAACGAGAAAGTTTATACACAATAGCAATTCAATTTCAAATTTCAAAGGAAGAACTTCAATTGAAAAAGAAAAATTGGGAAAAACTTCTTTATAACGCAAGAGAAAAAAGAAAAAAACCTAGGTTAGATGATAAAATCATTACTTCTTGGAATGCAATGATTCTGAAAGGTTTAGTTGAAAGTTATAAAGCTCTTCAGCATCAGCACTTTTTAGATTTGGCTTTAAAAAATGCTCATTTTATTGTATCAAAACTGTGGGATGAAAACGGAAATTTATGGCATACGTATAAAAATAAAAAAACATCAATTAACGGTTTTTTAGACGATTACGCATTTGTTATTGATGCATTTATTGCTCTTTACGAAATAACTTTGGATGAAAAATGGCTAAAACACTGTAAAAACTTAACAGATTATTGTTTAGACCATTTTTATGATGAGCAAAAAGGTTTATTTCGATTTACCTCAAACCTTGATAATGCTTTGATTTCAAATCATTACGAAATTGAAGACAATGTTATTCCTAGTTCCAATTCACAGATGTCGGCTAATTTATTTAAATTGGGTATTTATTTTGAAAATGGGCATTATGAAAGCATTTCAAAAAAAATGGTGTCCCAAGTTATTCCTTCGATTGATTATCCATCTGCCTTTTCAAATTGGTTGATAGTGGCATTACACTTTTCTACTTATCAAAAAGAGTTAGGTATTTGTGGTCCAAAAGTATTTGAATATTTGGATAAAATCAATCAATCTTATTTTCCTTCCCTTCTTTTGGCCGGAAGTGAAAAAAAATCGGATTTGACTTTCTTGAAAAACCGATTTAAAGAAGGAGAAACATTGTTTTATGTCTGCCAAAATAGAATGTGTTTAGCTCCAAAAAATAATTTTAATGAAATGTATAAAGATTTAATTGACTAATCTTTAAAGCAATAACAAAATTTAGTAAATTTGGTATTCACTTAAAAACAAAAGAAATGGGACTTGGAAATTTTTTTAAAAACTTATTTGGTTCAGCAAAAGAAAGGGCCAAAGAAACGGTAGAAAAAACAGAAGTTGTAATTGATCAAGCAAAAGAAAAAGCAACTGAATTAGCCGCTAAAGCTGAAGAATATGTTGAAAAAACCGTAAAAGATCTTGAAGAAAACTATCCTGAAGCAAAGGAAAAAGTAAAACAGATAGCAGACAAAGTAGAAGAAACATTTGAAAATGTGGTTGAGGATGTAAGAGAAAAAGTTCATGCTTTTACCGCTCCATCTGTTGAAAAATCAGAAGAAAAAGTAGAAGAGATTAAAGAGGATTTAGAAGAAAGAACCCCCACCGAAATTAAGCGTGCAGCTGACGAAAACGCAGATTAACGTTAACGTTTTGTTTTCATAAAATTTCATATAAATAAGTATCTTTGCAAGAAATTATCTACCAAACAAGAAGGTTTATATGAACGAAATTGAAAAAGAAAGTATTGATTATCTCCAAAAATATTGGGATTATGTCATAAATATTTTAATAGAATTTTCTCCCAGACTTATTTCTGCACTTCTCATTTTTTTAATTGGTTGGTATGCAATAAAAGTTATTAAAAGAGTAGTCACAAAAATTATGATCAAGCGGGAAATGGAACCCACTTTATCAAAATTTCTAGCCGATATATTAATTTGGACGTTAAAAATTCTTCTTTTTGTAACTGTAATTTCAAGACTTGGCGTTGAAAATTCCTCATTTGTAGCCATTATTGGAGCTGCTGGTTTGGCCATTGGTTTGTCATTACAAGGTTCACTATCTAATTTTGCCGGAGGAGTTTTGATTATTATGTTCAAACCGTTTAAGGTGGGAGATTTTATTGAAGTTCAAGGTGTATCGGGGACAGTACAACAAATTCAAATTTTTGTAACCCAACTGGCAACTGTAGATAATCAAATTATATTCGTGCCCAATGGTGCTCTATCAAATGGCAATATTATTAACTATTCTTATGCCGAAACCAGAAGGGCCAATATTATCATCAATATTAGTTACGATTCAAATTTAAAAAAGGCAAAAGAAATTATTTTTGAGATCATTCATAATCATCCGGCTATACTCAAAGAACCCGAGCCTGTTATCTTGGTTGATTCACTCGGGGATAGTTCTGTTAATATTGCGGTTCGACCATGGTCAAAAATAGAAGATTTCTTTACGATGCGATCTGACATCTTGGAACAAATTAAGCAACAATTTGAGGAAAATAAGATTACAATTCCATTCCCACAAAGTGAAATTCACATTAAAAACAATTAATATTTAACCAACTATTGTTTTATTTCAGAAAAAAATCTTTTAAATAAAAAGGTTCAAAGTAAGCTACATTCACAAAATTATTGTCTTTGTATTGGTTATAGCTTAAAGTACTCATTTCATTTGCCGAAGGAAAAACAATCTGTTGTAAAAAATTAAAATTTGCTTTTTTTAAAACCGTTTTGGCTTTATCCAAACAATCTCCTACAAAATATAAAGGAGTATCAAATTCTTCAAAAGACGATTCTGTTAAAACTTCTGCTTGAATGGTTCTTACTTTTTCTCCATTATTGTAAAATATAGCTGAGTAAACTTCCATTCTTCGTGCATCAATCATTGGAACAATTAAACCATCAACTTCGCCTGCTTTTGCTGCTAAAACATGAAGAGTATCAACTGATATCATTGGGATATTTAAGGCATAACATAAACCTTTTGCCGCTGAAACTCCAATTCGTAAACCGGTGTAGGAGCCAGGACCTTGACTTACCGCCACGGCATTTAAATCTGAAAAATGTAAATTGGCTTCTCTTAAAACTTCTTCCATAAATACATGTAACTTTTCAGCATGCGAATACCCTAATTCTGCTACTTCTTTACAAAGCAAAGTTTTACCATTTAATGCTACTGAAACAGAACAGTTACGTGTTGAAGTTTCAAGGTTTAAGATATAAGCCATTCTTTTTAATTATAGTACAAATGTAAAACATAAAAAAAGGAAATTAAAACGAATTAATTTCCTTTTCAAACGATATTGTAACGTGCTAACCTTTTACTTTGGTTTTTTCATTAGGTTTTTCTTTGTCTTCAATTGATTTAACATGGATTAAATCCCCTGAATTTAAATCTTTGGTAACCGTAACATAAGGCCCAACAATTATTTCTTCTCCTTTTTTTAATCCTTCTGTCACCTCAATATTCGTATCATCTTGAATACCCGTTTTTATAATTCTAATTTTTGCTTTGTCACCAACTTTCACAAAAACACACTCTAACTTCTTATCTTGTTTTTTTGTAGGTTCTTCACTCTCACCACTTTTTTCCGGTTTATCATTTACTTTTACGGTTCGTATGGTATCCGCTTTCATTACTACGGCACTGATTGGAATTCCAAAAACCTTTTCTTTTCGTTTTGTAATAATATCAACGGTGGCGGTCATTCCGGGACGAAATGGGGAATAGGTATCCGGTTTACCTTTTATTAAATCTTGATACGATTCTTTTAAAACTCTAACTTTCACCTTAAAATTGGTCACTTGATCAGCAGTTACAGCCGTACTAGCCGAGTTTGAAATGCTTGTCACAATTCCTTTAAATTGTTTTTTTAGATAAGCGTCAACCTCAATATTGGTTGAATCGCCAATATTAATTTTTACAATATCATTTTCATTTACATCTACCTCAACTTCCATATTATTCAAATTGGCTACTCTAAGAATTTCAGTTCCAGCCATTTGTTGAGTTCCTAAAACTCTCTCGCCCAGCTCTACCGAAAGAAGAGAAATAGTTCCGTCAGCCGGAGCATAAATGACTGTTCTCCCTAAATTATCTTTCGCTTCTGTAACGGTTGCCGAAGCACTTTGAACTCCATAATAAGCAGCTTGTTTAGCAGCTTGTGCCCCTTCATAAGCAGCTACTACTCTATCCCACTCTGATTTTGATATAATTCCTTTTTCGAATAACGCTTTGTTTCGATTATAATTGGCTTGAGCTTCTTTTAAAGTAGCCTCAGCTTGGTTTAAATTTGCTTTAGTATTAGATAAACCCGCTACTGAACGATTTAGACTGGAAGTATATAAATCGGGGTTGATTCTAACTAAAAGCTGGCCTTTTTTTACAATCTGTCCTTCTTTTATAGGCAATTCTATGATTTCACCTGATACTTCAGAAGAAATTTTAATTTCGGTTTCCGGTTGAATTTTTCCTGTTGCTGAAACCGTTTCAATAATAGTCATTTCATTTACAAGAGCAGTTTCGACTTCTTTGCCTTGTTTTTTATCTCCAATTATACCTGATTTGGAAAGAACAGTTAATATAATTATAAGACCTAAAGCAATTCCTAAAAATAGGTATATTGATTTTTTTGACATAAGTTATGATTTTTTAATGATGGGAATTCCGAAGTAAAATTCTAAAATCTTTGTTCTGAAAATATAGTCGTATTTTGTTCGTAACACTTCTGATTGAGCATTCGTTAATAAAACAAGTGATTGATTTAAATCGAAAGCATTCATTAAACCTACATCAAATCTTTCTTTGGCATAGATAAAAGCTTCTTGTCTGGCTTCCAAGGTTGTTAATGCAGCATCATATGATTTCAAAGCTGCTTTAACATCTGTAAAAGCCGTGTAAACATTTCTTTCCAATGTTAATTCTTCTTGTTCATAGGCAATTTTACTTCTTTCTAAAGCAACCTTTGATCGTTCCACATTATTTCTGGTTGCCATACCATTGAATATTGGAATCGTTAATTGAACCCCAAAATTTTGTCCTTTATTATTGTCAAATTGTCTGAAAATTGGTAGAGGATTACCTAAAATAGGATTAAAATTGGGTTGTAAAACATTTTGATTCGTTCCTTCCACTAATCCTATTACTGTAGTTGGGTTGTTGGGGTCCAACTCAACACCTGTAACTCTTCCTATACTGGAAGCTCTGGTGCTAAAGCTATAAAAACCTTGAAGTCTTGGTTGATAAGCACCTCTGGCTATTGAAACGTCTTTTTCTGCTACATCTAAATTGGTTTGAGCAATTTTCAATTCCGTTCTTGATTCTTTTGCTTTTTGATAAATGGATTCCGCTGATTCCAACAAAATTGGTGATTGTATAACGTCATAGTCTTGATCAACGATATCAAAATTCTTAAAACTATCCAATTGTAGTAACTGAGCTAAACTTAATTTTGATATAAGAAGAGCATTTTCAGCACTTATGACCATTTGTTCATTTGAAGCTACATTAGCTTTAATGTCCAACAAATCCCCTCTTGGTATCAATCCGGCGGCTAATAATTCTTCTGACCTTTTTTGTTGTTGTTGGTTATTTAAAAGTTGTTGTTTTTGCACTTTTACATTTTCTTTGTTAAATAAAATTTGTAAAAATGAATTGGCAACATTTAACGCAATATCTTCTTGCATTTTGGTTAACTGATATTGACTTGCAATTTTTGCTAAATTAGCTCTTCGTAAACGATATTGATTTTGTAAACCATTATAAATATCAACTCCAACATTCAAACCAGCTGCAGTAAACTGAGTAGTTTGATTTTCAAGCAAACCAGTTGTTATATTTTGATTTAAACCTATATTCCAAGAATGTGAAGCGGTTGCATTGGCAGAAGGTAAAAAATTTCCGATGGCAGTACTTTTCTCTATTTCAGCTAATTTTTCATCAAGTTTAGAATTTTGAATAGAAATGTTGTTTTCAATGGCATAATTCACACATTCCTCTAAAGTCCATTTTTTTTCTTGAGCACTTATATTGATTCCAAATAATAAAAAAGCCAATACTAAGAATTGAAAGTAACAATTAATTTTTATACCGTTTTTTAATAATGGAGTTTGATTTAACATTCGATTAGATTTCTTATACATTTATTTTTATAAGACGCTTAAAATAAAATTGTGTTACAGAAAAATAAAAAAAATTAAAAATAAAGTACATTTGCACGCTGTAATCCCACCTCAAAATGAAACATATTTTAATGCTTTTATTTGTTTTTGCTTTTTTGATTTTTTTGAGCTCATGTTCAACTGCAAAAAAAATTGACCTCCTTAAACCGGAGCCTTCAAATGCTGCTCCTGTTGAATACGAAACAGCATCTTCCTTTATTCACTTACCGGTTACTATACAATTAAAGGATATCGAAAAACAAGTTAACAAATCATTAAACGGTTTAATATACAATGATTCTATTTTAAATGATGACAACTTAACCGTTAAAGTTTGGAAACAAAACGAAATTAAAATCAGATCAATCAAAGAGGGAAAATCAACCAAACTAAACACCATTTTACCTTTAAAGGTGAATGCAAATTATCGATACGGATTTGAAAAAATGGGAATAAGTCTTTATGACACCAAAGAGTTCAATTTAAATGGTATTGTATCATTAAGCAGTGATATTGGACTGACCAATTGGCAATTAAAAACGAATACCCAAATAAATTCGTTAGACTGGACAGAGAGTCCTACAGTAGTAATTGCAGGAAAAAACATTCCGATTACCTACCTTATTAATCCCGCTGTGCGATTATTTAAATCTAAAATTGAAAAAAATATTGATGAAGCTATAAAAACTTCATTGAATTTTAAACCGAATGTATTAGATGCACTTGAAAAATTGTCCACACCATTTGAAATGAGTAAAGAATATTCTTCTTGGTTGCGAATAGTTCCGGACGAGCTTTATGTGACAGATGCAATTCTATCGGAAAAAGAAATAAAAATGGAAATGGGCTTAAAATGTTCTATCGAAACCATTATTGGAAAAACTCCACAAAAAAAATTTGATAAAAAAAACATTGTCTTAAAACCGGTTGCTAAAATGCCGGATCATATTTCTGCCAATATAATTGCCGTTTCAACTTATGAAGATGCTTCTGCTTTAATGACTAAAAATTTTATGGGAAAAGAATTTGGAGAAGGAAACAAAAAAGTAAATGTTACTAAAGTTACTATTTGGCATAAAGAAGGAAAGATGATAATAGCTTTAGATTTAATTGGATCAATAAATGGAACGGTTTATTTAAGTGGTTTTCCACAATTTAATGCAGAAACCAAAGAAATTTATTTTGATCAATTGGATTATGTACTCAACACCAAGAGTTTTTTAGTTCGTTCTGCTAATTGGTTGGCTCAAGGATATGTTTTAAGAAAAATTCAAGAAAGTTGTCGCTATTCCATTCAATCTAATTTAGATGAAGCTAAACAAAACATTTTACCATACTTAAACAATTATTCACCCATGAAAGGTGTCTTTATCTCCGGAAATATTGATGATTTTGAATTCCAAAAAATTCAATTGACCAATACTGCTATTTTGGCTTTTATCAAAGGAAAAGGAAAAACTGCAGTGCGAATAGACGGGATGGATTAGTTCATTTCCACTTTCTTTTTCTTGAATTTCATTTTATATACTACATAAAAAACAATGGCTACCATAATGTAAGGAAAAGCCATTAAATAGACAATACCATTATTTATGGCCTCAGCCTTAGCTGAATCTCCTTCGCTTTCCAAAGCGGCTCGACACATGGCACATTGAGCTGAACCAGAAAAAAAGGTTAGCAAAATAAAAAAGGTAAAAAATAATTTTTTAGTAGGCATAATAAGGTGCAATCATAAAATATACTATTACCCCTGTTACAGCAACATACAACCAAACTGGATACGCTATTTTTGCTATTCTTTTGTGTTTATCAAATTGTTCAGCTAATGCTTTTACATAGGTAATCAAAACCAACGGAATTACAGTTATGGATAATACAATATGGGATATTAAAATAAAAAAGTAAACATATCTTATCCAACCTTTTCCTCCAAAAGGTGTACTGTCTGAGGTCATATGATAGGCCACATACATCACTAAAAACAAAACGGAACAAGCAATTGCCGTTTGCATTACTCGTTGATGAGCTTTTATATTTCCCTCTTTAATAAAATAAACCGCTAATACTAGGAGGATAGCAGTAGCACCATTGATAAAAGCGTAAATAGGAGGTAAAAAAGTTAAAGGTTCTACTTGAATTCCGAAATCTTTTAATTTAATTCCGAATAGTAATGCAACCACCACCGGTATAGCAATTGATAAAATCACAATGTATTTATTGTATTTTTTTTCTATGTTATTTTTAGATAAATTGTTTGTCGCTTTCATTATTTCTCGTTTAATAATACTTTAATATCTTGTTTTAAAGCTGTAATTCCTTTTTCTTCTATTCCGTCATAATAAACAATTGGATTACCAAAGTCATCTTTACGGCTTCTAATGTTTCCTTTTTTATCTACCAAAGCAAACAATCCTGAGTGTTCAAAACCACCCTCACTATCTTTATTTTCTCCGGCAAAGATGGAAAATCCTTTATTGGCTAGTGAATAAATATATTCTTTATCACCGGTAAGAAAATGCCAATTTGGATTTTTAACCCCCAAATGAGAAGCGTGTTCTTTTAACACTTCTGGAGTGTCATTAGCAGGATTAATAGTAATTGATACAATTCCAAAATCTTTTTGTCCATCAAAATGATTCTGTAACTCCACCATATTTTTATTCATGATAGGGCAGATAGTTGGGCAAGTAGAAAAGAAAAATTCTACTAAATATACTTTGCCTTCATATTCTTTATTGGTAATTGTAATATTATCTTGATTAGTTAAAGTAAAAGAGGGTGCTTTTCCAATTTTCATCAATAAATCTTCTGAAGTTTCTTTAGCTCCGGGAACATTTAATCGGTCAACCTCCGTTACCTTGTTTTGACTTACTCTGTCAATAATTCTTGGGATAAAGATGATACCAAAAATTAATATAATGAATGAAATTCCAATATATGACTTGTTTTTCATGATTTATTTTATTCGATTGGCTGCATTTTTTTTGAGGGCTAATCTATATTCTGCTAGGATAATTTTCATGTCATCGCCCATTTCATTGTGTAAATCAGCCGCAGAAATTGTATTATATCCTTCTTTATATTCCGGATTCCCTTTTTTGTCTTTTCCTTTACGTCCTCTTAAATTTCGTTCCTTATCAATAATAAAAACATTTGGAGTGCCAAAGTCTGCATCTAATTGACCTATCAAATTAAATTGATCATAATACACTTTTATTTCATTTTCAGGGACAAAAATATAATGCCATCTGGAAAGATCTGAAATTCTTCCTAACTCTTCTTTGATTGTTTCTGTATCTTTTTCTGTTCCGATGGGGGCTAAACAAATCAATTGAAAATCATGAAAAGCCATCACTTTATCATAAATTTTTTGATTTAAATTGAAGGCATTTCCCTTATTTTTTAATAATTCTTTGCCTGGAAATACCAATACTGTTATTTTATTGTCAAGTGAAAATGTTTCCCCTTTGTTGTTCTTCCAATCCTTTAAATCAGGAATCTTAGGGGTAACAGTTGGCAAATGTGTAAAATTGTGTACACCTGATGCAAAAAACAAATAAGCAACTATTGGTAAAACAAAAAGTGTAAAGAGCACAATATTCTTTTTCATCGTAACACGTTTTTACCATACAAAAATAAAAAAAGGTACGCAAAGCGTACCTTAAAAACTTTAAAAAATATCGTTAAAAATTCCATTTAATAAGAGAATTTTGATAAACATCAAATACATAACCACCTTCTAAAAGAAAAATCAAAGCGATATACAATGCTAAGAAAACAAATGTCCATACTACTGATTTTCTTAAACTTGATTTTTCATCTCGCATGTGCATAAAATCCCAAGTAATATAGTAAGCTTTAACTATTGTTAAAACTAAAAAAATTAAATTTAAGGGAATGATATAAATAAAAGGAGACAAAGTAATGTTCATTAGGGTTGCTCCAAATCCACCTTCAAATGGTGAAATCCAAGCAGTCATTAAAGAGGCAGGCTTGTAAATTCCTAAAACAACTTCAATAGCTGTTACGATGGAAAGAAAGATTAATACTCCCCAAATTTTTTGTTCGTTAGACTTGAATTTAAGTCTTCCTCTAAAAATTGCTAAATTATGTGCGTGTGCCATTTTAAATTCGTTTAATAAATTATACCAAGTAGAAGAAGGTAAATACAAATACCCAAACTAAATCTACAAAGTGCCAATACAATCCAACTTTTTCAACCATTTCATAGTTCTTTCTTCGTTCATAAGTTCCTAAAATTACATTTAAGAAAATAATAAAGTTAATTACAACTCCGGAAAAAACGTGAAATCCGTGAAATCCGGTGATGAAGAAAAAGAAATTAGCAAATTGTTTATTACCATATTCATTCCTAACCAAGTTAGCACCTTGCACTACATGAACAGCGTCGTTCAAACGAGCAAGTGATTCTTCTCTGGTCAATATTGTTTTGTGCTTTTCTTTATTCAAGGTTGGATGAACGCCTTTTTTATCTTTTTTATCCAAATACATTTCTTGCGTTCTAACCAAGATATTTGGATTTGCTTTAAAACCTTCAACAATCTCTTCTACACTATAAGTGGGCAAAGTTGATTCAGACATAAACCACATTCCACTTTTACGTTCTAATTGAGCTCTGTCTTTTGGTAATGTTTTAGCAAATTTTTCCAACTGAATACGTTTACCTTCTTGATCAACAAATTGAATAATACTTCCTCCTTTTGTTTCGATTGCACCATATTCACCTTTGATAAAGTTTTTCCATTCCCATGCTTGAGACCCAACGAAAATAAGACCCCCAATAATGGTTAAAAACATATAAAAAGCTACTTTTGATTTCTGCATGTGATGGCCGGCATCTACAGCCAATACCATTGTAACGGAGGAGAAAATCAAAATGAATGTCATCAATGCAACATATAACATTGGCAAGTCTTGTCCGTGTAAAAAAGGAAAATGATTAAACACTTCGTCGGCAATTGGCCAACTTTCTGCAAATTTAAACCTTGAAAAACCGTATGCTGCTAAGAATCCCGTAAAAGTTAAAGCATCTGATAAGATGAAAAACCACATCATCATTTTACCATAGCTGGCACCCATAGGCTCATTTCCGCCATTCCAGATTTTATCTTCAGTCGTAGTAACTGTCGCTCCCATATATAGTTATTAGTTAAAAGTTTTCAAATTTACATAAATTTTCTATTCGTAAAAATAGAAAAATAAAAACAACAAAATCCATAAGAAATCAAGAAAATGCCAAAACATTGCAGCAAGCTCAATTCCAAGGGTTTGTGTTGAATTGTATTTTTGTTTATAATGATTATAAATTACGATTAAAAGGGCAATTAGGCCTCCAAAAAGGTGTGCCATATGCAATATCACAATGATATATAAAAATGAAGTGGTTACATTACTTTCACTTCCTGTAAAAAAATATCCATTTTCAATGATTTGACTGAAACCTAAAAATTGAGTAAAAACAAAACCAATTCCCAATAAAAGAGTTAACCATAATAACATGGTAGTTTTTATTTTTTCATTTTTTCTGATTGTGGAAAGTGCCATGTGAATTGTTACACTACTAACTATAATTAAAAAAGTACTCCACAAAAAAGCAATGGGCATTTCAAAATCTTTTAACCAATCTCTTCTGGAGGTACTTACTACAAAAGCACTCGTTAATCCCGCAAACATCATCACCATACTTATCATGGCAAACCAAAGAAGCAACTTATACGATTGTGCTTTTCTTTCGTTGTATTCTTGAACTGTCATATCTTTATAATTATCTTAGAAATTTATCTGCAATGTAAACCAATTGAATCAACGTAATATAACTAACACTGCTCAACATCAATTTTCGAGCAGCTTTTGCGTCTCTCTTTTTATATAATTCAAATGCGAAGTAAAGCATCCAAACACCGATTAAAAAAACAATTATTGCCGAAATTGGCGTTAAATACAAACGGCTTCCCACAATTCCTACGTAAGGGAAAATTGCCGGTAATACTGATGCAATGATTAACCAAATGGTATACAAAATAATTTGCAAAGCTGTTCCTTTATCTTTTTCTCCTGTTGGCAACATAAAAAATCCTGCTTTTTTGTAATCATCATACAAAAACCAACCAATTGCCCAAAAATGGGGAAACTGCCAAAAAAACTGAATTAAAAACAAGGTTCCTGCTTCTAAACTGAAATCATCGGTTGCAGCCACCCATCCCAACATAAAAGGAATTGCTCCAGGAATGGCACCCACAAAAACAGAAAGAGGAGTTACTGTTTTTAATGGTGTATAAACACTCGTGTATAAAAAAATAGAAATTGCCCCAAACATGGCTGTTTTGGGATTAATTAAATATAAAATAACAATTCCGATTAAGGTTAAAGCAGAAGCCAATATAAATGCTCTTTTATTTGAAACTCTTCCGGCTGCAATTGGTCGGTTTTTAGTTCTATCCATCAATTTATCTAAATCTTTTTCGATAAGTTGATTATACGTGTTAGAAGCACCAACCATGCAGTAACCGCCAATAGCTAGCAATAAAAAAGTAGTCCAGCTGAACTCTGAAAGCGATAAAATTCCTAAAAAATAACCTGCTATAGAGGAAAAAACCACACTAATAGATAAACCAGCCTTTGTGATTTCTTTAAAATCGCCAAAAAGTGTTCTATTGGAAGTAGTAATTGTATCGGAGTTCAAAAATGTTGTTTTTTAATTTTTGGCAAAGATACAAATATCTCAACTTACAACCGATTGAACAGTTCAGAAAAAAAATTAAAATCTGTTGAATTATTTTATATACCAAAAAAACGATTAATAATCAAAATACCAATTAAATAAATCTGCACGAACACCAAACGAAAACCAAGTAGTATCTTGTTTAAAAGTGGTAAGTGTATTTTTAGAAGGATCAAAACTTCTATAAATTAAACTTCCAAAGAGTTTAAAGTTTGTGGAAGGATTAATCAAATATCCCGCTTGAAAATCGGCTATCATGATAGTTGTTTTATTTCCTTGACCTACTGTAACACCTGTGTCAAACGGACGGTCTTCATTATAATTTTTATAAATATTTCCACCATAATTAAACGAATCCTCTTCGTTATCAAAATCCAATCCACGAACACCATAGGTTAATTTCAAATCGCCAAACCATCTGTCTTTATTGTATCTTGCAATGATCAAAAATTCTTTAGCATTTCCTCCCCATTGATGACCTAAACTTTGGTTGTTATGTCCATAATTGGTTATTGGATTACTGTGTGCATACACATAAGGATTCACATGATTATATTCTGCCTGTAAAAATAAATTCTGAATATTGAAAGCGTTAAAGTATTTTACCCCTGCTTGATAACCAAATTTATTTCGCCAACTTTTGTTGGATGCTTTAACATCTTCAAAAGCGAATTCATCAATTAAAAACTGACCGTAAACAGCCCAATTGTTGGATAACTTATATTTTGAAGTTAATCCCAAAAGAGCGTTACCGGTTTTTGAAGATGAATTAAACTCAACTGTTCTGTAAAAAATAATAGGATTTACAAAACTAAAATCAAAACCTCTGTCGTTTGTGTTGGTCCAAACTACTGATTCAAAAAAGCTTAAATTCCATCTTTTGGTAACATTCCAACTTAAATAATGATTGGCCATATATTTTGTTCCATACGTACCGTCAATAGTTGCTTCAGGACGAATATCTTTTAACCACATGTAAGTATTGGTATATTTAATTTTCCAAAAAGTAGTATTTATTTTGAAAAAAGGATATGGTGTTGCACCATCAGAAAAAAGCAAAGATCGGTAGCCATCACCAATAAAATTTCGACCATATCCCAATTGTAAATTGATAAATTTATCGGCTACATAGGTAATATTAGCATCCGCTAAAGCAAAATCGTAGGCATCTGTCTTAAATTGTTTTGCGATTCCTATACCTGGAATTACTGCAGGATTACCTCCCGAAGGTCGAATGCTTTCCGCGTAATCATTATAATATCCTGCAAATCTTCCTTGACTTTCATAAATGGAAGTTGTAAAATTCAATTTTTTCCCTAAACCTCCTTGAATTTGAATACCTCTTGTGTTTTGATACGTGTAATCATTTACTTTAGGACTTGAAACTCCTGCTCTTAAATCAAAAATCGGATTCAAAGTGAACCAATAATCTTCACCTTGTATCGCTACCGTATGTTCGTTCCATAATTTCTTCCCCCAAACGCTTGATTTGTCTTTCTTAATTTTTTGATAGGCGTCCATAAAATCATAATACTGGCTAACCTCAGCATAGGTAAATGGTTTTGAAGCGGTATGGTTATTTGTTCCTATTTGATTTAAGGCTGCTTCAAACTGAGTATACAAACTATGACTAAATGGAATATTTAAATGACTTTTAAATTCTGGATGGGAAAATTCACTATATTTAATAGCTTCATATTCAGTTAATTCCTTTTTTTTATTCAGATTCTTTGAAGATTCATTTATAACTGAATTTGACGCTTTAAAACCTTCTTCTAAAGGAATGTTTATTTTAATGGAATACCTTGAATAAGTTGGATTTCCTGCAAAAGTAGGGGGACCTATAACAGGCAATAAACTAAAAACTCTTTCTGCTTCTTGATTTAATTCAGGATAGGGTGCATCTACATATTGTAAAATAAACCTTCCTTCATTATTTACTTCGAAAAGTACCTTAAAACTCCCTTTATAACCGTTTTCTTTTACTTTTTCAGGGATTTTAAATGACGAAAAAACCAATTTTTGAACTTCTTCATAGAAGCAATTTTCTAACTCAACATTAGATTTTTGTTGACAGGAAGGAAAAACCGGAAATTGTTCAATGCTTTTGTCTTGTGCAAAAACATGTAAAGAAAAAGAACTAAACACTAAAATTGATACAAATTTTTTCATCAAAAAATGGTAATATGATTAATATCCGCTTTGGGCTTTTTGACCCGAAATAATAGCTAAGGCAGAAGATGTCCCGATACGTTTTACGCCTAATTGAATCATTTCTACAGCTTCTTCATAGGAGCGAACCCCACCGGCTGCTTTCACCGGAAGAGGCGAACTGTTTTCCAACATCATTATTATTGAAGATACCGTTGCACCATTGGGTTTATTGTTTTCTGTTTTATAAAATCCGGTAGATGATTTCACAAAAACGGAAGCATATTGATCTTCTTTACAATTTGACATTACTACATTTTTAATCAGTGCAGATAGTTGAATAATCTCCTGATCGGTTAAAGCAGCTACCTCAATAATCCATTTTACTGTTTTATGATGTGAAAGTCCAAATTGAGTACATTTCAAAACTTCTTCTTTAACTAAAGTCGAATTACCTTTTTTAAATGCTTCGTAATTACAAACAAAATCTAAATCATCTACCCCGTCATGAATGGCTTTTTCGGCTTCAGCCAATTTTTCTTCTAAAGTAATTATTCCTTCAGGAAAAGAAATTACAGTTCCAACCAAAACTTTTGAAGCCGCTTCCATAATCATTTTTTTTGCTAATGCCACATGCTTTGGGCGAATCATGATAAGTTTAAAATGATGCTCAATTGCTTCTTGAATAAAAGAAGAAACAACTTTAGCATCCTCAGCTTCTGATAAATTTGCTTGTTCTGCCGTTTTTAAATAGGTAGAATCTAAATATTGTTTGATTTCCATAGTGTAAAATTAAAAAATCCCACCGAAGTGGGATGCTTTTCTATGAAATATTATTCAACTAATTTAAATTTGATTGGGATTTGATAGGCAACTCTTACCGGTTTTCCGCCTTGCATACCCGGTTTGAAACGAGGTAACTGTTTTATAACCCTAAAAGCTTCTTTTTCAAAGTTTGGAATAACCTGATTTTTTCTATTAATTGCTGATACGTCTGAAATACTTCCATCAGTGTTAATTACAAACTGAATAAAAACAGTACCTTCAATTCTTTTCTCCATTTCTTTTTCAGGATACTCCAATTTGTTTTTTAAAAAGCGACTCATTTCTTCATTAAAGCATTTATCTCTATCTAAGCCTTTTAGTCCGGAACATTTACTAAAGGTAGGTTTTTCGTCAAGTTCCCAAAGATTATTATACTTAGAAGGATCAACAACTTCAGCGGTAACAACTGTTGGCTCTGGCTTAGTTTCAATTGGACTATCTATTTGTTCAGGTTCAGTCTGATCTGATGCCGGAATGTCGGTTGTATTTGAAACCGGTTTATTATTGGTAATTGTCGGCCAAACTAAAGATTTTGGCTTAAAAATGTCTTTTTTAGGTTCGCTTTTTGGCTCTTTTTCTATTTTGAAATTACCTGCAAACACTTTCTCTTCAACAGAGGCAGGGACTTCATAAACAAAAACTTTTTCGTTATCAAAAGGTGTTTTGTGTTCAACAACAAAATAAACAGTTATTAAACTGACAAATAAACCTAACTGAAAATATAAATTTGAGTTTATGTTACGATTGGATTGGTTTTCAGAAGCTCTCATAATTACTACTATTTTGGTTCATTCACCATAATCCAATAAACATGCCAAAAAAAATCCACTTTTCAGTGGATTTGATTTTAATTGTCTAATTTGAAAGTAATTGGAATACTCATGGTCATTCTTACAGGTTTCCCTCTTTGTTTACCGGGAACCATTTTTGGCAATTTAGACATAATTCTTTGAGCTTCTTTTTCAAGCGATGGATATGGAGCTCTCATGTTAGCAATTGTCACAGACCCATCTCTTTCAATGATGAAACTTACAAAAACTTTCCCTTGATGACCGGCATCAACAGCTGCAGCAGGATATTGGAAGTTTTTCTTGATATGTGCTTGAATTTTCTCTTGAAAACACTCTTTTCTTTTTTCTTTGGCTACACTTTCACAACCAGGGAAAAGAGGTACATCTTCAATAATAGCGAATGGAACATCAGGCTCTGGTTCCTCTTCTTCTGCAACAACAACTTTTTCAGCTTTAACTATTTCCTCTTTTTGGTTAGTTTCAGTAGATTGAATTTCAACTTCCTTTATTTCTTTTTTATCTTCTACAACCTTAATTACTTCCGGTGCTGGTGGCGGAGGTGGTGGAGGTGGTGGAGGTTGATTTAATTGTTGCGTAATTGGCACTTCTTCATCAAGGAAACTATTGTCTACTTTCGAAGTCAATCCTGTTAGGTCTTTCTCATACGTTTTTAATTCTATCGCTAAGTAAGAAAGAACAACTACAGCAGCTAATCCAAGCTGAAAATAGAGACCGCTATTTCTTTTTGGATCAACATTTGGATTCTTTTTTGGTTCCATAATTTGTTTTTTGAGTTGCTAATATAAGTATTTGTAAAAAATCTAAAAACTATTTTAAAATATTTAACCTTTTTCTACCTAAAATTATCAAAAAGGCTCCGATTAAAGTCCCTAGAACATTAAAAAAAAAGTCGTTTATTTCTGCTTTTCTGGTTTGTGTTAACGATTCTTGTAACACCTCAATTATTATGCCATAAATAATGGCAATTATAACAGAAAAAAATATAGATTTTGTTATTTTCCATTTTTGAAATAAATTGATATATAACAAAATGGTTAACACAAAATAAAAAGCAAAATGAACGTATTTATCGCTATTCTCAATAGCTATTTTTGGGATTTTTCGAAAGCTAACCAAACTTAAGACAGTTATTAGAATAACCCAAAAAAGTAGAATTGAAAAGAGTAATCTTTTTTTAAGCACCAATCAACGATTTATAGGCTTCGCTATCGAGAAGTTCGTTTGCTTCAACAACTTCGGAGATTTTTACTTTTACCATCCAACCTTTTCCATATGGATCAGTATTTACATATTCCGGATTACTTTCTAATTCATCATTAAATTCTATAATTTCACCTGAAAGAGGCAAAAACAAATCTGAGACTGTTTTTACAGCTTCTACTGTACCAAAAACCTCGTCTTTTGAGAGCGTTTGATCCAGCGTTTCAACTTCTACATATACAATATCACCTAACTCTTTTTGAGCAAAATCGGTAATCCCGACTGTAGCAATTTCTCCCTCAATACTTACCCACTCGTGGTCTTTAGTGTATTTTAAATTTGATGGTATATTCATTTTTTAATTTATTTTCAGCAAATGTAATTTTTAAAGTTTTATAATAAAACCTTTTTCGCTACAAAATTTGATTAATTACCAAAATTATAGCGAAGTGTAAATCCAGATCTAATATTTGTTAAAGGGAAAGCTGTTGAAATAACTGCTTTTGAAAAGGTGTGATCATAGAAAAATATTACCGTTAAATTTTTACTAAACGAATAATCCGCAGTTAACTTTAGAGACCATATGTTTTGACCACCTGCCAATTGATTATTGTCATAATCCAAATATCGCACAATGGTTTTATTATCTCTAAATGAAAAATCTGTTCGGATATTGATATCACTTTTTATAACCCCTTGAGGGTTATCGGCTAATGCAGAATTTATGGTTACATCTTTAATTCTGTAACCCAATCCTAAAATGTATTCCAAACCGCGTACTTCTGTTAATAAATTATTATCAAAACTCATTGAAAGTGCTCGGTCTTTTTTCATTTCTGCAAGGAATTTAAATGAGTTTTTCATTTCAAAATCAACCCTAACTAATGGGTTAAATTGTTCAATTAAATTGATATTTTGTACTAAAGTTTTATTAAAAAAATTACCACTTTGATCCAATTGATTTGGATTTTGTTCATATTCAAAATTTGAACGAAAAGCATTTATAGTATAAGTAGACCTATAACTATGCTGAATTGAAAATCGTTTAAATCTGTCTTTAAAAAACTTATAACGCATTAAACCACTATATTTAACCGTCCAATTTGGAATAGGTAAATCTCTAAAAATTCTTGTAGAACTTTCAGATGCATCATTTCCACTGTAAGCTGATAAAAAAGAAGGAATCAAAACAGCTTGGCTATTTCTTCCAAAACCAACCGGGAAACCAAAATTAGGATCATTTGTATCCGTTACTCTTGGAATATCACCCAAGTAATATTGTTCGGCCAATCGATTTGCAATAACTAATCGATTATCTCTGAATTGTTGAAATGCAGCTGAACCGTTTTCATCACTATTTTGGAAAGCTGTTTTTATAAGTACTGTAGAAATTGAAAAATTACCGGTTGTGTAAGGAGAACGCGAATTATATACTCCATCTAATACATCATATTGTTCAGAAAAATTTTCCATATAATTTCGGTCTGCCACTAAATCTATAGTAAAATCGGGAAACAAATCAACTTTTGCTGTTGCATTTAGTTGTTTAGTAGAGACTTGTGTGAAACTTTGGTTATATTCCGGAAATACAGTTAACCAACCTCTTCTGGCAGCTTCATAACGAACCTCATCTTGCAAACCAAAAATGAAGCCTGTTGACGGTTTTGATGAACCGAAAAACCCTAAAGATTGCGTATATCCAGGTAAAATAGTTCCTTCATTTTGAGTATAATTTACTTGAATATTTTTTACACTAGTCAGAACTCCAATCAAACCTTTCACAAAAATACTTCCTTCAGATTGTTGCGGTTGAGTTGGACTTGTTATTTTTTCTCCCGGTTTTGGTGCTACCGGTTTTGGTGCAGTAGGCTTTTTTGTTTTATTAGTTAAACCTATGTATTTATAGAAAGAATCCATGTTTAAAGTTGTATTCAATCGATGAGAACCCGAATTTTGAATCGTATTCCCTAAATCAAAAATGGTTCCATCCTCAGCCTCAAATGTTGACAGTGCCAATGAAGATCTCGTCCAATTATATGTTCCGGTATAAGTATAATTCGATTTTAAGAAAGCTAAAAAAGGTAATTTATTTAGTGGTAAATCATAATTAACTACAATTTGTTGGTTCATATTATCAGGTATCCCTGCTTCAAAATAATCGTCAAAAATTCTATTTGTATCATCAGGCAGACCTTCGTCATTAATATAATTTCGTACGATATTGCTACGATCAGTTGTGTAGTTAACTTTCAAAGATTTAGTAAGATTAAAATTAAACCCATATTGATAATTAAACAAATAATTGCGTCTAAACAAAGGATCTAGTTCTATTCCTTCAACTTCAACTTGACGGAATTGTTGTCTGTTAAACTGACGAACAACATTAGTACTAAAATTGATGTTTGTAGGTAAATAATTAAAATTAAAATCGCTCAATAACTTCCAGTATTGCGATTTTTTCATGAACTTATTATTTTTTAAAGGTTCAATTGGTTTTGATTGAAAAGAATAAGCATAATCAACAGATGATCTGACCTGTTGGTCTACAAAATCTTCAATTTCATAATTATGACGTTCAACTTGGTTAAAGGAATGAGAAAGTGTTAAATTTTCAATATCATACACCTTAGGCTTTTGTTCTGCATTTCTTTCTTTTCTAACTCCAATAAAATTGACACTTCTTCTTTTCGTATAATCAATTGCTCTGTCTTCTAAATTACGCTTTTCAGCTGCATCTGGGGTTACTTCAATAAGTTGTTCTAATTCTATATCTTGAAAAAAAGGATCAAATTGAGGGGCGATTATTTGCTCTCCAACAGCATAATTGAATGGTAAGTTGATTCCCCATTTTTTTGGCAACAATTTCCCGACATTAATATTGGTTACAATATCATATTGTTGCATATCTTCTCTACTTCTCTCATTGGCTCCTTGCTCAAGAGTTCCAAAACCAATAGTACTCATTCTTCCGGTTGCTGACAAATTCATAAAGTCGGCTGCATTAGCATCTACATTCAAAATTGCGGCCATACCTCCTTTATTTTTCATTCCTGCAACTCTTAGTTCATTCAACCACACTTCTCCTCTGACACTATTTAATTCAATTTGACCAGTTTTAGCGTTTTTCAAACCTACCATTAAAGTTCTAACTAAACCAAAGTTTGGATTTCCTTTGATACCTAACCTTAATTTATTTGGCTTGCTTGCTGCAGATGGGTCTAGTTCCTCTTCATCTTTAAAGAAGATTTCATCAGGATTGGGGTTTTCTCCACTGATATTTAGCACTTTAAGCTTAGTTAATAAAGATAAATTTAAATCAATTTCATTTGCTTCAGGCCAAACCTCTTCAGGGATGGTTGTGCCAAAAGGGGTAACCTTTAAGGGAATTTCAACTTGATAAAAATTTTGTGTAAAATCATTCCCAAAACGAATGAAAGCAATCATTTCGTCATCTTGTAACGGATTGGAATCATTGACCAAAGGTTCAGCGTGAATGAACATTTTTAATTTTTCAAACTGTCGCATATCAACCTCTAGATTTTTGAATACAGCACGAGAATCTCTGGGCTCTAAACCACCCGGTTGATTGGGATTTTTTGGAGCTACTCGCAAAGAAAGTGATTGTTCATTTTGATTAATTATGGTGTTGTTGTTAAACAATTGTTCTCTTTGTACTCCGGGAGGCATAACATAATTAATTGGATCTCTATTACTATTTTCTTGGATATTCACAGATTGAACATCGAAAGCTGTATTATCATCTTCGTCTGTTCCGGTAACATCATCGGGTTGTAATGTTCCCGTGAACCGTCTCCACTCCCCTCTTACTAAATCTATTGTTGCAAAACGTAAAGTTATTTCTTCAGTAAACCCTGTCATAAACATTCTCATGAAACGAATAGACCTGAAATCAGAAATGCTCCCAATCTTATTGTCGAATTCTGTTACTGGAATTTTAAACTGCAACCAACGGGCTGCCGGCAACTCAACACCATCTTGACTTTGAGTTGGAGTAACTAACTTAACATCAGTAATATAATTACTTCCCACTTCCATATTTGGAAAAATCGATAACTTATACTCATAATACGCATTGATAGTATTCATGGTATTGTCGCGATTTATATCTTCTACATCCGGAAGTGTAGAATTTCCTCTGTCGTTATCTGAAACTCCCACCGGTGAATTTCTATCTAATCCATTATAATTTTTATAGCGTTCAATTACATTCCCTGAGGCACTTAAATAAAATTGATAATTATCCCCGGCAGGGTCACTTAATCCGGCAATTATTGGAGGAATGTTTTCTAAAAGTGCTTCTTCGGCATCATTAACGCCATCTAAACCTATGTCCTGATTTACTCGATTAGCATCATTTGCATCAAATGCATAAATCAACGATTGAGATGCAGGTACCTTACCCCATATAGTTGGAATGGTTGGTTGAGAAGAATCGGGTTGAGGCAAACCATTTTCGTATTGTTTTCTACCGTCTCTTAAAACATCCTCTGAAATCTCACCTAAATTTAAATAAATTTCACCGGTATTGGTTGGAGGGGTTTCGTTTGTTCCAAAATAAGGATCTAAAAGCCATAATTGAATAAATTCTACGTTACCTTGCTCAAAATTGGTTGAATTTATTCCTCGCATAATCCCTCCAAAATTTTGTTCAGGATTAGGTAAGATATTATCTGGAGAGGTAGCCGGATTGTAATTATAAGGGCCTCTTTCAGCAGGATAATAAGTCAAATCTAATGTATTAATAACTGTTTGCTGACCCTGAGCTATATCTGTTACTGGAAAAATATCATTGATAAAAAAACGTCTTGTTCTGTTTAGTGACATGTCTTGATTTGAAATACTTTGGGGTCTCTGGCTTGTATAAAAAATTGGATCTACAGTATACCATGCTAATTTAGCTCTTCTAAATCCATACTGTAGTGTTGTAGAGTTTGCAAAAAAATCATACGTGCTTGTATTGTTTCGTTCCGGCACACTGGCTAAACTCCACGATAAAGCTGATTTAACATCTATAGTAGTTTGAGAACCTTCAAAATCATCCACATACAATGTAGACTCGCCTTCAAAATTATCTGCAATAGGAGTGTCGGGTTTTAAGAAAGCTACTTCTCCTCTGACAGAAATATTAGAAGGAACATCGGTGTCGATATTTGGTAATTTATTAACTAAACGTGTTAAAAAAGGCAATTCAGATGAATAATTTCCATTTAATCCAAAAATGGTATTGTTTACAGACTCTTGTCCAAAACTTGATTTTTGTGTGAAAGGCCTCTCTGTCATTCGAATAATTGTTCCACCTAATTGAAACCTTTCGGAAAACTTATGCTCAACATTCAAACCCATAAATCGTCGGGTTTGTTGTCCGAAAACTGAATTATTTTCTACCGAAATATTAACAGGAGTGCCTGATGCTTGCAAAGATGGATCTAAGATTCGAACTCTCCCCAATTGATAGTTTACCGTGTAATCTACTCCCTCTGTTAATGTTCTTCCGCCTGCAGTAACCACCACTGAACCTTGAGGAACGTTAAAAGCTCCAATAGGAATTCCATCACCACCTTGAGATTTAAATCTTCCTCTTAATAAAAATTTATTTTTATCGCTATCCTGTAAAGCAGCTGCTTGTGTGCTTCTATACATTGATCGGTAAACATATTTTCCTTGATTTGCGTTATAACCAGTTGTTGGATTATCATAATCCTCAAGTGGATTACTGGTTCTTAATTTTTCAAATAAGTGTTCACCAAAAGGTTCAGCTGTAGTAAAAATCAATCTACCATTTTGCGTATCAACTGTAATGCCGGGAACAAAGTCAAAAAACCCATCACCACTTGCCTGAGGGTCATTTGTGAAATTCAATCTATCCACGTTAAACACCTCCAATAATGGTGTTTCGGCAACGTCAGATGGTAGAGGTAAAGGGGGATTTCCACCCGGTGTAATGTAGTTTAAAGGAGAAGGATCAGTGTAAAGAATATTAAATCTAAAATCCTCTTGACTTAGCTGAAATGCACCCGGAATTTGATAAATATTTTTCATCATCAAGTTCCAAATTGGTTTGTCAACGTTTGTTAAGTTGCTTTTAAGCATTTTTAGAATCAAACACTGAGTAGCCGGAATATTTGTTGCTGGATCTACAACAGTAGATTCTACACCATCATTACCAAATTCACCTACCTGATAAATTTGATCTCCAATCGTATATTGAAAAGCAACTGCTACTACTTCATCATTGGCTAAACGTTGTTGTAATGAAATATAACCTAGATTAGGGTGGTAAGTAAATTCATTTGGCGTTAATTTTCTTGCATTTTCTAATTTTGAATAATCTAACCCTTCGATAGCAGGAAAATTAAATCCGGAACCAGAGGTTACAATCTCACGAATATTTGAATTTAATAATCCACCCCCTGATTGAATTAGTGCAGGGTCAAAATCATTGTTTGCGTTTCTTGAAGGTGTATTGGGTGCAGCATTAAAAAACCCTGGGGGAATTGGATCTATTCCAACCACTTGGGTGTTATCTAATCCGTTAATTTCAGCTTCTCCTAAATCTTGTAATGCAATGATGTTTCTTAAATTATTTCCTTCCGGAGAAGTATTTACTCTGTTTTGTCGATTTGTAATCCACACTTCAATACGAGTAATTTGAACACGGCTATCAATCAAAGGATAATTTCTTAATGAAGTATCATATCGGTCTCTAAAATACTGCGACAAGAAAAAGTGTCTATCCGCATCATAATCCAATGCAAAAAGTTGGAAATCTTGCACAGTTCCACCGCCTTCAGCTGTAACAGAGCGAGTTTGCGATTTTTGTTCAGAGTAAATTCCCGTGATGGTTGTTTTTCCAAATTGAAATTGTGCTTTTACTCCAAACAAACTTTGAGCACCTCTTATTAAAGTATTGTTTAGAGGCATACTCACGTTTCCAACTTCTAATTTTTGGAGAATAGCATCTTCATCAGGAGCATATTCTAATTTAATTAAATTTTGAAATGCAAAAGTGGATTGAGTGTCATAATTTGCATTTACATTTAATCGTGTTCCCACCTTCCCTGTCAAGCTCATATTAATCCGTTGATCAAAATCAAAAGTGGTCGTTCTTCTGTTACGGGGTGAAAAAGAAGGATTGTCTTGTTTAGTATAACGAACTCCTAAATCCATTTCAACAGAACCCTTAGGTTGAACATCAATGGTATTACTTCCAAAAATAGTTTCAAAAAATCCTGAATTTACATAATAACGAGGTAAAAGATCTCTTTTTGCTTCCTCAGAGCCTTCTTTTTTACCATCAATAGCGTCTAATTTTTGTCTGAAATAAGAACGCATAGATTCTCTTAACACCAATTCTTCATACTCTTTTGGCGTTAAAATTACCGGATAATTAATATTAAACTCACCAATGGTTGTATTGTAAATATAACGATCCGTTACCGGATCATAAGTATAAGCTGAAACTATACTCGGCGGGTTGTTTAATTGAACTTTACCTTTATTGTAACCGGTTGAATCTTTTGGTGTTTCATCTTCTTGCGAAAATGCAAAAACTGAAAAAAACATTAAAAGCAAAAAGCAATATTTTTTCAATTCGTCAAAAATGCTAATCTGATACTTCGTTTCCAAGTATTATAAATTTTTTAAAGCCTGTTTAATTATTGTTTCAATGCTTGCGTTAGGTTGCTCTTTTATCACTTTCTCCACTACTCTTTCTGCTAATTTTTTGTTAAAACCTAACACCTCCAATGCAGATAACGCTTCTTCTTTATTTGTATTGTTTGAACTAACCGAAACTTCATCTAAATCATACACCTTTAACACTTTTTCTTTCAAATCTAAAATAGTTCGTTGAGCTGTTTTCGTACCAATCCCTTTTATTGATTGAATTGAGGCTACATCTCCGGTGGCAATAGCCTGAATAATACTTTTTGGTTCCATTGAAGAAAGCATTGTTCTAGCAATTCCGGCTCCAATTCCGGAAACGGAAAGCAATAACTTGAAAATTTCTCTCTCTGATTTTTCTGCAAATCCAAATAGTGTATGAGCATCTTCTTTAATTTGAAGATAAGTATACAATTTAACCGATTCACTTTCGGGTAATTTAGAAAAAGTATGTAGTGAAATTTGTAAATGATATCCTACTCCATTGCAGTCAATCACTACATCAGTTGGTGTTTTTTCCACTAAACGACCATGAATATGGGCAAACATAAATGCTAAAAGTTAGTTTTCAAATGTAACAAAAAACTTTAATTAACAATCAACAAAACGATTAATTACTTAAAATTTAGTTAAAAACTGACTTTCAAAGACTTGTAACGCTTTTCTTTTTCTTGAGCATCTACAACTGCAACAGCTGCCATATTCACCATTTCTTCAACACTTGCACCTAATTGAAAAATGTGAACAGGTTTATCTAATCCTAACATTATAGGACCTATTGAGTCTACTTTATACAATTCTTTTAACATTTTATAATTGATATTGGCTGCCTCTAAATTAGGAAAAATGAGGGTATTTACTTTTTTTCCGGCTAATTTAGAAAAAGGGAATTTATTCTTAAGCATCTCAGGATTAAGAGCAAAATCAACTTGAATTTCGCCATCTACAATTAAATCGGGGTAATATTTATGCAAATAAGCTACTGCTTGACGAACTTTTTCTGCACTCTCACTGCTTGAGGAACCAAAATTTGAATAGGATACCATTGCCACAACCGGTTGCAAACCAAACATTCGAACTGTTTTTGCAGTCATTAATGCAATTTTAGCCAAATCATCGGCAGTTGGATTCATATTTATGGCAGTATCAGAGAAAAATATAGGCCCACGATTGGTCATCATCATGTTGGTGGTGGCAATTCTGGAAACGCCCGGTGCTTTATCAATCAATTGCATAATCGGCTTAACGGTGGACGGATAACTTCTGGAATATCCGGTAACTAAAGCATCTGCCTCTCCTTCATTCACCATCATAGCGGCAAAATAATTGCGTTCACGCATCCATTTTTGAGCATCCAATAAGGTAATTCCTCTTCGCTTTCTAGCTTCCCAAAAGGAATTGGCATATTGCATTCGTTTATCATCCGATTCTTTTGTTTTAGGGTCTAGAATCGGCACATCGGCATCAAAACCAATTTCTTCTTTTAATTCTAATATGGTTTCTTTATTTCCTAAAAGGATTGGTTTCCCGATGCCTTCTTCCATCACGATTTGAGCAGCTTTCAATACATCTAAATGATCGGCTTCAGCAAAAACAATCCGTTTTGGGTCGGTTTTTGCACGATTGGCCAACAAGCGAACCATTTTATTATCTGAACCCAATCGCTCTGCTAATTCTTCTTCATATTTTTCCCAATCCAAAATAGGATTTTGAGCCACTCCGGATTCCATTGCTGCTTTGGCAACTGCCGGAGCAACAATTGTAATTAATCGTGGGTCAAATGGTTTCGGAATAATATAATCGCGACCAAAATTCAATTTGGTTTCACCATAGGCAATATTCACTTGTTCCGGCACCGGCATTTTGGCTAATTCGGCTAATGCATGAACAGCAGCCATTTTCATCGCTTCATTAATTTTAGTTGCTCTAACATCCAATGCTCCTCTAAATATATAGGGAAAACCAAGCACGTTATTCACTTGGTTAGGATGATCTGAACGACCGGTTGCCATAATAATATCTTTTCGAGTATTTATCGCCACGTTATAATCAATTTCCGGAACAGGATTAGCCATGGCAAAGACAATAGGATCGTGAGCCATATTGAGTAACATTTCAGGTGTTAAAATATTTCCGGCAGACAATCCAAGGAAAACATCGGCTCCTTTCATAGCATCTCCTAAGTTTGTGCCTTTTGGTCCGGAGGCATATTTTTGCTGTAAAGGTGACAAATCAGTTCTCTCCGTATGAAGAATACCATCTTTATCAAACATGATGATATTTTCAGCTTTTACCCCTAATAAAAGATATAAATTTGCACATGCCAAGGCTGCCGAACCGGCTCCGGAAACCACAATTTTTACCTCATTCGCTTTTTTATTGGCTAGTTCTAAAGCATTCAACAAGGCCGCAGAGGAAATAATTGCAGTACCGTGTTGGTCATCATGCATCACTGGAATGTTTAATTCTTCCACCAAACGGCGTTCGATTTCAAACGATTCGGGAGCTTTAATATCTTCTAAATTTATTCCTCCAAAAGTGGGAGCGATATTTTTTACGGTTTCGATAAATGCATCAATGTCTTTTGTGCCCACTTCAATATCAAACACATCAATATCAGCAAAAATTTTGAAGAGTAAAGCTTTTCCTTCCATCACGGGTTTTGAGGCTTCGGGACCAATATCGCCTAAACCTAAAACAGCCGTTCCGTTAGTAATTACGGCAACCAAATTTCCTTTGGCGGTGTATTTATAAACGTTATTGACATCTTTGGCAATTTCCAAACAAGGTTCGGCCACACCAGGTGAATAAGCCAACGACAAATCACGTTGTGTGGCATATTTTTTAGTAGGAACAACTTGAATTTTCCCTGGATTTGGCTTGGCGTGGTATAAAAGGGCTTCTCTGCGTTTGGTGTCTTTGTGCATGAATTTGATTCTTCTATGTTTGACTCACAAAGGTAAGAGACTTATGGGAAAAAGGAAATTTTAATGGGAATTCTTTTGAGATTAAATTTTGGAAAACTATCTAAAATTGAATTAAATGATAATGATTAGTGCTTAGTGACAAAACCTTTAATTTGATTTGCAGCTTTTGAAGTAGTACTTCAAATTTTCTTGTTTCTTTATTAACTAAATGATTTAAACAAAAAAACTATTGAAAAAATCGCTAAAGTGAAAATGATTATCCAATTTTTAATAACCCCTAAAGTTGTACTTGGTTTAAAAAACGAAGGATTATCATCTCTACCTTCTAACCACCATTTATGTATTTTATAGTAGAAAAAAGAGGCTAAGCCAAGTAGTAGACACAAAATTAAATTCTCATAATTAATAGTCATAAAACAAATTATTTTGAGCACATTAAGACACTTTTTTATGGAAAGTCCAAAAATATTAAGAAAACTGAATCTACTATTTTATTTTAGAAAAGATTCAATAAATAAAATTTATTTACGTTTAATAAACTCCACATTCCTTCTCAACCCTTCCAACTTCGTTCGTTTCACCGCTGAGTTTTTGAATATTTTTTTAAATACATCCTCAGTTATTTCCTCCCAATCTTTTTTGGTAAAAGAAAGTAGTTCGGGATTAGCTTGAAAAAGTGGTTCGTTATGTGATTTTGAAAAGCGATTCCAAGGGCAAACATCTTGGCAGACATCGCAACCAAACATCCAGTCATCGAATTTGCCTTTCATTTCGGTGGGAATATTTTCTTTTAGTTCGATGGTAAAATAAGAGATGCATTTACTGCCATCCATCACATACGGGGCAACGATGGCTTCGGTAGGACAAGCATCGATACACGCTGTGCACGAACCACAATGGTCGGTGGTTGCAGAATCATATTCTAATTCTACATCTACAATTAATTCTGCAATGAAATAAAAAGAGCCCACTTTTTGGGTGATAAGATTGGTGTTTTTTCCCATCCAACCCAGTCCGCTTTTGGCCGCCCAAGCTTTGTCTAACACCGGAGCCGAATCGACAAAAGCTCGTCCGGACACTTCACCAATTTCGGTTTGTATGAAGTGTAATAGTTCTTTCAGTTTTTCTTTGATGACAAAATGATAATCTTGTCCGTAGGCATATTTTGAAATTTTGTAACTTTCTTCGTTTTGAAATTCGGATGGATAATAATTCAATAATAAAGAAATAACACTTTTGGCTCCATCCACTAACAATGTTGGATTTAAACGCTTGTCAAAATGGTTTTCCATGTAACGCATTTGACCCTGCATGTTTTTGTTAAGCCAATTTTCTAGTCTGGGAGCTTCTTCTTCGAGGAAAGCAGCTTTGGAAATTCCGCAGGAGAGAAAGCCGAGGCGTTTAGCTTCAGATTTTATACCTACACTATGTTTTTCTTTTGCATTCATAACCGTTTTTTAAATTCTAAAATGGCATTGTGCGGTTTCAACGTGATTAATGGCTTTATTTGAATAGGATCTTTCTTTTCAATAATTTCTAATTGTTCAACCAACGCGATAATGGCTAAAATCATTTCATACATGGCAAAATTATTTCCAATACACATTCTGGGTCCGGCACCAAAAGGATAATAATTTTTGGAAAATTTTATATTTTCATCCAGAAAACGTTCCGGATTAAAGTCTTCGGGGTTTTTCCAAAAATTGGGATGTCGATGGATTTCATAAACTGAAAACAACAATGTTGAGCCTTTTGGTAAAATCATTCCTTCAAAAGTATCTTCCTCACTATTTACCCTATCAATAAAATAAGCGGGTGGATATAACCGCATTGATTCTTCGATAACCAATTTGGTGTACGTTGCATTTTTTATCCAATGCATGATATCATCCGATTCACTTTTAATTTTAGAAATTTCTTCTAAAATCTTTAATTGAGCTTCAGGATTTCTGGCAAGGAGTTCGGTTGTAAACGTTAAGGCATTTGATGTAGTTTCGTGTCCGGCGGCAAATAAAATTAAAATTTCATCTACGAGTTGACTTTCGCTCATTTCGCTACCATCCTCATATCTGGCATTTAATAACATGTCTAATAAATCATCATGCTTTGTGTTACTTAGCTTTCGCTCTTCAACTAATCGTCTGAGAATAGTTCTGGAATTTTGGGTTAAATCTAAATGCTTTTTTGTTTTTCCTGATAAATTAAACCACCAAACCAAAAAAGGTTGACGTAATTCCTGCACTAACATTTGTTGTGTTGCTTCGGTAGTGTGCTGCAAAGAAGCAATATCTTCCTCTGAAACGGCAATATTAAAAATGGATTTAACAACTGTTTGAAAGGCTAAATCATTAAAAATTGGAAAAACATCTATTGGCTTATCAGTTTTTATATTTTTTAATTCCTCTAAAATTGTTTGCTGAACAGTATTTAATAAAAGAACCAATTGGCTTTTATGAAAAGCAGGTTGAATTAATTTTCGTTGTTTTTGCCAATGTTCACCCTCTGCGGTTAACAAACCTTTGCCGACATATCTGGCTAAATCTTTAGTTTGAATATACGATTTAGTATAATTTTTTTGATTTTTTTGAAGAACATGTTGTAACAAACCCGCATCTCTACAAAATAAAACTGATTTTCCGAAACCAATATTTAAACGAAAAATATCACCTAAATATTTAAAATTCCGTGCATGAAATGGTAATGGATTTTTAAGAATATTGTTAGCATGATTAAGAAACTTAAAAAATGAAACTTCTGGAATTGATCTGGATGCACTCATACTTTTGTTGTTTTCTTTCGCTATTCAAATAATCCGCCTTGTATATTACTTCTGATTTTACCCAAATGTTTATAAGCTTTCTCAGTCACTTCTCTTCCACGAGGTGTTCGCATGATAAAACCTTCTTGGATTAAAAAGGGTTCGTAAACTTCTTCTATTGTTTCGCCACTTTCTGAAACAGCGGTTGCTAAAGTTGACAATCCAACAGGGCCTCCTTTGAATTTATCGATGATGGTCGTAAGGATTTTATTGTCCATTTCATCCAAACCGTGTGCATCAACATTTAAAGCTTTTAAAGCATATTTAGCGATTTCAATGTCGATTTTTCCGTTTCCTTTTATTTGTGCAAAATCGCGAACTCTTCTAAGTAAAGCATTGGCTATACGAGGAGTGCCTCTACTTCTTCCTGCAATTTCAATAGCGGCTTCCATTGAAATTGGAACTTTTAGAATAGAAGCACTACGTTGCACAATCGTGGTCAACAATTCTGTATTGTAATATTGCAATCGACTTTGTATTCCGAAACGAGCCCGCATTGGTGCGGTAAGTAAACCTGAACGAGTGGTTGCTCCCACTAATGTAAATGGATTTAGATTAATCTGAACCGTTCTCGCGTTAGGTCCTGATTCGATCATGATGTCAATTTTGAAGTCTTCCATTGCAGAATACAAATACTCTTCTACAATTGGACTCAGACGGTGAATTTCATCAATAAAAAGAACATCCCGGTCTTCTAAATTAGTTAATAAACCAGCTAAATCACCTGGTTTGTCTAAAACCGGTCCAGATGTAATTTTTATGCCTACCCCCAATTCATTTGCTAAGATATTGGCAAGAGTAGTCTTTCCAAGACCAGGTGGACCGTGAAACAATGCATGATCAAGTGCTTCATTGCGAAGGTTTGCTGCTTCTACAAAAACTTTTAGATTTTCTAATATTTGGTCTTGACCACTAAAATCATCAAAAGATAATGGTCTTAATCTTTTCTCTAAATCAAGTTCCTCAGGATTGTATTTATTGTTTGTTGGATCTAAATGTTCATTCATATAACAAATATACTGAAATGAATAAGTAAAATTAAAAAACGAAGCCCTTAAAAAAGGACTTCGTTGTATATAGAAAATGTAAAATTAATTTTAATGGTGCAATTGTTCTTCATTTGGCCCCATTGGAATTGTTTGTGGAACAAAATCTTCTTCATGACCAGGTTTACTGTAATCATATGGCCATCTGTGTACTTCAGGTAGGGCTCCTGGCCAGTTGCCATGGATGTGTTCAACAGGTGCAGTCCATTCCAAAGTATTAGAACGCCACGGGTTCATTTCTGCTTTTTTACCATAGAACATACTGTGGAAGAAATTCCAAATGAATACTAATTGGAACGCTCCACCAATTAAAGCAAACATTGTTATTACAACATTTACATTTTGTAAATCGTCAAATAATGGGAAAGCTGTATTGGTATAATAACGTCTAGGAAGACCGGCCATTCCAATGAAGTGCATCGGGAAGAATACTCCATAGGCACTTATTGCCGTTACCCAAAAATGAACATATCCTAAATTCTTGTTTAACATTCTACCAAACATTCTTGGGAACCAATGATAGATTCCGGCAAACATTCCATAAAGTGCTGAAATACCCATTACTAAGTGAAAGTGTGCTACTACAAAATACGTATCATGAACATTAATATCTAATGTACTATCACCTAAAATGATTCCAGTTAAACCACCTGTAATAAATGTGGAAACTAATCCTATAGAGAATAACATTGCAGGGTTTAACTGAAGGTTCCCTTTCCATAATGTGGTGATATAATTAAATGCTTTTACAGCAGAAGGAATAGCTATCAATAAAGTTGTAAAAGTAAATACAGAACCTAAGAAAGGATTCATTCCAGAAATGAACATGTGATGACCCCAAACAATTGTTGAGAGAAAAGCAATAGCTATAATAGAAGCAATCATCGCACGGTAACCAAAAATTGGTTTACGAGCATTAGTTGCAATAATTTCTGATGTGATCCCTAAAGCAGGAAGTAATACTATATATACTTCAGGGTGACCTAAAAACCAAAATAGATGTTCAAATAGAACTGGTGAACCACCTTGATAATGTAAAACTTCTCCTGCAATATAGATGTCAGACAAAAAGAAAGAAGTTCCAAAACTTCTATCAAAAATTAATAATAATGCAGCTGATAAAAGCACTGGAAAAGAAACAATACCTATGATAGCTGTAATAAAGAATGCCCAAATCGTTAAAGGCATTCTAGTCATAGACATTCCTTTTGTTCTTAAATTGATTACGGTTACAACATAATTAAGTGAACCCATCAATGAAGAAGCTATAAAAATTGCCATCGATACAAGCCAGAGAGTCATACCTGTTCCGGAACCTGGAATAGCTTGTGGTAAAGCACTTAATGGAGGATATATTGTCCATCCGGCAGAAGCAGGACCAGATTCTACAAATAAAGAAGCTACCATTATGACACTGGATAAGAAGAACAACCAATATGAAATCATATTCATAAATCCAGAAGCCATATCACGTGCTCCTAATTGCAATGGAATTAATAAATTACTAAAAGTACCACTTAAACCAGCAGTCAATACAAAAAATACCATAATTGTACCATGTATTGTTACTAGAGCCAAATAAATATCATTTCTCATTACACCATCAGGAGCAAATTTATCTCCAAGGAGTACATTGAAAATTTTGAAAGATTCTTCCGGCCAAGCAAGTTGCATTCTAAATAATAAGGACATTCCAACACCTATTATACCCATAATTAAACCGGTTATTAGGTATTGTTTTGCAATCATCTTGTGGTCAATACTGAAGATATACTTCGTAATGAATGTATCCTTATGATGATGTTCGTGCTCGTGCTCGTGATCGTTTCCGTGTGCGTGATCGTGTGCTGACATATCTATAACAATTTTTTTTATTTTATTATTTATTAGTAGCTACTAAAGTTGAATCTTTTACTACACTTAATGTAGTATCGATTACTGTTTCACTTTTCTCATTTGCTTCTTTTTCTGCTTTAGCATTTTGAGCAAAAGTAGTTTTTTCATTTAACCATTTTTTGAAGTCCTCTTTAGACTCAACTACAATTTTCATTTGCATGTTATAATGAGAACTTCCACAAATTTTATTACATAACAGTAAATAATCAAAAATATAAGGGTCTAAAGCTGCTTTACCATCTTTAACAAGTTGAATACTTTTTTCTGCACGAATTCTGTTAATTTCAGTAACTTTTTCTTGCATCGCTTGAGTATTTCTCATTTCTTCTGTAGTCATTGTTGGTGTAAATGCAAACTGGGTTACCATACCGGGAACGCAATTCATTTGTGCTCTGAAATGAGGCATGTAAGCAGAATGTAAAACGTCCTGTGAACGAATTTTAAAAAGAACTTTTACTCCTTTTGGTAAGTGTAATTCATTAGCTTGAATATCATCTTGTGCATTTGGATCAGCTAAATCTACACCTAAAGTATTCGTTCCTTCTATGTAACGAACATTTGCTTTACCTAAAACATTATCTTCACCGGCATATCTTACTTCCCATCCAAATTGTTTTGCATAAATTTCAACAATCATAGGGTTTTCGGTTTCTTCATCAACGAACATAATATTTGTCCATGCATATAAACCGTAAAGAATTAAACCAGCCAAGGTTATTGCAGGTATTATACTCCAAATCATTTCTAATTTATTGTTATCTGCGAAGTAAAGTGCTTTGTTTTCTTTTTTCCCTCTGTATTTGAAAGAATAATAATGTAATAACGCTTGAGTAATGGTCTGAACAAAGAAAATTAAAATCATGGAAATCCACATCAAACGGTCAACCTCCACACCATGTTCTGAAGCAGAATTACTCATTAATGGAAAATGTCCATATTGTACAACACAAAAAATTGTAGTTAGGTAAATGAATACTAAAAAAGCAAACATTAGGTAACCATTTACATTATTATCATTGTCATTAGCTACTTGAGAATTATCAACATTTCCTCCTATTTGGGTTAAATCAAATATTTTTGTCAATTGCCAAATAGCTATTGATACCAAAACTAAAACAACTAGTATTAACAAACTTGTCATCTGTCTAAATCTTTAAATATTAATAATGAAAATGCTTACTTTCTTCAATAAATGGATTTCTTTTGGGGAGAAGCGGTGCTTTTGTTAAAGCTGTAAATACAACTAAAATAAACAAACCTAAAAAGAATAACAAAGAGCTTATTTCTGCTATTCCAATAAACCATCTATCACCAACAGTTGCTGGCATAATCATGTTGAAAAAATCAACATAATGACCTAATAAAATAACTATTCCAGCCATAACTAAAATCCAAGTAATTCTTTTGAAATCTGTATTGATAAGAATTAAAAATGGAAAAATAAAATTCATGGCAATCATACCAAAGAATGGCAAATTATATTGTTCAATTCTAGTCACAAAATAAGTTACTTCTTCAGGGATATTAGAATACCAAATTAACATAAATTGAGAGAACCATAAGTATGTCCAAAATACACTAATACCAAACATAAATTTAGCTAAATCGTGTATGTGGCTAGTATTTACATACTCTAAATACCCTTTTGATTTTAAATATAATGTAACCATTGCAATCACCGTAATTCCGCTTACAAAAAATGAAGCAAACACATACCAACCAAATAACGTTGAAAACCAATGAGGATCAACTGACATAATCCAATCCCATGACATTATAGATTCTGTTACAATAAAGAATACTAAAAAACCAGCTGAAATGTTGAAATTCTTTTTATAAAAAGCATTATCCGAAGCTTCATCTTGTGCTAAACAATTTTTTCTGGAAAAATAACGGTATAAATTCCATCCAATAATGAATATTGCAGCTCTAATTAACCAAAACCATTCGTTTAAGTATCCTTTTTTTCCATTAATCAATTTATCAAACTTTGGACTATCAGGGTTTACTAATTCAGGGTCCATCCAAACAAACAAATGATTGAAATGGAATGCTGATAAAACTAATAATAAAAAGAAAATTAATGATCCTACAGGTAAATATGCAGTTATGCCTTGCATCACTCTGAATAATACAGGAGACCATCCAGCTTGAGCAACATTTTGAATAGCGTAAAAAGCTAAAACACCTAATGAAATCAACATAAAAAATAAAGCTGCTACATAAAAAGCTGCCCAAGGCTTATTTTGCAATTGATGTAAAACATGATTCAAATGTTCTTCATGTTCTGCGTGAGCAGCTGCATCATTTGCACCATGAGCATGAGCATCATGTGAACCATGATGACCATGAGCTTCAGCTTCAAGAATTTTTTCAACATCGGCTGTGGTTTTTGGAGCAGAAATAAAACTATATCCAATTCCTAACAATCCAACAATTATCAGAACAATGGAAAAAACTTTTAATTTACTTGAAAAGGTATACATATCAATACAATCTAGTTGTCAATAATTATAATTTACTTTTTAACTGAAGAACATAATCAGTTACTAACCAACGCTCATGTTGAGACAATTGATTTGCATGAGAACCCATAGAGTTTAATCCATATGTAATCACATGAAATACACTTCCTTCTGTAATTTGTCTGTCAGCATAACTTGGTACTCCTAAGAATTTTTCTCTTTCTACTAATTTTCCTTTCCCATTCCCAGTATCTCCGTGGCAAATTGCACAATATACTCCATACAATTCTTTACCTTTCACTGCTTCTTTTTCAGAAATTGAATCAAGAGGTGATACAAGGTTAAGTTTTGCCAATTCATAACCGGCTGTTGAATTTTCAAAATCATAAATTTCAAAACCTCTCTTTATACTACCTTGAGGTGGAACTTGAGCTGTTTGTCCTTTTAGCTGATTTTTACCATTAAAAGCATCTGATTCTGCATACGTTTCGTAACCAACAGATTGATACATATTTGGAAAAAATTGATAATTTGGACTTTTAGTGTCAAAACAAGACGTTACCGAAATGGAAAGTCCAAATAACATGGCTATTTTAATTAAGCTTTTCATATTTCTATCTTAATGCTTTTCTACAACTTTAATTTCTACTGCTCCTGTTTTCTTTAAAAAGTCAGACAGTTCTTCCTCATTATTATGAACTGCAACTTCCATTAAAAAATGGTCGTCAGTTGTTCTCACATCAGGATTTTCTGCTGCTTTGAAAGGCCATAATTTACTTCTCATATAAAAAGTAATTACCATTAAGTGAGCGGCAAAGAAAACGGTTAACTCAAACATAATTGGCACAAAAGCCGGCATATTTTCGATATAACTAAAACTTGGTTTTCCTCCAATATCTTGAGGCCAATCCTGAATCATGATAAAATTCATCATCCAAGTTGCTAATGATAAACCAACACAACCATATAAAAACGATGCAATAGCAATTCTTGTTGGTGCTAATCCCATCGCTTTATCCAATCCGTGAACCGGGAAAGGAGTGTAAACTTCTTCAATATGATGATGAGCTTTGCGAGTCTCTTTCACGGCATCCATTAGGATGTCATCATCATTATATAGTGCCTGTATAACTTTAGTACTCATAATTTCTTACTACTAATTATCTTAATGATTGTGGTGATGTCCTTCTTCTTCTCTTTTTCTTTTGTAATTATCTCCAGATGATTTCAAGATAGTTTTTACCTCTGCTTGAGCAATTACTGGGAATGATCTGGCATATAAAAGGAACAACACAAAGAAGAAACCGATTGTTCCAATAAAAATACCAATATCTACAAATGTTGGAGAGAACATCGTCCATGAGGATGGAAGGTAATCTCTGTGTAATGAAGTTACGATAATTACGAAACGTTCAAACCACATTCCAATATTTACAACAATTGAAATTACAAACGAAAACATAATACTAGTTCTTAATTTTTTGAACCACATAAATTGAGGAGAAAACACGTTACACGTCATCATCGCCCAATACGCCCAAGCATAAGGACCTGTTGCTCTGTTCAAGAAAGCATATTGTTCATACTCTACTCCAGAATACCAAGCTACAAATAGCTCAGTAATGTAAGCCACCCCTACAATCGAACCTGTAATCATGATTACTATATTCATTAATTCGATATGTTGAATAGTAATATATGCTTCCAGTTTAGATACTTTTCGCATGATAATTAATAATGTGTTTACCATGGCAAATCCTGAGAAAACAGCTCCTGCAACAAAATATGGCGGGAAAATGGTCGTATGCCAACCCGGAATTACTGAAGTAGCGAAGTCAAATGATACAATAGTATGTACAGAAAGTACGAGTGGAGTTGCTAATCCGGCAAGAACTAAAGAAACTTCTTCAAAACGTTGCCAATCTTTTGCTCTTCCACTCCATCCGAATGATAGAACTGAATAAATTCTTTTTGTAAAAGGTGTAATTGCTCTGTCTCTCAACATGGCAAAATCAGGAAGTAAACCTGTCCACCAAAAAACCAATGATACCGAAAGATAAGTTGAAATTGCAAATACGTCCCAAAGCAAAGGCGAGTTAAAATTTACCCATAATGACCCGAATTGGTTTGGAATAGGAAGTACCCAGTATCCTAACCATGGACGACCCATGTGAATAATTGGAAATAAACCAGCTTGCATTACAGAGAAGATGGTCATCGCTTCAGCAGAACGGTTAATTGCCATTCTCCATTTTTGACGGAATAATAAAAGTACGGCAGAAATTAACGTTCCGGCGTGACCAATACCTACCCACCAAACGAAATTAGTAATATCCCAAGCCCAACCAACAGTTTTATTTAATCCCCATGTTCCAATACCGGTAGAAATGGTGTAAATCATACAACCTAATCCCCAAAGGAAAGCGGTTAATGCGATTGAAAATACAATCCACCATTGTTTATTTGCTCTTCCTTCAACAGGAGCAGCTACATCTACTGTTACATCGTGATAAGTTTTATCACCAATAACTAAAGGTTTTCTAATGGGTGCTTCGTAGTGAGACGACATAATCCTTTATAGTATTTCTTATTAATTAAATTTTAATTATGTATTTCTAACTTTAACGTGATAAAATACATTTGGTTTTGTTCCAACATGTTCTAACAAATGATACATTCTATCATCTTCAACTAACTTGGCTACTTCACTTTCTTTATCATTTACATCACCAAACACTAATGATCCGGTTGAACATGCATTTGAACAAGCGGTTTGGAATTCATCTTTATTTACCGGACGACCTTCTTTTTTCGCTTTTAAGATAGTAGCTTGTGTCATTTGAATACACATTGAACATTTTTCCATAACCCCTCTTGAACGAACATTTACATCCGGATTCAATACCATACGACCTAAATCGTCATTCATGTGGAAATCGAATTCGTTATTGTTATTGTACAAAAACCAGTTGAAACGACGTACTTTATAAGGACAGTTGTTAGCACAGTAACGAGTACCAACACATCTGTTGTAAGCCATGTGATTTTGACCTTGACGACTATGCGAAGTTGCAGCAACCGGACAAACTGTTTCACATGGAGCATGGTTACAATGTTGACACATAACAGGTTGGAATGCTACTTGAGGATTTTCCGCAGGACTTTCCATTTCACCAAATCCGCCAAGAGAACCTTTTTCTCCAAATAATCCATCGAATTCCTCTTTTCTCTTCACATCACCTGCAAAAGTTTCCTCAGAAGAATAATATCTATCAATACGCAACCAATGCATATCTCTACTTCTTCTTACTTCTGATTTTCCAACGACAGGAACATTATTTTCTGCATGACAAGCAATTACACAAGCACCACATCCTGTACAAGAGTTCAAATCGATTGACAAGTTGAAATGATGACCTACTGATCTATCAAAACTATCCCACAAATCTACTTTAGTAGCTTCGATTGGTTTATGATCAAGGGAAACCATTGGTGGTGGGTTCCACTTCTTAGTGTCTTTTTCAGTATTGAAAATGGATAATGTAGTTTCTTTAATAATATCTCCACGACCCATTAATGTTTTTTGTGCTTGAACACATGCAAATTCGTGTTCACCAACTTCCGGAGTAATGATTACCGGTTGTGTAGAATTGAAACCTTTATATAAAGCATATGCATTAACACCAACTTGCATAGCCTCTTTTAAAGAAGCTTTTTTACCATAACCAAAAGCTAGACCTACCGTTCCTTTAGCTTGTCCGGGTTGAACAATTACGGGAACTTTCTCAATTTTAGTATTTCCAACCGAAACAGTTACATAGCTTCCGTTAAGACCACCATTAGCAACAATTTCATTCTTGATACCCATTTTATCAGCATCAACTTTTGAAACAGTTAAATAATTGTCCCAAGAAACTCTTGTTATTGGATCCGGAAACTCTTGTAACCATGGGTTGTTGGCTTGTTGCCCATCACCCATTCCGGTTTTAGTATATAGATTTAATTCAAATTCAATTGGTTTTGCTTGAGCTAAAGCAGATGCAGCAGCAGAAAAATCAGCACCAACCGCACTATTTGATGTAGCTGTAGCGGAAACAAATATTCCATCATGAACAGCTTGATTCCATGACTTACCAGTTAAAATTCCATTTGTCCAAGTATCTTTTAAATAGTCGTAGTATGTTTTATCACTACCATTCCAAACTAACAAATTATCTTGTAATTGGCGTGAATTAAACAACGGACGAATTGTTGGTTGTGTAACTCCGTAAGTTCCTTTGATAATTTCAACATCTCCCCAACTCTCCAAATAATGTGGGGCAGGAGCAGCAATTGTAGTTAAAGAGGCTGTTTCATCTTCTTTTAATGCAATGGCAACTGAAAGTTTTGCTTTTTTCAATCCGTCTGCAAAAGTTTTACCTTCCGCTAAAGTATAAACCGGATTTACACCACTCATGATAAGTGTGTGTACTTTTCCGGCATTCAATTCGGCTACTAATTGAGCAACTGCTTGGTTAGACCCTTTTCTTATTTGGCGGGTTTGATTTGGGTTAAAAGCTTCACTATTTAATTTAGCATTGATTGCCAACACTAATAATTGAGCATTTTTGTCATCAATACCGGAAACTAAAACACCTTTAGTACCAGATTGATTTAGTTGTTCTGCAATCTTTACAATTTCAGCTTCATTAGCTAATTTTCCAACAGAAACAGGAGTTCCAGTTATAATACTAAAAATTTTAACCAACGCTAATTTTTGATTAGCAGTTGACATTGGAATTCTTTTGTCTGCAGCAGCACCAGATAAGGTCATATTAGCTTCTAACTGAATGTGCTTAGACATTTTTCCTTGTTTTGGAACTCTACCTTGAGCATATCCTTTATCATAACCACCACCTTGCCAATCACCTAAGAAATCAGCACCAACGGAAACAATTGTATTAGCTTTGGAAAAATCATATTCTGCTAACGCTCTTTCTCCATAAACCGCTTCAAATGCATCTAATGCTTCTGAAGAAGAAACAGCATCATAAACAACATGTTTTGCTGTTGGGTTATTGGCGATAAATTCACTAACTAATTTATTAGTTGAAGGACTAGCCAAGGTTCCAGTTAAAAGAACAACAGCACCTCCGGTAGCTTTTGCATCAGCCAAACTAGCTTTTACTTTAGCATCAACATCAGACCAAGTCGCTTCTTTTTGATTAACTTTTGGTTGTTTTAAACGCAAGTTGTCATACATCGATAAAACGGAAGCATGAACTCTTGCATTGGCACTAAAATTGGCACCTTCAATTGTATTGTTTTCGATTTTAATCGGACGCCCTTCTCTAGTTTTCACTAGAATGTTTGCAAAATCAAATCCATCAAACATTGTAGTTGCATAATAATCTGCAATACCCGGAATAATTTGTTCCGGTTGAACAACATAAGGTATAGATTTAATAACGGGTCCTTCACAAGCCACTAATGAAGCAGCTGCTGTACTAAAACCTACATATTTTAAGAAATCACGTCTTGACGTTGAAGAATTTGACAAGCTGTCTTTATCTCCTAGAAACTCATCCGTTGGAATAGGTTCCACGAATTCATTATTTCTTAGCGTCTCAACAATAGAACTGTTATCGTTTAGCTCTTCAACACTTTTCCAGTATTTTTTGTTTGATGACATACTGTATATATTAGCTTCTTAATTAATTAATAGTGACATTTTCCACATTCTAAACCTCCCATTTGTGCAGCTGTTAACTTATCTACACCATATTTTTTAGAAAGTTCTTCATGTATTTTTTTATAGTATTCGTTGTCTTTCAACTTCACTTCTGTTTCTCTGTGACAATTGATACACCATCCCATTGTTAGAGGTGAATGTTGCTTCATAATTTCCATTTCCTCAACAGGACCGTGACACGTTTGACATTCAATCCCACCAACCGTTACGTGTTGTGCGTGATTGAAGTAAACTAAATCTGGAAGATTATGAATACGAACCCATTTCACTGGTTGCGTTTTTCCAGTATATTTTTGGTTTGCTTTGTCCCAACCTACTGCATCGTATAATTTTTGGATTTCACCATCATAAAACGCTTTGCTGTATTCTGGAGTGGCAGTTGATTCAGCTACTTCAGAAATATTTTTGTGACAGTTCATACACACATTTAAAGAAGGGATATTTGAATGTTTACTTTCTCTGGCTGCCGAGTGACAATATTTACAGTCAATACCATTTTCTCCAGCATGTATTCTGTGTGAATAATGAATTGGTTGGATTGGCTCGTATCCTTGATCAACTCCTACTTGCATCAAAAATCCATATACGAAATAAGCACTAGCCAACAAGAAGAAGATAACGGTTACTAAAACCAAGAATTGATTTTTAGCAAAAGCTTTCCAAATTGGTAATGATTTTTCTTTTTGAATCACTTCAATCCCGTTGGCTTTTGCGATTTTTGACAATACATTGTTAACCAAGAAAAGCATAACCACTAACATGGCTAATACCAAAGCCAAAGCTCCAAGAATAACTTCGTTTGAAATTCCGCCAGATTGAGCAACTTCTGTTCCTGGTAATGGTTTGGGAGTTGGTGCTGGAGCAGCAACAGGCTCCATTGTGTAAGCAATGATATTATCAATATCTGCATCGGACAACTGAGGAAAAGCCGTCATTGGTGACTGGTTGTACTCGTTGAAGATCTTATTAGCTCTTTCGTCTCCTGATTTGATTAAATCGGCACTGTTACGAATCCATTTATACAACCATTCCTTTTCATACTTATCACCTACCCCACGCAACGCAGGCCCGGTCATTTTTGCATCTAACTTGTGACAGGCAGCACACTGAGCATTGAACAATGCTTTTCCGGCGGCGGCATCACCCGAGGCGGCAGCGGCAACAGGAGCAGCAACAGTAGCAGCGGCAGGATCAGCAGCTGGAGCAGCGGCTTCTTGAGCAAAAATTTGAATAGAAAAAGTCAGCATGAAAGCTAAACTGAACAGTAGAACTCTTGAAATCGAATTAGGGTTACCCACCTTTTTCATATATTAGAATATAATTTGTCGACTAATTTTAGGTATGATTATTTCTGTGTTAATAATAAAACATGCTTTTTTATTAAAAACTCCGACAAAAATACGACTTATGAACTATTCTCAAAACCCTAAAATAACCTTAAACAGTAATTTATATTTATTCTAAATAATATTTATTGTTTTGTTTTATTTCATAAGCTGTACATTTGCATAAAAATCAATTCATTATGTTGTTCATAGAAAGAAAAAAACTGTTAAGTCCCTTAATTTTATTAGCTTTTTTATCTGGCATTCAATCTATATTTAGTCAAACTACTACAGTGGAACAAGATGTCAAATTTGAACAATTGTTAAACGAAAAACGCAAGGTTAACGCATCTTTAACAATGAATGACAGGTGGAAAATTCAATTATTTACAGGCAATAGTGAAAACGCAAAAAAAGAACTGCTACAGTTTAAAAAAGAGAACAAAAATTTTGATGCAACGATTGTTTTTCACACACCTGTTTATAAAGTTTGGGTAGGAAATTTTAAAACTAGAATCGAAGCTGAGAAAAACTTAAAAGAATTAAAAACGAAATATCCGAATGCTTTTTTGATTAAACCAAATAAATAAAAAAAATCCCGATTTCTCGGGATTTTTTTGCGTCTTATTTCAGCTTTTTCTTGACCTCTACTTGGCTGAAAGATTCGATTAAATCGCCTATTTCAATATCGTTATACCCTTTGATTTGCATACCGCAATCATATCCTTTAGAAACTTCTTTCACATCGTCTTTGAAACGTTTTAGGGCAACCAAATCTCCTGTGTAAATTACAACTCCTTCTCTGATCAATCTGATTTTAGAGCTTCTAATGATTTTTCCATCAATTACCATACAGCCGGCAATGGTTCCAATTTTTGAAATTTTAAATGTTTCACGGATTTCGGCTGTACCTGAAATTTCTTCTTTCAATTCAGGTGACAACATTCCTTCCATGGCATCTTTCAAATCATCAATTGCATCGTAGATAATCGAGTAGGTTTTGATGTCAATTTCTTCTTTGTCTGCCAACTGTTTAGCGTTACCGGCAGGACGAACATTAAATCCGATAATAATCGCATCAGAAGCCGAAGCTAACAACACATCCGACTCGGTAATCGCACCAACACCTTTGTGAATAATTTTAATTTGAATTTCTTCAGTAGACAATTTAGAGAAGGAATCAGAAAGAGCTTCTACAGAACCATCCACGTCACCTTTCAAAATAATATTTAACTCTTTAAATTGACCTAATGCAATACGTCTACCAATTTCAGCCAATGTAATGTGTTTTTGAGTTCGAACCGATTGCTCACGCATTAATTGTGAACGTTTTGCTGCAATTTGTTTTGCTTCGCGTTCGTCTTCAAAAACATTGAATTTATCACCTGCTGTTGGAGCTCCATCTAAACCTAAAATGGATATTGGCGTTGATGGACCTGCTTCTTTGATTATTTTTCCACGTTCATCATGCATTGCTTTCACTTTACCATGATTTTTACCCGCCAAAACATAATCACCAACTCGCAATGTACCTGCTTGTACTAAAACCGTTGAAATATATCCTTTTCCTTTGTCTAAAAATGCTTCAATTACAGTACCTACTGCTGGTTTATTTGGATTCGCTTTTAAATCTAATAATTCTGCCTCAAGCAATACTTTTTCAAGTAATTCTTTCACACCCATACCCATTTTAGCAGAAATGTCATGTGATTGAATTTTTCCGCCCCAATCTTCTACTAATAAATTCATTCCGGCTAATCTTTCTTTAATCTTTTCCGGATTAGCATTTGGCTTATCAACTTTATTAATAGCAAATATCATAGGAACACCAGCTGCTTGAGCATGACTGATGGCTTCTTTTGTTTGTGGCATAATATCGTCATCAGCTGCAATCACGATAATTGCAATATCTGTCAATTGAGCACCACGAGCACGCATGGCCGTAAACGCTTCGTGACCTGGCGTGTCTAGGAAAGCAATTTTTTGACCGTTCTCTAAAGTCACTCCATAGGCACCAATGTGCTGCGTAATTCCTCCGGATTCTCCTGCAATAACATTTGTTTTACGAATATAATCCAAAAGAGAAGTTTTACCGTGATCAACGTGACCCATAACGGTAACAATAGGTGCACGATGAATTAAATCTTCATCTCTATCTTCAACAACTTCAATTGCTTCTTCAAGGTCGGTTGTGATAAATTCTACTTCATAACCAAACTCATCAGCAACAATAGAAAGTGTTTCTGCATCTAAACGTTGGTTCATGGTAACCATGATACCCAATGACATACATGTTCCAATTACCTTAGTAATAGGCACTTCCATCATCGTAGCAATTTCTCCAACAGTTACAAATTCCGTTACTTTTAAAGTTTTACTTCCTTCTTCTATTGCTTTTAACTCATCATCATTACGTTGACGATGTGTTTCTCTTTTATCTCTTCTGTACTTCGCTGCTTTACTCTTGTTCCCTTTCCCTTGAAGTTTCTCTAGTGTTTCGCGAATTTGTTTTTGTACTTCTTCTTCTGTAGGCTCTACTTTTGCAACAATTGCAGGTCTTACACCTTTATTAAAGCTTGGTTTACCTTGCTGTGGACGATTATTCCCTTGTCCATTCCCTTGACCTTGTCCCGGATTAGTGCCTGGTTTTGGTGGGATTCTCTTTCTTTTATTTTTAGCATCATTAGCATTTCCGCCTTGATTTGAAGGTTTGTTAGGTTGAATTTTAGGTTCTTCTTTTTTCTTTTTAGGCTTATCAAATTGAGATAAATCAATGCGTTGACCTGTAATAGTAGCACCAGATAGTTTTTGATATTGAGTTTCAAATTTCTCTTCTACTAAAGGAGCTGCATCAGCTTCTACTTTGGCTTGCTCAGTAGTAACTTCTTTCGAAATTACAGGCTTTTTTGGTACTTCTTGTTTTACCTCAGGTTCAACTTTAACCTCTTTTACGACCTCAACAATCGGTGTTTCTTTTTCAACAACTATTTCTTTAATGGGTGCTACTTCTTTTTTAACTTCTTCTTGTGGAATTTGTTTTTTAGGATCCAATTCAATTTTTCCAACTTGTTTTGGTCCAGTTACAGTAGCTTTGGCTTTAATCACTTCTTGTTGTTGTTTTAACAACTCTTCTTCTTGTTGCTTTTTTAGTAACTCTTCTTTTTCTCTTTCTATTCGTAGAGCTTCTTTTTCTTTTCTTTTTTCTTCTCCAACTTCTTTAGAAGCCGCCTTGTTTCCTTTATCGCCAGCAAACTCATTACAAAGAATTGTATATTCACTTTCAGAGATTTTAGTATTTGGACTGGCTTCAATTGAAACTCCTTTGTCTTTTAAATAATCGACAGCCCTCTCCAAAGAAATATTTAATTCCCTTAAAACTTTATTAATTCTTATGTTCTTTTCTTCAGACATATATTTTTATTAGTGTGTGTTCAATTCACTTTGAAGATTAAGCTTCAAATTCAGATTTTAATATTTTTATCACTTCCAAAACAGTTTCTTCTTCTAAATCTGTTCTTCTTACCAAATCTTCAACAGAATGTTTCAATACGCTTCTTGCAGTATCTAAACCAATTTTTGCAAATTCATCAATTACCCATCCATCAATTTCATCAGAGAATTCATTTAATTCAACATCATCTTCTTCTTCAGCAACGTTGCCTTCACGAATTACATCTAACTCATATCCAGTTAACAAACCAGCCAATTTAATGTTATGACCTCCTCTACCGATGGCTTTGGATACTTCTTCCAACTTCAAATAAACTTCGGCTCTTTTTTTATCTTCATCTATTTTGATGGATGAAACTTTAGCCGGACTCAAAGCTCTGGTAATGAATAATTGATTATTGTTGGTATAATTAATTACATCAATATTTTCATTTCCTAACTCCCTTACAATTCCATGAATTCTTGATCCTTTCATCCCTACACATGCACCAACAGGATCAATTCTATCATCATACGAATCAACAGCTACTTTAGCCTTTTCCCCTGGAATTCTTACCACTTTTTTGATCATAATCAAGCCATCAAAAATTTCAGGAATTTCTTGTTCGAATAATTTTTCCAAGAACTTTTCAGATGTTCTAGACATAATGATTTGCGGTTTATTACCTTTCAATTCAACACTTTCAATAATTCCACGAACATTATCACCTTTTCTGAAAAAATCGGATGGAATTTGTTTTTCTTTTGGTAAAACAATTTCATTACCGTCATCATCTACTAAGATAACAACTTTGGGTCGAACATGATGCACTTCTGCTGAATAAATTTCACCAATTAAATCTTTAAATTGTTTATAAAGATTTGTACTGTCATGCTCATGAATTTTTGAAATCAAATTTTGACGCAAAGCTAAGATAGCTCTTCTTCCTAAATCAATTAACTTCACCTCTTCGGATACGTCTTCACCTACTTCAAAATCAGGCTCAATTTTTCTAGCCTCTGATAAGGAAATTTCAGAATTCTCATCTTCTACTTCACCATCCGCTACCACAACTCTATTTCTCCAAATCTCCATATCTCCTTTATCAGGATTAATAATGATATCGAAATTATCATCAGAACCATATTTCTTTTTTAAGGCATTTCTAAACACATCTTCCAAAATGGCCATAAGTGTCACACGATCAATTAATTTATCGTCTTTAAACTCTGAAAATGATTCAATTAATGCTATATTTTCCATGCTACTCTACTTACTATATTTAAAATGTTATTGTCACTATTGCTTCTTTAATTTCTGAATAGGGTAGTTCCAGTTTTTTTTCAACGGTTTCTTTCCCTTTTCCAACTTTTTTTGGTTCTCTTGCCTTCCATGATAACGTGATAAAATCATCTTTTGCATCTGATAAAAGTGCTTCTATTTGACTATCACCTGTTTTTACTTTTAAGGTTCTACCAATATTTTTTTTATATTGTCTAACAAATTTAAGCGGTGAAGACAATCCGGCTGATGCCACTTCTAATGAAAAATCATTTTCTTCCCTGTCTAGATTATGTTCAATTGCCCGACTAACATCAATACAGTCTTGTAATTGCACGCCATTATCTCCATCCAAAGTTACAATTATTTTCATTGCATCCGTTATTGTGAGGTCAATAAGAAACAACGATGGTCTTTCTGCTAAAGCCTGCTCTAATAACGTTTCAACTTGTTGTTTAAATGTCATGATTTTATAAAAAGAGGGGAGCTTTGCTCCCCTCATTATCCATTTTCTTAAATAATGGTGCAAATATAGTGTTTTTTTTTATATTTGAAAATTCAATTTAAATTCAAAAATAAATTGTACCTTTATAATCTAAAATAAAGACAAAACCAACCAATTTATTATAACTTTTTTTATGAAAAAAATTTTAATTCCAACCGATTTTTCTCAACACGCTGAATATGCTTTAAAAGTGGCTGCTCAAATTGCAAAAAAACACAATGGTGAAATCATTTTACTTCACATGCTTGAATTACCTCATCAATCTGGAGATGCTGTTTCGGCTGGTCATGCTTTACCTGAGATTATGTTTTTTAAAAATGCTGCAATTGCAAAATTAGAAAGCCTTATGGAAGCTGACTATTTAGATGGTTTAAAAGTTTCAGAAGTTATTCAGTTTGAATTAGCATTTGATGGAATTCTTAAAATCATTCAAAAAAATGATATTGACTTAATTGTAATGGGGTCTCATGGTGCTAGCGGATTCAAAGATATGTTTATCGGTTCTAATGCAGAAAAAGTAGTTCGTCATTCTGAAGTTCCTGTGTTAATTATCAAAAAAGAAAATCCAAACTTTAATGTAGATAATTTTGTTTTTGCTTCAGATTTTTCTGATGAAGTAAAAAAACCATTTGCTAAAGCGGTTGAAATAGCCAATAAATTTGGAGCAAAAATGAATTTAGTAATGATTAATACTCCAAATAACTTTAAATCAACCTTAGTAGCACAAGAAATAATGAATAAGTTTATTGCTCAGTTTAACATCAACAATTACAGCACTCACATTTTTAATGATGCAAATGTTGAAAAAGGAATATTAAATTTTGCGAATAGTACTAATGCAGATTTGATTGGAATGTGTACACATGGAAGAAAAGGGTTAGCTCATTTTTTCAACGGAAGTATTAGTGAAGATTTAGTAAACCACTCCGTAAAGCCAGTGCTTACTTTCAAAATATAACATTAAATACCAGAAAATAAAAAAAGCCCACTCAATTTGAGCGGGCTTTTTTGTTGGTCCACTAGGACTCGAACCTAGAAAGACGGCACCAAAAACCGTAGTGTTACCATTACACCATGGACCATCAATTGCTTGATTGCGGGTGCAAATTTAGTACAATTTTTATTTTCTGCAAATTATATGTCCCTTTTTTTATGTGTTTTTTTGCTCAAATTACATTTTAAAAAATTCTTCAATTGATTTTTAGTAAGTTAAAATAACTTGTTTAAGAAAATTTTGTTAAGCAATAGTGGTTTCCATAAAAAAATAGTTTCTTTGTATGAGTTTAAAGCCAATTTATAATTAGCATACATGATGACATTTAATTTTAAAAAATGGAATAACATCTTAGGATGGACAACCTTTTTAATAGCCTTAATCACGTTTACACTAACCGTTGAACCCACTTTAAGTTTTTGGGATTGTGGCGAATACATTGCAACTTCTGCAAAATTACAAGTAGGACATCCGCCAGGAGCACCTTTATTTCAGATGATGGGAGCCTTTTTTGCAATGTTTGCTCCTGAAGCATCAAAAGTTGCATTAATGGTCAATATGATGTCTGTTTTTTCTAGTGCATTTACGGTTTTATTTCTTTTTTGGTCATTAACTATTCTTTTGAAAAAAGTAGTTTCTTCATTCCAAAATATTGGAAATTACGAAGGTATTGCCATTTTAGGTGCTGCTTTTGTTGGGGCTGTTGGCTTTACTTTTACGGATAGTTTTTGGTTTAATGCCGTAGAAGCTGAAGTGTATGCGATGGCTTCTTTGTTTATCGCTATTTTATTTTGGTTAGCATTACGATGGGAGGAAGAAATGCATACTCCAAGAGGAAATAAGTGGTTATTGCTCATTTCTTTAATGATTGGACTTTCTTTTGGCGTTCATTTTATGGCCCTTTTGGCTATTCCATCCATTGGGTTAATTTATTTCTTTAAAAATTACAAAACCGTTACGGTTAAGAGTTTTATCGTTGCCAACATAGTTGTAGTTGCCATTTTGTTGTTCATTTTTAAAATGCTATTACCATTGACCATGTCGCTTTTTGGAAAAACAGAAGTTTTTATGGTAAACTCTATTGGTCTACCTTTTGATTCGGGAACTATTTTTATGACACTTGTTTTGATTGCCTTCTTTTATTTTGGATTGAAATACACTAAAAATAAAAACTTACCGCAATTCAACACTTTATTATTATGTGTCCTATTTATTTTTATCGGATTTTCAACTTGGATGATGCTTCCGATTCGTGCCAATGCAAATGTTGTAATTAATGAAAACAAACCTTCTGATGCGAGAGAGGTTTTGGCCTATTATAACAGAGAACAATATCCTCAAAATCCTTTATTTTATGGTCCACAATTCACTGATATGTTTGCAGGTTTAGACCCAGACGAACCTTATCTTGACAAAGCACCAAATTACGAAAGAGATTATAAAACAGGTAAATATATCATCACTAACAATTACATTAATGCCACTCAAAATAGTCATGGTGACCATAAAACTATTTTACCCAGAATGTGGAGTAGTGACAATGCAGAAAATTACATGAAATTTACTAATGTTGTAAATTTTAAAATCGATCCTGAATATGCACATGAAGAAGAATTAGTTGACATTGTTTCTCAATTCAAACAAGCTTACGCCTCCGGTAGATTAGACGATGAAGATTATATTACTTTTTTAAAATCATATGGCAATTATTTGATTGTTGAAAAACCATCTTCAATCGACAACTTGAAATTCATGTTTGAGTACCAATTTGGTTACATGTATGTTCGCTACCTATTATGGAATTTTGTAGGAAGACAAAGTGACGTTCAAGGAAAATATGACAATGAAGGAAATTGGCTCAGTGGAATCAATTTTATTGATGAAATTTTCCTTGGTTCACAGAAAAATTTGCCACAAGATGTATTGAACAACAAAGGACGAAATACCTATTATTTTTTACCTTTTATTCTTGGAATTATCGGAATGCTTTTTCATTATAAAAAAGATGTTAAAGGATTCTATGTGCTTTTCGTTTTATTTCTATTTACCGGTATTGCTTTAAAAGTATACCTTAATGAACGGCCATTTGAACCTAGAGAAAGAGATTATGCTCTAGTGGGTTCATTTTATGTTTTTGCCATTTGGATTGGTCTTGGCGTGTATGCCTTTTTTGATTTTATTAGAAAATGGCTGAATCCAAAAATAGCACTTCCTGTTGTATTGGGATTAACGTTATTGGCGAACCCTGTTTTATTAGCTAATCAAAATTGGGATGACCACGACCGATCAAATAAATATACTGCTTTAGCTAATGCGAAAGGATACTTAGAATCATGCGAACCCAATGCCATCTTATTTACTATTGGTGATAACGATACTTTCCCTTTATGGTATGCTCAGGAAATTGAAGGAATCAGAAGAGATGTTAGGGTAGTAAACACTCAGCTTTTTATGACGGATTGGCATATTGATCAAATGAAAGCAAAAGCGTATGACTCCGAACCATTACCTATTTCATTTGACAGAAACCTATATGTGGGGGATAAATTAGATTATGTCATTTCAAACGAAATCACTCAAAACCGTTGGGAGTTAAAGAACTTTTTAGATTTTATTAAAAGTGATGACCCAAATACATTATTAGAAACGCAAAGCGGACAAAGTATTCACTTTTTCCCTACCACAAAAATTAGAATACCGGTTGATAAAAATTCAGTAATCAAAAACAAAGTGGTGAATGAAAAATATTATGATTCAATTGTCCCATTTATGGATATTGAAATAAAAGATAGAGCAATTTATAAAGCTCGCATCATGATGTTTGACATTATTCAAAATAACAATTGGGAAAGACCTATATATTTCACCGGTGGAAGTTTTAGCGATGAAGATTATCTCTGGTTGAAAGAGTATTTACAACTAGATGGTTTGGTTTACAAGCTTGTTCCGATAAAAACTCCAATTAATGAAGATACACCAATGGATATGGGTCAAATTGATAGTGATAAAATGTATGATATTGTAATGAAATGGGATTGGGGTAATGGTGAACGAACCGACATTTATCATGATGTAGAAACGAGAAGAAACAGCATAACCTATCGCACCAATCTTTCTCGATTAATGCAACAATTAATTATTGAAGGAAAAAATGAAAAAGCTAAAAAAATTATCGAATTAGCTCTTTCCAAAATGCCATTGGATATTTATGGATATTACACTATGGTTGAGCCTTTTGCAGGAGGATACTATAGTATTGGTGAACCTGAAAAAGCTCGCGATTTATTACAAAAACTCATTTTAAAATACCAAGATCAGTTGAATTATTTTACTCATTTAAAATCGTCTGAACAAAATGACAGAATGATTGAAATCGTTACCAATATTGAAAGATATCGCTCGCTTTTAATTACTATGAATCTGAATGATGACATAGAATTTTATGAAAAACAAAAATCAATATTCAATAGCTACAACAAACGCTTTGAACGATTTAAACGTAAAAATGAATAATTCATAAGAGCCATTCATTTGGCTCTTCTTTTTTTAAAATGGATTTAATTTGGATAAAAACAAACCCAATTGTCAAAAGCATTTTTTCAAATTATGTTTGGAGCATTCCCAACCATGAGAAAAAAGTGTTTCTAACTTTTGACGACGGTCCGATTCCTGAAATAACGGATTGGGTTCTAGCACAGCTGAAATTATATAATTGTAAAGCAACTTTTTTTTGCATTGGTAATAATATTGAAAAACATCCTGAAGTATTCAATAAATTAATGGAAGAAGGTCACGCCATTGGAAACCACACATTCAACCATGTGAAAGGCTGGAATACACCAAACAAAACTTATTTCAAGGAAGTGGAAATGTGTGAAGTGGAAATTCAAAAATTGCCAATTGTGAATCTTAAATCTAAATTATTTCGTCCTCCTTACGGAAAAATAAAGCCCTCACAATCCAGAAGATTACGAAAACTAGGGTATAAAATAATCATGTGGGATGTACTAAGTGCTGATTACAAAAGGGAAATTTCTAAAGAAAAATGTTTAGAAAACGTATTGAAAAATGTTGAATCAGGCAGTATAATCGTTTTTCACGATAGCATAAAAGCATTTCAGAATTTGGAATATGTACTCCCAAAAACACTACAATTTTTGTCCGAAAACGGATATCAATGTGAAATAATTCGTTAGACTTGTTCTTGAACTAAACCAATAATCGTATTTGCATCCAACTCACCGGATTGTCTCCAAACCATCTGACCTTCTTTATAAATCATTAAGGTAGGAAGACCTTTGATACGAAGAGCATCGGCCAATTCCTGATTTTTATCTACGTCTATCTTAATTACTTTCGCTTTATCACCCAGAGCGGCTGCTACATCGCGAATCACGGGATGCATCGCTACTGATGACTCGTTCCACTCAGTGTAAAAATCAATTAGCACCGGAACTTGAGCATTAATAAGTTCACCAAACTTTGACATAAGGACAAATTTTATTTAAATTTAAACCTATTTTTTAACATATTTAATACAAATGTAGCATATTTTACGAATTACGCTACTTTTTCGCCTCTTTTTAATTCGATTACTGTAATTTCAGGCCAAATTCCTACTCTTCCGGGGTAGGCATGAAAGCCAAAACCTCTGTTTACATAAATGTAACGTCCCACATTTTCATACAATCCGGCCCATTGTTTGTATACATATTGCACCGGACTCCATTTGAAGAAACCGGGTATTTCGATTCCAAACTGCAGTCCATGAGTGTGACCGGATAACGTTAAATGAAAATTTTGATCATTGTTTTTTACTTCATATTCCCAATGACTTGGGTCGTGGCTCATTAAAATCTTGAAATCAGTTTGGCTTAAACCGTTTGATGCTTTCACCAAATCACCTGCTTTTTTGAAACTCTTTCCCCAGTTTTCAACACCAACTACTGCAATTTCATCCGTTCCATTTTTTAATTTTATATGTTCATTCATCAACAACTTAAAGTCAATTTGACGATGTAAATCCTTAATCGCTAAAAAATTATCTTCTTTTTCCTTTTGAGTTGGCCAATCAATATATTCACCGTAATCATGATTTCCTAAAACAGAATATTTTCCAAACTTTGGATCATGGATTTTCTTGAAAGTATCAATCCAAGGATGCATTTCAGTAGCATGTGTATTCACAATATCACCAGTAAACAAAATCATATCTGAATTTTGTTCATTAATTAAATCAACCGCATATTGAATTTTTTCAGGATCATCAAAACTGCCAGAATGAATATCAGAAATGTGTGTAATGGTCGTTCCATCAAAACTATCCGGTAAATCAGGAAAAAACAAAGTTTGTTTAATGACTTTGAAGTTATATTTTCCTTTTGTCATTCCATACAAAAGAGATAGAAAAGGAACGGCAGCCACACCAAGAGCAATTTGACTCACAAATTTTCTTCTTTCCGGTAAAAAAGAACTTTGGTTTGTATTTCCTAAAAAATAGGAAATTGTTCCGGAAATGATGCGATAAAAATCTTCCCCAAACATAATGGTGGTCAGAATCATTTTAGGAATATAAATTATCAAAACTAATCCGAGAGTAAAAAGTGTTTTAGGTGTTTGTCCTACGCTTCGATCAAATTGAGAAAAGGAGTATATGATGTAAACAAGGATTAGAACACTTAAAATGATATAAGAATATTGAACCCATTTTACACGCGATAAAGTTTTGAATGCTTGGAATGCGTATATCTCAATGAATAATACAAAAAGAATAAAAAATAGTAATCTAATTATCACAAGTAATTTTTAAGCAAAGTAACAAAGTTTCAAATGGTTAATCGTTAATAAATAATTAAAATTTAAAGGGTTGAAATCCTCTTATTTTTTAGAATAGTTTTGCTATTTTTACTTTTTTAATAATTCAATATGTCAACGCAAAAACGCCTTTTCCTTCTCGATGCTTACGCTTTAATTTTTCGTGGGTATTATGCTTTTATCAAAAATCCGCGAATCAATTCCAAAGGAATGGATACTTCTGCCATCATGGGCTTTATGAATTCCTTAATGGATGTTATTCGTCGCGAAAAGCCTGATCATTTGGCGGTTGCTTTTGACAAAGGAGGAAGCGATTACCGTTTAGAAATGTTTCAGGAATACAAAGCCAATCGTGACGAAACTCCGGAAGCTATCAAAATTGCGGTTCCGTATATTCAGGAATTATTAAAAGCCATGCATATTCCGATTATCGAAATGGCCGGTTACGAAGCCGATGATTTAATTGGAACTCTTGCCAAACAAGCTGAAAAAGAAGGTTTTCAGGTCTTTATGGTCACGCCGGATAAAGATTTTGGCCAATTGGTATCTGAAAATATTTTTATGTATCGTCCGGCCCGAATGGGAAATGACATTGAAATTTGGGGTGTTGAAGAAGTCAAACAAAAGTTTGAAATTGAGCATCCGTTACAAGTAATTGACTTTTTAGCGATGATGGGCGATGCCGTTGATAACATTCCCGGACTTCCCGGCGTAGGGGAAAAAACAGCCAAGAAATTCTTAGCCGAATACGGTTCTATCGAAAATTTATTAGCCAATACGCATGAACTAAAAGGAGCAATCAAAGAAAAAATTGAATCCAATAAAGAAAAAGGGTTGCTTTCCAAAAAATTAGCCACCATCCTACTCGATTGCCCGGTCACTTTTGATGCTACCGATTACGAATTGTCCAAACCGGATGTAGAAAAAACAGATGCCTTGTTTCAGGAATTGGAATTCCGTCAAATGAAAGCTCAGTTTGATAAATGGTTTGGTTCGGGGAAAGAATATGATGAAATTAGTGATAATGGAAATGGAAATAGCAATGGCAATGACAATAACAATGACAAAAATCAAAGTATAAAGAAACCAGTCGCAAAAAAATCCAACGAAGATCAATTTGATTTATTCGGTTTTGTAGATGAAGACTCTACCGAACCGACTTCACACTCTTTTTATGCTACTTTAGAAAACACCGAGCATTTTTACCAAATTGTGCAAGGTGATTTACCGGTGAAATTATTGATGCAAAATTTAATGAATCAAACTTCGGTTTGTTTTGACACCGAAACCACCGGAATTGATGCCTTGAATGCGGAATTAGTCGGTTTAGCACTTTCATGGGAAAAAGGAAAAGCTTTTTACGTTCCATTTCCGGAAAATCAGCAAGAAGCTCAACAATTACTAGAGAAATTCCGTCCTTTTTTTGAAAGTGAAACGATTGAAAAAATTGGTCAGAACCTTAAATATGATTTGAAAATTATAGCAAATTATGGCATTTCTGTCAAAGGAAAATTGTTTGACACGATGATTGCACATTATTTGATCAATCCAGATATGCGTCACAACATGGATGTTTTATCGGAAACATATTTGAAATATTCGCCAAAATCCATCGAAACCTTGATTGGGAAAAAAGGCAAAAATCAATTGTCGATGCGTGATGTCAATTTGGAAGAAATCAAAGAATATGCTGCCGAAGATGCTGATATTACGTTTCAACTAAAAGAAGTTTTTAGTCCGATTTTAGACAAAGCCGAAACGAAGAAATTGTTTGATGAAATCGAAATTCCGTTAATTCCGGTTTTAGCCGCAATGGAATCTGAAGGTATTCGATTGGATGTTGATTTTCTGAAAAAAATGTCGGTGGATATGCAAAAAGACATCACCGAATTTGAACAAAAAATCTATGAAACAGCGGGTGAAAAATTCAATTTAGCTTCTCCAAAACAATTGGGCGATATTTTATTTGACAAATTAAAAATCGGCGGAGCCAAACAAAAGAAAACCAAAACCGGTCAATATGCCACCGGCGAAGAGGTGTTGAGTTATTTAGTGAACGAACATCAAATTGTGAAAGACATTTTAGAATGGCGACAAATGGTAAAGTTGCAAAGCACGTATATTGATGCGTTGCCGAATCAAGTCGATCCAAAAACGCAACGTGTGCACACCGATTATATGCAAACGGTTGCCGCAACCGGGCGATTAAGTTCGAATAATCCGAATTTGCAAAACATTCCGATTCGTACCGAAAGAGGTCGTTTAATTCGAAAAGCATTTATTGCCAGAGATGAAAATTACACCTTAGTTTCTGCCGATTATTCGCAAATTGAACTTCGCATTATTGCTGCTTTATCAGGCGAAGAAAATATGATAAAAGCGTTTCAAAACAACGAAGATATTCATAAAAGTACTGCCGCCAAAGTGTTCAATGTTCCGTTGGAAGAAGTAACCAAAGAACAACGAAGCAACGCTAAAACGGTGAACTTCGGAATCATTTATGGTGTTTCGGCATTCGGACTTTCCAACCAAACCAATTTATCTCGAAAAGAAAGTGCAGAGTTGATTGATGCCTATTATGCCACTTATCCAAAATTGAAAGCCTATATGGCGAACCAAGTTGATTTTGCCCGAGAAAATGGCTACGTACAAACAGTTTTAGGAAGACGACGTTATTTAAAAGACATTAATTCCGCGAATGCGATGGTGAGAAGTGGTGCTGAAAGAAATGCCGTGAACGCACCCATTCAAGGTTCTGCTGCCGATATTATCAAAATTGCGATGATTAACATTCATAAACGATTGGTGAGTGAAAATTGGCAATCCAAAATGTTATTGCAAGTACACGATGAGTTGGTGTTTGATGTGCACAATTCTGAATTAGAAAAAATTCAACCAATGATTAAACACGAAATGGAGAATGCGTTCAAATTGAATGTTCCGTTGGATGTGGAATTGGGAATGGGGAGAAATTGGTTGGAGGCTCATTGATTTTAGTGTTCAGTAAGCAGTTTTTAGTAGGCAGTTAAATTGTTGAACAAAGTATTTCAATAAACAATAAGGTATGAAAGTGAAGAATCTCTTTGAAACAAAAATGTATCTTATCATACTTTTATGCTTACCTTTATTAGTAAGATTTTCAGAAATTGAGAATTATGGTATCAATAAAACAGTTGGGTGGGCTTATGATTTTTCAGGATTTACGATGTATTACGTTAAATATATTGTTTTTGCTTTTTTCATTGGATATTTACTTCTAGCTATTATAAAAACAAAAACCAATTTCATTTTATCAATTTTACATTTTATCTTAATCGCTTTTTGTTGTTTGTTTTATGATAATTTACGATATATGCGTTTGGTTGATAACATTGCAATTATTGGAATTGTTGTATTTTTAATGATATTTTTTAATTCTTTGTTTTGGAGAATAAAGTCTTTATTGAAATTTTAACACTAACATTTACTTCCCATAAACCTGAACCTACAAATTATATAAATTTCTAAACATCCTCTAACCATAAAAGGAAATTTATAATTCTATATTTCTCTAAGTCCTTTTCGCTCTGTTTTCCCTGAAATAACAATGAAAAACCTTCCTTCATTAGTTTAGCATTTTCATTTGAAAAAGATGTAGTAATTTCTACCAATCTTTTAAATAACTCATTTGGAATAGCTTGAAAAATATTATCAATAAGTATATTAAAATTAGTTAGGTCTTCAGTTGAAGTTATTGGCTTTAATTGTAAATGTATATCATTGAGAAGAATAGCATAAACATCTGGATAAAAATTAAATGTTTGTAAAGAAATAAGTGATGATAGATATGCTTTTGGTTGGACATATTGTTGGTTTTTATCCATATCAATAAGAAAAATGCTAGTTTTCTTAACTAATACTGAATCATAAGTCTTTTTTAGTTGCTGCAACGAATTTTGAAGATCAATAGGAAGTCTCAATTCTTTTCTTAATTTACGATACTTAGGAAGTAAACTTGTTTTAAACTTAATGATGTAATTTGTATTGACAACAATATCATCTTTCCAAACTTCATCAGTTATACATTTTTCAAATTCAACTTTTGAAAATATTTCAGTGTCACAATCATTTTTTACAATGATTTGACTATGTAAATTATTGCTATTAAAATTCAAAAATAAAATGAATGAAAGCAGTAAAATTTTGAATTTCTTTCTCATAAAATTGACCTTAAACCCTCCTAGTCGAATCCCGTTGTCTTAATTCCGTTTTCACAACCGTAGTTTTATACGTTGGTGTTTCTTGTTTTCGTTCTAGTTTTTCGATTAGAAGTTTAGCGGCTTCTTCACCAATTTCAGGTCCGTGTTGGCTGATGGTAGATAAACTTGGGGTTAATCTTCGTGACCAAACTCCGTCTGCAAAACCAATAACACACAATTCTTCCGGTATTTTAATTCCTTTTTGAATAGCAATTTTCATCGCCATGGTAGAAGCGTGCTCGTCAACGGCTAAAATTCCGTCAATTTCTTTTTCGGAAATTAATTTTTCCAAACGGGCATCAAAATCCGTTTGACTGTCGGTTTTTATAATGTATCGAGTGTCAACTTCCATTTTATTATCCTGCAAAGCTCTTTCATACCCCAACGCTCTGTGTTTTCCGACACTTAAATTATCAATACAAGAAAGCAATGCTATTTTTTTGCATCCCAATTTTATCAAATGATTAACGGCTTCAACTGATGATTCAAAATCATCTACAATTACTTTATCACAATTTACATCTTCCATAATACGATCAAACATCACAATTGGCAAACCTTCACGAAGGATTTCTTTAAAGTGTGAAGAAACATTTTTAGTTTGTGATTCTTCCGCAACCGAAAGAATAAAACCATCAACGGTACCGTTGCTCAACAAATCCATTGCTTGTTTTTCTTTGTTATGGGATTCATTGGAAATATAGGTGATGACATTATATCCTTTTTCGTTGGCTTTCTTTTCGATTCCACTAAACACTTTAGCAAAAAAAGGATTCAAGATATTCGGAATAATGACACCAATCGTATTTGTACGTTGATTTTTCAAATTCTTAGCCATTGTATTTGGCTTATAATTCTGAAGCTTAGCATACTCTTGTACCCTGATTTTGGTGGGCTCACTAATTTCATGACTATCGCTCAATGCTTTGGAAACCGTTGAAACGGAAATTCCTAAATCTTTTGAAATCTGCTTTAACGTGGCTTTTGGCTTCATATATCTTAAATTTAAGATGTAAAAATAATAAAATTATGCATAGATTGACGTTCAAAAGTTGCTTACTTACTTCTAAATTGATGAAAAGATAAATTTGAAAGTAAAAATAAATGTAAATCAAATTGGATGAAAGCCTATGTTAAGTAGCTAAATTCAATAGAATTAAACACAATCTTGAGCAAAAAACGAATCAAAAAAAATAATCTCAAACAGCTATTTGCATTTATCATAATTAATTGTACTTTTGCAACCCCTTTATTGGGGATGGAATGTTTAATTAAAATAAATTATTGTGAACACATTAAGCTACAAGACAGTTTCAGCCAACAAAGCTACCGCAGATAAGCAGTGGATTGTTGTAGATGCTGAGGGTCATAACTTAGGTCGTTTAGCTTCAAAAGTAGCGATGCTATTGAGAGGTAAATACAAGCCTAGTTATACTCCGCACGTTGATTGTGGTGATAACGTAATCGTTATCAACGCAGAAAAAATCAACCTGACTGGTAACAAGTTGGATGACAAAACGTACATCCGTCACACAGGTTACCCAGGTGGACAAAGAAGCTTGACTGCTAAAGTAATGCAACAAAAAAATCCTGCATTATTAGTGGAAAAGGCTGTAAAAGGAATGTTGCCTAAAAACAAATTAGGAGCTCAACTATTCCGCAATTTAAATGTAAATGTTGGTACTGAGCATAAACATGCTGCTCAACAACCAAAAACCGTTAACTTAAACGATCTAAAGTAATGGGAGTTATTCACAAAATCGGTAGAAGAAAATGTGCTGTAGCACGTGTTTATGTTTCAGAAGGAACAGGAAAAATCACCGTAAACAAAAGAGAATTTGAAAACTACTTCCCAACAGCTACTTTACAGTACAAAGTGATGCAACCAATGTCGATGACAGAAAATGCAAGCAACTTTGACGTAAAAGTAAATGTTTATGGAGGTGGAACAACAGGTCAAGCAGAAGCTGTGAGAATGGCTATTGCTAGAGCGATGTGTGAGGTAGAAGCTGAAAACAGAGCTATCTTGAAACCAGAAGGATTGCTAACAAGAGATCCTAGAATGGTAGAACGTAAGAAATTTGGACAGAAAAAAGCTCGTAAGAGATTCCAATTCTCTAAACGTTAATCGATTTACAAAATTATTATTAAAAAAGTTATTGTTGTTATTATTCCGAAGTAATCGGAAAATTAGTTTAGCATCTAAATGATGAAGACCAGAGAAATTCGCTACTCCATCATTGCTAATCAACAGAACGTAAACTAGTACAAAAATGGCAAACAAAGTTGAAGTTAAAGACTTGCTAGAGGCTGGTGTTCATTTTGGACACATGACTCGCAAATGGGACCCAAACATGGCTCCTTACATTTATATGGAACGTAATGGTATTCATATCATTAACCTATATAAAACAGCTGCTAAAATTGAAGAAGCGAATGAAGCTTTGAAAAAAATTGCAGCTTCCGGTAGAAAAGTACTTTTTGTAGCTACCAAAAAACAAGCAAAAGATATCGTAGCCGAAAAAGCAACAGCCGCTAACATGCCGTATATCACAGAAAGATGGCCTGGTGGAATGTTGACTAACTTCGTTACTATTCGTAAAGCGGTTAAAAAAATGGCTTCAATCGATAGAATGAAGAAAGATGGCACTTTTAATACACTTTCTAAGAAAGAAAAATTACAAATCGATCGTCTTCGTGCTAAACTAGAGAAGAACTTAGGTTCTATCGCTGATATGTCAAGATTACCTGCTGCATTATTTGTAGTAGATATCAAAGCAGAACACATCGCAGTAAAAGAAGCTCAAAAATTAAACATTCCAGTTTTTGCAATGGTTGATACTAATTCAGATCCTCGTGAAGTGGATTATGTAATTCCGGCAAATGATGATGCTTCTAAATCAATCGACAAAATTTTATCTTTAGTAACCGGTGCAATTATTGAAGGCCTTTCTGAAAGAGGATCTGAGAAAGAAGCAGACGTTGCAGAGGATATAGTAGAAGAAACAGTAGCTGCCGCTCCGGTTGCAGAAGCTGATACCACTACAGAAGAATAAATAGTATAAATTCCGATAGGAAAATTCCAAGTTCCAATAAATTGTCTTTAAAATTGATGATTTAATAAAATTGGAATTTAGAATTTGATTACCGGAATTTGTTTTTTTACAAAAAAATTAAACACTTAAAAATAGATACAAAATGGCAACAATTACTGCTGCAGACGTAAATAAATTAAGACAAACTACAGGTGCCGGAATGATGGACTGTAAAAAAGCTTTGGTTGAAGCTGATGGAGATTTCGATAAAGCTATACAAATCCTTAGAGAAAAAGGGCAAAAAGTAGCCGCTAACCGTTCTGACCGAGAGTCATCTGAAGGTGCTGCTGTTGCTTTTATAAATGCAGACAAAACTAAAGGTGCTGTTATTACTTTAAACTGTGAAACAGATTTCGTTGGTAAAAACGAATCGTTCGTAGCTTTAGCTAAAGCATTGGTAGAAAAAGCAATCAATTTTTCTTCAAAAGAAGAATTTTTAGCTTCTTCATTTGACGGAAACATGACTGTTGCTGAAAAATTAATTGAGCAAACCGGAGTTATCGGAGAGAAAATTGAAATTGGTGGTTTTGAAATTTTAGAAGGTGCTTTTGTTGGGTCTTATGTACACGTAAACAAAATCGCTGCTTTAACTGCTATTTCATCTGCAATTGCTGATGCAGAAACGTTAACTAAAGACATTTCTATGCAAGTAGCTTCAATGGGAGCAGATACTTTATCATTTAAAGATTTTGATCCTGCTTTCGTTGCTTCTGAACTTGCTGCTCGTATTGCTATAATCGAAAAAGAAAATGAAGAAGCAAAACGCTTAGGAAAAACTTTAAAAAATGTACCTAAATATATTTCATTCTCTCAATTAACAGAAGAAGTTTTGAAACAAGCAGAAGAAGATGCTAAAGCAGAATTAAAAGCAGAAGGTAAACCGGAGCAAATTTGGGATAAAATTATTCCAGGAAAAATCCAACGTTTTATTTCTGATAACACTACTTTAGATCAAGAAAAAGCTTTGTTAGATCAAAACTTTATCAAAGATGATAGTAAAAAAGTGGGTGATTATGTTAAAGGTTTCAACGTTGAAATTACAGGTTTCAAAAGAGTTACTTTAGGATAAATCTCCAAAAAAATATTCTATTAAAAAAGAAGGTGTTCAAAAGACACCTTCTTTTTTTATATAAAGATATACTAACTGCTTAAAATAATTTTCTAAAGAATTTAGTTTTAATTTCTAAATCTAAAAGTATTTAGTAGTTAGGTACATTAGCTCATTGATTTCTTATTTGCTAAAACTCTTCGGGCCTCTTTATAATATTTTAAAGGTACAATTAACATTCCAAAAACTTCTCCTTCTTCCTTACCAAGGTGCTTATGATGAATTTTATGAGCTTTACGTAATGCTAGTAAATACGAATTTTTTGAATTTCTGAACCACTTAAAACGTTGATGGATGAATACATCATGTACTAAAAAATACGATAAGCCATAAATTGCTATACCAAAACCTACAGAAGCTACATAGAAATTAGTATTCATCATACCAAGCATAATACAAAGCCAACTTGGAACTGCAAAAATTAAAAAGAAAACGTCATTTTTTTCAAAAAAACCTGGTTCATGTTGGTGATGATCTTTATGAAAATACCACATAAAACCATGCATAATGTATTTATGAGTAAACCAAGCCATAAATTCCATAAAAAAGAATGTGGCAATTACGATAAAAAGGTATAAAACTAATTCCATAACGCTAAATTAAATATTCCGAAGAAAATAAATTGTAATAATAGTAAAAAAGGTGCAAGAGCATTGTTAGATTCTTTTTTAAAATGACAAAGAATGTAACAAAACACAAATCCAATACCAAACCATGCTAGATAATTTTTTAAAGGTACAGCTATATTTGACCAAGTCCAAAAATCATATGCTATTGCAACCGGTTCTATTAAAAAATCTAAAGCTACCAGAATAGCGGCACAAAACAATGCCTTTAAAATATTATTTGTAATGCTATTGCCTGTGGTATAGACCACTGCATAGGTTAACATCATCCAATTGACTCCAATAATTAATGGTGTTTCAAAAATTTTCCACCCCAAAGTATTGCCATAAATGTATTCTCCAAAAATAACTCCCGTATTCACTCCGATAACTTCAATAAAAAATCCCAAGATTCCAATTATAAAAAAAACAAGCCATTGGATAGTTCTCCCTTTTTCATGGTTTATAAAAAGTAAAATTACATTGATTAGTAAGTTCAACGGAGTAAGTGAAAGAAAGTCAATTGCAGTAGTTTTAGTTAGTATACCAATTAGTCCGGAAACATAAAAAGCTACTAATAAAGCGATGGAAATTTTTAATTTATATTTTTTTACACTTTCAAACATGATTTGTAGCGATTTTAGCACTTAATAAACATAATGGAATTCCTCCGCCGGGATGAACACTACCCCCAACAAAATATAGTCCTTTGATATTTTTTTTAAAATTAGGATGTCTTAAAAAAGCAGCAAATTTTGAATTACTTGAAGTACCGTAAAGTGAACCTTTATAAGATAAAGTTTTACTTTCAATAGTTCTGGGGTCTAATATTTCTTCCGTTTCAATAAGCTTTTCAATATTTGTTTTTAAAATAGCGTTAATTTTTGAAATTACATTTTTCCTAGTTTCATTGATTAAATTATCCCAATCTTGTGCTTCATTTGCCGGAGCATTCACCATTACAAACCAATTTTCAGCGTTCTCAGGAGCATCTTTTTTGGCAATTTTTGATGAAATATTTATGTAAACTGTTGGATCATTGTACATCGTTTTGGCATTAAAAATAGCCTCAAATTCATCTTTATACTTGTTAGTAAAAAAGATGTTATGCAAGTCGAGCTCAGGAAATTCTTTTTTAACTCCCCAATAAAATATTATTGCAGAACTGGATCGTTCTTGTGACAAGGTTTTTTTTGGATATTTTACATTAGGAAGTAATCTGTTGTATGTAAAATAAACATCCATGTTACTAAAAATTAATTTAGCCTCAAAAAAATCACCGTTAATCATAATTCCTTCTACTCTCTTTTGAGTTTTATCAAGTATTATCTCATCGACCGTTGAATTATAAACAAACTCTACACCAATATCTTCTGCAAGTTTTACCAATGAAGTAGTAATTGAATTCATTCCTTCTATTGGAAAAAAAGTTCCAACATTATGCTCATAATGTGGTATGACACCCATAATGCCGGGAGTTTTATAAGGATTTGAGCCGTTATAAGTAGCGTAACGATCAAATAATTGAACCAACTTTGGATGTTTCAAATCGTCTTGATTAGCTTGATGAAGTGACTTATGAATATCTAAATCGCTGATTTTAAAAATAGCTTTAAGTGTTTTTAAATTCAAAAAATTTTTAATTTGATGTAAACTCTGTTCTAAAAACAAATCACCAATTGTTTGATTTATTTTAGCTGCTTTTTGCAGTTTTCGCTCAATAATTCCTTCTTCAGTATGAAAAGTTTCGCTGACTTTTTTCGACCATTTTTTAATATCACTTTCCGCCTCTATTTTGGTACCATCATCCCAAAAATAATAGCATGATTTATGGTGTTTAACATATTGAAAATAATCTCTAGGATTTTTACCTGCCAACTCAAATAATTCATCAACAAAATGAGGCATAGTAAATAAAGATGGTCCGGCATCAAAACGGTATTTTCCTGATTCAAATGAAGATAATTTTCCTCCCGGATAAGCATTCTTTTCAAATACAATTACAGAATAACCTTTTGTTTTTAGTCGAATAGCACTTGCTATTCCGGCTATTCCGGAACCAATCACTATTGCCTTGTTAGAATTTTGTTGCACTATTTTGTTTAATTTATTTACAAATATATTAAACAATAATTAAAATTTAATTCATTTAACAAATAAATTTTATTAATTAATATAACATTAAATTCTATGTAAAAACTTCTTTTTAAATCTTAAAATAGTTGTTTTGAGTACGCAACGATAAGATCTATGTGAAGAAAAACAGAAACAAGGAAAGCATAATTATGAAAAACAATTAAATAAAATTTTCAACATTTTTTCCATCCCAAATTCCTTCAAATTTATAGGGTACAAAACGGGCAAACATTTCTTCTTTATACCAATTCAGTTTCCTAGTCAACATAACTACTTCTTTATGTTTTGGATTTTTATACGCATAATCAATCATTTCTGCTTGAGATTTCCAAATACTTATAGTCGCTTGTTGAATTAAGGGCCATTCTCCAACTCCTATAGATAATAAAACTCCTTTATAACCTTCTAAACTTTGACTAACAATTCCAACTTTGCTCCAAAATGACCATAATTTGTTAAGACGAATGCTTGCTCTGGTCAAAACAACTATAGGCTTATCCATTTCTAATTTTGCGTTTTTTTCAAAAGGTTGAACCCCATCCCAATAACCGTGTGCTTCCGCAGATTTCAAATAGACTGTAAACATTTCTGAACTACGCTTTTTATAAGTGTTATAAAACAAGTTTTGTTCGAAAAAAGTTTGAGCTTTGGTTTCATTTTCCCAAACTGAAAATAAGGCATATGTGCCAAAGTTTGGTTTAGCACTAAATCCATTTTTAGCACCGGAGCCTAATAATTTATAAAAAAGTAATCCATCACAGTTTTTCAATTTTCGATGTCCAAGCTGCATTTGCTTAAATGCCCACCATTTATTTGAAAAATTTTCAACCTTAAAAAAAGAAACAGTTGTTATTTGATTCATAAAAGTAATCTATTTTGAAATGATAAATTTATCTCATTTTTTTCTATTTTCAGTTTGTTGAATTTAATTAAATAAATCAATGCTCAATATTCATCATGTTTTTTTATTCAGCTTATTATACTTTTTAATATTTATGAATCATTACTTATATAATTGACTATATTAGATGAAAACATAAATTAATTTTGATTCACAACTTTGACTAAATTTTATCATGCAAAATAAAAACCTTCTTCACGGAAAAACATTACAATCTATTTTAGAATATTTAGTTGAATCTTATGGTTTTGAATCGTTAGGTCAGAAAATAAAAATTAAATGTTTTACCGAAAATCCCTCCATCAAATCAAGTCTAACTTTTTTAAGAAAAACGGATTGGGCAAGAAAAAAAGTGGAAGAATTATATTGTGAAACCATATTAAAAAAATAGAAAACACAAAATCCCATCACCTTGTCAGCAATGGGATTTTAAACAAACAAATAAAACCTAATAACTAAAATTGAACGTTTCTGCCAATTCTTTATATACTATTTCCCCATGAACTATGTTGAGTCCTTTTCCTAAATCGGGATAGCGTTCTGTGGCCACTTTCCAACCTAAGTTGGCTAATTTTAAAACATAGGGCAACGTAACATTTGTTAAAGCTAATGTAGACGTATACGGAACTGCTCCTGGCATATTAGCCACGCAATAATGTACCACATCATCAATGATATACGTTGGATTTTCATGCGTAGTGGCTACTGTTGTTTCAAAACATCCTCCTTGATCAACAGCAACATCTACCATAACCGTTCCCGGATGCATTTCTTTCAACATATCTCGGGTAATTAATTTTGGAGCTTTTGCACCCGGAATTAACACCGCACCGATAATTAAATCGTGATTCTTAATGTGTCTTCTGATGTTATATTCACTTGAAAATTCAGTTACCACATGGCTTGGCATTACATCATTCACGTAACGAAGACGTTTCATATTGATATCTAAAATCGTAACATGTGCACCTAAACCTGCTGCCATTTTTGCGGCTTGAATTCCCACAATTCCAGCTCCTAAAACCAACACTTTCCCAGGTGGAACTCCGGGAACGCCTCCCAATAAAACACCTCTTCCTTTGATTGGCTTTTCTAAATATTTTGCACCTTGCTGTATGGCCATTCTACCGGCCACTTCAGACATTGGTGTGAGTAATGGCAATGAACCATCTGTTTCTTCAACTGTTTCATAGGCAATGCAAACTGATTTGGAATCAATCATTGCTTTTGTTAATTCTTCGCTTGAAGCAAAATGAAAATAGGTAAATATGATTTGGTTTTCTTTAATCAAAGCGTATTCTTCAGAAATAGGTTCCTTTACTTTCACAATCATATCTGAATTGGCATAGACCTCAGCGGCAGTGGGAACTAAAATTGCTCCCACCACTGCATAATCCGTGTCAAAAAAACCACTTCCAAATCCTGCATCTTGTTGTACGTAAACCGTATGGTTGTTTTTTATTAACTCAAAAACACCTGCCGGAGTCATTCCAACTCGACTCTCATTATTTTTAATTTCTTTAGGAACCCCTATTTTCATGTTTATATTTTAATATTTATTTACCAAATTTATAAATTACCCCTTAAAAATAAATACCAATAATTCATTTTTATGCAATTATCAATTAAACACCCCTATTTTTATATATTTAAATTTTTATGTGATTGATTTTCTATATTTGTTAAAATCAAACTCAATATGGAAGCTAAAACAAGATGTGCTTGGTGCGAAAAAGACGATTTATACCGAAATTATCACGATGAAGAATGGGGAAATCCGGTTTATGATGACCAAAAGTTGTTTGAATTTTTAATTTTAGAAACGTTTCAAGCCGGAGTGAGTTGGCATTTGATTTTAAAAAAGAGAGAAAACTTCAGAAAAGCATTTTTAAATTTTGATTACAATCAAATTGCTTTATTTGGCGAATATGAAGTACAAGAATTGATGAAAGATGCCGGAATCATTCGTAATACTTTAAAAATTAAATCTGCCATTGCAAATGCAAAGGCGTTTATGAAAGTACAAGAAGAATTTGGTTCGTTTTCTACATTTATTTGGCGTTATGTAGATGGAAAACCAATCGTGAATCATTTTACTTCTTTTAGTGAAGTGCCGGCTTATACTCCTTTAGCAGAAAAAATCAGTAAAGATTTGAAAAAAAGAGGTTTTAAATTCATCGGACCAACAACAATGTATGCTCACATGCAAGCCACCGGAATGGTAAATGACCACTTTTTAGATTGTTGGAAAAGGAATTAAAGGGAAGACTTTAAAATTTTGATATAGTTTTCTCTTGATATTTCAAAAGCACCTAGTTTTTCTAAATGGTTGTTATGCACTTGACAATCCAATAGATGATAATTTTCAACTTTCAGCTTTTGAATCAACGTAACAAAAGCAACTTTGCTAGCATTTGAGACCAACGAAAACATACTTTCCCCACAAAATACTTTTCCTAAATCTACGCCATACAAACCACCGACCAATTGATTGTCTTGCCAAACCTCAACAGATTTAGCAACTCCTAATTGATGCATTTGTAAATAAGCTTCCAACATTGAATTGGTAATCCATGTCCCTTTTTGTCCGCGACGTTTGATGGATTGACAATTGGTAATAACTTCTTCAAACGCAGTATCAAAAGTCACCTTAAAAATATTTCGATTGATTATATTCCTTAGACTTTTTGCCACTTTATATTCTCTTGGATTCACCACCATCCTCTCCGGCGGACTCCACCAAAGAATTGGCTCGTCATCATCGAACCAAGGAAAAATACCGTTTTTATAGGCTAGCAATAACCGTTCTGCACTTAAATCACCCCCAACAGCTAAAATCCCTTCAGGAGAAGCTTCCGAGACTGGTGGAAAATATAATTCTTTCGTTAAAAAATACATGTATTAAATATCCTAAAAAAAATTCCAAACTCCAAAAAATAAATAATTTGGAATTTGGAATTTGTTCATTCAACATTTTATTACTTAAAATGGTAAATCGTCGTGCTCTTCTTCATTGAAATTAGTAGCCGGTTCAAATGCTTCAGCAGCAGGCATTGGAGGCATTTGTGCAGCAGGAGCTTCTGCTTGTAATCGCTCTATTCTCCAACCTTGAATGTCGTTGAAGTATTTGGTTTCCCCTTGAGGACTTACCCATTCTCTCCCTCTTAAATTGATGGATACTTTTACCGCTTCTCCTACTTTATAAGCACTTAATAAATCACATTTATCTTGCACAAAATTGATACTGATAAACTGAGGATATTGCTCTTCTGTGGCTACCACTAATTCTCTTTTTCTGAATGACGCACTAACTTGTTGTTCTGCATTAATAACTTTGATTTTTCCTGTAACTTCCATAATCTTGAATTTTAATATTAATAATTGGCTTATACTACACTCGTTTGGCTAATAATACTTTCCAAGCAGATAAAGCGTCTTGTTTGTTGAGAAATTCTTTCGCTTTCAACTGCACCTTCTCTTCATCGGCAGAACTCAACACGCCTTTCACATGGATATTTTCCTTTACAAATATATTAATTTCTTCGGTGGTTGGCAAACTTTCTACATTTCCTAGCATTCCTAAATCATTTCCACTAAAAATAGTACTTTCTTTAATAAATTCAGGAATATTATCAACTCCAATTCCTAGTGTGGTTAATGGTTTTGGAATTTCAAAAAGTCCTTGATTGGCTCGAGAATACCAATTGCCACCCATCCGTGAAACCAAATCAATTTTATATTGATCGATGTTACCATTTTCATCCAAAACAGATTCATCGATATGCAATTTTACCACTTCGCAAATAATCAAATTCCCTGCTCCGCCTTCTGTACCTAAACTTATAATTTGATTGACTTTACATTCAAATTGAACCGGACTTTCGGCTACTCGAAATGGCTTGACTACTTCCGAAGGCAACATCGTTAAACCTGACTTCAAAAATTCATTTACCCCTTCCGGATATTCTGTACTGGAAAGTGACATTTGTTGTACAATAGCATAATTTACAACATTAATCACCACTTCTTTTGTGGCTTCACAATTGATTAACGTATGTTTTATCGAGTTATCGCGAACGCGTCTTGCAGGAGAAAAAACCAAAATTGGCGGATTAGCACTAAATACATTAAAAAAGCTAAACGGAGACAAATTCGGATTACCATTTTTATCAATTGTACTCGCAAATGCAATAGGCCTAGGTCCAACCGAACTTTGTAAAAAACCCTGTAATTTTAGTGGCGAAATTTCCTTTGGTGTAATGCTTACCATCTTATTGAATTTTTACAAATGTATAAAATAGGCGACTATTTTGGAGTGAAATTTTCCATTCCAAATAGATTTTTATTACTTTTATCGTAAATACCAATCTATGCAATTTTCTGAAAGCCGAAATGTGACCCGCTGGATAATCATTATCGCTTCTTTTATCATTGTTTCGCTCATACTTTGGAACACCTATTCCTTTTTTCAAAGGTTCAAAGAAGATGAACGATTGAAGATGGAATTGTGGGCACAAGCTCAAATAACCGTTAATAATTCTTTAGACGAAGATGTAACTTTACCACTAAAAATTATCAGCAACACGAATACTATTCCAATAATTGTAACCAACGAAAAGGATAGTATTATCAACCATACCAACATTGATGATATCAACCTAAATGATTCCAAGAATTTAAAAAACTACTTGGAAAAACTCAAAAGTGAAAATGACCCCATAGTTATGCAATATGCCAAAGGAAAATTTCAGTACCTATATTATGGAAATTCGTCATTGCTCAATAAATTGAAATATTATCCACTTGCCTTGTTATTGATTATCTTTTTGTTTGGTTTATTGGTCTTCAATTTTTATCAAACTTCTAAAATTGCCACACAAAATAAACTTTGGGCCGGAATGGCAAAAGAAACGGCTCATCAAATTGGCACACCATTATCTTCTTTAATTGGATGGTTAGAAATTTTAAAAATGGAAAATGTTCCCGCTTCCACAATTAAAGAAATTGAAAAAGACATAACTCGTTTACAAACTATCACCGATCGATTTTCTAAAATTGGTTCAGCTCCCATCATGGAAAAAGTTGATTTGGTTAAAGAAACGTTTCAATCATATGAATATTTAAAGTCTCGTTTTTCTAAACAAATCGAGTTTAGCTTTTTAGCTCCTGAAAAAGTAATCAATGTTAACTTAAACCCAACTTTACACAGTTGGACCATTGAAAATTTAGTTAAAAATGCCATCGATGCGATGAAAGGAAAAGGCACACTTGCTTTAAATATTATTGAAGAAGAAAAAGAGGTGAAAATTTTTATTTCAGACTCCGGTAAAGGAATTCCGAAAAACCAATTTAGAAAGGTTTTTGAACCCGGTTTTACCACCAAAAAAAGAGGTTGGGGATTAGGCCTTTCGCTAACAAAACGGATTGTGGAAGAATACCATAAAGGAAAAATTAAAGTTTTTCAATCCGAAATAAACAAAGGAACCACAATGATGCTAAACTTCAAAAAAGCATAAAAAAATCCTGAAGCATCAGGATTGTATTTTATAGTTCATTTTTAATTTTTTGAGCGGTGCTTTCAAACTCTTCTTTTGTCATAGCTACTTTCCTTTGAAAACGCATATCATCCATTTCTTGCAAGGGAATCAAATGAACATGAACATGAGGGACTTCCAACCCGATAACTGCCATTCCGATTCGTTTACAAGGAATTGCCTTTTCTAATGCAACTGCAACTTTTCTGGAAAACTGCATTAAAGCCAAATAATGGTCTTCTTGCATGTCAAAAATTTTATTGATTTCTTGTTTGGGCACACAAAGTGTATGACCAACAGCATTAGGATTCACATCTAAAAAAGCAATAAACTGATCATCTTCAACGATCTTATGACATGGAATTTCTCCTGAAATAATTTTTGAAAAAATACTGGCCATAGCTTTGAATTAATCTCTTGTGATTTCTAATATTTCAAACTTCAAAATACCATTAGGTACTGTAATTTCTGCAATATCGCCAACAGACTTACCTAATAATCCTTTTCCGATGGGAGAAGTTACCGAAATTTTTCCAGCTTTAAGATCGGCTTCACTTTCTGCAACTAAAGTATATTTCATTTCCATACCGTTGGATTGATTTTTAATTTTTACTTTAGAAAGCACCAATGCTTTTGACAAATCCAATTGTGATTCATCAATTAATCTTGCATTTGCATATACTTCTTCCAACTTCGAAATCCTCATTTCAAGTAATCCTTGAGCCTCTTTTGCAGCATCATATTCTGCGTTTTCAGACAAATCCCCTTTATCTCTGGCCTCTGCAATGGCTTGTGAGGCTTTTGGTCTTTCAATATGTTTTAATTGTTCTAGTTCTTCTTTTAATTTTTTTAAACCCTCAGCGGTGTAATACGATACTGTACTCATAACTTCATTTTTAATCAATAATTTTTGTACTCAATATTAAAATTTATACAAAAATTGGTTATCTCACGTTTATAAAAATAGAAAAAATCCCCTTTGAGAGGATTTCTTTCTACAAAGATACTAAATTAATATTTATATAAAAAATAAATCTACAACAGAAGAAGTTAAATCAATACTTTTACATTTGTAAAAAATAATTTTATGAAAAAGATATGCTTATTTCTACTTGTTGCTTTTTCACTTAATGGATGTAGCGATGATGGGTTCAACAACAACAATCCATATATTCCTAATTTCCGTTTCTCAACCAATATTAACATTGATTTACCTAGTTTTAGTGCATTAAATTTTGTAGGCAATTCAATTTATGTTCCTCCACAATTGGGAGGTTCACCAGGATTAATTGTTTTCAACTCAGGAAGTGGATATTTTGCTTATGATGCTACATGTCCTAATCAACCTGTAACGTCATGTTCAACACTAATAACTAATGGCGGTATTAATGTTGTTTGCCCTTGTGATGATGAAAGCTATAGTTTGTTTACCGGTTTAAGTACTTTAAAATATCCATTGAAACGATACCGAGTTGAAGTCAGTTTACCTATTCTAAGAGTATATAATTAAAAAGAAATCCTGACTTTTTGGTCAGGATTTCATATTTAGAAGAAAAGGGTTATTCCGGTTAAAAAATTTATCCCAGCTTGCGGATAAAACCCTGCTCCCTCGATGGTTGTAATAGTTCCCGGTGTTGAAAAATCATCATCAAAAGTGTAAAAATAACCATTGCTTTCGTATTCCAAATCAAAAATGTTATTGATTAAAGCATTGAATTGAATGGCTTTGAAAATTTTATTCGTTTTAATTTCGTATGAAATATTCAGGTCGTTGACAAAATAAGCCTCTAATTTTGAACTTTCTGCATCTATATTCCCCATGAATTGTTCACCTACATATTTTGATAAAAATGAAAGTTGTAAATTCTTTACAGGAATGTAAGTCAAACGATTTGCTGCAATAAAATTGGGTGAAAAAGCAATATTTGTTGAACCTAGATTTTGTAAAACTCCATCTCTTTGAAAAACAAAATCTTGGTTTTTATTTTGACTTACGGTAAAATTGGGTTGTAAATAAAATTTATTAGATAATTTTACTGTTGCATCAACCTCTAAACCTAAACGGTAACTATCTCCGCTATTGGCTCGAATAGGAGCTCCAACGTCATTTAATTCTCCGGTTAAAACCAATTGATCCTTATATAACATCAAATAACTATTGACATTCAATTTTACACTTTCTGTAGCATACCTCCATCCTAACTCAAAGTCATCTAATTTTTCCGGTCTCGGGTTTCCGTTTTCGTAGTCATTACGGTTAGGTTCGCGTTGAGCTTTTGCATACGAAAAATAAAAGTTGTTTTTTTGGTTTAATGTAAATGTTATCCCTGCTTTTGGATTGATAAAATTAAAAGTATCATTCACAATTCCGGTATCTTCACCATTGGCTGTAAATCCAACATTTCTATATTGAATATCCCCAAAAAGACGCCATTTTGAAGTTAAATCATAATTTACTTTCGCAAATACATTGACATCTGTTTTGGTTGAAAAATCATCATAATAACGGTCTCTTATTTCACTTTGTGAAGCAAATCTTGCCCAAATGATTTCACCGAAATGAGCTCCTTCATACTTATTTGCTCCACCACCAAAAATGAAATCGACTTTATCTTTTTTGTAGTTTAATGAAAATGTTGTTCCGTAAAAATCATTATCCAACCAACGACGACGAATTAAATCAGTCTCATCAATGGTTTCGCCACCTAACGTAATTGGATTTAAACCATAATCAGCAAAATCCTCATCCTCTCGATACTGTTCAAAATACCCTCTACCTTTAGTATAATGAAAGGCTAAATTGGAACTCCAATGGTCACTCCAACGTTCATTCCAATGCAATTGATAATGGTCTTGTTGGTAATTATCTGTTTCATTGTCATAAAATTGCATATTACCTTCGTCATCAAAATACATTCCCGCCACATTAAAAGTTCTGTCATTTCTCAGCTTTTCGGGATCTTCTAAACCATACCAAGCTTGATAAGTTTGCTGAACCCCTCCAAAAGCCAATGCCTTGATTAAAGTGGTTTCTCCAACATATGTTCCTTGTAAAAAATACGATTTTAAATCAGAAAATGCTCTGTCAATATAACCATCAGAAACAATATTAGATATTCGTCCGGCAATTTCAAATTTATCATTCATTAAGCCCGTACTGAATTTTACTGTGTGCTTTCTCGTATTAAAACTTCCGAAGGAATTGGAAATTTCTCCGCTCGATTCTTTAGCGTACGAATCGGTCAAGATATTTAAACTAGCACCAAAAGCACCGGCTCCGTTGGTGGATGTTCCTACTCCGCGTTGCAATTGCAAACTTTCGGTTGAACTGGCAAAATCGGGCATATTCACCCAAAATGTTCCTTGACTTTCGGAGTCATTGTAAGGAATTCCATTAATGGTCACGTTAACACGCGTGGCATCAGAACCACGCACACGTATTCCCGTATAGCCCACTCCTGCTCCGGCATCGGTGGTAGTGACCACAGATGGTAGATAATTCATCATAATTGGAATGTCTTGTCCTAGATTTCGGGATTGAAATTCTTCTTTGCGAAGATTAGAAAATGTAACAGGTGATTGAGCAGTAACTCGAACGGCAGAAACCAAAACTTCGTCTAGCGGAATGTCTTTTGTTTTGGCTGTATCTACAACCGCTTTTTGATCTTGTGCAAATCCGATAATAGAAAAAAGAAAAAAACCAGCAAAGTAAAATTTGCTAAGCATTTTTGTGCCATAAAGGCGAATGTTGAATAAAGTTTTCATTCGTAAAAGATTACGAATAAAAGGGGTAATTATTCTTGGTTAAAAATTAAAATTGATACTCTTGACAGCAAAATAAACGTGCACTTTTATTTTTTTGTCTTATCCCTAAACAGCATTACCTGTTCCAGGTTCGTTGGGTATGATCTCAGCTCGTTATTTAGAGCACCCCTTTGAGACGGGGCAAAGATAATAAAAAATTTCAATGGCAATGGCAAATTCAAAAATCTAATAAAAATTTAATGAAAGGATAAATTCCTATTATACATTGCCATTTACCTACTTCCATTTCAAATTTCCGGTCTTTTTCTATTTTGTTTAATTTCTGAGTTTGTACGTTTTTCGTTAATTCTTTTTTCAATTACTGAGCGAGGAATTTTGGTTAGTTTTCTTTCTTTAGGGATGATTAGAGCATTTTGAATGATTTTTAAAAAACGTTTTGTAACAATCTCTTTGTTTTTTTGTTGACTTCGGTCTTCATCACAGTTTAAAATAAGTATCCCTTCTGACGTTAGTTTTGTTTTTAAATTTTCTAATAATAATAGTTTTTCTTCCTTAGATAGGCTCTCTGAATTGTTCAAATCAAAAGACAAAACCACTTTAGACGAAACTTTATTTACGTTTTGCCCTCCTGCTCCACTGCTTCTGACAGCTTTAAAAGAAAGTTCACTTATAACTTTTTCAATATCCATTTTACTGCGGTTGGTGAGCAATTTTTAATAAATCGTTTACTGTTTTCACCGGATTAAAAGTTATTAGTGGTACTTCAACAAAAACGGTTAACCATTTAGCCATAGCTCCGTTCCAAAGACCGGGAAGTTCATATGCTTTTAAATCTTTTCCACCTTTGTTTTTGTGTACTATAAAACCGCTTGTATGATCAATAAATTCGGTTAAATCAAAATTACCTCCCCGATAATTTCTGATGCCACACACTAAATCTACAGGATTAAAATGAGTTGAGCTATTGAGTATTTTCATTTGATTAGCATCCTTTTCATCTATTTGAGAAGATTCTACAATTTGCAGAAAAACTAATCCTTTTCGATCTCTTACCCAAAATGGACCACCTCCGGGTTCACCTTCATTTTTTACCATTCCGCAAACGCGTATTGGTCGATTTAAATAATTTCTTAAATATTCAACTTTACTCTCTTTAGTATATTTTGAAAAATCATCGGTTACTTCAAAATGTAATTTTGATTGAATAAATAAAACTATCTCATCTAATAATTCTTTAGCAACATTATTCTCATCCAATTGTCTTAAATAACTAAAAATTTGTTGTTGTTTTTCTAATAAAATCCCGGCCAAAGCTTTTTTATATAATGCAATTTCATCAATATGATTTTGAATAACATTATCAATATTTTTGATAAAAACAATGTCTGCATCTAACAGATTTAAATTTTGTATCAAAGCTCCATGACCACCTGGTCTGAAAACTAAATTTTCATTTTCTTCTCTAAAAAATTGGTTATTAACATCAAGTGCGATACTATCTGTTGATTTATCTTGATACGAAAAGTTAACACGAATATCTACTCCTGACGTTGCTTCAATTTTAGGTTTTATCTCGTTAATAACCTCTTCAAAACCCAATTGATGTTCAGCTGATACTGTAAAATGTACAGTGGTTCTTTTGTTTGAAGTAGCATAAGCAACAGCTTCATTTAAATGCTCTTCAATTGGGGTTGCAACATGTGTTTTATATTTGTGAAAAGGTAGTATTCCTTTGGGTTTGTTTGCGAAATTAAATCCACTTTTTGACAATAATAATTTAATAAAGGCGTAATTTTTACTATCATAACCCCAAGAATCATATTCAGGAAATGTTTTTTTTAATTGAAAGATAACATCTTCATAAAAGGGAAATTTGTCTAAACCAATTAAAAATAGTGATAAGTTTTTGGCTTTCTTTCGATTAATATATGCATTTATGGACTCTTCGCCTAACTTGTAATCTTGTAAAAATTCACTTAAAAACTTAAACATTCTACTGGCAGCTCCTGAAGCGGGGACAAATTTTTTCAATCTAAGTTGACTTTTTTTCTCTTCAAAAAAATTAGCATAATAATTTGCTTCATCTTGAGATAATAACTGAATTCCATCATTCAGTTTTGCCGGTCTTTCTAATTGAACAGATTGTATTCCACTCATTAGAAAATGAATTTGTTGTTCAATTTTTTCTATGTGTATTTCTCTTTCTTCTATTTCAATAAAATCAAAAGAGTTTAATCCTAGCTTTTTGGCTTTTTCATATTTTGATATACTATTAACCGCCTTTTGAAATCGTTTTTCTTTAGAACCCGTTAACTTTATATATGGTTTTTTGTAGTGAATTAAATTTTCTTCAAATTGTTTTAATGTCAATTCTCTGTCGTTTGGTCTGTCTCTTAAATCATCTTTTTCCCATGGCACATCAACATCCGTTAAGAAAAACAAATCATATTTATGCTTTTTTGCCGCTTTTTCTAACACCTCATCACATTCACCATAATATATATCTGAAAAAACTTTTGTTACCATCAAATTGGTGTCTGTAAACAAGAAAGTATTTGCTTTTGATAAAGCTTCATTTTCTAACTTGGTTTGGCCAATGGCGATAGGTAACAAATCCTCTTTTTGACAAATTTGTTTATCATTGTTCCATTTTTGTTGCAGATAATCTCGAGCAAATTCAGGAATCCAAACGGTATTGAAATGTTCCGCTAATTGTTTAGCTAGTGTTGTTTTACCGGTACATTCCGGGCCATATAAAGCAATTTTTATGATGCTTGATGGCTGCTGTTTAAGATTTTCTTCCATTCTTTATACCCATAAAAGGCAATTATTGTAAATACTAAATATTGAATTGCAGTTACCGTATAACCTTTAAAAAAATATAAAGGAATTGAAACAATATCTCCAACAATCCAAAATATCCAATTCTCAATTTTCCGTTTGGCCATGAGCCACATTCCAACAAAAAACAAACCGGTTGTAAATGTGTCCACATAAGCCGTCCAACTTGTAAATTTATCAAAAAAGTTGTAGATAAATATAATGAAAATAACAGTTAATATAAAAAGAAAAATTGCCCATTTCTTTTCTAGGCTATTCATCCATGAAATAGGAAATTCGGTTTGACCATTTTTTTTTCTGGTCCAATGGTACCAACCATAAATACTCATGATGGTATAATAAAAATTGATGGTCATATCGCCTAACAATTCCCATTTCCACAATAAATAAATAAAAATTCCGGTGCTGATAATACCGGTTGGAAAAACTAAGATGTTGTTCTTTTTAGAATATAAAACACTTATCAAACCAAAAAAAACAGCAATCAGCTCCAAAGCAATATCAATGCCTGAATACGTTTTATATTGTGAAAAGAAAAAATCAATCATGTTGGCTTACAAAAGTTCAAATTTGATAAAATTGCCTGAATTGTTTATTACCTAAAGTTAAAAAAATTACTATCGTTTTCAAATGCGGTACCAATAACTACCATATCTGCTCCGGATTCAAATGCCGCTTGGATGGCTTGATGCGAGCGAATACCACCCCCAACAATTAGCGGAATTAAAATTTCCTTTGAAACTGCTTTAATCATCTCTAAAGGAACAGCCAGTTTAGCTCCGCTTCCCGCTTCCAGATAGATTAATTTATTTCCCAAATATTCTCCAGCTTTTGCTGTTTGACAAACGAGCTCGATATTTTTTCTATCCATAGGTTGGGTTTGACTAACGCGTTCTACAGCTGTTTGACTACCACTTTCAATCAAAATATATCCGGTTGAAATAATTTCCAAATTGGATTTTCTCAATAATGGAACTGCATTTATTTGGTGTTCAATCAAATAATCAGGATTTCTTCCCGAAAGTAAACTTAGAAACAAAATTCCATCGGCATGAAGCGAAATTTGCGAAGGATTTCCCGGAAATAAAATAATCGGTAAGGTTAACTTTTCTTTGAGTAAAAGAACTAATTCGTCGATTTTATCTGACTCTACTATGCTTCCGCCTACTAAAATATGAGTAGCAGGACTCATTTTAATCTTCTCAATTAGAACAGATAAATGATTGATTTCAATCTTATCCGGATCCAATAAAATGGCTAATAATTTTCGGTTTTGGGCCTTTGCCAATAGTATTTCGTCGTATATTTTTTTCATGATTCCTTTTCCCAAAGCCACACCAACGTATATTTTTCAATTTCGGTAAAGAAAACCAAAAAATTTCTTTTCACCGCATTAAAATCTAATAAAGCAGTTGTTTTTTCATCCTTTATTTCAAACGGACGAACAAAAATGTGGTCTTTAAAACTAATGCCAACTTCGTTTCGCACTTTAAAAACTGCCTCTTTTACCCCCCAAATGACAGTTAGTTTACGCACGAATTCATCTGAATTATGTTGAGATTCATACACAAATTCTTCTTCTGCAAACTTGTAAGCAATTTTTTTAATCAAATCACGACGAAGTTCTAAATCGATTCCTACATTAATATCGGATAACACTATTACTGAAAAATAAAACGAATGTGATATTGAAATATGCGTACCATCTTTCAAATGTGGCTTCCCAAATTCGTCATAATGCAAATCAAAGTCAGTGTAACCATTATGTTGCAAAAGCATTCTCACCGCCATAAATCCTTTTTGATGACTTTCAGATTTCATTCCTTCCAATCGGGCTAACGAAACATCTTTAAGCGAAACCGATTGAAACAAATCATCAAATGTTTCGGATATTTTCCAAACATAAATACTCGTCGCATCGTCAACGTTAATTTGCTGATAAAAAGGCATTGTATATAAAAAAGTATATCAAATTGTAATTCAAAACATTAGTACACTAAACAAATCACAAAAAACAACAAAAGGTTTTTTAATTCCTTCCCTATTCCGTAAATTTGCAAAAAATTTTTAGCTAATATAACTATTTTATAAATGAGTACACAAACAATGCCTTATGTTGCGTATAGAGTGAAAGATATTTCACTTGCCGCTTGGGGAAGAAAAGAAATTGAATTGGCCGAAGCTGAAATGCCCGGTTTAATGGCACTTCGCGAAGAATATAAAAACAGTCAACCTTTAAAAGGAGCTCGTATTGCAGGATGTTTGCATATGACAATTCAAACTGCTGTATTAATTGAAACGTTAATTGCTTTAGGAGCAGAAGTTACTTGGAGTTCTTGTAATATTTTCTCAACGCAAGACCACGCCGCTGCTGCTATTGCTGCTGCCGGAATTCAAGTATATGCTTGGAAAGGTTTGAACGAGGAAGAATTTGATTGGTGTATCGAACAAACTTTATTCTTTGGTGAAGACAGACAGCCTTTGAACATGATTTTAGATGATGGCGGCGATTTAACCAACATGGTTTTTGACCGTTATCCGGAATTGATTAGTGGAATTAAAGGTTTATCAGAAGAAACTACAACAGGTGTTCACCGTTTGTACGAAAGAATGAAAAACGGAACATTACACATGCCCGCTATCAACGTTAATGATTCAGTTACCAAATCGAAATTTGATAACAAATACGGTTGTAAAGAATCAGCGGTTGATGCCGTTCGCCGTGCAACAGATATCATGTTAGCTGGTAAAAGAGTAGTAGTTTGTGGTTATGGTGACGTTGGAAAAGGTACTGCCGCTTCATTCAGAGGTGCCGGGTCTATTGTAACAGTTACTGAAATCGACCCAATTTGTGCTTTACAAGCAGCAATGGACGGTTTTGAAGTAAAAAAATTAGACACCGTTATTGCTAATGCAGATATCGTAATCACAACTACCGGAAACAAAGACATTGTAGTAGGAAGACATTTTGAACAAATGAAAGACAAAACGATCGTTTGTAATATCGGTCACTTTGATAATGAAATTGACATGGCATGGTTAAACAAAAACCACGGTGGTTCAAAAGTAGAAATCAAACCACAAGTAGATAAATATACCATCAACGGTAAAGATATCATCATTTTAGCAGAAGGTCGTTTGGTTAACTTAGGTTGTGCTACAGGTCACCCAAGTTTTGTAATGAGTAATTCATTCACCAACCAAACTTTAGCTCAAATTGAGTTGTGGAACAACAGTGCGGCTTACAAAAACGAAGTGTATATGTTACCAAAACATTTAGATGAAAAAGTAGCGGCGTTACACTTAGCTAAATTAGGCGTTGAATTAGAAACATTAAATAATGAGCAAGCAGCTTACATTGGCGTGGAAGTTCAAGGACCGTTTAAGCCAGAGTATTACAGATATTAGTAGTAAGACTTGAGTATTAAGACTTTTGAAATAAAATTACCCTTGCTGAAAAGTGAGGGTTTTTTTGTATCAATTAGAAAAAAAAATTAAAAACAAAAAAAATATTATTATCACGAAATGAATTTATATTTTATAATCTTGAATTAAAATTTCAGCCGGAATATTAAGTTTTTCTTTTAATCTGCGAATCATAGCTAAACTCAATTTTCTTTTTCCGGACAGAATTTCAGACTTGCGTGAACGTGCTCCTAATATTTTAGATAATTCTGCTTCAGAAATATTCATTTGGTCCATTCTAAATTTTATGGCCTCTAACGGATTAGGCTGAGGAATAGAATGGAATTCATTTTCATATTCTTTTATCAGAATAGACAAAACTTCCAACTCATCTGATTCTTTTGATTCAGGTTTTATTTCTTTTTGCATGAGTTTATACACTCGCTCAAGCGATTGATCATACTGCTGTTCATTTTTTATCGGTCTTAACATAACTTATTTTTTTAGCATCAATTTTATCATATTCTTTATGTGAGCCAAACCAAACTACAAAAACAATTTTTAATCGATATTCTATATCAACTATTAATCGAAATGAATTTCCGTGAATATTAAATACAACTCTTTTGTCACTTAATATTGAAGCATTTCTATATTGAGCTTTGAGTTGATTTGGATTATGCCATTCTGCAATACTTACTTCTTCATACCATGACAACAATGGCTGTTCAGCCATAGGAAAGTCTTGAAAATATTCTTTTAATGTTCTAACGGCAATTACACGCATGTACAAATATAATAAAAGTTACCAAAACGGTTACGTGTATTAAAAAAATTATAACAAAAAACCCATTTCTCTCGAAATGGGTTTTGTATAGTAGAAAAAATTCTAATTAAGCTTCAAATGGGATAACTGATACAAATGATTTGTTTTCCCCTTTTTTCTGGAATTTAACAACTCCGTCAACTTTTGCATGTAAAGTATGATCTTTACCCATGTAAACGTTTTCACCCGGATTGTGTTTAGAACCTCTTTGTCTTACAATGATATTACCTGCAATTGCAGCTTGACCACCATAAATCTTCACGCCTAAACGTTTCGATTCTGATTCTCTACCATTCTTGGAACTACCGACACCTTTCTTGTGAGCCATGATGTTTAAGTTTTAAATGTTAATTATTCTTCTGTGGTTTCTGCTTTTTTAGCAGCTTTCTTTTTTGGAGCACTTCCTGAAGCATTGATTCCCTCAATAACGATTTGCGTCAATGACTGTCTGTGACCGTTTTTCTTTTTGTAACCTTTTCTTCTTTTCTTTTTGAAAACGATTACTTTATCACCTTTTAAGTGTTGTAACACTTTGGCTTCTACTGAAGCACCTTCTATAGCGGGGGCGCCTATAGTAACTGTTCCGTTTTCGTCTAACAACATTACTTTGTCAAAAGAAACTTTGCTTCCTTCTTCAGATGCTAAACGGTGAACAAATACTTTTTGGTCTTTGCTTACTTTAAATTGTTGCCCTGCTATCTCTACGATTGCGTACATAACAATATGTTTTAATTAATTTTTTGAGTCTGCAAATATACAACTAATTATGAATCATACAACTTATAAAAGAAAATAAATAGTATTTCAAAAAATGATTTCAAAATCACGCTTTTTTTTCTTCAAAACAATGATAATGTGTAACAAAATTCCGAAATTGCATACTTATTCTAAATCGCAAAATAATTAACTAATTTTTTATGAAAAAATCTTTAATGGCTTTAAGTTCAGTTCTTATGCTAGGAAGTACAGTTTCAGCTCAAAAAGTTGAGTTTGAACATTACACGCTGAATAATGGCATGCATGTGATTTTACACCAAGATAACTCTGCACCGGTTGTAATCACATCTGTTATGTATCATGTTGGTGCAAAAGATGAAAATCCTGAAAGAACAGGATTTGCTCATTTTTTTGAACACCTTTTATTTGAAGGCACCAAAAATATTGGTCGTGGTGAATGGTTTAAAATTGTGACCGGAAACGGAGGTACGAATAACGCCAACACTTCTGATGATAGAACCTATTATTATGAAATTTTCCCTTCCAATAATTTAGAATTAGGTTTATGGATGGAATCAGAACGCTTACTTCATCCTGTAATTAACCAGATTGGCGTGGATACACAAAATGAAGTAGTTAAAGAAGAAAAGCGTTTACGTGTTGATAACCAACCGTATGGTAATTTACTTGCAGAAGTAAAGAAAAACATGTTCGTAAAACATCCATATCGTTGGGCAACAATTGGTTCTATGGAACATTTAGATGCTGCAACTTTAGAAGAATTTCAAGCTTTTAACAAAAAATATTATGTGCCTAACAATGCCACTCTTGTTGTAGCTGGTCAATTTGATCCTGCTCAAACAAGAGCCTGGATTGATAAATATTTTGGTTCCATCCCAAAAGGTGCTCCCATAACAAGAGAAAAAATTGAAGAAGATCCAATTACAACCACCATTAGAGCTCGTTATGAAGACCCAAACATCCAAATTCCGATGGTAGTTGCATCTTATAGAACTCCTTCAATGAAAACTAGAGACGCTCGAGTTTTGGATATGATTTCAACTTTACTATCCGACGGGAAATCATCGCGTTTGTACAAAAAAATGGTTGATGATAAAAAAATGGCTCTTCAAGTAGGTGCGTTTAATTTTAGTCAAGAAGATTATGGTTTGTACATTTTATATGGCTTGCCAATGACTGGATTTAAACAGGAAGACATGCTTAAAGAAATTGACGAAGAAATCGTTAAACTTCAAACAGATTTGATTAGCGAAAAAGAGTTTCAAAAATTACAGAATATTTACGAAAATCAATATGTAAACAATAATGCATCTGTTGAAGGAATTGCAGGTAATTTAGCTACTTTTCACATGCTGTATGGCGATGTAAATTTAATCAATACTGAAATTGAAATTTACCGATCCATTACAAGAGAAGAAATTAGAGAAGTTGCTAAAAAATACTTAAATCCTAATCAACGATTATTGTTAGATTACGCTCCTAAATCAGATAAAGCTCAAAATTAAAATAAAAATCATGAAAAAAATAATCATTTTAGCAACGAGCTTGTTTTTATCTATAACTATGCAAGCACAAGATAGACCACAACCAAAACCGGGACCGGCACCAAAAATTAATATTGGTAAACCACAAACTTTTGAATTAAAGAACGGTTTAAAAGTGTTGGTAGTTGAAAACAATAAATTACCGCGTATTTCCTACAATTTAACTATTGACAATGCTCCGTATGCAGAAGGTGCTAAAAAAGGGGTTTCTGATATGACTAGTAGCATGATTGGTAATGGTACAAAAACCATTTCTAAAGATGCCTTCAACGAAGAAGTTGACTTTTTAGGAGCCAATATCAGTTTTGATGCAAATGGTGCGTTTGCCAGTGGACTTTCAAAATATTCAACCCGTATTATGGAATTAATGGCTGATGGTGCCTTAAATCCAGTATTTACACAAGAAGAATTTGACAAAGAAAAATCTAAACTAATTGAAGGTTTAAAGTCGCAAGAAAAAAGTGTTCCTGCAATTGCCGGTAGAGTTCAACGTGTTTTAGCGTATGGAAAAAATCATCCTGAGGGAGAGTATTTAAGTGAAGAAACTATCAATAATGTTACATTAGCTGACGTAAACCAAAACTATGTTACTTATTTCACTCCACAAAATGCTTATCTAGTAATTGTTGGTGATGTGAAATTTGATAAAGTAAAGGCCGATGTGGAACGTTTATTTGGTACTTGGAAAAAAGGAATTGCTCCTCAAGTTAGCTATTCTGCACCAAAAGATGTTCAATATACCCAAATTAATTTTGTTGATGCTCCAAATGCTGTTCAATCTGAAATTGCAGCTGTTCATATCACTAACTTAAAAATGACCGACAAAGATTATTTTGCTGCATTAGTAGCCAATCAAATTTTAGGAGGTGATTTCAACAGTTATTTGAACATGAATTTAAGAGAAGCTCATGGATGGACATACGGTGCTCGTTCAGGTTTAAGAGGTAGCAAATATGTTTCCAATTTCAGTGCATCAACACAAGTAAGAAATGCTGTAACGGATAGTGCTGTTGTAGAAATATTGAAGGAAATCAAACGTATCAGAACTGAAAAAGTTACCGAAGAAACGTTGAAAAACGTGAAAGCCGGATATGTTGGAAAATTCGTTATGGACATTGAAAAACCAACAACAGTGGCTCGTTATGCATTACAAACCAAAACGCAAGGTTTACCGGCTGATTTTTATGAAAATTACATCAAAAACATCAACGCGGTTACAGCAGACGATATCTTAAGAGTAGCCAAAAAATATTTTTTAGCTGATAATTTAAGAATTGTTGTAGTGAGTAAAGGTGCCGATGTATTACCCGGTTTAGAAAAATTAAATATTCCAATCTTTTACTTTGATAAATATGGAAATAAAGTAGAAAAACCGGTGGCTAAAACTGCCTCTGCTGATGTGACTGCTAAATCTATATTAGAAAAATATTTAACCGCTATTGGTGGTCAAAAAGCGGTTGCCGATGTAAAAACCATCATGACTAAATCCAGCGGAACTATTCAAGGAACTGCATTAGAATTGACTACTAAAGTGAGTGCCGAGAACAAAATGGCCGTTGAAATGAAAGCAATGGGTATGACCATGATGAAACAAGTAGTGAATGCTACCGGCGGATATATGGTTCAACAAGGGCAACGCAAAGATTTTACCGCTGATGAATTAAAAGATATGAAAGCCTCAGCTTATCCTTTTGAAGAATTAAATCTTTTGAATGATAGTTCAATTACCCTTGGAGGAGTTGAAAATATTAACGGTGCCGATGCATATGCAGTTAAAAATGGCAAAACTACTTATTTCTATGATGTAAAATCAGGATTAAAAATTGCAGAAGCTAAAGAAATGGAACAAATGGGACAAAAAATGACCCAAACAACAAACTATGCTGATTACAAAGAAGTAAAAGGCGTAAAAGTTCCACATAAAACTACTTTAAATATTGGAGTAGAGTTAGAAATGACAACTTCAGAAGTTAAAATTAACGAAGGAGTTTCAGAAGAAGATTTTAAATAATTTTTTTTAAACTTACAAATATAAAAGACTGTCAGCAATGGCAGTCTTTTTTTAACTACTTTATAAAAGCTGAAACTTCATTCTTTAACCGCAAAGAACACAAAGGAATACGCCAAGAACACAAAGACATATCGTGTTAATGGAACACAGATCCCGATAGCTATCGGGACGATTAAAATGATTTTCACAGATTTTGATAGCTTCGCTATAATGGATGGAAACAGATTAGTTAAGGACAACACTCCCTTTCTTCAACAACTCTCGGCCTGAAACTTGAAACTTGAAACAAAAAAACTCACTTCTTAGCCGAAAGATATACCCCAAACATAATTATCGCTGCCCCTATTAATTGAATAAATGTAAGTCCTTCATTGTCGAGCAATCCCCAAAAAAAGGCTACAACAGGAATAAGATACGTAACGGATGAAGCAAAAACAGGTGATGAAATCTGTATTAATCGATAAAATAAAATATTGGCTAAAGCAGTTCCCACCACTCCTAATATAGCGATATAAATAATCACATCTTGTGTTTGTTTTACTTGAACAGCCTCAAAAAATCCGGAGAAAAACAACACAATAAATGCGGGAACCAACATGACCACAAAATTTCCGGTGGTAATACTAAGCGGACTCAAATCTGACAAATACCGTTTAATAAAATTGACATTCAAAGCATAGCAAATAGAAGCTAAAATCAACAAAATAGCATAAGCATAATTTTGGTCAGGATGGGTGGCTGCACCATTTAAAATAAGCAATGAACTTCCCACTAAACCGAAAAAGACTCCAAATATTTGTCGGCGTTGGAAATCTACTTTAAACAATAAAATTCCCAACAAAAGAGTATTCAATGGTGTTAATGAATTCAAAATAGCACTAATCGTACTGCTAATTTGTGTTTGAGCATAGGAAAACAAAAAAACCGGAACAAATGTACCAAAACAGGCCGTTAAGGCTAAGTATTTCCAATGCCGAAGCTGAATATGTTTAATACTGTTAAACCCAATTATCAATAAAAAAAGAGCCGCAAAAACAATGCGAAGAGAGCCCAATTGAAATGGATTTAACCCCAGTAATCCGCGTTTAATTAAGATAAATGAACTACCCCAAACTAAGGCTAGGATGGCTAGATAAACGAATCGGAGGTTTTTGTTTTCCATGTATCAATTTTTCAAGTCACAAAACTCCGTTAATTTTGGCAAATAATCAGCGAAAAAAATATTATTTTTGTAATGCATTTTAAATTAAATTAAGTATGAAAATTTCTCATCTCCTTTCTGTTATATCATTATCAGCTGTAATAATGGTCAGCTGCAAAAATGAAGCAAAAGAAAACACAGAAACCACTTCGGCTACCACCGTAAAAACACAAGATCAACCGGCTCAATTGGCTACTGCATCTTTTACAGTGGAAGGCATGCATTGCGAAGTAGGTTGTGCGGGGCATTTAGAAAAAAAATTAGCAAAACTAGACGGCGTACAAAATGCAGAAATTGATTTTGAAGCGAAAAAAGCAACCGTAGAATACGATGCCAACAAAATCACTCCTGATATTTTAGTGCAAACCGTTGAAGGAGCTGCCGACGGGAAAACATATAAAGTAAGTGATGTAAAATCATAATAAAAAAAGAGTTCCTTGTGAACTCTTTTTTATTTCTTCCAACTCATCGTTTCCAACAACGTTTTCATGTCATCCTTTACATAACTAGCCGCAGGCATAATCGAGTCAAAATTAGGTTTAGCATAAAAATAAACCGAACCGGTCACAAAATGATGGATTGAATCAGTGGCGTAAAATTGAGTATTAGTGGCCGCATTACCTCCTACTTGATAAAACATGCCATACACTTTATTTTGAGCATTAATAAAGGGTGTTTCAATGATATCATCGGCTTTTATTACATGTTCGTAGGTAAGTTTTTGAGCATCTTTTAATAAATCATTAATGTTATTGTTTACTTTTCTGTACGTTAAATAAACCGTAGCCTTCATCTTTGGATACTGAATCGTGATATCGCATTTTTCAGTTACTTTTAAATTCGCATCAATATTGTAATCAAATTGATAAGCACAATCACTATCAAAACGCTCATATTGAGCTAACTGATAATCCAATCGAAGTAAGGCGTTTGGCTTGGGCAAAAGTTCTTCCTTGCAACTCCACAATAATAAAAGGAATATGCTCAAACATGCTAACTTAACTATTTTATTCATCTACCATTACTTTTATTTGTTTAACTCTTTTTTTATCAACCGATTCTATTATAAAAGTACAGTTGTCAAAACCTATTTTTTGTCCTTTTTTGGGAAAAGTTCCTAGAATTTCTAAAATAAATCCGGCTAATGTTTCCGCTTCTCCTTTTTTTCTCTCAAACCAATCTTCATTTACATTAACTATTCTATAAAAATCTTTCAAATTGATTTTACCTTCAAACAAAAATGTTCGATCATCAATTTGTGAATAATTAATGTTTTCATCATCAAATTCATCACTGATATCGCCTACAATTTCTTCAATAATATCCTCCAAAGTGATAACCCCTGAAGTTCCACCGTATTCGTCTACAACAATCGCAAGATGATTTTTCATGCCTTGAAAATCTTTCAAAAGATTATCCAATTTTTTGTTTTCCGGCACAAAAAACGGTTCTCTTATCAAAGTTGTCCAATTAAAATCCGTTTTATCAATATGGGGTAATAAATCTTTTACGAATAAAACGCCTTCTATCTGATCAATATTGTCTCGGTAAACCGGAATTCTCGAATAGCCTTTGTCTAAAATCTTCGTTAAAATATCTTTGAATGTTGCTTCAATTTCTAAAGCAAACAAATCTATTCTTGGACTCATAACTTGACTGGTATCCGTATTTCCAAAAGATACAATCCCTTCTAAAATTTTTTGTTCCTCTTGAGTAGTGTCATCGTTTGAAGTTAATTCTAAAGCTTGTGAAAGTTGATTAACGGATATATTACTTTTTTGTTTAGCTAACTTGTTTTCCAAAAAGAGTGTTATCGCTCGCATTGGCATGTTCAATGGCACTAAAAGGGTGTTTAATATTTCAATTGGCAATGAAATAAAAATAGAAAACGTAACATTATTTCGATTAGCATATACCTTTGGCAAAACTTCACCAAAAAAGAGTATTAAAAAAGTTACAACTCCAACTTCAATGATATATCGCAAATATTCATATTGAATTTGGCTAAATAAATCATCTTTAATAAAAGAAAAGATGATAACTATACCTATATTAACAAAATTATTAGTAATCAAAATAGTTGCTAATAATTTTTTAGGTTTATTTAATAAAGTGATAATTCTATTTCCCGCTGTACTATTCCTTTCTACAGCATCATCAAGATCTTTTTGCGATAAAGAAAAAAGAGCTACCTCAGCACCTGAAATCATAGCTGAAATAAATAACAATAATAAAATGCCCAATAGCTCAGGCAATAAACCTGTAGTGAAATCGTTAAAAAAACTCGAGGGGTCTGAGTCCAAATGAAAAGGTTTTAATTAAACTTGTAAATTAATGATCGTCGTGGCTATTATGTGGGTCAAAATTAGAGTTTTTTATGGAATCTGGGACATTTCCAATTGTGTGTTTGTTGTATTCTGATTCTTTTTTAGTAGTTAAAAAAGTAAATTCAGTTACTTGAATTTCGGTAGTATATTTTGTTTGACCGTCTTCCGCTTGCCATTGTCTGGATTTAATTCTACCTTCTACATAAATTTTATCTCCTTTAGACAAATACTTTTCACAAATTTCTGCGGCTTTGTTACGCACAACCAAATTGTGCCATTCGGTTGACGTAATTTTTTCATTAGTCGATTTATTGATATAAACTTCATTAGTAGCCAATGGAAATCGTCCGATGCAATTTCCTCCTTCAAAATAGTGCATTTTTACGTCGTCACCCAAGTGACCAATCAACATAACTTTATTCAATGTGGCATTCATATAATTTTATTGTTTTTGGATTAAATCAAAGTTACGAATAAATTACAACTTTAGAAATACTTTTCAATAAAATTGTAAACAACTATGGGAAAGGGTCTTTTTTTGATTTCTTCCCACGAAAGAGCATCTTTTAGCTTTCCTTCCGTTTTAACCCACCAAAATTTGATATATAACTTTTGATGCGAAAGAAGATGCAAAATACTTTCGTCATTCATTTCAATAATTTCCAGTACAGAATTTACGAATATAGATTCTTTTTCAATAAGATTTGAAAGCACTTTTAAATTAATTATACCCTCCGTTTCCAATAATGGGAATTCATACAAATTATGCCAGATTCCTTTTTGTGTTCGTTTTTGAATTAAAATATTTTGATGTTCATCTTCTGTGATCAAATAATTAAAGTATCGATTGGTTTGTTTAGTTTTTTTCAATTTTACCGGAAGCTCACTTACTTTTTTATGTTGTAAAGCAGCACAACTATCTTTTACAACACAAACCATACAATCCGGATTTTTAGGAACACATTGCAAAGCTCCAAACTCCATAATGGCTTGATTGTATAGTGATGGATGTTGGCGACTCATCACTTCATTTGCCAATGCTGTAAATTCGGTTTTCCCTTTCGGGGAAGAAATATCAGTTGAAATTCCGTAATATCGAGAAAGCACTCGAAACACATTCCCGTCTAAAACAGCAACCGGCTCTTCATAACAAAAGGATGCAATAGCGGCAGCAGTATAACTTCCGACACCTTTTAATTGTAACAATTCTTTATATGATTTTGGAAATTCTCCATTGTATTGAATAGCAATCGTTTTTGCGGTTTGATGTAAATTTCTGGCTCTTGAATAATAGCCTAAGCCTTGCCAAAGCTTCAATATTTCTTCTTCATTAGCTTCTGCCAAGTCAAAAACCGTTGGAAAAGCATTCAAAAACGATTCAAAATAGGGTAATCCTTGAGCCACTCGCGTTTGTTGAAGAATAATTTCAGATAGCCAAACCGGATAAGGATGGGTTGTATTCCGCCAAGGTAAATCTCTTTTGTTTTCTAAATACCATGCAATAAGCTTTTTAGAAAAATCCATAGTTTTTAATTAGGTTAACAAAAGTATATCTTTATGTGATTAAATTTTAATCAATTATGCTTGAATATTTGTTTTTTTAATTTGTATATTTGCACTCTCAAAAATTTACACATAAAAATTAAAACGAAACAAAATGACGAAAGCAGATATCGTAGCGAAGATTTCAGAAAAATTAGGACTTGAAAAAGGAGATGTTCAAGCAACAGTTGAATCTTTTATGGAGGAGGTAAAAAACTCTCTTGAAACAGGAGACAATGTTTATTTAAGAGGTTTTGGAAGTTTTATCATCAAAACTAGAGCTGAAAAAACAGGAAGAAACATTTCTAAAAACACTACAATCAAAATTCCTGCACACAACATCCCTGCATTCAAACCGGCTAAGGTTTTTGTAGAAGGTGTAAAAACTAACACTGAAGTTACAGTATAATTCATTATTAATAGCAAAAAGATCACACTATGCCAAGTGGAAAAAAGAGAAAAAGACATAAGGTAGCGACGCACAAACGTAAAAAAAGAGCGAGAGCTAACCGTCACAAAAAGAAAAAGTAGTTCTAAACTACTTTTTTCTTTTACAAGAAGTTCTTTGAAATGAAACAGTAAAAAACAATAACTGTTTCACCGGGTACAAAACTACCTGTTTAAAATATTGTTTAATCCATCTGTACAATTAGGTTGGTGGTAAGTAGTTTCAAGTTTTAAGTTTCAAGTTGGTTATGCCAATTTTTACTTCCAACTTCTAACTTCCATCTTCTAGCTAAAAAGTATAGATAAAAATTTACACCGTGAATAAAGAATTGATCATTAGGTCAGGTTCCGAAGCTGTAGATTTTGCCATATTAAAAGATGGAAAACTAATAGAATTACACAAAGAAGAAGAAAGCAAAAACGGTTTTCAAGTAGGCGATATATTTATGGCCAAAATTAGAAAACCGGTTCCGGGTCTTAATGCCGCATTTGTGCATTTAGGTTTTGAAAAAGATGCCTTTTTACACTACCACGACTTAGGGCCAAATCTACCTTCTTTGTTAAAATTCACTAAACTTGTAAGCACAGGTAAATTAAAAGATTTCTCCCTTAAAAACTTTCAGTTTGAAAAAGAGATTGACAAAGACGGTACTATTACCGATGTATTAAGTGCTAATCAATCCGTTTTGGTGCAAATCGTAAAAGAACCGATTTCAACAAAAGGACCACGTATTAGTTCTGAACTTTCCTTAGCGGGAAGATACATTGTTTTAGTTCCTTTTTCTGATAGAGTGTCTGTTTCTCAAAAAATAGATTCCAAAGAAGAAAAAGACCGTTTAAAAAAACTTGTCCAATCCATCAAACCAAAAGGTTTTGGTGTTATTGTTCGTACAGTAGCACAAGGCAAAAAAATAGCCGAACTCGACCAAGACATGCAGCAGTTATCAAACAAATGGACTGCCATGTGTAAAAAATTACCGACGGCTCATCATCCCTCAAAAGTATTAAGTGAAATAAATAGAACCTCTTCTATTTTAAGAGATATTTTTAATGACACTTTTTCAGGAATATATATTGATGATGAAGAGTTGTTTGAGCAAACAAAAGATGCTATTGAAGAAATTGATGCTTCAAAAGCTAACATCGTAAAGCTATATCAATCAAAAGAATTACCGATTTTTGAAAAGTACCACATTGAGCGTCAAATCAAAACCTCTTTCGGAAAAACAGTTTCCATGAGCAAAGGTGCCTATCTGATTATTGAACATACCGAAGCTCTTCACGTTATTGATGTGAATAGTGGAAATCGTTCTAATAAAGCTCAAAACCAGGAAGAAACCGCCTTGGAAGTAAACATGATTGCCGCTGCTGAAGTAGCCAGACAGTTGCGTTTGCGAGATATGGGGGGAATTATTGTTGTTGATTTTATTGACATGCAAAATCCTGAAAACAGAAAAGTACTTTTTGATTTTCTTCGTGAAGAAATGAGCGATGATAAAGCAAAACACAAAATCTTACCGCCAAGTAAGTTCGGTTTAATCCAAATTACAAGACAACGCGTAAGACCGGAAGTCAACATTAAAACCCGAGAAGAAGATCCTAACAATGGTACCGGAGAAATAGATGCTCCAATCCAAGTGATTGATAAAATTTCTCTTGATGTTGAACGACTAAAAGACCACAAAAAATTAGTGCTAAATGCACATCCTTTTGTGGCAGCATACCTAACCAAAGGTTTTCCATCATTACGTTCAAAATGGTTTTTTGAACATAAAAAGTGGGTGAAAATCATACCTCGTGATGCTTACACGTTTTTACAATACCAATTTTATGATAAAGATGGTAATGTAATAAAAGAATAAAATTGAACGTCTGCCATTTATTTGGTGGACGTTTTTTTTTGTTTTGCAACGAATCTGTTAATTTGATTTACCACGAATTACACTAATTTATACTAACTTTGAGATATATATTTTTTACTTATTTTGATGAAACTTCAATTTCTATTTTTTATTTTTTGTTGGATTATATTTCAAAATACAACCTCTGCTCAATCGGGTTGTACAGACGTTTTGGCTAAAAATTACAATGCCAATGCGATTGAAAACGATGGAAGTTGTAATTATAAAAAACTAAAAATAAGAGAGTTTACTTCAATTATATTAGATGACTCATTGAATGAAACTTCAGGTTTGGTAGAATGGGAAAAACATTTTTACACGCATAACGATGATACTGATTTACATCTTTATCAATTGGATAAAAAAGGTTCAATTACAAAAAAAATAAAATTAATCGGTATCAAAAACAAAGATTGGGAAGAAATTACACAAGATAAAACCCATTTTTATTTAGGTGATTTTGGCAACAATTCCAAAGGAAACCGAACCAATTTAACCATTTATAAAATAGCAAAAGATTCATTATTTGACCATCCGAAAATTGAAAAAATCACTTTTTCTTATCCAGAACAAAGTGACTTTTCAAAACAAAAAAACAAAACAACCGACTTTGATTGTGAGGCATTTATTGCTGCCGAAAATGAATTAATTTTGTTTACCAAGCAATGGACTAACAATCAAACAGCCGTTTATCGTTTGCCAAAAGAACCCGGAAATCACAAAGCAGAATACATTACCACTTTGCAAGTTAATGGTTTGATAACCGGAGCCAATTATTTAGCACCCAAAAACCTAATCTCACTTTGTGGATATTCCAAAAAATTAAAGCCATTCCTTTTCCTTATTTCAGATTGGAAAAACACAAATTTCGAAAATGCTAATAAACGAAAAATAAAACTCTCTTTACCTTTTCATCAAATTGAAGCTATCAGTACAACAAATGGGACTGAGTATTTCATTACTAATGAACGATTTTCAACTAAAGTAATTGGAACAGTTGAACAACAATTGCATTTATTTACTTTAGATAATTTAGAAGAAGATACTGAAAAGTAAACTTTACTAACTTCAATAATGAGGTTCTGTAGAATTTGATTTACAAATGACAAGATTTTAAGTTTTAATTTATCAAAGTAATTAAAAATCATTTACTTTTGTAATTGAATACTATACATAGGCAACAAACAACATAACTACCTGTTTTTCAATTATTATTTAAATAATTATACTGATTGACTATGAAAAAAATTCTACTATTATTTTTTGTTTTAACTTGTTTTATGTCAACAGCTCAAGTTGGTATTGGTACAACTACACCAGGAGCAACTTTTGATGTGACAGCTACTAATCCAACTGGTCCGTCTACTAATGTAGATGGAATTCTGATTCCAAGAATCTCAAGACAAAGAGCACAAGTGATGACCGGCACTCCCACTTCTACACTTGTGTATATTGATGATGTGATTTCGGGAACAGCCTCTGGCACTACAGTCAATGTGACCTCAGTTGGTTTTTACTTTTTCAATGGAACCATTTGGGAAAGAATTGCCGCCGGAGTGAGTACGGATTGGTCGCTAATTGGTAATAGTGGAACAAATGCAACTACAAATTTTCTGGGTACAACTGATGATGTTGATGTAATTTTCAGAAGAAATAATTTAAGAGCCGGAAGACTTGGGCTCAACAATACATCTTTTGGTTTAAACTCATTGAATCCTGCCACAACAGGAATTAGAAATACTGCCATTGGAGCAAATGTCTTAAATGCAAATACTACCGGAACTTTAAATACCGGTATAGGAGAAAATACACTATTTTTAAACACAACAGGAAGCGAAAATGTTGCAATAGGAGTTGGTAATTTATTCTCTAATACCACAGGTAATCAAAATACTTCTCTTGGTAGAAATGCCATGACAACCAACTCTACCGGAAGTTCAAATACTGCCCTTGGTTATCTTGCATTACGAGCAAATACAACAGGTAATTTCAATACTTCAGTCGGTAGAGCTTCTTTGCTTGCCAATACAACCGGTAATGAAAATACCAGTGTTGGTGTTAACTCTTTGACCGTTAATACAATTGGAATCAGCAATACTGCTATTGGTGTTCAATCCAGTAGAGATAACACAACCGGGTCAAACAATACAGCAATTGGTTATCAATCACTTTTCAGTAATTCTACAGGCAGTAACAATGTAGCAATTGGAAATCAAGCCGGTTTCTCTGAAACCGGAAGTAACCGTTTATATATTGAAAACTCAAATGCAGATGCCAATAATGCTCTAATTTATGGAGAATTTACAACCGGTGCAAAAGTGTTACGTACAAATAGTCAATTTCAAATCGGTAATCCAACTATAACTGGGTATTCTTTCCCAATTGTAAGACCGGCAACTGTAGCTGGGCAAATTCTTCAATACAATGCTTTAGGAGCCTTAAGTTTTCAAGCTCCTTCCGCTGCTTTGAACGGATTTGCATGGTTAACCACCGGAAATTCAGGAACTGTTCCGGCTACTAATTTTATTGGAACAACAGATAATGTGGACTTTCGAGTTAGAACAAACAATGCTGAGCGATTTAATTTTACCAGCAATGGTAGATTTCGAAGTTTAAACGATGGTGATGCTGCTCAACCCACTTATTCATGGAATGTTGCAACAGGTTTAACTATGGGTATGTACAGAATTGGTGCTAACATCTTAGGTTTTTCCACTAATTCATTAGAGCGATTGAGAATAAATGCTACTGGTCAAGTGATTGTAAACTCAGCAACTGCCTTTGCTACGTCCACTTTATACAGTTTAGCTACCGGCAATAATGATGCGATTGACGGAAATGCAGCAGGAACGGGCTCAGCTGTATATGGTCAAAATAGCGGAACAGGTGAAGGAGTATATGGATTAACAACTAATGCAAATGGAATTGGGGTTGTTGGAGACAATTTGAGCACAGGAATTGGTGTTTACGGTCAAACAGCAGGAGCCATCGGAGCAGGTGTTTTTGGAGTAGCCAACGTTGCAAATGGAACAGGTACTTATGGAACAAGTAACGGAGCTGGCGGTAATGGAGTGTTAGGGCAAGCTACAGGAACAAACGGTACAGGAGTGTATGGTTTTGCCAACAATACGGGTGGCGATGGAGTTATTGGTGAAGCAACTCAAGCAGGCAGATTTGGTGTTTGGGGATTTAACAACAATGCTACCGGAATTGGAGTTTTTGGTAGCACAACCGGTGCCAATGCGTTTGGGGTAAGAGGTCAAAGTGCAACTACGGCAACAGGTGTTTTAGGAACAAATAACGGAACTGGAAATGGCGTTTGGGGTGACAACACAGGAACTGGTGTTGGTGTTAGAGGGCAAAGTTTATCCACAGGAATCGGTGTTTTTGGATTCAATAATGGTGCCGGCAATGGTGTTTTAGGAAATAATACCGGAACAGGTCGCGGTGTAGAAGGTCAAAGTGCATCAACCGGTATTGGTGTCTTTGGTTTAAACTCAGGAACCGGTGTGGGTGTGCAAGGACAAAGTGTTACTTCAGGAATTGGAGTAATTGGATTCAATACCGGTACCGGTGTAGGCGTGCAAGGTCAAAATTCATCTACCGGAACTGCGGTTGTAGGTATCAATACTAGTTTAACTGGAAATGGTGTAGTTGGTGAAACGGCTGTAGGATCAACCGGTTTTGCTGTTTTTGCTAACGGTGATATGGGTGCGTCAGGTATTAAACCTTTCTATATAGATCATCCAACTGAACCGGCAACCAAATACTTACGACACTTTGCTTTAGAATCAAATGAAGTATTGAATGTTTATCGTGGGAATGTTATTTTGGATGGGAACGGAGAAGCAATCGTAACATTACCAAATTATTTTGAAACCATAAATACAAACTTTTCCTATAATTTAACCGCAATAGGTTCAAAATCGGAAGTTTTCATAAAAGAAGAAATTCAAAACAATCAATTCAAAATTGCAGGTGGTTTGCCTAATCAAAAAATATCATGGCAAGTATATGCAGAACGAAACGATGCATATTTGCAACAATTCCCTGAAAAAAGAGCAGTGGAAATCAATAAAGATGCCAATGATAGTGGTAAATATTTGATGCCTGAATTATTTAATCAACCCAAAGAAAAAGGAATTTATCACCAAAATAATATACAACCGGCACAATCAACAACTGTAAAACTACAAGAAGAAAACCGATTGGAAGAAAATAAAGAAAAAAATAATAGACAAATCAAAAACGAACCTCAACTTACAGCTAAAGAAAAAAAAGTTGAACTTGAATAACACTGAACCGTCTCACTTGAGGCGGTTTTTTTATTCTACCACCAATTCCACTTTCCGCTTAATCTCTCCTCCATTTTCATCTACCACTGTAATATAATGAATTCCTGAAGTCGCTTTCAACGGCATATCGTGAAAGTTTTGTGTGATGCCTAAATAGGTATTGTTCACATACCAATACAATTTGATGTTGGGTTGCGAATGTGCTACTTTTAAAACAATCGGTTGTACTTCGCTGTCAAAATTTTTGGTTAAGTAAAGTTTACTGTTCGTTTTAGGATAAATAAAATCCATAAAAGGCGTTTGGTTGTCTTCACAATCTGAACGAAATGGCGGCAACACCCAGTAATCCATATTTTTACTTTTATAATACCATTCCATTACCGGAGGCAACACAAACCACGATTTAGTAACCATTTCATCCACATTTTCGCAACTGCTGTTCACCCGAAATTGTTCCGTTTTGTCTAAATGGATTAGTTTGTGATACGCACATTGTTCCGTTTGTTTGGCTGTAACCGGAATCCATTGCTTGCTTTTCGGACAATTTTCATTGGCTAAATAACCGCTTTTAGCACAAACTTCGGCTTGTTGCATATTGTTTAATGGCTTTTCAAACCAATTGCTTCGTGGTAATAAATTGAACACATCAAACAAAATCGGAGCAGCATGACTTACACCTGTGAGCAACGGACGACCTTCTCCGGTGGCGTTACCAACCCAAATTCCAACAACATATTTTTTACTGGTTCCGACAGCCCACGCATCGCGATTCCCAAAACTCGTCCCGGTTTTCCAAGCTATTGGTAATGACGAATCGTAAAAACGCCACGCTTCATCGCCTTCGGGACGGTTGACTTCTTTCATGGCTTCATAGGTTAAATAAATGGAACCTGCTCCTACGATATTTTTTTGATAGGATAATTTTCCGAAATCCACTTTTTTATCCAAATCATAATTCAACTCCGAAAATTCATTTTTACGGTATTGAAAATTGTTTTTTGGATATTGATTTAATGTTCCGGTTAGTCCTGCATACGTTTTACACAAATCCCACAAATTAGTTTCTGCTCCGCCTAAAATGAGCGACAACCCGTAATGATTCGGATGCCGTTTCATGGTCGTAAAACCATATTGTTGTAATTGATCATAAAACCGATACACACCAAAATCCTGCAACATCAACACCGACGGAATATTCAATGAACGTGACAAAGCCCGTCTTGCCGGAACCGCTCCATCATACGTCAAGTTAAAATTTTGCGGAGTGTAACCCGAAATTTGTGTCGGAATATCAGGAACTAACGTATTAGGTAACAATTCGCCTTCATCTAACATTCCGGCAAAAAGCAACGGTTTCAAAATACTTCCTGAACTTCGCGGTGCCGAAATAACATCTACATCTTTTTGATGGTTTTTGTCGGTGGGAGCATTACCCACATAACCCACAATATTACGGGTTTCGACATCCACCACCAAAATGGCCAAGTTGTACACCTCATTTTGTTTGTATTGGTAATAATAATTTTGAGCAATCTGATTCAAGCGTTCTTGCAAGGCAAAATCAATAGTAGTTTTTACTTTTTGACCTTCTTGTTTTTTAGCTGTTTTTTGTAATAAATGCGGAGCCATTTGCGGCAAGTCAAACGGTTTTTGCGGTAAAGGTTCTTGCAACGCCATTTCGTATGAAAGTTTATCCAAAACCTTATTCTCATACAATTTTTGCAACAACCGATTGCGTTTTTCAAGTAATCGTTGTTGGTTTTTTCCGGGATAAATTAGACTTGGAGCATTCGGTAAAACGGCTAACGTAGCTGTTTCTGCCCACGATAATTGATGCGATTGTACGCCAAAATACCGCCACGAAGCCATTTCCAAACCTACCACATTACTGCCAAACGGAGCGTGAGCAGCATACAATTTTAAGATTTCTTTTTTAGAATGACGCAGTTCTAAGCGAGTAGCCAAAACCACTTCAATGACTTTTTCAAAATACGTTCTGTTTTTTCCTTTTCGGGAAAGGCGAATGACTTGTTGAGTTAATGTACTTCCGCCACGAACAACGCGATTGGCCTTGCGGTTTTGCCTGAAAGCATTCCACATTGAAATAGGATTAAAACCCGGATGATAATAAAAATGCTGGTCTTCAAAAGCGATGATGCATTGTTGAAATTTCGCCGGCACACTATCCGCTGCCGGAAACCGCCATTGCCCATCCCGAGCGATTTTTGCTCCTAATAAATTGCCTTCTTTGCTTTCGATAACGGTGGAATACGGTTCGTTAAAAAGCGTTCGAGGTAAACAAAAATAATAGCCAATCAACAACAGCAAAAGCAAAATGGATTTGATTTTGTGTTGAAGGATTTTGGTTTTGGCTTTATGGAGGAGGGGTTTGAGCACAATGCGAAACTATGATTTTTTAGGGTTACAACCTCATAATATTATAATATTTTAGGATTGTAACCACAAAATAGTATAATTTATTGTGTTTGAAATATAATTTGTTTGTAATGCTGAGAAAAAATCAGTATGTCGGGAATTCCGACTTACTTTGATAGTTCTAATCGGGATTCAGTAATTAATAATTATTGAAAAATCGGAAATTTCTATTTTTCTATTTGACACTATTATCCAAAAGAAACGATTGTGATTCATTCGGGGAATTTTTGGGAGTATTTGTAATGGGATTACTGCGACTTCGAAGAGCTGTTTAATATTCCTTTCTAATTTCAAAATCGTGCATTTTCAAAATAATATATAGTGTAATTTCAAAGTTATATATAGTGCATTTTCAAAGTAGAATATAGTGTGATTTCAAAATTAGTTATATATTTGCATTATAATCTAATGAAAATGAGCACAAAAAGAGTACTTAAAATCGAAATGGATATTTACAAAAATAAATATCCCATACTGGCTTTAACCGGCCCGAGACAATCAGGAAAGACTACGTTTTTAAAATCTCAATTTTCAGATTATGAGTATGTTAATTTAGAGAATCCGGACATTAGGAATTATGCAATAGAAGACCCAAATGGATTTTTGAAACAGTATAACAAGCACGTCATTTTTGATGAAGTGCAACGTGTTCCGCATTTATTTTCATACTTACAAACCAAAGTAGATGAAGATAAAGTGATGGGACAATATATTTTATCCGGTTCACAAAATTTTCATTTGATGCAAAATATCACACAGAGTTTAGCCGGAAGAGTGGCATTATTCAAATTATTACCATTTGACATAACCGAAATGGAAGAAGCTAACTGGTTAAATGAAGATTATGCAGTCAACCTACAAAAAGGATTCTATCCGGCAATTTATGACCGAAAAATTCCTTCAAACGTATTCTATTCCAATTATATACAAACGTATGTTGAACGGGATTTGTCAGAACTTATTCAGGTAAAAGATTTAAAACAGTTTAGAAACTTTCTATCACTTTGTGCTGCAAGAGCCGGACAATTGGTTAATCTTAATGCATTGGCAAATGAATGTGGCATTTCGCAACCAACGGCAAAATCGTGGGTTTCTGTTTTAGAAAGCAGTTATATTGTATATCAACTTCAACCCTATTTTTCAAATTTTAATAAACGGATTACCAAAAGTTCAAAACTCTACTTTTATGATACCGGGTTATTGTGCTTTCTTTTAAAAATTACGGACGCAGATAGTGTAAAACTAAGCTCGCAAAAAGGCAATTTGTTTGAAAATTATGTGATTAGCGAATTTATTAAAAAAAATTACCACAACAATTTACTTCGGGATGTTTGGTTTTGGCGAGATGCTGTGGGTCACGAAGTAGATTTCATATGGCAAAAAACAGAAAAGCTAAATCTTGTTGAAATAAAAGCCACCGAAACCATTATGCAAGATATGTTTAAAGGATTAACCTATTTTGAAAAATTAAAGCCCGAATTAATTGAAAGCAAAACCCTTGTGCATACCGGTTTGTTTGACCAAAAAAGAACTATCGGCTCAGTAAAAAGTTGGAAATCGATTGAGTTGGAAAATGAATAATGCTTTATAAAATAATACTGGAACCAAAAAACATTGTGATTCATTCGGGGAATTTTTGGGAGTGTTTGTAATAGGATATTAACTACGAATCCAGAGACTTCTGAGAGTGAGCGATTTTAGCTCCTAATAAATTACCTTCTTTGCTTTCAATTACGGTGGAATATGGTTCATTAAAAAGTGTTTGTGGTAAGCAAAAATAATAGCCAATCAACAACAGCAAAATCAAAATGGATTTGATTTTGTGTTGGAGGATTTTGGTTTTAGCTTTATGGAGGAGGGGTTTGAGCACGGAACGAAATTATGATTTTTTAAGTTTATAATCATTAAGTCGGGAAACTTCTTAAATCTAAGTAAAAATTTAAATATCATTTGAATAAATAATTTCATCTTTATTATAAATATAAAAACCTATTTTGGGATGATTACAAACTTTGAAAAATTTTGCAAGAGTTAAACAAGGGTTCAAAGAAGTACTATTTAACCAATCGTCTAAAATCTTATCTATTATGGAGAAAAAATCCTCATTTCCAATATTTTTCAATCGTTCTAAAAAGTTAAATGTTATCTTACTATCATCATGAGGACTTTTAAGCATTAGATAAATATTTAACAAATCTATTGATGGCTCAAGTTTGCCTGATATTCTATTAGTAATTTCTAATATTGTTATATTTAACTCTGCTTGTTCATTTGCTTGAGTTTCTGTTTCAACATCTAAAAATTCTTTTTTATTAAATCCCAAACTACAGAATTCATTGAAAAATTTATGGTGACTTAATTGATTAAATAAATATGTAATCAACTCGTCAATATTTTCATTAAATTCATACTTGGGATATTTTAATCCTAAATGATGATATTTAATATGAAGTAGTTCATGAGTAAAACAAGCAAAAGAAAAATTTGATTCATTATAGAGAATTTCAGCTGTTTTATTATTTATTCTACTTGCCCATTTTGTGCTTCTAATTAGTTTAATTTCTGAATTTTCAAGAACCTCATGATACAGATCTATATTTTTCGAATTTATGAAATCTTCACACATAATATTAACTGTTTTTTAGTACTCATCCATAAATATTGTTTGAAATTATCATAAAGAAATACTCAATAATAATCTATATGTGATTCTTATTAATGATTCAATTATACTATTCTGTAAAATCTTTTAAAAAAGTTTTGCTAATAAAAATTATTTCAGGATTTCAGGATCATCCAATAATAACTCACTTTCAAAAGCAATTATACCAATTTTCACACATTTAGCTATATAGTCAGCACTATCATAAATTGTAAAACTAAAATATTTAGAGTGAGCTGGTTTATATGGGCCTTTCCAAAGTATATACCCTACAGCTAATTTTTCATTTAATGTTTTAAGAGTTAATATTTTAACTGTTCGTTCTGCTATCGTTTTTTGAAACTTAACTTCATTCTCATATCTATGAATAATCTTATATCCTGGCTCATCTATATTAACTAGTTTATTAATGAGACTTTCAAAATTTCTAATTTTACTTTTCTCAATAATTAATACTTCTTTGGTATGTTTTGCATCCATCCAATAATACCATGCAACACAAACCAAGATGATAATTATAATTGCTATCATAAATTAATTTGTTTATAAAAGTTCTGAAAATTATATAAATATAATAAAAACCAATCGAATTAATATTAATATTTAAGTTTTAATTATAATTTTAAGTCGATGTAACAAAATAACCTAATTAAACACCAACCCCCTAGCCCTGATTGCAGCGAAAAGCCCGCAGCCGTGAACCCGAGTTTTTTTGGTGGGAGGCTGAGCGACCATACAAGCTCCAGCAAACCGCCTAAAAAACCGGGTTCAGGGCGAGGACTTGTAGAGGAAAGCAGGATTAGCTTAATATAAAATTCTTTATGTGATTCCTGCTGCGAACATAGGATGACAAAATTGGGTGAAAAAATTGTGTCTTGACCTTCTTTATGAGATTCCTCTTGCGTCGGAATGACACAACGAGGAGGAAAAGAGGATTGAAATAAAATACTCTTCCCTGCACTATGCTCACGCCCTCTTGTCATGTCGACGAAGGAGACATCTCTACTATGGTAATCCCTGAGATTCCTCCTGCGTCGGAATGACACAACGAGGAGGAAAATCGGAATGACACAACGAGGTGTTACTCCTTCACCACTTCCACCCATTGCCCCAAGGTTCGTGCCGCATAGGTGTTGTCGTACATCGCTTCGGCTTGCATGCCCGGTAAATAGTAATGACCCAAATACGACGCATTCAACAGCACTCGGAACGTTCTGGACTCGTTGGCTTTGAGACCAAAATAGAAATTGGTGCGGTCGTCGCGAATGTCGATGTGGTCGGCTACGTTATTGCCAAAACTGCCAAAATCGGTGAAACGGGTGTTTACAATTTCAAAACCGGACGGTAAAATTTGGGTCAATGCTACGTTTTCCACCCGTTCGTTGGTTTGGTTTCGGATAGTGATTTCGGCAATAAACTCCGTTCCTTGAGTAATTTTAGTCACATTCACCGGTGCTCCGCTTCGGTTTTTGAAAACCAAATTGGTAAACAATTTACTCTGCATGGCTTTTTCCTGCCCAATGGGCAAAATACCACTCGTGAGCACCCGCACATACAAGGTGTTGGATTGGGTGTTTCTGACCGTAATGGTATTGCTACCGGTTTTGATAGCTAAGTTTCTATTGGCTAACGATTTAGCGGTTTTAATATTTTGCGGTTTTCCATTGACGGAGTAAGTAATCGCTACTCCTTTTCCTCCATTTTGTTGAGCAAATTTAGACATGGCATACAAACTATACGCCGTGGTTTGCGTGCTCATCCATTGGTTGGAAGCCATGTTTTTAGCCAAATCAGTCGCCATTTTGAACGCTCGTTGTTTGTTGCCTAACAAAATCAAAGTTTCCAAAGCCATCGCTTTATTACGTTCAGACGATCCGTAATAGTAATAATAATTGGGGTTGGAATCGTCAATTTTGCTTTGGTTAAACACACTTTGAGCCGCTTGTTTTTGTCCGGCCAAGGCATAGGCAGCCGCCAAACGCAATTTACTTTCGTTGGAAATTCCGGTGGTTTCACGCAAACGGTTCATCGAAGCCATGTCTGGTGAACCTGCGAGTGCTAACGTGTACAAGCGATAGGCTTGAGCAAAATCGTTTCCGTTTTTGGCAAATCGCCATTCTTTGGCTGTTTTTTGTTGGTAACCAATCCATTTGGCTTTGAAATTCAGTGGCAATACATAGCCTTTTTTCTCGGCTTCAATGAGGAAATGACCTACGTAGGATGAACTCCAATCGTCGGCATAATTTTGTCCGTTCCAATACGAGAATCCGCCATTTGAAATTTGGAAACCGCCTAATTTTTGAATGCCGATTTTGATGTTTTTCTGAATTTCAGTTTTACGGTTTTGGTCTAAATCGAAAATATCTGCCAAATACAATTGCGGAAACACACTCGACGTGGTTTGCTCCAAACATCCGTGTGGATACTGAATTAAATACTGCAATCTTCTGCTAAAATCAATGGTCGGGAAAGACGAAACTTCCAATTGAGCTTTGTTGCTTCCGGCGACACCAAAGGTAGAAACAGCAATGGTTTTAGAGCTATTGGGTTCTAAAACTACATCGGTAAACTCATTTGTAATCGGGTTTGGATTGGTGATATCCAATTCAACTTCATACGTTGCTTTTTCATTACCGGATGTGGCAATGATTTGAACTTTTGCCAATCCGGTGGCACTGCCAACTTCCAAATTGAAGTACGCCATTTTTTCATCCGGTTGAGCGAAAGTCACGCTTTGTGAACTGCTTCCAATGACACGCACACCGTTATTCGTTTTGATTTGTACCGAAACATTTTTTACTTTCGATTCCATTGCAAAAAGCGTTACCGGTAGCGTTACTTTTTCGGAAGGTGAAATTTTTCTCGGCAACGAAGCCAACACCATTAATGGTTTTCTAACCGGAGTGGTTTTTTCAGTTGCACCGTACGCACTTGAATTTACATCACCAGCCACCACCATGGTACGAACCGAACCAACATAATTGGGCAACTTGATTTGATGTGTTTTACTTTGTCCTTTTTCCAACTTGAATGGGCCAAGATAAATAACCACCGGTTTAAAACGATTGGCTTTTTTGGCTTTGCTTCCGCCTAAATCTTCGTCACCACCAATGCTGAAAACTTGGTTAATTCTTCCACCATACGCTCCAATAACGTCATCAAAAATATCCCAGGTTTTTACGCCTAAGGCTTCACGCGTGTAGAAACTGTTCCACGCATTTGGAGTTTTAAAACGGGTTAAATCCAACAAACCATCATCTACAATCGCCAAGGTATAGGTCATCGCTTTGCCAGATTTTTCGCTTACGCGGATACTGGTTTTACTCTCCGGTTTCAAGACTTCCGGCATACTGATTTGTGGTTCTAAAATGGTGTTTTTGTCAATCACTTCAATCGGCACAATTCCGTACAAACGAATCGGTGAATCATTTAAGGTAGAAGCGTGCGGTTGCAATAAGGTAATATGCACAAACACATTCGGAGCCATGTCGCCGGTGATTGGAATTTCTACTTTCGTTTCCCCTTTTTGGGTGGTTGCCCATAGTGTTTTTACAACTCGTGATCCATTTTCTAACGAAATTAAAGCTCTTCCTCCGGCACTCGATGGAAAGGAAATTTTAGCTTTTTCGCCTACGGAATAGTTCTTTTTATCGGTTGAAAATAGCAACATTGAAGCGTTAGACGAATCAGTGTTTCGTGTTTTTCCTGACCAATACGGCCAATCAATCATGACGGTAGAACCGGTGGCGTGTCCACCCTCTTCATCCATTACTCGAATTAAATAGCGACCCCATTCATTTTCTTCGTTTTTGAATTGAATGCTGGCTTTGCCACTGGCATTCGTATTTACGGTAAAATTCTTAAACGCTGTTGTGGAATTAGAGGAAACATAGCTGGAAAGGTTATCATAACTTGCATCCCACCACCAACGCCACTCTACTTTATACACTTGCACTTTTAGGTTTTGCACCGCTTTTGGATTTCCTTTTTCATCCACGGTAACAATATCATAACGGTTCATTTTTCCGGTTTCCAACAAACCATATTTGTTTGGTTCAGGTGTTTTTAAACCGATATACGTTTGATAAGGTGAAAGTGTTGTGGCCATCACATCAGTACTGAAATCACCCCCGTTTTCATACACTTTAGTCATCAAACTGGCTTTCAACATTCCGGGTGATTCAGTGCTTACTTTCGGTTGAAAACTAACAGTTGCTTTTCCTTCTGCATTTACTTTCCCGCTGAAAATATTGGTTTCTTCCGTTTCAAATTGACGAATCGGATCATCAAAATTGTAATTAGCAAACCCTTTGAACGTGGTTTTTTGTTGCATGATTTTAGCTTGCATTTCCATTTTTAAATCTTTGGCAACGGCACCATGCAACCAAGCCACTTCCACCTGACTGGTATTGATTTTGGAAGTAGATAAAATCTCGGAATCAAATTTGTTTTTGATTTTTAAACGATTGGGTTTAATGGTTTCAATCTTGATGTTTTTGTAAAAACGAGCTCCACCTACACTAATAACCGCTTCCCAACTTCCGGTAGGATGAGCCTCACGAGTAGGAATGATAAATTTGTAATGATTGAGTGCATTGTATTTTTGAACGGATTGAAAAGTCAACTTTCCGGTCGGGTCATTCAATTTGAATTTAATCGGATGTGATTTATCCAATTTACTGGCGGCATCATTAAGCATGAATCCTAAAAACAACGTATCGCCGGGACGCCAAACACCTCTTTCGCCGTAAATATAGCCTTTGATTCCTTTTTGTAATTTTTCACCGGACACATCAAAATTACTCACGGAAAGCGAATAACCTTCGTCTAATTTCACGTAAGTGGCTTGTTTATCTTTGGAAACAATAGCAAAAAAAGCATATTTTTCCACTTGAAAAGCGGACATTCCTTCCGCATTAGTGGTTCCGGAAGCTAATTTTTGTTGTTGAAAATCATACAATTCCACCTTTGCTCCACTTATGGGTTGTGTGTTGACAATATTCGTCACCGCGAAAGTATACGAACCATTTTCACCACGTTTGGCAATGACTCCCAAATCAGAAGCCAATACATTCATCCCAATTGGTCCACGACGGTAATAATCCAATTCGCAAGGATCTTGACTATCATACCAATCGTAATCATCATACCAATAATAGTCGTAGTAATCGTCATCGTTGGAACGCACTTCTTCGCTCTCTTCTTCACTATCGGATTCTGATTCCGTTACTGAATTACTACAACTGTACAAAGAATAACTTTTTTTGAACGACATTTCCACTCGATAAATCGCACCTGGTTCAGGGGTAATGATTTTGGATAAATCGATGGCAAATGTGTTCCATTTACTATAATTGGGTAATTTTTTATCCAATAAATTGATGGTTTGTTTGGCCACAGGCGAAGCTACTTTTCGTAGGTTTCGCTTTCCGTTTAAATTATTATCTTGTAAAAATTGAAGGATGTTGTTTTTGTAAATTTTATACACTTTAACATCCACCGCTTTCAAGTTGGCCGATTCGAAATTGATTTTCAAGTTGTTGGAACTCGGTAAAATCGTCCCATTTTTTACAAAGCGAATATTGGGTTTCATTTCGTTGAACGCCACACGTTGGGAATGCGTTTCTTTCATTTTATAGCCTTCGTCACTCGAAATTCCCTGAAAAACTTCTACCAACAAATCACCTTTGAGTGGTTCGCTAAAATAAACTTTAAGCAAATTTCCTTCGATGATGAATTTGGATGTTTGAGCCGTTTCAACCGCAACCAAACCTTGTAAATCTTGCCCTTTTTTTATCGGGTCAGAAAAATTGATGAACAACGATTGGTTGTCTTCATCGCCTACTTCCATCCCTACAATTTTGAAATTGTTTTTGCCGGGAATATCATACTCCACACTTCCTTTTTGGTCAATGTTGAACGGTTTTCCGTTCCATGAAATACTGATTTTACTGTCTTCAACTTTACGCTGAATACTATCAATGATGAATTTGAATTCGGTTTTCGTGCTAAGTGATTTATCGAATTTAAGTTTTAAGTTTTTACCGTTTTGAGTGGCTTCCACCAATTTTGTAGCGGTTTCTAAATCCATCCAGTCACTGGTTTGAATCGTTCCGTTTAAATAATTCAACTCTCGGCTGTACGATTGTAAATCCAGAAGGTTCACCGTAAAATCTTGTTTGACTGTTTTGACAGAAAACTTGAATTCTTCCAACCCTTTTTCCGTTTTGATAAGTTTGGCTAATTTGAAAATAATACGATATTCGGTGTCTTGTTCTAAAGCTTTTTCAGGTACAAAAGCAATAGTGTTGGAGGCCAATGCTACCATTTTTCCTTTTATACTGGGAGAAATATCAAATAAACCCGCATCAATTTCTTGATTCGGCTGCCATTCTGTTTTGTCAAACGCTAACGTCACCCTGATGTCCGAATGAGCCGATTGCAATCCTGAACTAAAACTAAGGATGTAGTTCTCGTACTTCGAAAAATCAGAGTTAAATTCTTCGGTAGAAACTTTTTTGCCACAAGAGTGTAGCACAACAACCGCAACAAAAAGTTGCATCAAACGTTTGATTGACATTGTTCAAAAAATTAAGAATGGAACGAAATAAAAGAGTGGGTACTTATTTGCAATAACACAAAAAGTATTCCAAATATTGTGTTAAAGTTAATTATTTTTTAAGAAGAATTTTTGGATTAAATTATTTCCGTTTGGAAGCAAAAAAACGCAGCATTAAATCAGCAGCTTCATTAGCTAAAACCCCTGAAACCACTTCTGTTTTCGGGTGAAGTTGGGTCCCCATCGTCATAAAACCTCTTTGTTCATCTCGGGCTCCAAAAACGATTTTAGAAATCTGACTCCAATACAACGCACCGGCACACATTTGACAAGGTTCTAACGTAACGTAAAGCGTGCATCCTTTTAAATATTTTCCGCCTAAGAAATTGGCTGCAGATGTAATGGCTTGCATTTCGGCATGAGCCGTCACATCGTGAAGCAATTCGGTTAAATTATGCGTTCGAGCAATGATTTTATTGTCCACCACAATTACGGCACCAACCGGAATCTCGCCTTTTTCAAAAGCGGTTTCGGCTTCTTGTAAAGCTTTTTTCATGAAATAGGTGTCGTTGAAAGGATTTTCCATAGAAACAAAAATACAATTTCAATTCGTACATTTGTCCTATGGTTGATAATTTACTGCAACATATCGAATTTCCTTCTGATTTACGCAAACTCAACGTAAATCAATTACCGCAATTGGCCCAAGAATTACGCGACTTTATCATTGATATTGTTTCCGTAAAAGAAGGACATTTAGGTGCGAGTTTAGGTGTGGTAGAATTAACAATTGCTTTGCACTATGTGTTCCATACACCTGAAGACTTATTGGTTTGGGATGTTGGTCATCAAGCGTACGGACACAAAATTTTAACTGGAAGAAAATCGATTTTCCATACCAATCGCCAATTAAATGGCATTTCAGGTTTTCCGAAGCGAAGTGAAAGTGAATATGACGCCTTTGGTGTTGGGCATTCTTCTACTTCTATTTCTGCGGCGTTGGGCATGGCGATTGCTTCTCAATTAAAAGGAGTAGACAAACACCATATTGCAGTGATTGGAGATGCTTCGATTGCTAGCGGCATGGCGTTTGAAGGGTTGAATCATGCCGGTGTTACCGATGCAAATTTACTTGTAATTTTAAATGACAACGCGATAGGAATTGACCCAAGTGTGGGAGCATTGAAAAATTATCTTACGGCTGTTAAAGAGGGTAAAAATCCAAAAGTCAACAATATGATCAAGTCGCTGAATTTTGATTATTCAGGTCCGATTGACGGTCATGATATTTTTGCGTTGATTTCAGAATTGGAGCGGTTGAAAAAAGTAAAAGGTCCGAAGTTTTTGCACGTCATCACCACCAAAGGAAAAGGTTTGCAAAAAGCGGAAGAAAACCAAGTAAAATACCATGCTCCGGGAAAATTTGATAAAATTACCGGGGAAATTCATTTAAAAGAAGAAAGCCATTTACCACCAAAATTTCAAGATGTTTTTGGATTGACTTTAGTAGATTTGGCTCAACAAAACGAAAAAATCATCGGCATTACGCCTGCCATGCCAACCGGAAGTTCGCTCAAATTCATGATGGATGCTTTTCCGGAAAGAGCTTTTGATGTAGGCATTGCCGAGCAACATGCTGTGACATTATCCGCGGGAATGGCAACACAAGGAATGATTGTTTTTTGCAATATTTATTCCACTTTTTTGCAACGAGCATATGACCAAGTAATTCACGATGTGGCGTTGCAAAATTTACCGGTTATTTTTTGTTTAGACCGTGCCGGTTTAGTTGGTGAAGATGGAGCCACCCATCACGGCGTTTTTGATTTGGCGTATTTGCGATGCATTCCGAATATGATTATTTTCTCACCAAGAAATGAAATTGAATTGCGAAATATACTTTATACCGCTCAATTGGGATTAAATCATCCCATCGCAATTCGTTATCCGAGAGGAAGAGGTGAAATTGTAGATTGGCAAAAACCGTTTCAAAAAATTGAAATCGGAAAGGCTACTTTGCTAAAAAAAGGGTCAAAAACGGCCATTTTATCAAATGGTTTTATTGGACGAAATGTAACGTTAGCAATAACTGAAATTAGTAATGCTACACTTTTTTCGCATTATGATTTTTCGTTTGTGAAGCCTTTAGATGAAGAACTTTTACATTCCATTTTCAAAGAATATGAAAACATTGTAACGATTGAAGACGGGACAATTATTGGCGGATTTGGTTCGGCTATTGCTGAATTCAAATCAAAATATAAGTATAAAAATGATGTTCAAATACTTGGAATTCCTGACCAATTTATCGAACAAGGAACCGTTGAAGAGCTACAACGTTTTAGTAAAATTAGTGTAGAAAACCTAATCGCAGTTTTGTCAACTTATTCAAAATAGTGATTTTTGCATTTTGCAATACAACCTTTACTGATGAAAATTAAGCTTTTTACTCTCCTTTTTATCATTTCTTTTGCATTGAATGGGCAAAATTTAGAATCTGAAACTAACCCAACAAAAAAAGATACTTCGTATTGGACCCACAAAAATCAAGCAGGATTAGATTTTAGCCAAATTGCTTTTGTGAATTGGAATGCCGGTGGAAACAGCTCCATTTCCGGATTACTTAAAGGTGATTTTGTTCGAAAATATGTGAAGGAAAATGTAATTTGGAATAATGAAATGTCTATACGCTATGGAGTAAACAAGCAGGAAGGCAGAGAACTGAGAAAAACAGATGATGCTTTTACTTTTTTATCACATTATGGATTTAGAAAAGTAGAAAGTTCAAATTGGTTTTATTCAGCTCGTTTTAATTTCAACACACAATTCACGAATGGATATGCTTATCCAAATACGGATAAATCGATTTCAACCATTTTTGCTCCTGCCTACATTTTTTTGGGAGTTGGTTCTGAATATAACCGAAAAGATAAAAATTTCAATATCTACTTTTCACCTTTAACCGTAAAAACTACTTTAGTACTTAATCAGCGATTAGCAGATTTGGGTTCCTTTGGTGTAACAAAAGCCTTGTTTGATGAAGAGGGTAATCTGTTAAGAAGAGGAAGAAAAAGTAGAAATGAAGTGGGTTTGTTGGTAACAAATTATTGGAAAAAAGAATTCTACAAAAACATGTTTGTTGAAAACAGACTTTCGCTGTATTCAGATTATATCAACAAATTTGGAAATATTGATGTAGATTGGCAAATTCAAATGGAAATGGTAGTCAATAAATATGTGAGAGCCAACATAGGTGTTCATTTGATTTATGACGACGACATCAAAGCGAAAGAAGAAGTGAATGGTCAACAAGTAACAGTAGGTCCAAAAATTCAGCTTAAACAAGCATTAGGAATTGGATTAATCTATAGTTTTTAAACAAAAATGCCGAAGAACTTTCTCCGGCATTTTTTTATGATTTTACAACTGATTTAGTTTTTAATAATCTTTTTCGAGAAACTTAATTGATCTGCTTCAACATTGATAATATACATACCGGATTGAAGGTGTGTTAAATTGATTTCTTTGGAAGAATCAAACGATGCCTCTTTTTCAACATATACAACTCTTCCGTTCAAATCTGTTACTTTTAGGTTAACTTTTCCTAAGAACTTATTGATTTGTATGTTGAAAATTCCATTTGATGGATTAGGATAAACATAGAACATTTCATTGTTCACAAAATAATCAACTGATAAGGTACAATTTGGTCCATCCGGTGGAACAGTGTAATCTTCAATTTGATCCGATGCACTATTTCTACTACCTGATACAGCATTTAACCCCAAACCTCTGTTTGCAAATACAGCCCAAATCATACAAAAATCTTGACCTCCTGTAGTAGCTTGATCAGCAGCAATTAAAGCATTTCTGGCTTCCACAAAGGTAGGAGAACAAGGTTGAATTTTTAAACCATCCAAAACTAGTCGCATAATTTTATTATTTCCACCTGTTCCGGTGTATATGTTAGGATCAAAACCATATTTGTCGATGTAAGCCCATGTTAAATCCCACAACATTGTTGCCCAAACAGAACCAACACCATGTGGAATCACTTCCGTGTTAGTACTAGCAAAAGTCATCGGGTTTAAGGAAGTACTTGTACTGTAAGGAAAAGAACGAATACCTACACCGTTATTTGGTTGGCTTAAAGCATAAGTACCAATTCCTCTACTGGCAGAACCTTCATCATTTGGTTTAAGTTGCATCATCAAAGCAAACCAATCAGACCATCCCTCACCCATTTGTTCAGCATTGTTTAAACAATTTGAATTGTTTCTTCCACCGGCAAGACGAATGGAAATTCCATGACCAAATTCATGAGATATAATTCCATTATCGAAAGAACCATCAGCGTTTATAAAAACTTCTAAAGGATCTTGTAAAGTTGCGTTAACTGTTCCAAGAGCCATTTGAGCAATAATGGCTTCTCCTATTTCTTGGGTTACACTTATTGCAGGAATAGTGATTGTGGCATCTCCACCTCCCATTACAATGTTACCTTCAACATTATTCACAACAATAACAGCCAATGCTCCTGCATTTTGGGCATTTTTCACTTTTTGAACGAATAAACAGTCTCCCCTTCTAACAATACAAATTTTTCCGGCTATTGCTGCTGCGTTTGTAGCAGGAGCACAAGCTAATGAAGGATCTGACGAACCATCATTATATAATACTAAGTCAGACGTTATACCGTTTGGTTCTGTTGGTAAAGGGACATATCCCGGATTAAAATTATTTACTCTGGTTGGATAAGAACCCGCAATAGTTGAAGGTGAATTTACCGTTAAAGAGAGAGTTGGTGGTCCAACATCCCATAAATACATCTGAACCCTTCCTCTTTGTCCATCAACTGGTGCAGAAAAGTTAGCATTATTTGTACCCGAACCATCTTGTGCATCGGCAAAAACATAATCAAATTCTGTGCCGCCTCTTCCGTAATTATTCTGTTGAAAATTACCATTTGCCTCGTCAAAACCATAATTATACCATACATCATGCATTACATTTATCATGTAAAACAAATTTGTAATGGATGCATTTGTATAACTACTCGGTTGAGTGCTATTGCCACCATAAGGAAAGTCAAAAATTAAATTTGGCCCTCCATCGGGAGAAAATCCATTACCATTAATTCCCTGAATATCTTCTCTTGCCCAAACATTGTTACCTCGTGTCCTTGTAAAATCAGACCCAATCTGACCGTTCGTATCATGCCAACCGAATGGAGAAGCTAAAGCATCATGAGGATTACTGATTAATTGTCTTTGTCCATGACTTGGACTTTCAATATTGTATGGAAATACACGGTAGGAACCGGATTGTGCTTCTAATACACTAAATTCTTCTTTTATAATTTGTTTTGTGAAAGGCACATTATGAGCATGATTGGAATGATCAGAACCAAAAGTACAATTTACAACTAAATCGAATTTTTCCAAAATTTCACCATTAACGGCATCCACACGTACACTCCATAAGTTTTTATATTGTGGAGAATAAAAAGTAAAATCCCATGCTAATCGAAGTTTATTTTCTTCTGTTAATTGGAAAACTAATTTTGCAAAAACTGGCTCTTCTAAACCAATCCCATTAGATAATTTATAGTAATTTGTGCGTATAGTTTCTTCAATTGTAATTGGGCCGACATAATTTATCCCACAATTATTATAAGCTGCCGCTAATGCTTGACTGAATGAATACTGCGGAGTAACCGTATTCACTTTTTGAGCAATAGAAGATTCAAATCGATTGGCTACATAAAAAACTTTTTCGTTTTTAAAAGATAGATTTGTTTGAGCATGAAAAAGTTCGATGCCTTGATAACGTTGTTTAATGTAGTAATTGGTAATTCCTGTTGACTCAGAATATGCTTCGCTTTCAATAATCCAATCTTGAACATCGGGTAAAGTAACCTCTATATTCGTGTAATTTGTATCAAAATAAGATTGAATTAAACTTTTAGATTGTTGAGCATTTGACAACAAGGAACATGTAAATAAAAACAATAGTAATATTTTCTTCATTTTTTAAATTTATTTGCCCAAAGTAAAGCAATTATTTTATAATCTTTATTATTTTAACTTTTGTTCGCAGAAAGTATCGTATGCATTTTCATTGCATTTCCATCACTTAGTAAAGAAACAAAGTGAGTAATATGTAATAATCTCGAATATAAATCGCTTTTTTCAATATGGTATTTTTCAGGTAAAAGATTCAACAACAATTTGTCATAATTCGACATTGTACCATTGTGTTTATTTTCAAAAGCAGTTATGAATTTATCCAATAAATGATTAATGACTTGATAGCCTGTAATTTCTTTATGAATCACTTCTTGTGATTGATAGATGTTTTTTACACTCAGTTTGATGATGTCATCCATTTGAGCTTTGTATTTGCTTTTGTCCATTAATGCAAAAGGAAAATTACCTTTTAGAATTAAGTCTTCATTTTCAAGAAAAACGTTAACCGCATCGTTGATTAAACTTCCAATAGCCAAAGCTCTTAAATAACTGATTCGGTCTTCTTTGGTTTGTAAACTATTATATTTATTGACATCAATGGTATCTTTTACCAATTTAATCAAGTATTCTAAAGCAAAATCTTCATTGACCAATCCTAAATTAATTCCATCTTCAAAGTCGATAATGGTATAACAAATATCATCTGCGGCTTCTACTAAATAAGCCAATGGATGCCTTTCATACCCAATATCATCTCCTGTTTTATTGGGAAGCAAACCCAACTCTTCTGCTACTTCCTGAAAAAAGGCCTTATCTTGTTGAAAAAAACCATATTTTTTATCAGCTATGTTCAGAGTTGGCTTTTTAGGAAGACTTTCTTTTGGATATTTCATAAAGGTCCCTAAAGTGGCATACGAAATTCGCAATCCGCCTTCATTACCGGGACGATTAGCGGTTAAAACAGAAAAACCGTTTGCATTTCCTTCAAAATCAATTAAATCTTGCCACTCTTTTTCAGTTATTTGATCTTTGTATTGTAACCCATTTCCGTTTTTAAAGTATTCGCCAATGGCTTTTTCACCTGAATGCCCAAAAGGCGGATTACCAATATCATGAGCCAAACAAGCGGCGGCAACAATGGCTCCAAAATCATTCATGTGATAACCGTGAACATCTTTTAAATACGGATATTTTTCGATGATCTTTTTTCCAACCAATCTGCCAATGGAGCGACCCACAACGGAAACTTCCAAACTATGCGTTAATCGTGTGTGAACGAAATCGGTTTTTGAAAGTGGAATAACTTGTGTTTTGTCTTGCAAACTTCGAAACGCTGCCGAAAAGATAATTCGGTCATAATCAACTTCAAAGCCCAATCGGGTATCATCTTGTTCAGAACGTAATCGTTTTCCGGTGTCGCCTTGTCTTTTAAGCGATAAAAGTTGTTCCCAGTGCATCATAATTATTCTTGTTCTTTTCCAATTTCGTCAATGGCATCATATGATTCCAAAGCTTGATTATATCTTTTAACATCTACCACAACCGTTTTGGCTATTGAATCATGCCATCCTTTAGGTTTATCAGACAAAAAGGAAAACTGTTCAAATGGAATCAATCGTGAAACTGAACGAATAAATACCGCATGAGTGGTTGGCTCTGAACCATCTTCCATCAATACTTTTGTGTTGGTTGCTAATTTCCCTAATGATCTTCCTGTTAAGGATTCAAAAGTGAAATAATATAAAACTACTACCAAATATCCAATTAAAAAATCAACCACCGGATTAATATCATCTAACCAAAAAGAAAGGTCATAATGTCCGAAAAACTCACTCAAAATAAAGGCAATCATTAATGGAATAACACCAATGATGTTATGGGCAAACATATCGATTAAATAATTACCAAATCGTTGCCCTTGTGAGGCCAACATTTCATTGGTGATAGGAATGGTTTTAGGCTTTGAAAGATCCATGAATTAAGTTGCTTTTTTATCGTTTGCCAAAAAGAAATTTTTTGATTTTTTTGGATATTGATTATAACTAATATCACTTGGATTTTCGATAACCGATTTGATGTTGATTACATCGCCAAGCTTAAAATTTGCTTCAGTATATTTATAATCCAACAAATATTCGCCACAGAAATAATTTCCTTTTTCATCTTTTTCAATTACTCCAGTGTAAATTCCTTTTTTTTCTTTTGACATGATTCAAAATTTGATTTCCAAATGTACGAATTGGAATCTAATTATCTAAAATAAAAACAGCCATCAATTGATAGCTGTCTTTGAATTAAATTTGCTTTTTACGAACCACACATCTCACAATCTTCTGGTCCTGAATTTCGAGCTCTTTCAATCATGGCTCTGTATTCTTCTTGTGACATTTCAACAGGTTCGTTAACCACTGCAATGGTTTCCAATTTCTGTGGCGAAGGTTGCTCAATAATTTGAACGGGCTCTGCTTTTTTATCATTATTTAAGGTAAACTTGATGGCATCCACCGCAGCTTTGGTTCTCAAATAATACATACCCGTTTTTAATCCGGATTGCCAAGCATAGAAATGCATTGACGTTAATTTAGCATAAGTTGCACCTTCCATAAACAAGTTCAACGATTGTGATTGGTCAATAAAATAACCACGTTGACGAGACATATCGATAATGTCTTTCATACTCATTTCCCAAACCGTTTTATACAACTCTTTTATGTCTTGTGGAATAGCATCAATATTTTGAACCGAACCATTATGACGCATGATTTCTTGCTTCAACGTCTCATTCCATAAACCTAATTTTACTAAATCCTCTAACAAATGTTTGTTTACTACAATAAATTCACCTGAAAGCACTCTTCGAGTATAAATATTGGAAGTATAAGGTTCAAACGCTTCGTTGTTTCCTAAGATTTGCGAGGTAGAAGCTGTTGGCATTGGTGCCACAAGCAATGAGTTTCTCACCCCGTGTTCTACTACTTCTTTACGTAAACTTTCCCAATCCCATCTTCCGGATAGATCGCTGTCTTTTAATCCCCACAAATTGTATTGGAATTCTCCTTGTGAAATAGGCGAACCTTTGAATGTTGAATACGGCCCTTCTTCTTTAGCCATTTCCATAGAGGCAGTTACCGCTGCAAAATACAAGGTTTCAAAAATTTCTTGGTTCAATTCTTTAGCCTCATCACTTGTAAAGGGCAAACGCATCAATATGAAAGCATCGGCCAAACCTTGCACACCCAATCCAATGGGTCGGTGACGCATATTGGAATTCTCCGCTTCAGGAACCGGATAATAGTTTCTATCAATTACACGGTTCAAGTTGCGTGTTACACGTTTCGTTACATCATATAATTTTTGGTGGTCAAATTTTCCATTTTCAACAAACATGGGTAGGGAAATAGAGGCCAAATTACACACTGCAATTTCATCTGCTGATGTATATTCTAAAATTTCCGTACACAAGTTGGAAGAACGAATCGTTCCTAAATTTTTCTGATTCGATTTTCGGTTTGCGGCATCTTTATAAAGCATGTATGGTGTTCCGGTTTCAATTTGCGATTCCAGAATTTTTTCCCATAACTCACGTGCTTTGATAGTTTTTCTACCTTTCCCGGCTGCTTCATACGAAGTATATAATGCTTCAAATTCGTCACCATATACATCGCACAACCCCGGACATTCATTCGGACACATTAAGGTCCAAGTAGAATCTTCCTGAACACGTTTCATGAATAAATCAGAAGTCCACATGGCAAAGAATAAATCTCTGGCACGCATTTCTTCTTTTCCGTGGTTTTTCTTCAAATCCAAAAATTCAAAAATATCGGCATGCCATGTTTCTAAATAAATAGCAAAACTTCCTTTGCGTTTTCCACCACCTTGATCTACGTAACGAGCAGTATCGTTGAACACACGCAACATCGGAACTATTCCGTTCGAAGTTCCGTTTGTACCGCGAATGTAAGACCCCGTTGCACGCACATTGTGAATTGAAAGACCGATACCACCGGCAGATTGCGAAATTTTTGCGGTTTGTTTTAACGTATCATAAATACCGTCAATACTGTCATCTTTCATGGTTAACAAGAAACAAGAAGACATTTGCGGTTTTGGTGTGCCGGCATTGAATAAAGTAGGTGTAGCGTGTGTGAAGAATTTTTTAGACATTAATTCATACGTTTCTTTCACGGCTTCAATATCATTTAAATGAATCCCAACCGAAACACGCATTAACATGTGTTGCGGACGCTCCACAATTTTTCCGTTTATTTTTAATAAATACGAACGTTCTAGTGTTTTAAAACCAAAATAGTCATAATTAAAATCACGGTTATAAATAATCATAGAGTCCAATACTTCTGCATTGTTTTTGATTACTTCATATACCTCATCTGAAATCAAAGGAGCTTTTTGACCCGTACGTGGATTCACATACAAGTACATATCAGTCATGGTTTCAGAAAATGATTTTTTGGTATTTTTATGTAGATTCGAAACCGCAATACGTGCGGCCAACTGGGCATAATCAGGATGTGTAACCGTCATGGAAGCAGCGGTTTCTGCGGCTAAGTTATCCAATTCAGAGGTGGTTACACCGTCATATAAACCTTCAATTACTCGCATGGCTACCTTTACGGCATCCACTAAATCATTCAATCCGTAGCAGAGTTTTTTAATTCTGTCGGTGATTTTGTCAAACATTACCGGTTCTTTGTGCCCGTCTCTTTTTACTACATACATACGCTTTTGTTTTTGTAAAACAGAAAATCCCTTTTGCTGTTTTAGGTTATTTGTAATTTGGTTTTTGGGAAACTACTCCCGGTATTTTGAACCCTTCGTGGGTTTGAAACCCTCGAGGGTTAGAGTTATCAATTAAAAATCAGCATCAAAACTAATTTTTTGAGCTTCTGAATCGTTGTTCATTACCCCGGCTTTTTGGTATTCTGCTACTCTTTTTTCAAAGAAATTGGTTTTTCCTTGTAGCGAAATCATGTCCATAAAGTCAAACGGATTAGAAGAATTATACACTCTTTCACATCCTAATTCAACCAATAAACGGTCAGCAACAAATTCAAGATATTGGGTCATCAGGGTGGAATTCATACCAATCAAACTTGCAGGAAGAGATTCGGTTATAAATTCTCTTTCTATGGTTAAGGCATCAGTTATGATTTCAGTAATTCTAGCTTTTGAAACTTTATTTATCAAATGGTGATTGTGTAAATGCACCGCAAAATCACAATGCACCCCCTCGTCACGCGAAATCAACTCGTTTGAAAAGGTCAAACCAGGCATCAAACCTCTTTTTTTCAACCAGAAAATGGAACAAAACGCACCCGAAAAGAAAATTCCTTCAACCGCCGCAAAAGCAATCAATCGTTCAGCAAATGATTCCGATTTAATCCAACGCAAAGCCCAATTTGCTTTCTTTTGAATAGCCGGAAATACTTCAATTGCGTGTAATAATTTGTCTTTTTCTCTTTCGTCTTTTACATAAGTATCAATCAATAAGGAATACGTTTCACTATGAATGTTTTCCATCATAATTTGAAAACCGTAAAAAAACTTAGCTTCAGGATATTGCACTTCATTTACAAAGTTTTCAGCTAAATTTTCATTTACAATACCATCCGATGCGGCGAAAAAAGCTAAAATGTGCTTGATAAAATATTTTTCATCATCATTCAACTTAGTATTCCAATCCGATAAATCTTGATGTAAATCAATTTCTTCTGCAGTCCAGAAACTGGCTTCCATTTTTTTGTACCATTCCCATATATCGTGGTGTTTGATTGGAAAAATTACAAATCTGTCTTTATTTTCTTGCAAAATTGGTTCTACTGCTGCCATCTTTTTCGATTTTGGTTTTATTGAGGGTTAAAATTTTTGCGTTTTGCGAGTTACAAAGATTGTAATTCAAAATGGTAAATGAAAGTCAAACTTATTCACAATCGGGCTTAGTTTTTAACAACCAATGAGGAAATTCTTACTTGAAAAATGAAAATGTAAAAAACAGCATATCAGCCACTTAAAAACCTATTTACTAGCTGTTACAAAGGAAAACGAAATTATTTTAAGAAATAATTAAGCAGTAAAGTAAGTAAAAATATCAATCTTTTTTATGGTATTCTTCACCTACTTTTTCAAGTTCTTGGTACCAATCTTCACCAAATTTTCGAATCAACGCTTCTTTTACAAATTTATACACCGGCACTTCCAATTCTTTGCCTAACGAACAAGCCGGACTGCAAATATCCCATCGGTGATAATTGACCGCCGCAAAATCGGAAAAGTCTTTTACTCTAATTGGATATAAATGACATGAAACGGGTTTTTTCCAGGAAATGATGCCTTGGTTATACGCTTGTTCGATACCACACAAAGCAGTTTTGCCGTCAAAGATTACATACGCACAATCTTTACCGTCGATTAATGGTGTTTCTAATTCGCCATCCCATCCGGTAATCCAAGTACCTTGAGCCTCAATGGCTTCAATTCCCTCTTTGCGTAAAAAGGGTTTTACTTTCGGAAATATTTCTTCTAAAATTTGAGCTTCTTCCTTAGTTAAAGGAGCTCCGGCATCACCATCCACACAACACGCTCCTTGACAAGCAGTGAGATTACAAACGAATTCTTTTTCAAGAATTTCTTCCGAAACGATAGTTTTACCTAATTGAAACATTTTAAAGATGCAAGGTTTAAAGGCACAAAGGTACAAAGGTTTCCTATAAACTGATTGTTATAATTTATCGTATTTTATGGAAAAGCCGTTTTAAAACTTTAATTTTGCCACAAAATTGGAAAATATGGAAATTGATTTGAGAGAAATTTTTACGGCTACCATGGTACTTTTTGCTGTAATTGATATAGTGGGAAGTATTCCAATCATTATCGACTTGAGGCAAAAAGTAGGTCATATTCAATCTGAAAAAGCATCTATCGTTGCGGCTTGCATCATGATTGCGTTTTTATTTGTAGGTGAAACCATCTTAAGTTTAATTGGTATTGACATTAATTCGTTTGCCGTTGCAGGTTCATTTGTGCTTTTCTTTTTGGCTTTGGAAATGATTTTAGGCATTCGTTTATATCGAGATGAAAATCACGGTTCTGCTTCTATTGTTCCGATTGCCTTTCCGCTGATTGCAGGTGCCGGAACAATGACTACAATTCTTTCAATTAGAGCTGAATTTCAAATAATTAACATCATCATTGCAATTATATTAAATATTATTTTAGTGTATGGTGTGTTAAAATCTTCTGCAAAAATTGAACGCTTCTTAACCAAAAACGGATTAAATGTAATTCGAAAAGTATTTGGTGTCGTTTTGTTAGCTATTGCTGTTAAATTATTTGCAGCTAATGTTAAAGGTCTTTTTGCTTAAGCCGATAAAATATACCTTTGTATCTTTATTTTACTAGAATGAAAATTTTTACTTACATTGTTATTGCATTAGCTATTGGATTAGTGATTTTCAACGTAACGCAGTTGGATTTTTCTAACCTTTTTGGGCATGACAGTATGATTGCTTTGATTGGAATTGTGGCTGCTTTCTGTGCCATTTTGATTCTATTGATATTCCGAATGTCAAAATCCATCGAAGACAAATTGAAAGATCAATAAAGATGTTGGATGTCCTGATTATTGGGGGTGGTGTTTCGGGCGTTTCCTGTGCTCTATTGTTAGGTTCTGCTTATTCGAAACCTTTTGCTTCAGATAAAAAAATTGCCTTGATTGCTCATCAAAAGGCCTCTTCATTACAAGATGCGTTATTCAATAATGCGTATGGAATTGAAGCCGGTAAGTTAGGTAGTGAATTGCTGACCGAAAGTTTAAAACATCTTTCCACCACTTATCCACATATTCAACAAATTCAAAATGAAAAAGTGTTGAAAATTGAAGGTAAAATCGGAAATTTTTCAATTACTACTAACAAAAATGTATACCAAACAAAAGTAGTTGTCATTGGCATTGGAGCAGGAAATCCTTTTACGATTGAAGGTTTAGAAGAATTCGTAATCCCGCACAAAAAAGCCAATCCGGAGAAAAACCGCATTCAACTGAAAAACCACGACCATTTAGTAAAAGACGGTGTTTACGTATGTGGCACATTGGCCGGATGGCGAAGTCAACTATCAATTGCTTCCGGAAGCGGTGCCGCTGTTGCCACTGATATTCTAACGTTGTGGAATGGCGGTGTGCACGTTCAAGTGCATGACAGTATAAAGAAGTAGTAGTAGGTTACCTGAAACCTGAAACTTGAAACCTGAAACTAAAAAATTACTTCTTCAACACTTCCTGAATCATCAAATCATTTTTCAATTTTAGCTCAAACGCTTTTTCTTCATCAAAAAGTTGACGAATAAATTCAGCTAACAAATAATCATTGGCTAACTCACGATTATTTTTGAATGCAATTTGAATACCACTTTGTTCAAGATAAGCGGTAAATTTATCCAGGAATTTATTTTCGGCAAACTTCTTTTTCAACCCTTCTAGCGAAAGTCCTTCATACTGTTTCCTGTTTTTTTCCAGTTGTTCAAATACAAAGTAACTTACGATTCCGGATTGCATGAGCATTTCAGTGGCTTCATCGCCATGTTTCCCATTTAATGGCACAAAAACATCGGGAATAATTCCACCTCCGCCATAAACCGTTCGTCCTTTTAAGGTTTTAAATTTTAAACTGTCGGCCACTTTGATGCTGTCTTTTTCATATAATTCGCCATTATAAAAACGTCTTTCAAATTCGTTAAAATAATCTTCATTTCCCTCTATATAAGGTTTTTGAATGGAACGACCCGAAGGTGTATAATATCTTGCCACCGTTAATCGCACAGCTGAACCATCTCCCAAAGGCATTTCGCGTTGCACCAACCCTTTTCCAAAAGAACGACGACCGATAATTAAACCTCTATCGTTATCTTGAATGGCTCCGGCTAAAATCTCAGATGCAGAGGCGGAATTTTCATTGATTAAAACAACTACTTTTCCATTTTCAAAAAGTCCGCCACCGGTAGCTTTTGTTTTATCAATTTGTCCCTTTTTATTTTTTGTGGTCACTATAGGAGCGTTTTCAACCAAAAAATCATCCACAATTTTCACGGCTTGATCCAAATATCCTCCGCCATTATCACGTACATCTAACACAATGGTTTGTGCACCTTGTCTTTTTAATTGATTAAGTCCGTTTTTAAATTCTTTATAGGTTGACTCCGCAAAACGATTGATTTTGACGTAACCGATACGGTCGTTTAACATCAAGGCAACATCAACACTTTTGATAGGAATGATACCGCGTTTAAGTTTAACTTTTAATTTTTTATTTACGCTTTTACGATAAACGGTCAATTCCACTTCTGAACCAATTTTTCCCTTCAAACGAGGAAAAAGCGAATCATTGGGTAATTTTTTTCCAAATAGTTGATAGTTATCGGCAAATAAAATGCGATCACCTGCTTTAATTCCGGCTTTTTCAGAAGGACCTCCCGGTAAGGGTTTAATGACTGCAACTGAATCATTATACATATAAAAATTGACCCCAATTCCAACAAAATCTCCTCGCATGGATTCCGCCACTTGATCCATGTCATTTTTAGCAATATAAACGGAGTGCGGATCTAATTTTTCTAAAATACCATTGACCGTTAAATCAACTATGCTATCGGTATTGATTTGATCTACATAATTCTGTTCAATCAAATTGATAAGCCTATTGAGCTTGTTTTTATGATTGTTAACAGACCCGGAAACGTCCTGAGAAAAATAATTTAATTTACCGCCAATAACAACGCCTAGCCCCAAAATGGAGAAAAAAACAATTGGCCAATATATTTTCTTTATTTTCAATTTTTGATAATATGACTATTCCAAATCAGTAATCAATTCAATTTCTACACCTGCTTTTTCAAGAAATTGAATACCGCTATCATCTTTGTAACCTTCGTGATAAACCACTCTTTTGATACCGGATTGATGAATTAATTTGCTACATTCTTTACAAGGCGATAAAGTAATATATAATGTAGCTCCTTCACACGATTGCGTGGACCCGGCTACTTTTAAAATAGCATTCGCCTCAGCATGCAACACATACCATTTGGTGAGGTTATTTTCATCTTCACAACAATTCTCAAACCCGGAAGGTGTTCCGTTGTATCCGTCTGAAATAATCATGCGGTCTTTCACAATAATGGCACCAACTTGCTTACGTTTACAATAAGACAAACGACTCCACTCCTTTGCAATACGAAGGTAGGCCTTGTCATATTTATTTAATTTCTTTTTATTCATTTTTTAACATCCGTTGTAGCAATTATCCTCTCCAAATGTCGCTGCCAATTATCATTGGAAGTACCACTCCAATCACAAAAGCCGACATAACCAAAGTCCAATCTCTTTTTGAAAATCGAAAAAAAGATTGCACAATAAAAGACAAAAGTAAAACAATTAGCACTACAATAATTTGAGCCGCTTCAATTCCGAGTGCAAATTCTAAAAGTGGAACTAGTTTATCCCCTTTTTCACCGGGTAAAATGGACTTAAAATAGTTGGAAAATCCAAGTCCATGTATGATTCCAAAAAACAAAGTAACAAAAGCTACAAAGGTGATACTTTCATTTTTATTTGATTTTCCGGCTGTAAAAAGATGGAAAAGTGCCGTAATTAAAATGGTAATAGGTATAAGAAATTCAACCAAACTCGCTTTGATGATTACAATTTCAAAAACAGAAAGCATCAAAGCCAACGTATGTCCTACTGTAAAAAGCGATACCAAAATCAGCACCCGTTTCCAGTCTTTAAAAGCATAAGGAACCGTAAGAGCAATAAGAAAAAGCACATGATCATAGCCATCAATATCGAGAACGTGTTGAAGACCAATGTTAAAGTATAACCAGAATTCTGACATAGATTAATAGATTTTAAACTTAGGGTGTTCAAACTTACGATTTATTTTGAAACAGTTGAATCTGAAACCACTAAAATGATGTTAAAGAATAGTAATTTTTGAAAAGAATTTTTGCGGATTTCTTAAAAAAAATTGGAAATAGAATTATATTTGCATAACCATTTAAAACAAACTTATGTCAATTTCAGATTTATTTGATAGCGGATTTAAAAACAGAAATAAAGGCCACTTTTCAGCGATAGTTCGCGTTGCATTAAGCGACGGAGAAATCAATGCTGAAGAAAAAGAATTTATTGACCGACTTGCTAAAAATTTAGAAATTTCAGCAGATGAATATGAGGAAATCATGGAAAACCCTATGAAATATCCAATTAATCCTCCTTATTTATACATTCACCGTTTGGAACGCTTATATGATTTGGCTCGTATGGTATATGCCGATCACGTTTTAGGACCAAAACAAAAAGAAATTTTAACCAAATTTGCTTTGGCTTTAGGATTTACTCCCGGGAATGTGAATTACATTGTAGACAAAGCCCTTTCGCTTTTGATTCTAAATGTTGATTTAGATACCTTCTTATTTGAAATGCAACACATGAATAAATAAAAAAAAAGCCTTGATTTTTCAGGGCTTTTTTTTATTTTAAGAATACCTTTTAAACTTTTAAACTTTTAAACTTTTAAACTATTTATATTTCCCCATAAACTCTTCTGCTTTTTCTACCATTTTTCTGCTTCCGCAAAAGAAAGGCACACGTTGATGCAATTCGGTTGGCTGAATTTCCATAATGCGTTGATAACCATCTGAAGCTTTTCCACCCGATTGTTCCGCTAAAAAGGCCATTGGATTACATTCATACAGCAAACGTAATTTACCGTTCGGTGCTTTTGAACTCGTTGGATAAATATAAATTCCTCCCTTAATCATGTTGCGATGAAAATCAGAAACCAAACTTCCGATATAACGAGAAGTATACGGACGATCTTCTTCCTCTAACTGACAATATTTGATGTAATCTTTTACCCCTTGCGGAAAATGAACATAATTTCCTTCGTTTATGGAATAGATTTTTCCGGTTTCGGCATATGTCATATTCGGATGTGAAAGATAAAAAGTACCAATAGCCGGGTTTAAAGTAAATCCGTTTACACCGTGACCGGTTGTGTATACTAACATAGTGGATGTTCCATAAATCACATAACCCGCCGCCACTTGATTCACACCGGGTTGCAGAAAATCCTCCAAAGTTACAGGAGTTCCCACCGGGGTTTTGCGTCTGAAAACCGAAAAAATGGTTCCCACCGAAACGTTTACATCAATGTTGGATGAACCATCCAAAGGATCCATTAACACCACATATTTGTTGTTGTGTGAATTATCGCTTCCGGCTACAGTGATAAAATCGTCGCTTTCTTCGGAGCCGATTCCACACACAATTTCACGGTTGATAAGGGTTTGAATAAACACTTCATTGGCATATACATCCAATTTTTGTTGGTCTTCGCCTTGAATATTTTGTTCACCGGCTGCTCCCACAATATCCACCAATCCGGCTTTATTTACTTTGTAGTTGACAACTTTTGCAGCTAATCGGATAGAGTTAATGATGCGTGATAATTCTCCGGTTGAATATTGAAATTCTTCTTGTTTCTCGATGATGAATTCACCAAGGGTTTTGTTTCTTTCTTCCATTACGAAAACGTTGTAGTTGTATTAGTGGCACAAATATCGAAATTTTTGTGATACAAATAAGATTATTATTTTGTTATGTTAAAGAATTGTATTTTTGTGCACGATTATTAGCCTTTACAATAGCTTAACTGCCTTACTAACAAAGAAAAGCGTTTAAAATGAACATCAGAAAAGGAAAAATAAACGATATGCCAGCGGTTTTAAGCTTGATTCAAGAACTCGCTGTTTTTGAAAAAGAACCGGATGCAGTGGTGGTAACGGTTGCCGATTTAGAGCGTGATGGTTTTGGTGAAAATCCGCTTTTTCACACTTTTGTGGCGGAAATGAATGGCGAAATTATTGGCATGGCGTTGTATTATTACAGGTATTCGACTTGGAAAGGGAAAACGATTCATTTAGAAGATTTAATTGTAAAGGAAGCTCATCGTGGTACCGGAGCGGGCTTGGCATTGTATACTGAAATCATTAAACAAGGTAAGAAAGATAATGTTCGACGCCTTGAATGGAATGTGTTGGATTGGAATGAATCCGCCATTCGTTTTTATGAAAAATCCGGAGCAAAAGTATTGGATGATTGGCGAGTAGTCCAGATGAATGAAGAAGGAATAAATAGATTTTTGATTGAAGATTAACGATTTTTGATTTTTGAAATAAAATAAATTGACACATTGCCACATCGGCAAATTGACACATTGAAAACATGAAAATATTCAAATTTGGAGGAGCATCTGTAAAAGATGCCGAAGGTGTAAAAAACGTATTATCCGTTTTGCAAAAAGTGGGACACGACGATGTATTACTCGTGATTTCTGCAATGGGAAAAACCACCAATGCATTAGAAGTTGTGATAAAACATTATTTTGAAAAATCACCGGAATTAAAAGCATCGATTCAGGAAGTGCGAAAATACCACAACCAAATTTTATTAGAACTTTTTGAAGACGACAAACATCCGGTTTTCAGAGCCGTAAATGTTCATTTTGAAGAACTGGATTATTTTTTGAGCCATAACAAATCGCCGAATTATAACTTTGTATATGACCAAGTCGTGAGTTACGGAGAAATTATTTCAACCACTATTGTGAGTCATTATTTTAACTATAGTGGTTTGAAAAACAATTGGTTGGATGTTCGTCAATTCATCAAAACGGATGCTACGTATCGAGATGCAATCGTAGATTGGGAACAAACGCAAAAGTTGATTTCGAAAAACGTAAAGAAAAAAGCCTTGAATATTACACAAGGTTTTTTGGGATCAGATGAAAATAATTTTACGACTACTTTAGGTCGTGAAGGTTCGGATTATACCGCCGCTATTTTTGCCTATTGTTTAAATGCTGAAAGTGTAACGATTTGGAAAGACGTGCCGGGAGTTTTGAATGCTGACCCCAGATATTTTGAAAATGCGATTTTATTGAATCAGATATCATATCGTGAAGCGATTGAGTTGGCGTTTTACGGTGCTTCTGTGATTCACCCCAAAACATTGCAACCACTTCAAAAAAAGGAAATTCCGTTGTTCGTAAAATCCTTTGTGAATCCGCTTTTACCCGGCACAAGAGTGTATAAAGGTGCCGACTTAGAGCCACAAACCTCTTGTTTCATTGTAAAAAAGAATCAATTATTGATATCCCTTTCGTCGATTGATTTTTCATTTATCATGGAAGAAAACATCAGCGAAATTTTTGCATTATTCCATCAATACAAAGTAAAAGTAAGTTTGATACAGAATTCCGCCATTAGTTTTTCGGTGTGCATTGAAGATAAATTTGGCAACTTTCCGGAATTAAAATCCATTCTTTCTAAAAAGTTCAAAGTGGCATATAACGAAAATGTATCGCTTTACACCATTCGTCACTTCACTGAAAAAGCGGCTCAAATGGTAGAGGAAAATAAAACCGTTTTGGTGAAACAGATTAGTAGAGAAACGTTGCAAGTAGTAACGAAGGAGTAGTTTATTTTCAAGTTTCAGGTTTCAGTTGCGGGTTACGGGTTTCCCCAATCTTCTCGTGCCGACGAAGGAGGCATCTCATAATGTTTGATTAACTGATACAAACTATAACACCTAAAATTTGTTTAATCTTTTGTTAAAAAAATTAAACAACATGTTTAATACTCTACCTTTACATTCTAATTGTAAAAAAAATCAAAATGAAACTAATTAAATCACTGACCATTTTTTCAATCACTGCAATGCTAATCAGTTGTGGTGAAGCTAAAAAAGAAGAAGTTGTAGAAGAAGTTGTTGCTGTTGAAGAGCCGGTTGAAGTTGTTGAAACGCCAAACATTGTGGGAGTAGCTTCCGCTAATGCAGATTTCAGTACATTGGTAGCAGCCGTAGGAGCAGCCGAATTAGTAGAAACATTAAGTGGAGAAGGTCCATTAACTGTTTTTGCACCCACTAATGCAGCTTTTGAAAAACTTCCTGCCGGAACAGTTGAAACATTACTAAAACCGGAAAGTAAAGAAAAATTAACTGCTGTATTAACCTACCATGTTGTAGCCGGAAAATTTGAAGCTGCTCAAGTAATTGAAGCCATCAACGCAAACAAAGGTAAATTTGAAGTAGCAACCGTTCAAGGTGGAAAAATTACATTAAGTTTAGTGGATGGAAAAGTAGTTTTAACCGACGCAAACGGTGGTAAAGCAACTGTTGTAATTGCTGATGTAGCTGCATCAAATGGAGTGATTCATGCCATTGATACGGTAGTGATGCCAAAATAAAAGTGTTAACGTTTTTTCATGAAAAGAGCTGTTTTGTTATGAAACAGCTCTTTTTTTATAATTTAAATAGAAACAGCATTGAATGGAACAAGATATTTTTCTTTATCAGGTGCTCCACCCCACTTTTTAATGTAGTAAGTCCTGTTTTTCAAAAAATTCTCATTAAGCGATGGATCTTTTTCAATTGACATCGAATTTCGAAAAGTAACCGGATTGAGTTTTTCGGTGTAAACCATATTCATATCAAGCAACTTCATGCGATAGTGAGCATCATTATCTTCAAAATAGGCTGGAAAAATATTTTCATCAAATTTTCCAAATTCTTTCCAAGCTTGAACAGTTAGAATATATGAACTCCATTGTTGGTAAGAATTAATAAACGCCATGTTCTTCCAAATTTGTAAAATAGATTGAATTTGAATTTCTGATTTACCTAAATATACATCGTCATTGAGCATAAGAACATGAGTGGCTCCTTGTTTATCGGCAAATTCCATGAGTAAATTCCAACTTTTGGCAACTCCTAAATTGGTTTTGGGGCGAATAATCTCAAAGTTTTGTTCACGACTGATAATTTCCTGATGTCCATTATCGCAAATTACGATAAGCGTATCTTTAAAATCATTAAAGTAGTTAGCAAGTGCTTCATTTAGTAAATCTGCTCGATTTATAGTTGGAATACAAACCACAAAATGAATTGGTTTTTGGTTGCTTGTTTTAAAAGGTTTAAACATTCTGACTTTTATTGTAGTTTCAAAAATAAGGAAATGGATTAAAATGTAATAGTTTAAAAATTTGTTTTTAAGTAGTTTGAAGTTTATTAGAACAGCTACATTTTTAACCCTCAAAAATACTACTTTTGGGTTTTTGGAGTTAGTATAACTATGTTGAAAAATGGCTTTTTAGGGATGTTGTTGCTCTTGGTTTCCGGGTTGTGGGCTCAGGAAAGCGAAACACCTTATAAAAAGAAAAAAATCACCGTTTCAGCCGACACCATTTTGCTCGAAAAAGTGAGCATTAACAAGGAATTCTTCAAAATTTTAGATGGAAAAGGAAATCCCATTGATACTTCTTTTTACCAAGTAAACTTTCAAAAAGGAACGCTTGTTTTTAAAAACAATTATCCATCCAACGATACACTTACCGTTCGCTACCTCACTTTCCCTGAATTTTTAACCAAAACGTATAGCGTTTACGATGAAAGTAAGGTTGTTCCTAATTCAAGAGGAAACGGTCAATTGTATTCGCTTTCTAAGGATCGAGTCAATAATTTTAAACCGTTTGACGGACTCACTACTTCAGGAAGCATCACAAGAGGAGTAACCATTGGAAACAATCAAAATGCAGTGGTCAATTCCAATTTAGATTTGCAGATTGCCGGAAAATTGTCGGATAAAGTGAGTTTGCGTGCTTCCATTCAAGACAGTAATATTCCTTTGCAGGAAGGCGGTTATTCACAAAGATTGGACGAATTTGATCAGATTTTCATCGAAATGTATTCAGACAAATGGAACATTCGTGCCGGTGACTTATTTTTAGAAAACAGACAATCCCGCTTTTTAAATTTTAATAAAAAAGTACAAGGACTTTCCACACAATTTCATTTGGGTGAAGAAGGAAATAAAACCACCCTTTTTGCCTCAGCTGCTTTGGTTCGTGGTCAATATGCTAAAAGTACTTTTGTAGGTCAGGAAGGAAATCAAGGACCTTATAAACTGCGAGGTAACAATGGCGAATTGTTTGTGTTGGTCATTTCCGGGTCTGAACGGGTTTTTGTGAATGGAATTCTCTTGCAGCGTGGAGAAAACAATCACTACACGATAGATTACAATGCCGGAGAAGTAACCTTTACTTCACTTTTCCCCATCAATTCCGAAATGCGGATTAACATTGAATACCAATATTCTGACAGAAGTTTTACCCGATTTCTTACCTATGGAGGTGTTGTTCACGAACGAGAAAAATGGAGCATTGGCGGATTTATCTATTCAGAGAATGATGTCAAAAATCAACCTTTACAACAAGATTTGTCGCAAGAACAAGTTGAAGTTTTACAAAATGCGGGAGATAACATCAATTTGATGAATGCTCCTTCTGCATTTGAAGATTCCTTTTCTGAAAACAAAGTTTTGTACCGAAAAATAATTGTCTCCGGTGTGGAAGTTTTTGAATTTTCTAACAATCCGGAAGAAGTTTTATTCAACGTACGCTTTTCTTTAGTTGGCAATAACCAAGGAAATTACATCTTAGCCAACAACCAGGCAGTGGGAAGAATTTATCAATATGTAGCACCCATAAACGGAATTCCACAAGGAAATTTTGAACCGATTATTCGACTGATTGCTCCTACCAAAATTCAAATTGCCACCGTGATGGGAAAATACAATCCATCCGACAAAACCAATGTTGATTTTGAAATAGGCATCAGCAACAATGATTTGAATTTATTTTCCAACTTGGATAATGAAGATAATCAAGGAATTGCCGGAAGAATAAATGCCAATCAACGCCTTTTTACCAAAAAATGGACATTGGATGCCTTTGCAAATGTGCAATTTATACAAAAAGATTTCAGAACCATTGAACGATTATTTACGATAGAATTTGATCGCGATTGGAATTTAACTTCTCCAATCGGTAATCAGAGTTTGGTTATTTCCGGTTTGCGATGGAACGATCCTGAAAAAGGTTTTGCCACTTATCAATTGGAAAAATTAGACTTTTCCGATAATTTTTCCGGAATCCGACATGTGTTGAACGGTCGATTTCGGCATAAAAACTGGACCATTTCCAACAACAGTAGTGTGATGAAAAGCGATGGTTCTGTTGCCAATTCCACTTTTGCCCGAAGCGAAACCCTAACCAAATATGATTGGAAAAAAAATTGGGTGGGTGGTTCACTTCGATTGGAAGACAATAGCGAGAAAATTGTTGGCACCAACACTTTTTCTCCGCTTAGCCAACGGTTTTTAGAATATGGCGGTTTTGTTGGTCGTGGAGATTCCACCAAAGTTTTTATGGAAATTGGCTATTTGCATCGCGTGAACGACAGTTTGCAAAACGGTTTTGTGCAACGTGTCAATCGTTCACATTCGTATTATTTGAAATCGAGATTGTTGCAAACCGAAAAAAGTGATTTGAGTGTATTTATTAATTATAGAAATTTAGCATTTGAAGATAAAACGCGTCCAAACGAACCTTCGTTGAATTCCCGTATTTTGTATAATGACCGATTTTTTAAACAATTCCTCTTGCTTACTACTGCTTATGAAACGGCTTCAGGAACCTTACCACAACAAGAATTTACCTATTTGGAAGTAGAACCCGGTCAAGGTGTTTTTATGTGGAATGACTATAATGGCAATGGTATTCAAGAGTTACAGGAATTTGAAGTCGCCCCGTTTCCCGACCAAGCCAAATATGTTCGGGTCTTTTTACCAAATCAAATATTTGTAAAAACCCATCAAAATAAGTTTTCTGTCTCGTTAACACTGAATCCTTCGATTTGGCAAAATGAGAAAGGATTTAAAAAGTTTTTATCCTACTTCTATAACCAAACGTCTTTTTTAATTGACCGAAAAATCGAACGCAACTCCGATAATTTCAACCTCAATCCGTTTGTTAGTGATGAATCAGAATTATTAGGATTGAATTCGAGTTTTATGAATAGTTTCTTTTTCAACCGTGGAAAACAACATCATTCGGTTACCTATACCATTTTAAACAGTAGAACCAAAAATTTACTTTCCATCGGTTCACAAGAAAACATCAATTTTGCTCATCAAGTGCAATATGCTCATTTGCTAAAAAAGAGTTGGCTGTTTGCCTTGTCGGGAAAAACATTCACCACCGAAAGTATTTCCGATAATTTTCCGGCACGTAATTTTGATGTATTTGGCTATCAAATGGCTCCGAAAGTGAGTTATTTATTTTCAAAAAACACGAGTTTAGATGTGTTTTTTGAAATGCAAAACAAAGAAAACCAATTAGGCAATAGCGAAACCTTAAACCAAAACAGATTAGGAACTTCGTTCACCTATGCGGGGGAAAATAAATTCACCATGAACGGCGAATTTTCACTTTACAACAATGATTTTAAAGGCGATGCATTATCCGCAGTGGGTTTTCAAATGTTAGAAGGACTTCAACCGGGAAGAAACCAAACCTGGCGATTACTCATCCAAAAAAACCTGACACAATATTTAGATGTGAATATCAATTACCAAGGAAGAAAAAGCGAAACCAGTGATACGATTCACACGGGAAGTATCCAGTTACGAGCATTTTTTTAAACCAATTTGTTAAAAATAAAAGCGTTTCTTTTTAAATTATTATATTTGAATGGATAAAAACGAATGTTATGCAATCAAAATCGATACTACTTTTCCTTTTGGGAAGTTCACTTTTTTTCACTTCCTGTAAAAAAACAGAGGAAGCACCGGCTTCAACAGAACAAAAAACAGAAACAACGGCGAAGGAAACACCGGCTTCAAATGAAGTTTCCAATATAACCACCACTCCGGCTCCGGCAGCAACGCAAACGGCTACTCCGGCAGGGCAACCACCAAAATTAAATCCACCACATGGGCAACCTTTTCACCGCTGTGAAATTGCCGTTGGAGCACCTCTAGATGGTTCAGCACCGGCACAAGGACAAGGAGCAACGCCGCCTCCGGCTCCTGCTCAACAAAATGCCCCGAAATCATTTTTTAAAACCGTTCAAAGTCAGCAACAAACTAGCTCAACTCAGCCTGTAGCAGCTGCTCCAACACCACAAGCAACGCAAACAACGCAAACAGTACAACCAAAACCGACTCCCACTCCGGCACCAACCACCGCAAAAGCGGATGGCCCAAGACCAAAAAACAATCCACCTCATGGTCAACCGCATCACCGATGTGATATTAAAGTGGGTGATCCGTTACCGGATGCGTAAAGGCTTTAAAACATAAATCTTAATTTAAAAATCTTAAATATTTATAAATGTTTAGGATTTTTTTATTTCATAACAGTTTTTAGTAATATAATAGAACAAACACTAGTTAAAAGCAGTTTGATTTAGCGGGTTATTATTTTTTATATATTTTTTGAAAATACGGTTTTCCGTAAAATCAGTTTTTTTGAACAACTTATATTTGATGAATTTATAATGTGAAATATTTAAATCCTAAAGAAAATGAAAAAGATAATCTTATTAATAATTTTAAGCATGTTAACAGTTTTTTGTTCAAAAAAAGTGAGTGAAAATGATAGTGAAATTATAATAACTTCTGAAATAATGGAAGAACCTGAAATAGATTCCAAAAATATTGAAGAGCTTGAAAGGGATGAAATAGCGGAAAAAAACAGAAAATTAATTGAAGCATGTAACAGCATGGATTCATTTTTGGATTCTGATATTAAAGATGATATACTTACAATTAAAATAAATTATTCATCAAAAAGTGAAGCACAATCAATGGCAGATGGAATGCTAAAAGAAGTTAAAAAATATAATAATCATATCAATACCGTAGTTATTTGCGATGTAGAATACAATATTTTGGGCTATGCTGGAAAATAAAATTTCTTTTAATTATTTTAATTTATCAATAGAATCTCTGAGATTTTGTATTGCTTCATCTCCTTTTCTCAGTTTAATCATTAATTCAACAATTGAATCAAGTTCTTCAAACTTTTTCAATACAGCATCGTGTTCTATTTCATACTTTTTTAAAAATTCCAGATATCCCTCAATAAAAGTAGTTAGAGCTTTAGTTTTCTCAACTTCACTTTTAATGTAGTTTTCAAAATTAATTCTTAATTTTTCAATTTTATTCTCTATTAATAGTATTCTATCTTCCATTTATTAGTTTAAATTTGTTTTATTTTGAATCAAATATAATTATAAATTGAGATTTAGTCTATTTACAATTCAAATTCATTGACTTAAAACTAATTAAAATGACAAACAAATACTTTTTTAAAAGACCTTTTTTATTTTTTATATCATTTCTTTTACTTTCATGTGGAACATCATTTAATTCAATTAATCCTAATTTAACTGAAAGTACAAAACCCGAATTAAACACAAACTATAAAATTGAAGTTGGAGAATCATTAATAGAAAGAGAGCTTGGTTTAAGCTATGATGCTATTATATTAAAAGAAGATGTTATTCCTGAATCATATTATGTAAATAAAAGATTTAAATCAGGTGAAAAGCTCATAAAAGTTGGTGAAACAGTTGATTATTATCTTTACAAAGAAGTTAAATTTTTAAATCAAAGCTATAATAATTTTGGAGTAGCATTAAAAAAAGGCAATAAAGAAAATATGATGTTTTCAAATTCTGACCGGAATAAATACAAGTTATTAAAAGTGAAAAGTGAAATTAATTTTGAAAGTGAAAAGTATAAGATTTCAAATGACGATTATTTCAAACAGGAATTTATTTATAATGGCAAAGTTGGCAGTGGTATAAAGTTTATTTATCGCGAATATATCAACAATACAGCCAGACCAGCTTTTCAACAAGATTTGCAGTATGATTTAAATGAAAGTAATATAATTGGTTTTAAAGGATTGAGAATTGAAATAGTAAATGCTTCTAATACCAATATCGAATACAAAATTATTAGTAGCTTCAATAAATAAAGAGTAAATTTATATCCCGTTACCGGATGCATAATAAAATTAGTCTACTGATTAGCTTATAAATAATTAATTTAAAAAAATCAAAATCTATAATCTAAAAACTTTCTGAAAATTTAAATAATCCTTTTAGATTTTCTTCTTTTTCTTTGAAGACAACCGGAACGGTTTGATTACCAAGTCTAAACTCCTTAATTTCACTTTTTGATAATTTTGTATACAATTCCGGGGTTAAGATAATGCTTCCCATTAAATTAAATTTTCTTGTTTCCGATGGAGTACAATTGACTTCCAAATTATCAAATTTCAAAACTTCTCCATCTGAAAGAGTTAGTTCGATACCATAACCATCGGGACATCTCTTTGCTACTGTTTTTAACACCAAACTAATTTCGTTGAGGGTAGAAGATTTGTACTTTGAAATGATGATAGAACTGTTTTCCTGTATAAGTTGCGATTCGTAATCGTGTTGATATAAAGGATCTCTTTGCTCAACTTTGGTTTGACCAAAACAACTTAGATGAATAAAAAACATTAGGATAATTATCTGTACTTTCATGATATTTCAATTTTAAGGTTTTGAAAATAATAAATAAAGAGTTAAATGCTATTTTAATTTAACGAATTAGGTATGGATTTAGTATACTAGTTTCTCAATCTCAATAAGTATAAAAATTGGGGAGTTTTTATGGAAAACTGTTGTGAACTCTCAGATAGCGGTTTTCTATTTTTCAATGAAATGCCTCTATTCATGCCCCTAAAAACACAAAACCCCGTAAATAAAGACTTTACGAGGTTATAAGTGGAGAAGATGGGGCTCGAACCCACGACCTTTTGGCTGCCAGCCAAACGCTCTAGCCAACTGAGCTACATCCCCAAAACGATGGCAAATTTAAGTAAATTTATTTTATTTCATCTCTTTTCTGTTTTAATTTTTATGAGGTGTCAATTGCACTTTAATTTGTAATTTTGTTCCGATTCTTTTTACTATAATCGAAAATGAAAAACTTGCTTTTATTCGTTCAAGCTGTTGATATTGAAGATAAACTAAAAAATGCTCCTGACGATTCCTATCAAATTGGTTTAATCATTGGCTCATTTATTCCTTTTATTGTGTTGGTGGGAATTGCCTATTGGATGTATTATGCGGCAAAAAAAAGAGAAAATAAATCCTAGCATTACCTATCTTTGTGCCGAAATAAATGTGAAATGGCAAAAATCAGAATTACCAAACAATTTAGTTTTGAAACCGGACATGCCCTTTATGGTTACGATGGAAAATGTAAAAATGTACACGGACACAGTTATAAACTTTCCGTGACGGTTATTGGAACACCGATTACAGATCATTCAAATGTAAAATTCGGAATGGTAATTGATTTTGGTGATTTAAAAAAAATTGTAAAAGAAGAAATTGTTGACCTATTTGATCACGCAACCGTTTTTAATCAAAACACACCACATATTGAATTGGCTAATGAGCTAAAAAACCGTGGTCATCATGTTATTTTAGTAAACTACCAACCAACCAGTGAAAATATGGTGATTGATTTTGCAGAAAAAATCAAAAAAAGACTCCCAAATACCATCGAATTGCATTCTTTAAAATTACAAGAAACAGAGACATCCTTTGCTGAATGGTATGCATCTGACAATTAAATAAATTCAAAAAATATTTCTTCAGGTTTCCTTCAGGTTTTGTTCGAGATTGGTTCGGGGTTGTGGTACCCTTTTGTCATCCTCTATTTTCAAAAAACGGATTTTTCAGAACCAAGCTGCACTTCATCTGCCATTACACTCTAAAAAGAGTACCTTTTTACATGAAAAAATGGGGTAAATACCCCAAACATTCACCAAAATTGTTATCTTTGTTTCAAGCAAGCAAATCTTTCTTTTTCGTTGCTTTTTCTGTTTTTTCCCCTTTTTTTTCCTGTCTTGTCCTAAAATAGCTATACACAAAAAAAAGTGTATATGGAACACCAAGATCAAGAGATTTATGCTTTACGAGAGCACAAGCAGAGCCGTTTTGACAAACGCTTAATTTTAAAAATTGTCAAA